>Ga0137403_10008898_pt1 | contig 11210 bp, 4 predicted proteins | sample CZOMad2_1_16fung_FD_122057 | JGI IMG/M metagenome (GOLD analysis project Ga0137403, IMG submission 122057) | Vadose zone soil fungal communities from Angelo Coast Range Reserve, California, USA - CZOMad2_1_16fungal (Hybrid Assembly) | ecosystem: Environmental > Terrestrial > Soil > Vadose zone...
CGCAGCCGGTGAAGAATGCGGAGTTCACGAAAGCGGTGGCGAAGGCGCTGCACTAAAAATTGTGGCGCGCACTCAGCCAACGCAAAGACAATCAGGGCAAACCCGTGTAATACGATTTGCGATGACGCACGGAATAAACAGGCGGCTGGGCCTTTGAAGGTGCCTTTGAAGGGTCCGTTTCCGCGGAGCCTGGTTGCGTAGCATCCGGCGAACCCGGGCTGGCCATAGGCGTAATCCACGGTGAGCGTCTTCCCTTTGTACGCTGCGGGATCAGAGCGGGGAGCCCATATCTGATAGAAGATCTGCAGATCCTGCTCCGGATTTACCGACATGTCCGGCGCCACGTAAGGAACGAACTTCACATCGCCGAAATTGAAGGGCAGCAAGCCGGCTTCGCCCGGTGGAACGCTCTCGGCCGCGATGAACGGTACGACTTCCGCGACCTGGAGGCCACTCTTAGGAGCTTCGGGAATCGTGACTTCCTTCTCCGCCTTGAAGGTCGTCTTCTTGAGTACGTTGGTCAGGAGAAATTCAAGCTTGTACTTGCCGGGTGCAAGTGGGAGCCAGCCTTCGTATCCGAACGGTCTGGATTGGACGCTGACGATCTCTTGCTTGGATAGGTATTTGCTTGCCTTCTTCAATTGCGAGTACACCTGCTTGCCATCTGACGTCATCACCCTGGCCAGCATCTCGATGGAGTAGTAATAGCGCTGGTCCGCTTGGGCAACGGCGAAATCTTCGGCCTTATTCAGCCGCAAGGCATAGTGCAGATTGATATCGCCGCGCCCGTTGCGCAAAGCCGCCGTGGTGACGTTGAGATATTCACCCGGCAGGATGATGCGCGTGGTCACATGCGCCAACGAACGATGAAGGTTGATCTCATCGATAGTGAATGGATGGTTCCTCAAGTTCTTCAACGTTCCGAGCATCAAATCTGACGCAAGGCTGGGCGTGGGGTCGCTCATGCTGGTCGGCTCGCCCGGGATAAGAGAAAGTGTCGTACGCGCAACTTCGCGACCGAGGTCTCGATCCACCGCCTGCACCGCCTCGACCGGTCCGTTTTCCGCATGATGCGAGGTCACCAGGGAGCGGGGACCGTCGAAGTAAGGGCTGTACAGCCTAAAATCGCTGCTCACATCTTTCTGATAGAACACCACGTAGAAGAAAGTTGGCAGCGCGGGATGAGTGTTCTGGTAGAACCAGATCTCCATGGGCCGCGTTTCAGCGTGGTTGTAGTGCGCACGTTGCTTCGGCTCACCCATGGTGATGTAGACCATGCCGCGGTCGGTCTTGTAGCCATCCTGCGCGCCGGTGCTGAAATACTGGATGGCGTATGCCAGGCGCTTGTAGTGTTCTTCCTTGAATGGATTCGTTGGCGCACCCGGAGTGGGGTTACGCACGTCCCAGAATTCTTCTATGAATTTGTTGCGGGCATCGTCGTCACTCAGATTGATGAAGGCGTCGCGCTCGTCGTTGCTGATGATCCAGCGGACCTCTTTTTCCAGCCAGTCTTTGTAGGTTTTGGGAAGATTTTTGGTGCTGACGGCGAAGGCCTGCAACGAGAGCAGGGCGAGCAGCATGGCAACTGCCACGAATTTGGAGACCAGCGATGAACTACGAAGAGCAGTAAAAATGCGCATAAACACCTGGCTCACGGCCACAGAACAAGTCTGAGCGGGATTTCACTATTGTAACCGGAAGTTGAGTTCGCATGGGCGGGTGCCCTGGTGAAGCCAAGTGCCTAAGTCCCGACTTTGCGAACCTCCCGATTCGTAGGAGAATACGCCGCAAGTTCTCACCGCAACCTCGTTCTTCTATGGACGCCATGGACACTCGATCTGCGCCTCCTCACCATTCCCAGCGCGGCTTTTGGGCGCTGATCGTTACTCAATTTCAGGGTGCCTTCAGCGAGAACACGCTGAAGACGCTGGTCGTCTTTCTGATCGCCGGCATGGGCCTCGCGCCTGCCGAGCGCGACCGCTTCGTTCTGATCGTGGGCGCCTGCTTCTCTCTGCCCTTCATCCTGTTTTCGATGCTGGGCGGCAATCTGGCCGATCGCTTCAGTAAACGCAGCGTCACTATTTGGACGAGAATCATCGCCCTCGCAGTCATGGTCTTCGCGCTGGCTGGCCTCGTGCTCAACAACATCTACTGGGAACTTGCAGCCGTATTCCTGGCCAGCACGCCAGCCGCGATTTTCGGACCTTCGAAATACGGCTTGCTGCCGGAGCTACTGCCTGAGAAAAAACTTTCCTGGGGAAACGGCGTCATCGAATTGGGAACGTTCGCGGCCATCATCTTCGGCACCGCCGCGGGCGCAATAATGTCCGAGCATTTTCACGGTCGACAGGTTTACTCGGGCGTGATCCTGGTAGCGCTCGGGGTCGTTGGACTGGCCACCAGCTTTGCCATCACGAAAGTTCCCGCCGCCGATCCTTCTGCCCGTGTCCGGATAAATTTCCTTGGCGATCTCTTAGCGAATGTTCGCGAGATCAAGAAGGACCAACCGCTGTTCATGGCCCTGCTGGCCTCGACCTATTTCTTCTTCCTCGGCGCGCTCATCAACTTCAACATCGTCTTTTACGGCTCGGACGTTTTGCATATCGGCGAGAGCAAGAGCGCGGTTCTGCTCTCTTCGCTGGGCATCGGGATTGGCATCGGCAGCATGGTCGCGGGTGTGGTATCGCGCAACAAGATCGAATACGGATTGATCCCGCTGGGCTCGATCGGCATGGCCATCTTCGGATTCACGCTATTCAATCCGGCCCTTAAATTCTCTTCGATTGCGTGGCTGCTCGCCGGCTTGGGATTCTTTGGTGGATTCTTCATCGTGCCGGTTAATGCGATCTTGCAGCATCGCCCAGCCGACGACAAAAAAGGCGGAGTGCTGGCGACTGCGAATTTACTTTCGTTCGTTGGCATCTTCGGCGCCTCGCTCGTTTATTTCCTGCTGACCTCAAGCGCGAAGATTGGTCCAGTGCAGTTGCCGCACCTGAGGCCTGAGAGCGTCTTCCTGGTAAGCGGACTGCTAACGCTCGCGGCGACCATCTATATCGTTCTGCTGCTTCCGCATTGGCTGGTGCGGCTGCTGCTGTGGGCGGTGACCAATATTATCTATCGCATTCGCGTAATCGGCCGTGACAACATCCCGGAGAAGGGCGGCGCACTCTTTGTCTGCAACCACCTGTCGTTCGTGGACGCGCTACTGCTCACCGCCTCCACCGACCGCTTCATCCGCTTCATCATGTTCAAGGACATCTACGACCACCCGCTGGTCCATCCGCTGGCGAAACTCGGGCGCGCCATTCCCATCTCGTCCGCGCTGCGGCCGCGCGACATGATCAAGTCGCTGCGCGAAGCTAGCGAGACCATCAACCAGGGCGGCATCGTCTGCATCTTTGCCGAAGGGCAGATCACCCGCATCGGACAGATGCTTCCGTTCCGCCGCGGCATGGAACGCATCATGAAGGGCATCTCGCCGGAGAGCACCGCGCCTATCGTGCCGGTGCATCTTGACGGCGTCTGGGGATCGATCTTCAGCTTCGAAAAAGGACGCTTCCTGTGGAAGCTGCCGCGCAAGATCCCGTATCCCGTCACCATCAGCATTGGGAAGCCAATGTCGGCCAGCGCGACGCCGTTCGATGTCCGCCAGGCGGTGCAGGAGCTGCACTCCAACGCGTACGCGCTGCACAAGAGATTCATGAAGCCTTTGCATCGGCGATTCATCGGAAGAGCGCGCCGACATCCGTTTCGCTTTGCGATGGCGGATGGCCGGACGGAAAACGTCAGGTTCTTCTCGGCCCTGACCAAAACGATCTTCCTCGCCCGGCGACTCCGCAAAGTCTGGGCGGGGCAGAAAATGGTCGGCATCCTGCTCCCGCCCTCGGTCGGCGGAGCGCTGGTGAACTTGGCTGCTCTCGTCCTCGGCAAAGTGCCCGTGAATCTGAACTACACCGCCTCGAATGAATCGTTGGCCTCTGTCGCGCAGCAATGCGAAATAAAAACCGTCATCACCTCGCAAGCGTTTTTAGAAAAAGTGCCGCTCGAAGTGCCGGGAGAAAAGTTCTTGCTGGAAGACATCGGCAAGGATCCCGGAGCATTCGAGAACCTCACCGCCCTTTTCATGGCTGCCTTTCTTCCCAAGCGAACGCTCGAACTCGCTCTCGGCGTGAAAAAGAAAGTCGAACTCGACGACCTTGCCACCGTTATCTTCTCCAGCGGCTCGACCGGCGAGCCCAAGGGTGTGATGCTGTCGCACTACAACATCGGCTCGAACATCGAGCAGATGGGGCAGATCTTCTCGCTAGGTGTGCAAGATCGCATCCTTGGCATCCTGCCCTTCTTCCATTCCTTCGGCTTCACCGGAACGCTATGCCTTCCAGCCGCAATGGGACTCGGCGCTGTCTACCATCCCAGTCCGCTCGACGCCCGCGTGATCGGCGCGCTCACCCAGAAGTACGCCGCTACTTTCCTATTGGCCACGCCGACTTTCCTGCAGGCGTACATCCGGCGCTGCGAACCGGAAGACTTTGGCAGCCTGCAATACGTGATGGCGGGCGCAGAAAAATTGCCCGAGCGCATCGCGCAGGCGTTTGAGGACCGCTTCGGCATCCGTCCCTATGAAGGTTACGGCGCGACGGAGTGCGCGCCCGTGGTCAGCGTGAATGCGCGCGACTTCCGCGCTCCCGGCTTCCGCCAGGTCGGAGCGAAGCGCGGCAAGATCGGGCATCCGCTTCCCGGCGTGTCGGTGCGCATTGTCAACACTGAGACGGGTGAGCCGGTGCCCATGGGCGAATCCGGTCTGCTGCTGGTCAAAGGACCGAATGTGATGTTCGGCTACTTGGGAAATCAGAAAAAGACTGACGAAGTCCTGCACGAGGGCTGGTACCACACCGGCGACATCGCTACTGTGGATGAGGATGGATTCCTCTCCATCGCCGACCGCCTCAGCCGCTTCAGCAAGATCGGTGGAGAGATGGTTCCACACATCAAGGTCGAAGAAAAATTGCACGAGGTGATGGAGCTGACCGAACAGAAATTCGTCGTCGCCGGCGTTCCTGACGAGAAAAAGGGCGAGCGGTTGGTGGTTCTGCACACGTTGAGCGACGAGCAGGCCAAGGAAGCCGCCGAGAAGCTGGCGCAGACTGACCTGCCCGCTCTATGGCGTCCGCGTGCGAATCAGTTCGTAAAGATCGAGGCCATCCCGTACCTCGGAACCGGCAAGTTGGACTTGAGAAAGATCAAAGAACTCGCTGCGCAAGCAGCTAAGGCAGAAGAAGCGACGGCTTAAAATCTTTTGCCGCCGAGGCGCACGCCGAGGATTCTCTTCAGATGGGTCTTTGAAATTGCATCTCCCCGTGTCTCAGTGCCTCCGTGGTGAAAAATCGCATCGAATGAGGATGCAACTTCGCCAGGAACCCGACATTCCCGTTCCACCCGAGCACGATCCCGCTGAGCCGATCAAGGAGCCTCCGGGAACTCCGCAAACTGATCCTCCCGGACCAGTGCGCGAGCCCGACCCGACTGGCCCGCGCCGTCTTTGATTACGCGGGCTTGATAGTCCCCTTTCGCAGTGCGAACCGCTCCCCGCGCCACACCACCGTCTTCCCGGAGTAGCTCGCCACCCACACCAGCATGCTCATCGCGTCGCGCACCGGTAGCAGCCAAAGGTCGCGGATCAAATATTGATCGTTGAGGGCGATGCCACCTGCGCCGATGGCCATCAGGTAGCGCATTCCGAGCACCGCCGCGAACAGCAACGCCGCCCACATCGCCCCGTGCGAGAGCAACATTGCGAGAATCGACCAGAAGATCCCGAATGTAAAGATCAGCCCGGCGTAGCCCACTGGACGCGCGTCGCGTACGGTGCGGTTCCAGCGGATCTGGTGGTTCCAGAAGTGATGCAGATCGTAGTCGGGCGCGTGGGTTTCGGCGATGAAATGCGAGAGCGCCGTCTCGAATCCGGCGCGCCTGATGCCGGTGCCAAGGTCGTAGTCGTCAGCTAGTCGATTTACGAGATATTCGAATCCACCCATGGCGGCGAGCGCTTTTTTTGTACAGACAAGAGTCGCGCCCAATCCGAAATTCACTCCGCCCTCGAGCAGGCGCGCCAGCAACACCGCCGGCATGAACTCGGTCGAGATGCCGAGAGCTTCCACCTTGGACCAGATCGTCTTCCCCGGCAGCGCGCGGTAGACGCAGGTCACGAATCCCATCTTCTCGTTGGCGAATGGCGCCATGACTTCGCGCAAGTACTCGGGGCGCACCAGCATGTCGGCATCATTGATGACGATATGCTCGTGCTTAGCCGCGGGCAGCATCTGCGCCAGGTTCGAGACTTTGCGGTTGGCCCCAAGCTGTTGCGGACAGAACACCAGCTGCGAATCGATCTTCGGAAATTCGCGGCGTAGCTTCTCGATGATGGTCACTGCCGGATCGATCTGCTCTGCAACCCCGAAGATAATCTGGTATTGCGGGTAGTCGAGCTCAAAGTGCGAGCGGAAGCAGGCCTCGCTTTCCGCGTCGGCTCCCTTCACCGGCTTGAGGATGGTGACCGGCGGAGTGGGCTTCGTCTCAAGCTTCGGCTCGCCGGCGAAGCGCAACGACGCGATCAAGCAAGCTGCGTAATAGCCGGCGCCGCAAAGGGCAAGCGACGCGCAAACGATGGAGGCGATGAACACGCGCCTGAAAATGTATCAGAGAGGGGGAAACGCAAATCCCTCAGTCTACGTGCGTCAGGTCGCCGCGATTTTCCCTTATGTTCTCTTCCAACAGATCGAGCATGAACTCATGGTTCGGGTCGGGACGGCGACAGCACGCCATCAGCAACACCACCGGCAATGCCAGCAGTACGGCCACGGAGAGGAGAAGCTGCAACACGCGCCCTCCAGTCTCCGCTTGGCAGATTAAAGGGTGATGAATATCGGGAAAAATTTTGGCGAAATCTACGAATCCGGCGAGCGGACGAACTGCTTTATAATAGGTAGAGATTGCTGGACTGGGCGGTCGCTGCCAACGTGGTTTACGCCGGTTTTTCCGGGCTGAGCCGCGAGGGGAGAGGAAAGTCCGAACTCCAAAGAGCAATGTGCCAGGTAACGCCTGGGCGGCCGGGTTCAAGCCCGGTTGACGGAAAGTGCCACAGAGAAAATACCGCCTGCTGGAAACGGCAGGTAAGGGTGAAAAGGTGCGGTAAGAGCGCACCGGCCGGGCAGCAATGCACGGCGCATGGCAAACCCCACACGGAGCAAGACCAAATAGGGGAGAAGTTAAGGCCTTCGGGCCTTATGCGTGCCGGCTCGGTGCGCGGAACTTCCGGGTAGGTCGCTTGAGTCCGCCAGCGATGGCGGGCCTAGAGGAATGATCGTCCTCGACAGAATTCGGCTTACAGGTCCAGTACTCACAATATGCCCTTCGCTCTCGAAAGAGGACGAAGGGCATTCAATTTTTGGGTGCGTTTTCCACCGAGGCACTGTCAGATATTTCACCACGGAGACACCGAGGCACAGGTAAGGACATTCTTACCGCGGATGAACACGATCGACACTGATCCAATTAGTTCGCGGGATTCTTGGATGCGCCGGTTTCTACTGGGACCTGCACTGAACGAACTTGGGTTTTCTCCGTGGCTCCGTGCCTCCGTGGTAAATCAGAAGCCACCCGGGGAGCTAGTACCTTCTTACTGCGATGACGCTTGCGCCGGCCCCTAGCGCCGGCCGCATAGGGCGTTTCTTCACGGCGGCGACCTGAGTTGCCGGAGGCAGCATGGTGCCTTTCGGAACTGTGGCCGCGGCCATCTGCACCGGCAGCTGATAGTTCACGTCGCGCGCGATCATGGTGTGCTGCCCGAGCAAGCGCACATTTGCAACCGCTTGCATGCCTGTCTGCAACCACATATCTGCGACGGGACCGAAAGTGAATGAGTACTTGACGCTCTTTACCCACCACGAGGGGCTCTTCATCGGCTCTCCCTCGACCCTCAGCGGATGGAATGTCTCCGCATCGACCCAGGCCACCCCTTTGATCAGGTTCTTTTCATTGCGCTTGGGCAAGAGTTGCAGCACGTAGGCTCGGCGTCCGTTGATCGGCTCGCAGCGCAGGTATTCGAAATCGTAGTTTTCGCGACTCAAAGCGCTTGAATTGTCGCCTTTCATCATTTTCTTTTCATGGTCAAGGACTTTGCGCGCAATCTTCTCGCCCTGGCCGCTGCCGCTCGATTGCTCGATGGTGTAATTCTTCTGATCTGGCGGGGCAAAATCTACTTTGGCCAGAACCTGCGACTTGGCGTGCTGCTGGTCGTCGCCGAAAAACTTGTACTCACGGGTCACGCTGTAAGCGGACATGCGCGCGTGCGACTCTGCCTGCGCCTGCTCCATGCGAGAGAGAATGGTGTTCAAATCCGGGGTGCCGGCCTGCTGCGCCACCATGGGAATCGTCGCGAGGAAGCACAATAGGAATATAAGTGCCGATATTTGACGGTTGCAATGCACGGCTGACTCTTTGATGGGCCTTACTACCAAAGAGTTAGAAGCAATCGGCTGGCCAGAAGAGGGCTGCAGAAGTCAGAAATTGACGTGCTTTGGCCGGACCGGTTGGTTACTTTAGGCACGGACCTGCGTTCGCGCTCTGCGCTCGGGGTAGAGCGGGAACTGCTCGGCCAATTCTTCCACCTGCCGGCGGATCTTTTTAAGAGTCGCCGAATCGGTGCGATGGTCGAGCGCCTCGGCGATCCAGTTCCCCACCGTCTTCATATCGGCTTCTTTCATTCCCCGGGTGGTTAGTGCGGGGGTTCCAATGCGGATGCCGCTCGGCTTCATCGGGGGATTGGTGTCGAAGGGAATAGCGTTCTTATTGACCGTGATCCCGGCTTCACCTAAGGCCTTTTCGGCTTCGCTCCCCAGCATACCTTTGGCGAAGACATCCACCAGCATCAGGTGGGTATCGGTACCGCCGGAGATGATACGGAAGCCGGCAGAAGCGAGCGTCTGCGCCAGAGTCTTTGCATTGGCGACAACTTGGCGAGCGTAGTCCTTGAAGCTAGGCTGGCTGGCTTCGAGGAAGCAGACGGCCTTCGCCGCCATGATGTGCACCAGCGGGCCGCCCTGCATTCCGGGGAAAACCACTTTGTCGATGGCCGCGCCGAATTCCTGCTTGGCCAGGATCATTCCCGCGCGCGGTCCGCGCAGCGTCTTGTGCGTGGTGGAAGTCACGACATGCGCGTGTGGCACCGGCGATGGATGCGCTCCGCCGGCGACGAGTCCTGCAAAATGCGCCATGTCCACCAGGTACAGCGCGCCGACCGAATCTGCGATCTTGCGCATGCGCGCGAAATCAATGATCCGCGGATAAGCGCTGCCTCCGCCGATGATCAGCTTGGGCCGATGTTCCTTGGCCAGTTTCTCCAGCTCATCGTAGTCAATGGTCTCCGACTCTTTGGTCACGCCGTAAGGGACGATGTTGTAGGTCTTGCCGGAAAAATTCAGTGGATGTCCGTGGGTGAGGTGCCCGCCCATGGCGAGGTTCAAACCCATGACGGTGTCGCCCGGCTGGATGATGGCGGAGTAAGCAGCCATGTTGGCCTGCGAACCGGCGTGCGGCTGAACGTTGGCATACTCGGCGCCGAAGAGCGTCTTCACGCGGTCGCGCGCCAGATTTTCGACGACGTCGGCGTATTCGCAACCACCGTAGTAGCGCTTTCCCGGATATCCCTCTGCGTACTTGTTAGTGAAGACCGATCCCATCGCCTCGAGCACGGCCTCGCTGACGAAATTCTCCGAGGCGATCAGCTCCAGCCCTTCGTGCTGGCGGCGGACTTCGTTGTCGATGGCCTCAGCGATCTGCGGGTCGACTGCGGCGAGTGGGCGGGACATCAAGTTGGGGTTCATGACGTTACCTTTTATACACGCTCGGGGAGGCGCGTTTCCATCTTAACGGGTTGCAGAAATTCCTTTGAAGGCGTATCTCTTTCTTCCTGGTTCCAAGGAGGGATCGACCTTGATACGCCCCGCACTCGTGATCGCCATTCTTGCTTTGTACTTTTCGACAATCTTCGCGCAAGCTCCCACTGCGGCGCCTGAGCAAGAAAAGATCGTCGCGATCCACGCCGCCAACCTGATCGACGGTGTAGCGGCCCAGCCGCGGCATAACGTCACCATCGTGATCCGCGGCAACAAGATCCAGAGCGTGAGCGAAGGTGGCGCAGCGCCCGCTGGCGCCGAGGTCATAAACTTCGACGCTAACACGACCGTCCTGCCGGGAATGATCGATGCGCACACTCACATCTTTTTGCAAGGCGAGGAAGTGGCGGAGGGAGGGTATGACGTCCAGTTGTTGAAGCACCCCTCGTCGTACCGCGCCGCGCGTGCAGTGGTTGCGGTGCGTCGCGCACTCGAGCAAGGTTTCACCACGCTTCGCGACGTCGAAACCGAGGGCGCCGGCTACGGCGACGTCGGGATCAAGGAAGCGATCAACGCGGGCTACATTCCCGGCCCGCGGATGTTCGTGGTGACGCGTGCCATCTCAGTGACCGGCGGCTATCCACTCGAAGGCTACAACCCCGACATCATCGTTCCCAAGGGCGCGCAACTCGGCGATGGGCCTGCGGAGATGCGCAAGATCGCGCGCGAGCAGATCGAGAATGGCGCCGACTGGATCAAGGTCTACATGACGCACCGCTCGTGGGTGGACAAAGAAGGGCGGCTGGTCTCGCAGCCCACGCTCACCCTCGACGAGATCAAGGCCGTGACCGACGAGGCCCACGGGCAGCAGCGCAAGGTGGCGTGCCATGCATATAGCGGGATCGGTTTGCACCGCGCGCTCGACGGTGGATGCGACTCGATCGAGCACGGGCTCGACCTCGACGATGCCGCCATCGCGCAGATGCTGAAGCAGGGCACGTGGCTGGTGCCGACCATCGCCGTCTATTACTACGGCAATGCACCCGCGGAGACACCAGACGGCAAGCGTGACCGCGCGCGGATCGCGGCGCATGAGGTGTCGTTCAAAAAGGCGATGAAGGCCGGGGTAAAGATCGCTTTCGGTACCGACGTCGGCGGGTTTTCCTGGTCGGATCCTATCGCGCAGGAGTTCGGCTACATGGTGAAGTTCGGCATGTCGCCCATGGATGCAATCAAAGCCGCGACCTCACGCGCTGCTGAGTTACTCGAGATGAAAAGCGAACTGGGCGTGATCGCGCCTGGCGCGTATGCAGATGT
>Ga0137403_10008900_pt1 | contig 11207 bp, 4 predicted proteins | sample CZOMad2_1_16fung_FD_122057 | JGI IMG/M metagenome (GOLD analysis project Ga0137403, IMG submission 122057) | Vadose zone soil fungal communities from Angelo Coast Range Reserve, California, USA - CZOMad2_1_16fungal (Hybrid Assembly) | ecosystem: Environmental > Terrestrial > Soil > Vadose zone...
CCCCTGGCGCTCCCGCGCCGTGCCGACGTGCGCAACATCGCCATCATCGCGCACGTCGACCACGGGAAGACGACGCTGGTCGACGCCATGCTGCGCCAGACGGGCGTCTTCCGCGCCAACGAGCAGGTCGCCGACCGGGTGATGGACTCCTTCGCGCTCGAGCGCGAGCGCGGCATCACCATCCTGGCCAAGAACACGACCGTCACCTGGGAGGGCGTGCACATCAACATCGTGGACACGCCCGGGCACTCGGACTTCGGCGGCGAGGTCGAGCGCACCCTGGCGATGGTCGACGGCGTGCTCCTCCTGGTCGACGCCTCCGAGGGGCCGCTGCCCCAGACCCGCTTCGTGCTCGGGAAGGCGCTCGAGTTGGGGCTCCCCCCGGTCGTCTGCTTGAACAAGATCGACCGGGCCGACGCGCGCCCGGCGCCAGTGCTCGACGAGATCTACGGCCTCTTCATCGACCTCGGCGCGCGCGAGGCCCAGCTCGACTTCCCGGTCGTCTACACCAACGCGCGCGCAGGCACGGCCACCCTCGACCTCGCGCTCGAGGGCACCGACCTCCGGCCGCTCTTCGCGACCATCGTGCGCGGGCTTCCCGGCCCGCCGCACGACCCGGACGCGCCGCTGCGCTTCCAGGCCAACAACCTGGGCTACGACGACTACGTGGGGCGGCTCGCCATCGGGCGCATCGTCTCGGGCGAGCTGGTCGTCGCCGGACAATACACGCTCTGCCGCCTCGACGGCTCGCAGGTGCCGTGCAAGCCGACCCGCATCTACGGCTGGCAGGGGTTGAAGCGCATCGAGCTCGAGCGCGCCTGCGCGGGCGACATCGTCGCGATCGCCGGCATCGAGGACATCAACATCGGCGAGACGGTCGCCGACCGCGAGCGCCCCGAGGCGCTCCCGCTCATCCGCATCGACGAGCCCACCATCGCGATGGTGTTCGCCGTCAACACGAGCCCGTGGGCGGGCCGCTCGGGGAGCCAGGTGACGTCGCGGAAGCTCCGCGAGCGGCTCTGGCAGGAGAGCCGGCGGAACGTCAGCCTGCGCGTCGAGGAGACCGGCGCCACCGACGCCTTCCGTGTCCTCGGCCGCGGCGAGCTGCAGCTCGCGATCCTGATCGAGACCATGCGGCGCGAGGGCTTCGAGCTGCAGGCGTCCAAGCCCGCGCCGGTGGTGCGCGAGCGCGCCGGCGTCCTCGAGGAGCCGATGGAGCTCCTCCTGGTCGACGTGCCCGAGGAGTACGTCGGCATCGTGACCCAGCTGCTCGGCGTGCGCCGCGCCGCGATGACGCGCATGGAGCACATCGGCGGCGGGCGCGTCCGCCTCGAGTACGGCGTGCCCTCGCGCGGCCTGATCGGCTTCCGCTCGCACTTCCTGACCGACACGCGCGGCACCGGGACGCTCAACACGCTCTTCAACGGCTACGAGCCCTGGCACGGCCCCATCCCGGCGCGCACCAACGGCGCCATGGTGGCCGACCGGGAGGGTGTGGCCACGCCGTATGCCCTCTTCCACCTCCAGGAGCGCGGCGTCCTCTTCGTCCCCGCCGGCACGCCCGTCTACGAGGGCATGGTGGTGGGCGAGTACTCGCGCGACGCCGACCTCGACGTGAACGTCTGCCGCGAGAAGAAGCTCAGCAACATGCGCGCCTCGGGCCACGACGAGGCGGTGCGCCTCGTGCCCCACCGCGCCATGGGCCTCGAGGACGGCCTCGAGTGGATCGACGAGGACGAGCTGGTCGAGGTGACGCCCGACGCGATCCGCCTGCGCAAGCGCGAGCTGCGCCAGGCGCTCCGCCCGCGCGGGCCGCGCACCGGACGGATCGGCGGGCCGCCGGCGGTCAGCGCCTGAGGCGATCCACCGAGGTGGAAACGGGGCGGTTGTCGATCGGCACCGCGCCTGCTTCTCTCGCACGCATGGCCGCACCCGCACCGTCCGCACGCACGACCGTCCGCCGCCTGCCGGCGCGCGCCGCCTACGAGCGCGCGACCATCGACGCGATCCTCGACGAGGCCGTGTTCTGCCACCTCGGCTTCGTCGTCGAGGGGCAGCCCTACGTGATCCCGACCATCCACGCGCGCGTCGGCGACCGGCTCTACCTCCACGGCTCGGCCGCGAGCCGGATGCTGCGCACGCTCGCCGAGGGCGTGCCCGTGTGCGTCACCGCGACGCTGCTCGACGGCCTCGTCCTCGCCCGCTCGGCGTTCCATCACTCGCTCAACTATCGCTCGGTCGTGATCCTCGGCACGGCGGCGGAGGTCACGGACCCGGCGGAGCGGCTCGCCGCCCTCGAGGCGATCGTCGAGCACGTCGTGCCGGGGCGGTGGCGCGAGGTGCGGGGTCCGAGCGAGCGCGAGCTCAAGCTGACGAAGGTGCTCTCGCTCCCCATCGCCGAGGCGTCGGCGAAGGTGCGGACCGGCGGGCCGCTCGACGACGAGGAGGACCTCGGGTGGCCGTGCTGGGCGGGCGTGCTGCCGCTCGGCCTCGTGCCGCTGGTACCGGTGCCCGATGCGCGCCTGGCGGCAGGGATCACCGTCCCGACGGCGATCGCCCATTACCGGCGAGTCACGCGCGCATCGTCTGGACAGTCCTCTTCGTGACCGATAAAGGACAGGCCCGATGGCCGAGCAGAAGGCGACCAACATCGTCTGGCACCAGGGCGCCGTCACGCGGGCCGATCGGGAGCGCCTGAGCGGGCACCGCAGCGCCACGGTCTGGTTCACCGGCCTCTCCGGCTCGGGGAAGTCCACCATCGCGGTGGCGCTCGAGAAGGCGCTCTGGGAGCGCAGCGTGCACGCCTTCGTCCTCGACGGCGACAACGTCCGCCACGGCCTCAACAAGAACCTCGGCTTCTCGCCCGCCGACCGGACCGAGAACATCCGCCGCATCGGCGAGGTGGCGAAGCTGTTCACCGACGCGGGCATCATCGCGCTGACCGCCTTCATCTCCCCCTACCGCGCCGACCGCGACCAGGTGCGCGCCCTCATGCCGCCCGGCGACTTCGTCGAGGTGCTGGTCGCCTGCCCGCTCGAGGTCTGCGAGCAGCGCGACGTGAAGGGGCTCTACCAGAAGGCCCGTGCCGGACAGATCCCCGAATTCACCGGCATCTCGGCGCCCTACGAGCCGCCGCTCCACCCCGAGATCACCCTCCGCACCGACGCGCAGGGCGTCGAGGAGAGCGTGCGGCAGGTGCTCGCCTACCTCGAGCAGCGCGGGATCGTCCCCCGCGGCTGATGCTCCGCGGTCCCTAGCTAGCTAGGGCCGCCGCGTCGAAGACGATGGTGTGGATCATCGTCGCCGTGCGGTCGTAGAAGTCGAGCGTCGTCCTCGGCGTCGCGAGCGTCGGGTCGACCGTGATCAGGACCGTGTTGTAGCGGTCGATGTCGAACTCCGACACCTCGGTGAGGAACCCGGGGACGCCGCTGAGCACGCCGACGATCGACGGCGGGAGCTCGCGGAAGAGCGTCGTCTCGCCGATCGCGCCCGCCACCACCTCGGGGACCGGGTGCCCCCCGTCGATGTTCAGATGGTCGGGCGAGATGACGATCGCGTGCAGGTCGGTCGAGAGCCAGACGACGTTCTTGATGTCGTTCGTCTCGATGAAGTCGAGGATCTGGTCCCGCTCCGCAATCCAGGCCTCCCACCGGTCGTAGGGCAGGAAGGCGAGCTGCGCGATGGGTGGCCCGTTCATGATGAACTTGAAGGTCGCGGTGGAGTTGAGGAGGCCGTTCTCGAGCCATGTCTTCTGGTCGGCGCCGAGGATCGTGCGCCCCGGATCGCTCATCGCCGTGGTGCAGTCCATGGACGGGAAGGTCGCTTCGCCCGCGCCGCCCCCGGTGCAGGTTGAGTCGGCGTCGGTCGTGACCAAGCCCGACTCGGACGCCGTCGTGCAGCACGTGTACTTGGCCGAGCGGTACTGGCGGTCGTCGATCAGGAAGAACTCGGCGCCGCTGCCAGAGCGGACGCTGCGATAGAGCCGCATCGCATCCATGGTGTCCTCGCGCAGCGGCATGTAGCGCCGGAAGGCCGCGTTGCCCGCCGCCATGCGCGTCGCGAAGGCCGGCTCGGCGCCCGCGAAGTCGTTCCGCACCTCGTGGTCGTCCCACTGGACGTAGGTGCCGGTCGACTCCATCAGGCCGCGGAGGGCGGCGTCGGCACGGTTCGAGCGGTACTTCGCCTCGTACTCCGGCTGCATCATGGCGACCACCCCGTCCGCGCGATCGTCGTCACCGTAGATCGTGTCGCCGATGTAGAGCCAGGCGTCGGGGTCGAGGAGGCGGATCACGTCGAGCGAGGTGTACGGGCGGTAGAACGCGTTCGAGTCGCCGCTCCACCCGAGCTGCACGACCGTGGTGGCGTCGGACGGGGAGGGTGTCGTCTTGACCCTGCCGACGGCGCTCGTGTCCATGCCTTGCTCGAAGCGGTAGTAGTAGACCGTATTCGGGGAGAGGCTGCCGACGTCCTCCTTCACCACGCCGTCCGCGTCGGGCGTGACGGTGATCATCTGCACGCCCGTCCCGAAGGTCGGATCGGGCGTCACCTCGAGCGTGGCGCTCATCGAGGCATCGGGCACGCGCGTCCAGAAGATCGCCGTCGTGTCGGTCGCGTCGCCGGCCGCGACGCCCTGCACGAAGCTCGACGCCTCCGGCTGGGGGAGGCCGGTGTTCACCGTGCGGTCGGCCACCCCGGCGTGCGCGTCGGTGATGCAGCGGAGGAAGCGGTCGAGGACCGGGATGGTGTTGGCGTTCATGATGCCGCGCTTGTAGGTGGTCAGCCGGTAGGCCTCGCAGGGCGCGCCGAAGGTGAGCTGGGGCGGAGAGGTGGCCGCGAGCTGCGCCTCGGTGCACACGGCCCGGATACGCGTCTCCATGGCCGCGCGCGCCGTTTCGATCGCGGCGACGGTCGCCGCGTCCGGACACGGCCCGGCCATCTTGCCGGCGCCGACGGCGAGCACGCACTTGCGCTTCGCCTTGAGCCGGACCTTGAGGTACTTCCCGCCCGCCTTGCTGACGCCCGCCTGGCATTTGCGCAGGCCATCGTCCGTGACCGGCGCGGTGGTGTCGTAGAGGGTCTCGATCAGGGTGTCGACGTTGATCGGCTCGACGTCGGCGTCCTGGGTGGGCGCCGTGATGCAGGCCACGAGGGCCGGGACAGTGGCTGCGCTGTCACAGGCCGGCCCCAGCGGCGGTAGCGAGCCGGTGCACTTGCGGCTGATCGTCGAGCCGACCTTGGCCGCGAGCTTCATGAGCTTCCCGTCGGTCTTGGCGTCCGTGACCGCCCCGTCCGCCGGCCGGCAGTTCACGCTCGAAGCGAGGCTACCCTTGGAGCGCTTGTCCTCGCACGACGCGATGGCCTTGCGCTTGCCGAGAGCGTACTTCTCGATCGCGCCTCCGATCGCCTTGCTGCAGGGCGAGAGGGCCGCCTGGGCGGACGGGGAAATCAGGAGCGAGCAGCCGAGAGCGAGCAAGGTGAAGCGTCGGGACATCTGACCTCCCCTTCTGTCGATACGCCGTCCCATGCGACCACAGAAAGCGCAGCTCAGGCAAGCAAAACCTGCGCGAGCCGCGCACGACCGTGCAAGTCCCGAGGCCCCTGGTCGCCTAAGAAATCACTTGACAAACAGGGTCCTGCCCATCTAATGTTCCGAGGAAAGGGCCTTCGACCTTATGAGATTCGGTGACCACTCCGACCTCGAGCTGGACGACATAGACCTCCGCATCCTCGGCCTGCTGCAGGAGGACTGCCGGACGTCGCTCGTCCGCATCGGCGAGCAGGTGGGTCTCAGCGCACCCGCCGTGCTCGAGCGCATCAAGAAGCTCGAGGCCGCCGGCATCGTCACCGGCTACCGCGCCATCCTGGACGCGCGCCGGCTCGGCCTCGACATCACCGCCTTCATCGGGGTGCTGATCACGCACCCGAGCCGGATCGGCGACTTCGAGCGCCAGGTGGCCGCGCTCAGCGACGTGCTCGAGTGCCACCACGTGACCGGCGAGCACACGCTGCTGCTCAAGGTGAAGACCGCGAACACCTCGTCGCTCGAGCGCCTGATCAGCCAGATCCGGTCGCTCGACGGCGTAACGCGGACCGAGACCATGATCGTCCTCTCGACGCACACCGAGCGCGTGCAGCTCGCCCTCCATCCCGCCGAGCCCGCGCCCGCGCAGCCCGGCAAGCGCGCGCGGCGGAACGGCGAGCGCCACGCACACGCGGGGAGAGCCTAGCATGCCCGAGCCCAAGCCCCGCTGGCTCCTCGATCCGCGGACGGAGCGCGACGCGTGCGGCGTCGGCTTCGTGGTCAACGTGAAGGGCGAGCGCTCGCACGACATCATCGAGAAGGGGCTCACCGTCCTCCAGAACCTGACCCATCGCGGCGCGTGCGGCTGCGACCCGCTCACCGGGGACGGGGCCGGCATCCTCGTCCAGGTGCCCGATGCCTTCCTCCGCCGCGAGTGCGCCGCCCAGCGCATCGCGCTCCCGGCGCCCGGCACCTACGGGGTCGGCATGGTCTTCCTGCCCGAGGAGGCGGAGCAGGCGAAGACGTGCGTCGCGCTGCTCGAGAAGGTGGTCGCCGAGGAAGGCCAGGTGCTCCTCGGCTGGCGGCGCGTGCCGGTCGACGACCAGGCGCCCGGCCCGCTCGCGCGCACCGTGCTGCCCGAGGTCCGGCAGGTCTTCATCGGCGCCGCGGGCGACGGCGCCGACCAGGATGCGCTCGAGCGGAAGCTCTACGTGATCCGCAAGCGCGTCGAGCAGATCGTGCGCACCTCGGGCATGCCGCACTCGGAGCGCTTCTACGTTCCGAGCCTCTCCTCGCGCACCATCGTCTACAAGGGCCTCCTCCAGCCGCAGCAGATCCCGGCCTTCTACCACGACCTCTCCGACTCGCTCTTCGTCTCGGCGCTGGCGCTCGTCCACCAGCGCTTCTCGACCAACACCTTCCCGTCCTGGGACCGCGCGCACCCCTACCGCTTCATCGCGCACAACGGCGAGATCAACACGCTGCGCGGCAACGAGAACTGGATGCACGCGCGCCAGGCGCTCTTCGCCTCGCCGCTCTTCGACGACGTGCGGAAGCTCTTCCCGGTCATCGACCCGACCACCAGCGACTCGGGCAAGTTCGACAACGCGCTCGAGCTCCTCCAGCGCACGGGCCGCTCGATCGCCCACGCCGTCATGATGATGATCCCCGAGGCGTGGCAGAGCCACGAGAGCATGAGCGCGGCGAAGCGCGCCTTCTACGAGTACCACGCCTGCCTGCAGGAGCCGTGGGACGGCCCCGCGTCGATCGCCTTCACCGACGGGCGCGTGATCGGCGCCGTCCTCGACCGCAACGGCCTTCGGCCGTCGCGCTACGTGGTCACCAAGGACGGCTTCGTGGTCATGGCTTCCGAGGTGGGCGTGCTCGACATCCCGCCCGAGAACGTCCTCCACAAGGACCGCCTCCAGCCCGGCCGCATGTTCCTGGTCGACACCGAGCAGGGCCGCATCGTGGGCGACGAGGAGCTGAAGGAGAGCATGTCGGCGCGCCGGCCGTACCGCAAGTGGCTCGACGCGAACCTGACGCGCCTGGCGGAGCTCCCGCCGCCCGAGCGGGTGCCGCCCGACTACGAGCCGGAGACATTCCTCCCGCGCCAGCAGGCCTTCGGCTACACGATCGAGGACCTCCGCCTGCTGATGACGCCGATGGCGCTCAACGCGCAGGAGGCGGTGGGCTCGATGGGGACGGACACGCCGCTCGCCTGCCTGTCGGATCGCCCGCAGCTCCTCTTCAACTACTTCAAGCAGCTCTTCGCGCAGGTGACCAACCCGCCCATCGACCCGATCCGCGAGGAGCTGGTGATGTCGCTCGAGACCACCATCGGCCCCGAGCAGAACCTCTTCGAGGAGACACCGCTCCACTGCCGGCAGCTGCACCTGAAGAGCCCGACCCTCTCCAACGAGCAGCTCGCGCAGGTGAAGGCGCTCGACGACGGGCACCTCCGCGCCACGACGCTGCCCATCCTGTTCGCGAAGCGCTCGGGCGGCCCGGGGCTGCGCGCCGCGCTCGACGACCTCTGCGTGCACGCCTCCGAGGCGGTCGCCGACGGCAATACGATCCTCGTCCTCTCCGACCGCGGCGTGGACGAGGCCCACGTGCCCATTCCGAGCCTGCTCGCCACCGCGGCCGTGCACCACCACCTGATCCGCGAGGGCACGCGCATGCGCTGCGGTATCGTGGTCGAGTCGGGCGAGCCGCGCGAGATCCAGCACTTCTGCCTGCTCCTCGGCTACGGCGCGGGCGCCGTGAACCCCTACCTCGCCTTCGAGACCCTGCGCGACATGGTGGCCGAGGGCATCTTGAAGGACGTGGACGCCGCCGCCGCGGTCAAGAACTACATGAAGGCGGTCGACAAGGGCGTCCTCAAAGTGATGACCAAGATGGGCATCTCGACGCTCCAGAGCTACCGGGGCGCGCAGATCTTCGAGGCCATCGGCCTCAACTCCGAGGTGGTCGAGCGCTACTTCACCTGGACCGCGTCGCGCATCGAGGGCGTCGGGCTCGACGTCATCGCACGCGAGGCCGAGCTGCGCCACGAGCACGCCTACCTGGTCTCGCCCTCGCTCGACGGCGACCTCGACGTCGGCGGCCAGTACCAGTGGCGCCGGCGCGGCGAGCACCACGCCTACAACCCGAACACGGTCGCCAAGCTCCAGCATGCGGTGCGCGCCGCCAGCTACAAGATGTTCAAGGAGTACACGGCAGCGGTGAACGACGAGAGCTGGCGCCTGTGCACCATCCGCGGGCTCCTCGGGTTCAAGCAGGGGGCGGGGCCCATTCCGATTGATCAGGTCGAGCCCGCCACCCAGATCGTGAAGCGCTTCAAGACCGGCGCCATGTCGCTCGGCTCGATCAGCCGCGAGGCGCACGAGAACCTCGCCATCGCCATGAACCGGATCGGCGGCAAGTCGAACACCGGCGAGGGCGGCGAGGACCCGGTACGCTACCAGCGGGACCCCAACGGCGACTTCCGCCGGAGCGCCATCAAGCAGGTGGCCTCGGGCCGCTTCGGCGTGACCAGCTACTACCTGGTCAACTGCGACGAGCTGCAGATCAAGATGGCGCAGGGCGCGAAGCCCGGCGAGGGCGGGCAGCTCCCCGGCCACAAGGTCGACCAGTACATCGCGAAGATCCGCTACTCGACGCCGGGCGTGGGGCTCATCTCCCCGCCGCCGCACCACGACATCTACTCGATCGAGGACCTGGCGCAGCTGATCCACGACTTGAAGAACGCGAACGACCGCGCGCGCGTCAGCGTGAAGCTGGTCGCCGAGGTGGGCGTGGGCACGGTCGCCGCCGGCGTCTCCAAGGCGAAGGCCGACGTCGTCTTGATCAGCGGCGACTCGGGCGGCACGGGCGCCTCCCCGCTCACCTCGATCAAGCACGCGGGCATCCCCTGGGAGCTCGGGCTCGCCGAGACGCAGCAGATCCTGGTGGCCAACGATCTCCGCGGGCGCATCCGGGTGGAGACCGACGGGCAGCTGAAGACGGGGCGCGACGTCGCCATCGCCGCGCTCCTGGGCGCCGAGGAGTACGGCTTCGCCTCCGCCGCGCTGGTCGCCTCGGGCTGCATCATGATGCGCGTCTGCCACTTGAACACCTGCCCGGTCGGCATCGCGACCCAGGACCCGGTGCTGCGGAAGAAGTTCGAGGGCAAGCCCGAGCACGTGGTCCACTTCATGATGTTCATCGCCGAGGAGCTGCGCGAGATCATGGCCCAGCTCGGCTTCCGCACCGTCGACGACATGATCGGGCGCGTCGACATGCTGAACGTGCGCGACGTCTCCGGGCACTGGAAGGCGAAGGGCGTCGACCTGACGCAGATCCTCTACACCCCGCACGTGCCACCCGCGGTCGCGCGGCGCTGCGTCCAGCCGCAGGACCACGGCCTCGAGAAGGCGCTCGACAACGAGATCATCGCGCGTTGCCGGCCGGCGCTCGAGCGGCGCGAGCCGGTCCGCTTCGAGCTGCCGATCACGAACCGCAACCGCACCGTGTGCACCATGCTCTCGGCCGAGATCTCCCGCCGCTGGGGCGCCGAGGGGCTCCCGCCCGACACCATCCACATCAAGTTCACCGGCTCGGCGGGACAGAGCTTCTGCGCCTGGCTCGCCGAGGGTGTCGCGGTCGAGGTGGAGGGCGACGCCAACGACTACTTCGCGAAGGGGCTCTCGGGCGGCCGCGTGGTCGTCTATCCGCCGAAGACGGCCACCTTCGTCCCCGAGGACAACATCATCGTCGGCAACGTCTCGCTCTACGGCGCGACCGGCGGCGAGGTCTTCCTGCGCGGCCAGGCGGGCGAGCGCTTCTGCGTCCGCAACTCGGGCGTGACGGCGGTCGTCGAGGGGGTTGGTGACCACGGCTGCGAGTACATGACCGGAGGCCGGGTCGTCGTGCTCGGAAAGACGGGCCGCAACATGGCGGCGGGGATGTCGGGCGGCATCGCATTCGTGCTCGGCCTCGACCCCGCCAAGGTCAACACCGAAATGGTCGAGCTGCAGCGCCTCGAACCCGAGGACCTGACCTGGCTGCGCGACGTCATCGCCAAACACGCCGCCTCAACCGGCAGCACACTGGCCACCTCGGTGCTGTCGGACTGGCCAAGGCGCAGCGCACAATTCACCAAGATCATGCCCCGCGACTACCAGCGCGTCCTGGAGGCCACCTTGGTGGCCAAGCGGGAGGGCAGGGACGTCGACACCGCGATCATGGAGGCCAGCCGTGGCTGACCCAACCGGTTTTCTGAAGATCCCCAAGGTCGAGGCCGCCAAGCGACCTGTCGACGAGCGGGTCGGCGATTGGCATGAGGTCTACGAACGCCAAGATCCCCACGAACGCGCCGGCGAGGTGTCGCAGCAGGCCGGTCGCTGCATGGACTGCGGAATCCCGTTCTGCCACTCGGGAACCGCGGGCTGCCCGCTCGGCAACCTGATTCCCGAGTGGAACGACCTTGCCAGGCGGGGCCGCTGGGACGCGGCCAGCGACCGCCTGCACGCCACGAACAACTTCCCCGAATTCACCGGACGGCTGTGCCCCGCGCCGTGTGAGGCCGCCTGTGTGCTCTCCATCGACGAGGAGCAGACCGGCGGCAGCGTCACGATCAAGCGCATCGAGCAGACCATCGTCGACCAGGCGTGGCTGGACGGCATCATCGAACCACAACCGG
>Ga0137403_10008901_pt1 | contig 11207 bp, 7 predicted proteins | sample CZOMad2_1_16fung_FD_122057 | JGI IMG/M metagenome (GOLD analysis project Ga0137403, IMG submission 122057) | Vadose zone soil fungal communities from Angelo Coast Range Reserve, California, USA - CZOMad2_1_16fungal (Hybrid Assembly) | ecosystem: Environmental > Terrestrial > Soil > Vadose zone...
GAGCAGATCATTCGCGCATCAAAGGAGGTCGGCCTCGAACCCTACATTGGCATTCGTGCTCGTCTGTACAGCAAAGGCGCAGGCAAATGGTCGCCGAGCGGCGGCGAGAACGCCAAATTCGGTCTCGACACCACCAATCTGGTTGCTGCGAGTCAAATGTTGAAGGATGCCGGGCTGACGCACTGCCTCAAGCTGCTTCATTTCCACGTCGGATCGCAGGTGCCTGATATCTCAATCATCAAGCGAGCCGTGCGCGAAGGTGCGCGCTATTACGCAAAGCTTTCCAAGCTTGGACACCAACTCGGTTATCTGGACGTCGGTGGCGGCCTCGGCGTGGACTACGATGGATCGCGCAGTGATTTCGATAGCTCGACGAACTATTCGCTCCAGGAATACGCCAATGACGTGGTGTGGAATATCATGGATGTGTGTGACTCCGAAGGCGTCTCGCATCCGACTATTGTGAGTGAAAGCGGGCGCGCCATTGTTGCGCACCATTCCGTGCTGGTGTTGGAAGCGTTTAGCTCGATCGAAAAGACCGCGCCGAAGCTGAAGGTCGAAGCCAGCGAGAAAGATCACAAACTGGTAGGTGACATCCTCGACGTGAAACAGCGTTTAAAGCGCGGAAATCGTCTTGAGAGTCTGCACGACATCCAACAAATAAAGGAGGAAGCGCAGCAAACTTTCGATCTCGGCCTTCTCGATCTCGAATCGAAGGCGAAGATCGACACCGTTTATTGGCAGGTCGCGCATCAAATCGTCAATATGCATCGCGGCCTTCGTTATATTCCCGATGAGGTGAAGCAGCTCGAAACGACGCTGGGCGATCAGTACATCTGCAATTTTTCTGTGTTCCAGTCGCTACTCGATCACTGGGCGCTCGGCCAGTTGTTTCCCATCATGCCCATCCATCGTCTCACTACGCCGCCGGATCGCCACGGTACCATCGTGGATATTACCTGCGATTCGGATGGGAGGGTCTGCAAGTTCACCGACTTGCAGGACGTAAAGGAAACGCTGCCGCTGCACCGGATTCAACCGGGAGAAATATATTATCTGGGTGTTTTTATGGTGGGCGCTTACCAGGACATCATGGGTGATCTCCACAATTTGTTCGGCCGCGTAACGGAGGTGCATGTTTTCCTCGATCCCGACGAAGAATCCGGCTGGTACATTGAGGAAGTGATTGAGGGCAGCACGATTGGAGAGGTTCTCGCCATGACGCAGTGGCACAAGGTCGAGTTGATGCGGCTACTAAAGTCGCAAGTCGATGCTGCAATTAGAACCGATCGCCTTAAGCCCAACGATGCCATGAGACTGCTGGACGATTACGAGCGGCTTTTGCAGGAATATACGTATCTATCTCTCAATGGCGTTAAGGCGCCGCCTCAACCAGGCAATTGGCTGCCGCTAAGTTAATTCTTGTAGCCGACGACCTCTCGGACGGCGCGGTAGCGCGTGTCAAACACTCCAGCGGCGCGGTTCGCAAAGCGAAACGGCTGGAGTTGAACGTTGGGTGTTGAGCGTTGAACGTTTGCTTGAATGTATGGATAAATCTCGTTCTCCGACCTCGATCAAGGATGCTTTGCAAAGCAGCGCTCCCATCGCGCCAATTCAAGTTCAGGGCTGGGTGCGGACGCGGCGCGATTCGAAAGATTTTTCGTTTATCGAGCTGAATGACGGCTCGTCCCTTCGCAATCTTCAGGTCATCGCGAGGAACACATTACTGAATTACGCAGCCGTGCAACGGCTCACCACGAGCGCATCCATTGCTGTCAGCGGCGCGCTTGTCGCTTCTCAGGGCAAAGGGCAAAAATGGGAACTGGTCGCGGAAAACATCGAGATTATCGGAACGGCAGACGATTCCTATCCGCTCCAGAAAAAAGGACACACGCCAGAATTCCTCCGCGAGATCGCTCACCTGCGCCCTCGCTCAAATCTTTTCAGTAGCGTTTTTCGCGTGCGCAGCCGACTGGCCTATGCCGTTCATCAGTTTTTCCAAGAGCGCGGTTTCGTTTATGTCCACACGCCAATTATCACCGGCAGCGATTGCGAGGGAGCGGGAGAATTATTTCGCGTCTCCACGATCGACATCAAGAATCCGCCGCGGAAAAACGGTGAAATCGATTTCGCGCAGGATTTCTTCGCCCGGCCGACTTATCTGACCGTTAGCGGCCAATTGGAAGCGGAAGCGTTCGCCCTGGCGCTGTCCAAAGTTTACACTTTCGGCCCAACGTTCCGGGCCGAGAACTCCAACACGTCCCGCCATGCGAGTGAGTTCTGGATGATTGAGCCGGAGATGGCGTTCTGCGATTTGGACGGCAACATGGATCTCGCCGAAGAGTTTGTGAAGTATTTGATCGCAGATGCGAAAAAGCATTGCCGCGAAGAGATGGAACTTTTCGCCAGATTCGTGGACAAGGAGTTACTTGCCCGACTCGATTTCGTCATTGATCGGCCATTTCAGCGGATCACATATGCCGATGCTGTCGATCTTCTAAAAAAGAGCGGCGAAAGATTTGAGTTCCCTATCGACTACGGCCTAAATCTGCAATCGGAGCATGAGCGCTGGTTGACCGAAAGACATTTCAAATGTCCGGTCACGGTTTTCAATTTTCCGAAGAAGATCAAACCTTTTTACATGCGTGTGAACGACGATGGCAAAACAGTCACCGCGATGGATTTGCTCGTACCTGGCATCGGCGAAATCGTGGGCGGCAGCCAGCGTGAAGAGCGACTCGAAATGCTGGAGGAAAATATGCGCCGGCACAACATGGATCCAGCGGATTACAGATGGTATCTCGATCTTCGCCGTTACGGCACTGTGCCGCACTCCGGGTTCGGCCTCGGCTTCGAACGAATCCTGATGTTCATCACCGGCGTTTCAAACATTCGCGACGTGATTCCATTCGCTCGTACCCCCGGTAGCGCAGAGTTCTAAGAAAAGTAGCGCAGCCATCTTGGCTGTGGGGCCGGCGGGCGTCCCGCCTGCCGAACTCTTTCAGCGTTTTCGAGTGCTATCTACCGAGCCAATCAGCGCTGCGTTTCGCTTATCTTGGTAAACTCGAGCTTTGAGCCGCCGAGCTCCTGCAGCGTCATCCGATCGCCGGAAAGTTCCATCTGATAAACGGTAGTTGCGAATGGCGTCTCGATTTTGATTCGGTCCTGGTCACCGAACTTGTACCTGCCAGGCAGGTCTCCGACGAGCACAACGCCATTGCTAGAAAATTCCCAAACAGTGCCATTCGAACCGGCCATACGCCATTTGCCAATGATGCTGCTGTTTCCGCAACCGGCTATCGCGAACAGCAAGACCGCTGAAGCGATTATTCTAAATCCACACTTCGATTGGGAAAGCCGGACTTGCATGAACTCTGAGTCGGATTTTCCTCAGAGCGTCTCCTCCAGGCGAGAAAAAATTCGGAAGTCTATTTCTTCTTCGGCTCGCGCTGAGGTTCTTTTGATTCCGTTGCTGCGCGCTTCGAATCGCCGGGACGATACTCTTCCTGTTCGGCGGCGGCGAAAGCTTTTTCCAGCCCGACCATGTCTTCGCCAGGACGGAGTGTGTCGAAGGACTCTACTTCTTTGCGCAGTTGCTCCTCAGAATAGTTCGCAGCTTTGATCGACAATCCGATGCGGCGCTCGACTTTATCCACCTTAATGACACGCGCCTCGACCTCCTGACCCACCTTGAGCACGTCTTTCACTTTTGCGATGTGATCTTCACTCAATTGCGAAATATGCACGAGCCCGTCGATGTCGTTCTGCAGTTGCACGAATGCGCCGAAGCTGGCGAGCTTGGTCACCTTGCCCTTTACAAGATCGCCGATCTTGTATTTCTCATCGATCGTCTTCCACGGATCGTCCGTGAGCTGCTTCACCCCGAGACTGATCCGCTGATTTACTTTGTCGATGTCGATCACGACGGCCTCAACTTCGTCCCCTTTCTTAAACGTCTCGCTCGGATGATTGATCTTGCGAGTCCAGCTCAAATCGGACACGTGAATCATGCCATCGATGCCTTCCTCCAGCTCTACGAACGCCCCGTAGGCAGTCATGTTGCGAATCTTGCCTTTTACTTGGCTGCCGATGGTGAACTTCTTCTCGATTTCATCCCACGGATTCGGTTCGAGCTGGCGCAGACCCAATGAAATTTTCTGTTCCTCTTTGTTCACGCCGAGCACTACAGCTTCCACTTCCTGGCCGACGCTCAGAATATCCGAGGGGCGCATGATCCGTTTTGTCCACGAAAGTTCGGAAACGTGGATGAGGCCTTCTACGCCTTCCTCGATCTCAACAAATGCACCGTACGGAACGAGGTTTGTGATCTTCCCCTTGATGCGCTGGCCAGCCGGAAAACGCTCTTCGATCTGGTCCCACGGGTTCTTCTGGGTTTGCTTCAGTCCCAGCGACACGCGCTCTTTTTCCTTGTTGATGTCAAGCACAACGACTTCCAGCGGTTGCCCCACCTTCAATAACTCGCTGGGATGTCCGAGCCGGCCCCAAGTCATATCCGTGACGTGCAGCAAACCATCCATGCCATCTAGGTCGATGAATGCGCCGAAGTCGGTGATGTTTTTCACGGTGCCGGTGACGCGGTCGCCCACGTTTACGCCTTCCATGAATTTTTGTCGTTTTTCGCTGCGCTCCTGCTCGATCACTTCACGCCGGCTGAGCACGACGTTTTTGCGATCATCATTTAGCTTAACGATTTTGAAATCGTAGGTGTTGCCAACGAATTGCTGCAAATCCTTTGGCGGAACGACGTCGATCTGAGACGCCGGCAAAAACGCCTCAACTCCGACGTTGACCATTAGGCCGCCTTTGACCACCGACTTCACCTTGCCTTTGATCAGTCCGGCACCTTCGAAAACACCGACGATTTTGTTCCAATTTTGGCGATAGGCGGCTTTCTCTTTCGAGAGAACGACCATGCCTTCTTCGTTTTCCAGCCGCTCTAGGAGGACGTCCACTTCGTCGCCAACTTCCAGCGAATCGGCATCCTCAAATTCGGTCAACGGAATAACGCCCTCGGATTTGTACTTGATATCGACCAGGACTTCGCGGGGGCGAATCTCCAAAATTGTTCCTTTGACGATGCTTCCTTCGCGGAAGTCCTTCATCGCCTTCGGCATCACATCCTGCATTTGCACCATAAATAAAAAGCCTCCTTCAGGCGCTGTAGCCCCGAAATTCTTCGGGGAAGATTTCCGCGTAGCTGCTATCGCGGAAGCGGGACGCCATAGTAGGCGTTTTTGTGCAGAAGGTCAACTGAGGCGCGGGGGTTTTACAGGGGGCTGTCATCCTGAGCGAAGCGAAGGACCTCATCCACTCGTTGCTGCTCATACGAGAGTAACCAGTGTGACCGCCACTTCGAATGTGAGGTTCCTCGCTCCGCTCGGAATGATCGTATGGGGCCGTTGGACGTTGAGCGTTGAGCGTTTCCCCGTTACCTTACATGAGATGTCGATGTTACGAATCGCGAGTCTGTTGGGGCTTCTTGCGGCGTTTGTTGTTGCTCAGGATTCAGATGATCGCACTCTCCTCACGCGAGCCGCCGTGGAGCAACAGATTCTCGCAGCCATCAAATCGCCAGATCTCACGATCGTTCATCTTTGGGCGCCATGGTGCTCGAACTGTCAGGCTGAACTCAAAAATGGTGGCTGGACCAAGGTTGTTAAAGAAAATCCAAACGTGAAATTCTATTTTGTCGCGGTTTGGAACAATGGGCAGGATGGGCGCTCGATGCTGAAAAAATTCAACATTGTCGATCAGCCGAACGTCACGATCCTTGCCGATCCCGGACCCCGTCGCGGCGAAAACAAAATCAAACAATTTGCCGGTCTGCAGCTCTCGTGGATCCCCACGACTTGGATTTACAAAGACGGCGATCTCCGTTACGCATTGAATTACGGCGAAGTCCGTTTCCCTGTGCTCCAACAATTTCTCGAAGACAGCCAATCAGAATGGTCGCACAAAGGCGAACCGAAATTGGAAGAATGACCGCGACACCCTCATGACCGAAACGTCCATCGCCCCCGCAATTTCGCCAAAGGAACCGCCCCGCATTCTTTCGCTCATCGGCGACACGCCGCTGGTTGAAGTAACGCAGTTCGACACCGGACCGTGTCAGCTTTTTCTCAAACTCGAGAATCAAAATCCCGGTGGCTCGATCAAGGACAGAATCGCGCTGTCGATGATCGAAGCGGCGGAGGCCGACGGGAACTTGCAGCCGGGCGGAACGGTCGTCGAAGCGACCGCAGGCAACACCGGTCTCGGTCTCGCGCTTGTCGCCGGCGCCAAAGGCTATCGTGTGTTGCTAGTGATCCCCGATAAAATGTCGCAGGAAAAAATTTCACACGTTAAAGCGCTCGGCGCCGAAGTCCGGATCACGCGGTCCGATGTCACGCGTGGGCATCCGGAATATTACCAGGACATGGCCGCGCGACTCGCCAAAGAAATTCCGGGAGCTTTTTACGTAAACCAATTTGGCAATCCGGCGAACCCGCTGGCACACGAGCGCACCACCGGCCCTGAAATTTGGGAACAAATGCGGCACGACGTTGATGCAGTCGTCGTGGGGGTCGGTTCGGGTGGAACGCTTACGGGTCTGGGACGCTTTTTCAATCATATAAAGCCACGTCGCGGCATCGAAATGATTCTGGCTGATCCCACCGGCTCGGTTCTGTACGAATACGTGAAAATTGGGAAGCTGGTCGAATCAGGAAGCTGGGCAGTTGAAGGCATCGGCGAAGATTTCATTCCTGAGATTGCAGACATGTCGCTGGTGACCGATGCCTTCGAGATCGATGACGAAGAAAGTTTTGCCACGGTGCGTGAGCTTCTGCGTAAGGAAGGAATCTTCGGCGGTTCATCCACCGGAACGCTTGTCGCTGGCGCGCTGCGTTATTGCCGCCAACAAACGAACCCGAAACGCGTGGTCAGTCTGGTTCCTGATACCGGCAACAAATATCTCTCGAAAATGTACAATGATTTCTGGATGACCGAGCAAGGTTTCATCCATCGACCGCCGCACGGTGACCTGAGCGATTTGATCTCGCACCGCTACGAAGCGGGCGAAGTGATTACGGTCGGCTCGGACGATTCGCTGCTCACAGCTTTTAAGCGAATGCGCGGCTCCGACGTCTCACAGCTTCCGGTTGTCGATCAAAACGGTCGCGCCATGGGCATTATCGACGAGTCCGACCTGCTGGTAAAAGTTCATCGCGATCCGTCGCATTTTAACGATCCCGTGAAAAAAGCGATGACCGACCGGTTGGAAACCCTGCCGCCAAACGCGAAAATTGCAGACTTGCTGGGCGTGTTCGACCGCGGCCGGGTCGCTATTGTGATGGATGACGACAAATTTCTCGGGCTGATTACACGCACCGATTTGCTTTCGTATTTGCGGCTTCACATGCCAAAATCGGCGGCGCCGCCCGAACGCGAGTTTGTCTGATGCAACGCATGCGTCCCGCTTGCGGGTAATTTTCCAGCGCGAGCCGGAGGCATGCGCTACTATATTCCATGAAAAAAGAACAGGGCTTCGCCACGCGCGCAATCCACGCCGGCCAGCAACCTGACCCCACTACCGGCGCAGTCATGACGCCGATCTACGCGACGTCAACGTACGTGCAGGAAAGCCCTGGAAAACATAAAGGTTACGATTACGCGCGGTCGATCAATCCTACGCGGATGGCCTATGAAAAGTGCATTGCCGATTTGGAAAGCGGAACGCGCGGGTTCGCGTTTGCATCCGGCCTCGCTGCGATGGCGACCATGCTCGAGGTGCTCGACAGCGGCTCGCATGTCGTAGCGAGCGATGACCTTTACGGCGGCACATTTCGATTGTTTGATCGAGTGCGGCGCCGCTCTGCGAAGCTTGATTTTACGTATGTCGATCTGACTGACCCGGAAGATCTCGAGCGCGCAATTAAACCAAACACGCGCATGGTTTGGATCGAAACGCCGAGTAATCCGTTGCTGAAACTCATTGATCTGGAAGCGATCGCGAAAATCGCACGCGAGCGAAAAATCATTTCCGTGTCCGACAACACATTTGCCACCCCATGGATCCAACGCCCAATCGAGACGGGTTTCGACATCGTCGTACATTCGGCAACGAAATACTTGAACGGGCATTCCGATCTGGTGGGCGGCGTTGTTGTCGTTGGCGAAAACAAAGAACTCGCTGATCAAATTGCATTCTTGCAAAATTCGGTCGGCGCAATTGCTGGCGCGTTCGATAGTTTTCTCGTTTTACGCAGTTTGAAAACGCTGGCGCTTCGAATGGAGCGGCATTGCGCAAACGCGTTGGAAATTGCGCATTGGCTCGAGGAACAGACCGAGATCAAATCAGTGCATTACCCCGGCCTCAAGTCGCATCCGCAGCACGATCTGGCCCGACAACAGATGCGCGGGTTCGGCGGCGTGGTCACGATCGTTTTGAAGACGGACCTCGCCGGAACGCGACGTTTTCTCGAGAACACGGAATTGTTTGCGTTGGCAGAAAGCTTGGGCGGCGTGGAAAGCCTCATCAATCATCCCGCGCTCATGACGCATGCCTCTGTCCCGAAGGAAAAACGAGAGGCGCTGGGCGTTACCGATTCACTCGTCAGGCTCTCGGTGGGCGTGGAAGATGTGCGCGACTTGATTGACGATTTAAAGTTCGCCCTCGAAGTCATCTAGTAGCACGGCCGTCTCGGCTGTGCGGGGGCAGGCATCTTCCCTGCCGAGTCAGACAGCCACCAGGCGAGACGCCCGTTGGCCCCACAGGCAAGATGCCTGTGCTACTATACCTGCAATGGGCAACACATTTGGCCACCTCTTTCGCGTCACAACCTTCGGTGAATCGCACGGCGGCGGCATCGGGGTGGTGATCGATGGTTGCCCTCCGCGTATCGCAATCTCCGAAGCGGACATTCAGCGCGAGCTGGATCGCCGTCGTCCGGGTCAAAGCAAACTCACGACGCAGCGCAAAGAGGAAGACCAGTGCGAGATTTTGTCCGGCATTTTTGAAGGGAAGACGATCGGCACTCCCATTGCAATCGCGGTTCGGAACAAAGACGCGCGGCCTGAAGATTACAGCGAGATCGCGGCCAAATTTCGGCCGTCACATGCCGACTACACTTACGAGGCCAAATACGGAATCCGAAACTGGCAGGGTGGTGGCCGCGCGTCTGCGCGCGAAACCGTCGGTCGCGTCGCGGCAGGTGCGGTTGCGAAAAAGGTGTTGTCCACCTTGTACCCGGATTTTGAGATCCTCACCTACGTAGCGCAAATTCACGACATCGTTGCGAAAATTAATCGCTCCACTGTAAAGATGAAGGACGTGGAGAAAAATATCGTTCGCTGTCCAGACGTCGCGGAAGCGAAAAGAATGATATCGCTCATCGAGCAAGTTCGCGATGAAGGTGATTCGATCGGCGGAGTGATTGAGTGCGTTGCACGCGGTCTCGCAGCCGGAATCGGCGAACCTGTTTTTGATAAGCTCGAAGCAGACCTGGCGAAAGCGATGCTGAGCATACCGGCAACGAAAGGTTTCGAGATCGGCTCCGGATTTGCAGCAACGCGAATGCGCGGCTCACAGCACAATGATCCATTTGAAATGCGTGGCGAAAAAATACGCACAGCAACAAACAACTCCGGAGGCGTGCAAGGCGGCATCAGCAACGGCGAAGACATTTATTTTCGTGTGGCATTCAAGCCGCCGGCGACGATCGCGTTTCAGCAGAAAACCGTCACGAGTTCCAAACAGGACAGTGAGCTCGCCGCGCGGGGACGCCATGATCCGTGCGTGCTTCCTCGCGCAGTCCCAATAGTTGAAGCGATGGCGGCGCTCGTCCTTTGCGATCATGCGCTGCGGCATCATGCTATCGGCGGCCGATTGGAGTGACGTCTGAACCGCAAGCGGTCAGTGGTTCGCTGCTTTGGCAGGTTGTCTTTCTTTCTTTTGCGGTGGTGCTGATCTTGTTCGAGGTGGTGCGTGGGTGGCGACTGGGTTTGCTTCGTCAATTGATCCGGCTGGTTGCGCTCGTCGCTGCGTATACTGCTGCGTTTTTCGGCGGCAGTCTGCTAGTTCCGCTTGTGCGACCCCTTTTCAAAATGCCTGACTTGGTACTGTCGGCTTTGGGAGGCGCGGCGCTCGCGTTTATCGCCTATGGCACGTTGAGCGGAATCGGAGCTGTTTTGTTCAAGCGAACGAGCGAGCAGGATTCCCGAATTGTCCAACTCATTTACGGAATTTCGGGTGCAATTGTCGGCCTTTTTTTCGGCTTGTTCGCTCTTTGGCTGATCGTGGTGAGCGTGCGCGCCGTTGGCGCGGTGGCAGACGCCCAGGTTCGCACCCGATCAGCAACCGTACACACGGATCCGGATGCGACGTCACATGCCCTGGAAGTTCGGCGGCGCTTTCTCGAAGATGGGAATGAGCAATCTGCCCCGTTTGCCGTGTCACTGGCGCGGCTAAAAAATTCGCTGGAACTCGGTCGACTCGGAAACGCGATCAAGCAGACTGACCCGGTTTCACAAAAAAATTATGACACGCTCACGAAGGTAGCTGCGGTATTTTCCGATCCGGAACGCGCGCGGAGATTTCTCTCGGTTCCCGGTGCGCGCGAGATCAGCGAAAACCCGAAAATTGTTGCTTTACGGGATGACCCGGAGATCTCCGAAATGATTGCGCAGAGACGTTTCCTTGATCTTCTCCAGGCTCAACGCATCATCGACGCCGCAAACGATCCCGTCCTCGCGAATCGCATCAAAAAATTCGATCTGCAACGCGCGCTCGATTACGCGCTGCAGCGCAATAACCACGAATAGACACGAATGAACACTGATCAGGCGCAGGCGTTGCATACTTCTCCTTATTCGTGTCGATTCGTGTTCATTCGTGGTTAAATCCTGTGTGGCCATGAACTTCATCGCAACGATCGGCTTGGAAGTACACGTCCAGCTCAAGACGCGCTCGAAAATGTTTTGCGCTTCGCCGGTTGAGTTTGGAGTGGAGCCAAATACGCACACGTGTCCAGTCTGCCTCGGTATGCCCGGCGCCTTGCCGGTGATGAATCATGACGCGTTGCGCATGACGGTGCTCACCGGATTGATGCTCGGATGCGACATCGCGCCAATCTCGAAATTCGATCGTAAAAACTATTTCTATCCGGACATGCCGAAGAATTACCAGATTTCGCAGTACGACATGCCGC
>Ga0137403_10008902_pt1 | contig 11207 bp, 7 predicted proteins | sample CZOMad2_1_16fung_FD_122057 | JGI IMG/M metagenome (GOLD analysis project Ga0137403, IMG submission 122057) | Vadose zone soil fungal communities from Angelo Coast Range Reserve, California, USA - CZOMad2_1_16fungal (Hybrid Assembly) | ecosystem: Environmental > Terrestrial > Soil > Vadose zone...
GCGCGTGGAAATCCGAGGTCACGAGCAGAACCCGGTCACCGCCTTCGCGATTACTCATCAAGATGAAGTCAACACCGATCTGCTGAAATTTCTGAGATCGGCCCAGGAAACTCGCAGAGCAGCTTGAATCTTCGCGCCGCGGCAGATCGCCATACCTTTGCCGGTCTGCCGTGGAGTGAGGATATCCCGGATGCCATAGGGTGGAATCCTTTCACGATCCCTAGGCATCGGAATCGAGATGAAGCAGCCATACGATGAAGCAGTAATCCGAGCCGGAGCTTTAGGCGCGCCTTGTGAGGAAAGATCGCGCCCGTGGGTCCTTGCTGCCACCATTCTCGGTTCGAGCATGGCGTTCATCGATAGCACTGCGGTCAACGTGGCTTTGCCTGCGCTGCAATCCAACCTTCATGCCACAATGGTGGATGTGCAATGGGTCATTGAATCCTACGGATTATTTCTTTCTGCTCTGATCCTGGTCGGAGGCGCTCTTGGAGACTCCCTCGGCCGTCGGAAGATGTTTTTGTTGGGTGTGCTTGGCTTCGCAGTGGCATCCGCCGGCTGTGGTTCTTCTTCGAGCATCAGGAGCTTGATAGTTTGGCGCTCCGTTCAGGGGATCGCTGCCGCGTTCCTGGTGCCGGGCAGTCTCGCGATCATCAGCTCTTCCTTTGACGAGAAATCTCGTGGTAAAGCGATCGGGACATGGGCTGGATTCACGACCATCACTGCTGCCTTCGGACCGGTTCTCGGAGGATGGCTGATCGAGCATGCTTCCTGGCATTGGATCTTCTTCCTTAATATTCCGCTCGCTGCTTTTGTTCTGATCATCTCGTTCTGGCACGTTCCCGAGTCCCGCAGTCCTGATCCAGGAAGTGTCGATTGGCTGGGCGCGTCGATCGCGACTTTCGGTTTGGCGGGACTGGTCTATGGATTTCTTGAATCGGCAATCCTCGGGTGGACGCATCCTCGCGTCATCGGGACTTTGATTTTCGGCGTTGGGTCGCTGACTCTCTTCATATTTGTCGAGAAGAGGGTAAAAGCACCGATGCTGCCCCTGAAATTGTTTCAGTCCGCAAGCTTCAGTGGCGCAAATCTGCTAACGCTGTTTCTTTATGCTGCGTTGGGAATTTTCTTCTTTTTGTTTCCGTTGAACTTGATTCAGATTCAGAAGTACTCTGCGACGGCGACCGGTGCGGCTGCACTCCCCATGATTCTGCTCATGTTCCTCCTATCACGCTGGTCCGGAGGACTCATAAACCGCTACGGTCCAAAGGTCCCGCTCATTGTGGGTCCTCTGATTGCCGCAGTGGCATTCCTTCTATTTGCTGTCCCTGATGTGCGGGCCCGTTACTGGACCGCGTTCTTTCCAGCTTTCGTTGTTCTGGGGCTTGGCATGGCCATCAGTGTCGCGCCTTTGACAACTGTGGTGATGAACTCCGTCGAGCAGGAACGGGCTGGCACAGCGTCGGGGATTAATAATGCTGTTGCCCGAGTCGCAGGTGTACTAGCGGTGGCGGTGTTGGGCGCCGTCATGGCAGCAGCCTTCGCGCACTCATTGCGACAATCGCTTGACGGTTTGCATTTGAACGCGGGCGTTGTTCAACAGCTTGAATCAAATGTAGCCAAGCTCGGCAGCTTGGGAGCACCCTCCGGGGTTGATTCGCAAACCGCGACGACGATTCGTTCTGCCATCGCGGAATCATTCATCTTTGGTTTCCGCCTGATCATGCTACTTTGCGCTGGTCTCGCCATAGCGAGCGCTGCCGTCGCATGGTGGAAGATACCTCCTCAGAGCGCCCCAAGACACATGACGTAGCTGAAAAGGCTGGAGTCAGCGGAGAACGTCGGTTACTTCACTGCTCCGTACGAGATACGCGCAAAGCACAGATCAATACTCAGAGCAGTACCGCGAGTGTAAGGTGAGAGTTGCCCGTGAGTCGGGACAATCCCGAGGGCGCTACTTTAGTATAAGATTGCTGGCTCGGTTCGGGCACGGAGAGCTGATGAGTGGCCACTCGGGGAGGCTGAGTTTGGTCGGACGTACACTTGCACATTACCGGATCAACAGCGCAATTGGCGCGGGCGGAATGGGTGAGGTGTATCGGGCGACCGATATGAAGCTGGGGCGCGATGTAGCGCTCAAGATCCTGCCGCCTGATGTTGCCAGCGATCCCGAACGATTGGCCCGGTTCCAGCGCGAGGCTCGTGCGGTCGCCGCACTCAACCATCCCAATGTTGTAATCCTGTACTCGGTGGAAGAATCCGACGGCGTCCACTTTCTCACCATGGAATTGATCGAGGGACAGCCGCTGGATCGGCTGATCCCCGCGGATGGCCTGCCAGTCGAACGCATCGTCGAGATTGCCGGCGCGCTGGCCGAGGCGCTGGCCGCGGCGCACGAAAAAGGCATCATACATCGCGACCTGAAGCCCGCCAATGTGATGTTGACGACTGAAGGCCGGGTCAAGGTTCTCGATTTTGGTCTGGCGAAAGATGTGGGCGCCGAGACCTCCGACGGCGCGACGCAGACTTCCGCCGGTCTCACGCAAGCCGGCATCGTCATGGGAACGCCGGCCTATATGTCCCCCGAACAAGTCTCGGGACGCGCGCTTGACCATGGCACCGATATCTTTTCTCTTGGTGTGATCCTGCACGAGATGGCCACGGGCCGGCGGCCGTTCGAGGGAACTTCATCAGCCGAGCTCGTCTCATCGATCCTGCGGGACAGACCGCCGCTCGTCACTGATGTGCGCGCCGATCTGCCTGACGATCTGGCACGCGTGATCCGCCGCTGCCTGGAAAAAGATCCGCGCCACCGCGTTCAAACGGCGCGTGATGTGAGCAACGAGTTTCGGGACATGACGCGAACCGCATCGCATTCCGCGCCAACTCCTACTTCGGCGAGGCATGCCACTCCGGCGCCCGATTCCGGTGCGGCTCGCTACGGTGAAGGCTTCTGGGTCGCCGTGCTGCCGTTCAGGGGGGCGAGCGGCGATGCGGACCTCGAAGCTCTGGCCGACGGCCTGACCGAAGACGTCACCACGGGGCTTTCGCGATTTCCGTATCTTCAGGTCATCGCCCACAATTCGGCGATGGCTTACAAAGGCCGCGCAGCGGATATCCGCACGGTGGGCCGTGAACTGGGCGCGCGCTACGTGATCGAAGGGAGCATACGAAAAAGGGGCCGCGCCATTCGCGTCAGCGCGCAACTGACGGACGCCGTGAGCGGCACGCAGCTTTGGGCGGAGGCATTTGACCGCGAAATCAACGACGCGGGCACATTCCAGGTTCAGGACGACCTCACCGATCACATTGTGACCACCGTCGCGGATGGGTATGGAGTTCTGGTTCGCTCCATGGCCACCCCTACTCGGGATCGCAAGGTGGAGGAACTCAGCGCGTCCGAGCTTGTCTTGCGCCACTATGCCTTCATGCAACAGGTCGATCCCCAAGAGCATGCCGTGCTTCGCGCCGGCTTGGAACGGGCTCTGGAACGCGAGCCCAACCACGCCACCGCCTGGGCCTGTCTTTCCAATCTCTACCAATTGGAGTATTTCGACCGGTTCAATCCGCAGGAGAAACCGCTGGAGCGCGCTCGTGAGGCCGCCTGGCGGGCCGTTAAGATTGATCCGGCCTGCCAGATGGGCTGGAAAGAACTCGCGGCTGTGCACTTCTTTAGTCGCGATTTCACCGCGTTTCGCGAGACTGCGGAGCGGGCCATGTCGCTCAATCCGCGGGACGGCACCACCTTGGCTTATATGGCGATCATGATTGCTTTCTCCGGCGATTGGCAGCGCGGTGTGGCGCTGGCGCAAAGAGCTATTGAACTCAATCGACATCATCCCGGGTGGTATCACCTCGTGTTATTTCACCATCACTACCGCAAACGCGATTACGAGGTCGCCTTACAGGCCGCCAAGAAGATCAACATGCCGGAGTTCCATTGGAGGCACCTGACAGCTGCGGCCGCGTGCGGCATGCTGGGGCGCCATGAGGAAGCTCGCACGGCCATTGAGTCTCTGCGCAAATACAACCCAACGTTTCTCAACCTTGAAAATGTCCGTGAGGATATACAGATGTGGGATCCGGACCAAGACGAGGTGGAACAGTTCTTGCAGGGATTGCAGAAGGCTGGCCTGAAGTATGGCTCGGCGCATTCTGCGGCGACGGAGATCGAGCCCAAACCAAAAAACGATCCTACGGCTGCTGCCAGGTGAAGCACTGACTCTCGACTCCCGGATGGTCGGCAAACCTTACCTTGGGATTACCTCAGATCGGCGTGACTCGTGGAACCCAGGACAACATGTCGCTAAAATACCTAAAAATGGACAAACCAAAACCCAGATTTCGCGTCCATCGAGAGTACAGAGTCCAGTACCGTTTGTGTGGGGATTCGAGGCCTACCTGAGGAGCCATTCTCTTTCAGCATTCAGTCAAAACTCAGGCGGGTGGCCCGCCTTTGCGTTTTGTACAAAGGCGGGATTCCACAGCTCCCATCCAGATGGAATTTTCTGTCCGCTCTACCAAGAGTTCCATATGCGTGATCGTCGCCGAGCTGTGCTCGGCCTGGGCGGTTCAGAGACCCGCACCCACATGGCCTGCGGCGGCGCGCGAAAACAGTGATCCCCAATCGGAAGTTGCTGCATCTAATTCCCATTCAAGTATTTGGAAGTCTAGAATTACCTCCACTAACCAGCTGAGAAATGAATTATGGCAAAACCGATCTTATTGAGTGTGGATGACGACTCCGACGTTTTGCGGTCGATCGAACGCGATTTGCGCTCGAAATACGGGGCCGAATACCGGGTGATTGGCAGCGATTCTCCGGAAGGGGCTTTGGACCTTCTGAAGCAATTGAAGGTGCGGAATGACAGCGTGGCCCTGCTGCTGGCGGACCAGCGCATGCCGCGCATGGATGGCGTGGAATTTCTGCAGCAAGGCATGCGGATTTTTCCCAAGGCGAAGCGTGCATTGCTGACCGCTTATACCGACATGAATGCCGCCATCAGCGCCATCAACCAGGCCAATATCAATTACTTTTTTCTGAAGCCGTGGGACCCTCCCTCGGAGCATCTGTATCCCCAGCTGGATGACTTACTCGATGACTGGCAGGCCACCTACCGTCCCACCTTCGAGGGCATACGCGTACTAGGCACGCGCTGGTCGCCCCGATCCTACGACCTGCGGGATTTTCTGGCGCGAAACCACGTGCCTTACCAATGGATTGATGTGGAAATCTCGGCCAACGATCCGGAAACGAAGCGGCTGATGGAGGCGCTTGGACCGGAGGCTGCCAACCTTCCGGTTGTACTCTTTCCCGACGGAACCAAACTGCTGGAAAGCCTTCCGGCCGACGTCGCCAAGAAAGTCGGTTTGCGCACGCGGGCTCAGACCGACTTTTACGATCTGGCGATTGTGGGCGGAGGGCCGGCGGGCCTGGCGGCGGCGGTTTATGGCGCGTCAGAAGGTCTGAAGACGGTGATGATCGAAAAGGAAGCGCCCGGGGGCCAGGCAGGAATGAGTTCGCGCATCGAGAACTACCTGGGATTTCCGGCAGGGCTGAGCGGCAACGATCTGGCCCGGCGCGCCGTGGTGCAAGCCCAGCGTTTCGGAGTGGAAATACTGTCGCCACTGGAAGTAGTCGGCGTCCGGACAGAAGGCTCTTACCGGATCATCAAACTGGCGGACGGAAACGAAATCTCGTGTCACGCCTTGATGATCTCGACTGGGGTGCAGTGGCGCAAGCTTGAAGCCGAGGGCATCGACCGATTGCAAGGAGCGGGAATCTACTATGGTGGCGGCGCCACCGAAGCGCTCTCCTGTGCGGGGGAAATTGTTTATGTAGTTGGAGGGGCGAATTCCGCGGGGCAGGCGGCGATGAACTTTGCCAAGTATGCGGAGCGCGTCGTGATCCTGGTGCGCGGCGATTCTCTTGCCGCCACCATGTCGCAGTACCTGATCGACCAGATCAAAGAGACTCCTAACATTCAGATTTGGGCGCATGCCAGTATGGTGGAGGCGCACGGTACGACCCACCTGGAAGAGATTTCGGTGCTGTGTTCGGACACCAACAAGATCGAGCGTGTTCCCGCCAGCTCGATGTTCATCTTTATTGGAGCGCTGCCGCGAACCGAATGGCTGGCTGGCCTGGTGGAGCGGGACGAACGTGGCTTCATTCTGACCGGACCCGATCTCATGCGGGACGGACAACATCCCAAGGGCTGGACCCTCGACCGTGACCCTTTCCTGCTGGAGACCAACGTGCCCGGCATTTTCGCTGTGGGCGACGTGCGCTACGGTTCGGTCAAGCGAGTAGCCTCCGGAGTGGGCGAAGGCTCGGTGGCGGTGCAGTTCATCCATCAGTACTTGAGCAAAGTGTAGGAGCCGGTCTGCGAGTCCATGATCGAAAAAGAATGATCGAAGAAAAATGATCGAAAAATCAGAATTACTGCGCGTCCCGACTTTTGAAGGTTTGCCCGACGACCAACTGGATTGGTTCCTCAGTCACTCCCAGGAGGTCAGGCTGAAGCCCGGAGATGTGTATTTGCGCCCAGGCGGGCCGACGGACTCGATGATCGTGGTTCTTGAAGGGCAACTTCAGGTGCGGGGCGAACTCGCGGGCGAAACTGTTGTCCTCCCCTTCGAGGCGGGGGCGGTCACCGGGGTGCTTCCTTTTTCTAGGATGAAGAAGTCTGTACTGACTGGGCGGGCGGTCACAGATGCCCGTATCCTGAAATTTCCGTCGGCAAAATTTCCGGAATTGATCCAGAAAATGCCGGAGTTGACTCAGCGGTTGGTGGGGGTGATGTCCGACCGGATCCGTGAGGTTACCCGGCTGGAACAGCAGCGAGACCGGTTGGCTGCTTTGGGCAAGCTTTCTGCCGGGCTGGCCCATGAGCTGAACAATCCCGCTTCAGCCGCCACGCGCGCCACCAGCCTGCTGCGCGAAGCGCTGCATCGAATCAAGGACGCAGCCCAGGCGTTGGGGCGGCACGATCTTACCCCGGCCCAGAGATCAGAAATCGAAAAGGTCGAAGCTTCGTTCATGCAGCCGAGCGAAACTTCACTCGATACGTTGGCCGTGACCGATCTGGAAGACCAGATCGATTCCCTGTTGCGCAGTCATGGACAGAGCGATCTCTGGCAACTGGCGGCCGACCTGGCGCGCAGAGGCATCAAGCCGGAGGTGCTGGAATCGTTGTTTGCGACCCTGGACGCCGATGTTGCCCGGGCGGCGCTAGTGAGGATTGCGGCTTCGGCGGAGATCGCGAACCTGTTGATTGAGATCGAGAGCAGCACGACGCGGATTTCGGACTTGGTGCGCGCCATCAAGGAATACACCTACATGGACCAGACCCAGGCGCAAAGCGTCGATATCGTAAAGGGCCTGGAAAACACGCTCACCATCCTGAATCACAAGCTCAAACGGGGCATAACCGTGCACCGCGAATACAACAAAATTCCTCTGCTGGTGAATTCTTTCGGCAGCGAACTCAACCAGGTGTGGACCAACATCATCGACAATGCGATTGATGCCATGGGCGGGAAGGGCGAACTGCGGATTCGAACCTACCGCGATGACACTTGCGTGGCGGTTGAGATTGCCGACAACGGTCCAGGAATTTCTCCGGAGATCGTATCCCACATCTTCGAACCGTTTTTCACCACCAAGGGAGTGGGAGAAGGAACGGGGCTGGGCCTCGATACGGTGCAGCGAATTGTCAAGAAGCACAGGGGAAGTATCAATGTTACTTCGAAGCCCGGGAATACGTGCTTTCAGGTGCTACTGCCGCTGGTCGAAGCTCTACTCTAGGATGCAAGCTTCATCCATGATCTGGGCCTGCCTCGCGCAGGTCGAGTTCGTGCTCCAGTTGTCGCAGAGTTTCGTCGTTGATGCGCCCTTCGTTGCGCAAACGGACTGCGGTTCGTCGCTCCAGCCGGAGCAGTTCACTGGAAATACGCGATAAACGTTGGTGATGTTCAGGGCCAACGTGGCTATCGGTGTCATCCTTTCCGATGATGTCGGTAAGACGATGGCGGTAGTGCCCGGCGAGATCCTCATAGATCGAATCGAATTCGGCAGTGTCTTTCTCGCGCTCATCTGCCAGATATGCCAGCGCAGCTTCAAGTATCTGCCGGCGCGCGGCTTCTTCTTCGATATTGCGTCCCCCCTGGTCAGCGACACCGAGGATCCGAACCAGCCAGGGAAGCGTCAGTCCCTGCAGAACCAGGGTCACGAGAATTACGCTGAAAGCAAGAAAAATGATCAGGTTGCGCTGCGGAAATGCGCTTCCGTCCGCCAGAGTCTGAGGCAAGGCAATAGCGGCGGCGAGTGCAATAACTCCCCGCATTCCAGTCCAACCCAGCACCAAAATGCCCTGCACGGTTGGACAAGTGTACTTCTGATGAAGCAAGCGGGTCCGGGTCCAGTAGGCGATATACGCGCCGGGAAATACCCAGACCATTCGTAACGCGATTACCAGCGCGCTGAACAGAGCGCCATAGAGAAACAGGGTGCTGTGGCTGTAATCGTGAATTCCGGCCAGCACGTAAGGCAATTGCAGGCCGATAAGCACGAACACCAGGCCATTGAGAATGAAGTCCAATGCCTCCCAGACCGCCCAGGCCTGAAGGCGCACCTGGGGAGAAAAGAATTCGGAACTCCGGCGGCTGAGGTAGAGCCCGCAGGTCACGACCGCCAGCACTCCCGAGGCCCGCACCCGGTCAGCAGTGAAGTAAGCGGCGTAGGGAATCAGTATGCTGATGGCGATCTCGATGGGGCCGTCGTCAATGCGGTGTTCAATCCAGTCCGCGATCCAGCCCACAATCAGGCCGACGGCCAGACCGCCGAATGTCAGGTAAGCCAGGCGAGTGATGCCACTGGTGATCGTCGGAGTCTGGTTTCTCAGCACCATGGCGATACCGAATTCGAGCGCCAACAGGCCGGTGGCGTCGTTCACCAGGCTCTCGCCCTCGATCAGGTTCGTGATCTGCTTGGGGATGCCGACGCGTTCCGCAATGGACGTAGCGGCGAGCGCATCCGTGGGCGCGATGACGGCGCCGAGCACCAGACCGAGCTTCCAGTCGAACCCGGGAAAGAGCCAGTGCGCGCTCTCCGCCACTCCGCTCACAGTGAAAATGACCAGGCCAAACGCCAGGAGCAGGATGCTGAACATGTTGTAGGAGAATTCGCGCCAGGATGTGACCCAGGCGGCAGAGTAGAGAAGAGGCGGGAGGATGACGAAGAAAATGATGTCAGGGTTCAGCGCGATCTTCGGAATCCCGGGGACGAACCCGAGCAGCCCCCCGGCGATCACGAGAACGATGGGATAGGGGACTTGAAGCCTTCGCGCCAGCGCTCCAAACGCCACCACGAAGAGCAACAGCAAGAGAACGACCAGTTCCACCGCCTGGACGTTGCCAGTCACGCCTGGGAATCTCCGTACCGGGCCAGTTGCCCCAAGGGTTAGACCAAGTATAAGTCAGGATTCCGACTATGTGGCGCGGGCGCCTCGCCCGCGGCCCACTATTGGCTGGCGGCAGACGCGAGCGAAAGCGCCCGCAACACATGGTCAGTGACGTTCCCGAGGCCGCTCGCTTCGATCCTGAGACTCTGCTAGCCTTGATTGCACCGTCATGAAGCGACCACGTAAAGAAAAGTCTGAAGCCAGCAAGCAAGTGATCGACACCGCTCTGCGCGCCTGCCTGATCGCAAAGGACGCTGCCTTCAACGCCCGGGACTACATCGAGACGGGTTCACGAATCGCTTTCCTCGCGGTGCGGCAATGCGAAAAGGAACTGGACCAGATCGAGCGGCAGATCGACGATGCCACACCTGCTGCCGTTACCCAGGTGGCAGAGCCGGAGGCACGGGAGCTTCTGGCCTGCTTGAAGTTTACGATTGATCTCGAACGGGTTGGCGACTTGATCTGGTCCGTGGTGCAAAGAATTCACGCCTTGCCGGCGCCCCTGAACTCGAAAGAATCAGCGATTCTGATTCAGATGGCAAAGGTGTTGCAGGAGATGCTGGTGCGAGTGCACCAGGGCTTTGTGGGCCGCGATCTCGGACTGGCGGAATCGGTCATCAAGATGGACTACGACATGGACCAGGTCTGTCACTCTGTGTTCCGCCAATATCTGGAAAAGGGAGCCGGAGTCAGAAGCTACGAAGTGACCAACCTGCTCTTCATGGCGCAAGCGTTTGAACGTGCCGGTGATCACACTAAGAACCTGGCAGAAGAACTGTTCCACCTGGTCGAGGGGCACAGCGTGCGTCACATCAAGAAGTCCCGCTAGACTGACAAGACGAAGTCCTGACGAGACGAAGCCCTGGCAAAACCAATCCCCGGAGTAGACTCGTTGCTCTGCCGTTTCACATGGGGTAAGGACGCAGCATGCTGTCCCGCGGGCGCGGGGGCGTTCATCGCTGACAAGTTACGCTTCGCTTCTGATCGGACTTCGTCCGGCTTTCCTAGTCTAGATTCCCTGGTCCGACTACAGAAGTCTAGTCAAGATGGAGTGAACCGGTCCCGATGTGCTAGGCGTGGGTTACATTGTGAGTTGAGTAACTACAACGCAGAGCCACAAGCAGAAAGGAACCGGTTCTATGAAAAAGGTACGATTTTTGGGTTTAGATGTCCATGCCGAGACGATTGCGGTTGCGATGGCCGAGCCCGAGGGGGAGGTTCGATGGTTGGGGATCATTCCGAATCGAGAAGAGTCGATTCGCAAACTGGTGAAGAAGTTGGGGCCGGCCGAGCAACTGCAGGCCTGCTATGAGGCGGGTCCGACAGGATACGTTCTCTATTGGCAACTGACCGCCCTTGGGGTGAAGTGCGAGGTGGTGGCGCCGACCCTGGTGCCGGTCAAAGCCGGGGATCGGGTGAAGACGGATCGGCGGGACGCAATGAAGCTGGCGCGCAGCTATCGGGCGGGGGATCTGACTGCGGTCTGGGTGCCGAACGAGGAACACGAGGCGCTGCGGGATCTGGTGCGAGCCCGGGAGGCGGCCAAGCAGGATCAGTTGCGGGCGCGGCACCGACTGAGCAAATTTCTGTTACGCCACGGCCGCCGAGCCCCGGCAGGAATCAAGGTGTGGACGCAGAAGCATGAGGAATGGATCAAGAAGCAAGTGCACTTTGAGCAACCGGCTCAGGAATACACGCTGTTGGATTACCTGCACGAAGTCGAGCATATGGGCGACCGCATTC
>Ga0137403_10008903_pt1 | contig 11205 bp, 9 predicted proteins | sample CZOMad2_1_16fung_FD_122057 | JGI IMG/M metagenome (GOLD analysis project Ga0137403, IMG submission 122057) | Vadose zone soil fungal communities from Angelo Coast Range Reserve, California, USA - CZOMad2_1_16fungal (Hybrid Assembly) | ecosystem: Environmental > Terrestrial > Soil > Vadose zone...
TTGCAGAAATCGACCTTTTCGGCGTCTACGTCGCGCCAATCTCGGTGATGCTGGTGCTCGCTTGGGCGATCACCATCACGTTGCGCCGTGCCGCCACCCGGTTCGGCTTGTTGCGCCATGTGTGGCATCCCGCGTTGTTCGTCTTCGCCATGTACACGATCGTCCTGTCGTCGATCGTCTTGACCGTTGCGCGGTGAGGTTGCCATGTCCGACACGAAAACGACGGAGAGCGCGGGCCGCCGCGAGCGGGCGGCATCGGAAACCGAAACCCGACATGAGCCGGAGACGGTGGAGATTGAAGACCGCCGCCAGAAATCCGGAGGATCGGAGATAGAGGCCCGCGGGAGCTCGGCAACGACCGTCGTTGAACAGGCCGCTGCTCCGCTTCACCAGCGCCAAAGCAATGAGCAGCCGCGTCGGTCGCGGGTACTGCCGTTCGTTATCACCATGGCGCGGTCACAACCGTAATGTTTGAGGGCGGTCACTACCTGACGAACGGCCGCAGCTTTAACCATGTCACTAGAGCGCTTTACTTGTATGCCCCAGGTGACGCCACCTTTGCATGCGATTATATCTACGCCCAGGTCGTAGTGTTCCGTTAATTTTATGCTGGTGTAGCCGCGTTCCTTAAGTAGCCCGGCTCCTCTCAAAAGAGCGTGTAGATGAAGGGGGCAATGGCGTGGCCGACAATCATGACCGCGGTGCCGCGTCTCTTCGAAAAGGTTTATCACCGCATTGTGAAGAAGGGGCTTTCGCAAAAGGGAATCAAGCGGAAGATTTTTATGCGCTCACTTGAGATCGGCCAGCGGTATGCGGCACAGAAAGACGAAGGCAGCCGTGTGTGGCCGCTATTGTCCTTGCAACAGCGAATGGCCAGCCGAGTGGTGTTTTCGAAATGGCGCGAAGGAGTAGGTGGCCGTTTGCGGTATTTTGTTTCCGGCGGGGCGCCGCTTTCGCCGGCGCTCTCGTATGCATTTCTTGCTGCTGGAATTCCTATCCTGCAGGGCTATGGAGCCACCGAGACGTGCATAGTTTCGGCCAATCGGCCGGAAAATAATCAGGTAGGTTCGGTTGGTTTGCCTTTTGAAGGAATCGAGATTTCGATTGCCGAAGACGGCGAAATTCTTTTGCGCGGACCGAACGTCATGCGTGGCTATTACGGTCATCCTGAGGAATCTGCTTCTGTTTTGGACGACGGATGGTTTGCGACCGGTGATGTCGGCCATGTCGACAAACAAGGGCACCTTTATATAACCGATCGCAAGAAGGACCTCTTCAAACTTTCAAACGGAAAGTATGTGGCCCCGCAACAGATTGAAAGCCTCTTGAAACAGAGTGAGTTTGTCAGTCAGGTAGTGGTCGTCGGCGCCGGTCGCAAGCAACCCGTGGCCCTAATTGTTCCGGAATGGGAAGCCTTGAAGCAGGCTCTTACTGAAAAGGGTGAAGAGTTTCCTGGTAATCGTTCCAAACTCGCCGCATTTCCGGCGGCGGTGAAACTAGTGCAGAGCGACATCTCGCAACTCACGCGCGAGCTGGCAGATTATGAGCGTATCCGAAAGATCGCTTTGTTGCCGGACGAATTTAGTATCGACAAAGGCGAATTAACGCCGACGCTGAAAGTTAAGCGACGAGTGGTCGATGAAAAGTTCCACGATCTGATTGAAGAACTCTATTCCTGAAAGTGGGAAGCCAAATCTGGTGGAAGATTCTTTGTCAGTTACAGTCCCGTGCGACTTCAGCATCTATGATCGTTAAGCCCTTTTCCCCCAGGACGCTCGCGATCTTCACCTTCCCCGATCTCTTCGGAGCAAAATTGATTCCGCCAATATCCTGAGGTTGATTGGCAATTCGGGGACTCGCGTTTCGCCTTTGAGCGGGGCGGTGTAAAACGACAGCAGCGGTATCTCGCAATAGCAAAAATCGCAGGTGAGCAAATGATGCTTCACCAGAAAGTTGATTTCCGGAGCGAGCGTTTGCGAGCTGAATGAAAGAAGAAGATTTGACGAAGGACAAGTCAGCTTTTTGCTAAAAGACTTTACGGTTGAGGACTTCATCTCTTGCCCCTCAATCTACGGGTACGTTTTCACCGAGAGCAGTTTTTGCAAACACAAAATTGACGATCTGATCGAGGAAAAGCAAGCGGGCAAATAGCTTGCCAAGCCCCGACCGTAAACCCGCAAAGTCATCCGCTTGTTCAGTAGCTTTATAAACCTAATCGCGGTTGCATTCCATAACTTTATTGTTTCTGAGGACGTTTTTGTGGTCTGGAATCAATAACTTGCCGGAAATGTAAAAACTTGTTGCTCAAACATTGGATTGTTGCTAAGATGCTCGTCGTAAGTCAGAGAGCGCCTGCTCTTTGAGACTCGTTCCAGGGCCAGCCCACCTGTTTCTGCAGGAATACCCGGGCAAAATTCAATGACGCCGATTCGCTAGCGAACATTCTCTACTTGTAAAAGAACTTTCCGCTGCCCTACCACTCTTATCTCAGTCGGAGGTCGCCACACGTTCACGGACACGCGACCTCTCGTTGCACATAGTGAATTCTCCGCTTAACTCGTAAACGCTCCCTCCGAAATTCAAAGTCCCATCCCCAGTCAAAATAATTGTCGTGAAATCTCTAAGTCGCGAAGTAGCAAAAGAAATTGAGTTGACTCAGACCAGTCCGGCGCCGAACTCGCTCCGTGCAAGACGCACTGCCGAGCGAATGGCCAAGAGTGGTAAATGGGTCGAGAGTCTTCGGGGCTCTGATGTTAGCCGGCTGTGGTCAGAACTGCACCGCATCGTTTCTCACCACCCTTTGGTGAGGGCCTCGCGAAGTGCCGGCCTGCTCGTCGAAGAAGGCGCCAGCAGCGCCTACACCGATCTCACTCAGGAGCTATTCGTTCAACTCCTTAGTAAGAATCGTTTTGAGCATTATCTCGACACCGAGATGACTGATTACGAGATCGAGTGCGAAATCGGACAAATAGAACTCACCAACCTGCTAACCGCCGAACTGCGAAAACGTCATCCGGAAAGCTATCGTCTGGCCCGACGCATTTCTACACTCATACAGTCAAGCTCAAATTTCCGGCGCTTTGATTCCAGCGGCAGTGGCGATGAACCGCATCGCCGTCTCGCGGATCGAGTTTATGGTCTCAGTGAATGGGCAGACGGCAAACGCCGCCGTGACTCGCACGACGTCGAGCAACGAGTTCATATCGTTCCGGTGCGTGCGCGCAACACGCGCATGGTGGGCTGCACAGGTGACTCACAAGTTGTCATAAGTAATTCAGATCTCGAGGATCTGATTGTTTCCGTCCTGGACGCGGTTGATTCGCCGGTTGATGTGCGAACACTCAGAAGCTTGGTGATGTCACGGCTGCCAGTCATGGACATTTATCTGGTGCCGTTGGATAGCGACGACAATGAGGGCGAAGGCAATCATTTCGAGCCGGTCGACAAGCGTGAAGATCCCGAGCAGGGGTTGTTGAGACGTGAATCAGAAAACGAAGCGGCAGGATTTGTCGATCATTTTCTCGACAACCTAAACGACACAGTCCGCGGAAAGGTCAAGCAATACAACCGCATTCTCGGCGTGTTGTGGCATTGCTACTTGAGCCAGACACACTCGACGCAGTTGGAAGTTGCGGCTGTGTTGGGAGTTTCAGATTCGCTGGTTTCGGATTATCGCCGCCGGATCGAAACCGAGCTGCGTGCGCTTTCATTTTCTGAGGTTGAAGAAGCCAGGAGATTTGAAGGAGCGCTGCGCCAGCGCGTGAGAGAGCTTGTACTGGTCGGCGAAGAAAACGAGGTCGCAGTTTAGATACGTCCTGCTTGATCCGTTTACGTAAGTGCATTCGAGGCTGCGGCGCTTTCAGCGTAGCAGCTTCTTTTGATTTTTGATGCCAACAAAGAAAAGGAATAACCAAACGCCCAGCGACGCCAGGCACGAATGAGATAGACCGCGATCCTGTCACGGCAGGCGTGTATGCAGCCTAGGCTCAACCAGCAACGATTCAAATCGCAGAGAATAACGTGAGAGGGAAGATAGAACAACCAGAGCTTGATTCGGCGTGGCCTCGAGAATTTCCGAGGCGTCGGCCGATCCAATCTGACTACGAAGCCGTACGACCTTTGCAGCAAGCGCGAGCAATGGTCGCTGACATGTCAGCACCTGGGCTCACAGTAACGTCACGAACGTCGTCCGCTTCAAGCACCTTGGAAGGAAGAGTTTCAGGTGCGCCAACAACGCCGCCGGAATTATCAGCGCCGCAGCGCCCCACCAAAGGCGATTGGACGTTGAAGCGCGGCCATGCGCTCTCTTACGCCGGACTTGTTCTTTTCACGATGGTGCTTTATGCGCGTCCGGCCGAGTTTTATCCCTCGCGGTTGACAGCGTCGATCGCTCTCATTGTCGCACTCGCCACCGTTGGTGTTTTCCTCCCCACTCAACTTTCATTGGAAGGCAATCTTACGGCGCGTCCACCCGAAGTAAATCTCGTTCTACTCTTCTGCCTGACCGGCTTGTTTTCGATTCCGCTGGCGATCGATCCAGCGCAAGCCTGGCACGAGTTCAGCGACACGTTCATTCGCTGCGTCGTCATTTTCATCGTTGCGGTCAACGTGGTCAGCACTGAGAAGCGACTGAAAGGGTTGTTGCTGCTCACACTGGTAACTGGCATCTGGCTGAGCGTGGGAGCAATCAACGACTATCGCCTGGGATTGATGACTGTGGAAGGCTATCGCGCCGGCGGCCGAGGCGGCGGCATATTCGGTAACTCGAACGATATGGCGCTGTTTTTGGTAACTATTGTTCCGATCGCGATCGCCCTATCGCTCGGCACGCGCAGTCTCGCGCGCAAGTTTCTGTTTGGGGGCTGTGCCGTGCTGATGATTTCCGGCATAGTGCTCACGTACTCGCGCGGAGGCTTCATTGGGCTACTCGTGGCGCTGACTTTCTTTGCGTGGAAAGCCGGTCAGCGTCACCGGCTTGAGATCGTTGTCGTTGGTTTCCTAATCGTCGCGGCGTTTCTAGCGTTGGTGCCCGGCTACGCTCTGCGGCTCGCCTCAATTCTCGTCCCGAGTTGGGACCCGGTGGGCTCGTCTGAAGCGCGAAGCGGAGAACTTTTCAGGTCATTGTACGTAGCTATTCGCCATCCCTTGCTCGGTATTGGAATGGGTAACTACGCGCCCGAAATGTCCTACCGGGGCCTGGTCACCCACAACTCTTACACGCAAGTCGCGGCTGAGATGGGAATGGCGGCGCTGGTTTGCTACACAATGTTTATCGTCACGCCGCTCAAGAAACTCGGACAGATTGCGCGCGAAACCTTCGGCGAGAGAGCTAATTCGCATTTCTTTTATTTGGTGGTGGGACTGCAGGCATCGCTGGTCGGCTACATGGTTTGCAGCTTCTTCGCTTCGGTAGCGTACCTCTGGTACGTCTATTACCTGGTCGCCTACGCGGTTTGTTTGCGTCGGCTGTATGAGTCAGAAACTGCAAAGCCAGTTGTGCTTGAGAAGCTGCTGAAGCAGAGCCAGGTGAACGTTGCTTCTGTGCTTGATCGCAAAGGCGGAGTCGCCACGATATGAGTATGAAGTTAGCAGCAGAAATAACTCTCTGGTTAAGCGCGGCGGCGTTGATTTATACGTACGCCGGTTACCCGCTCCTACTTCTGATCATAGGCCGGCTGCGTCCACGCGAAGTCAGGCGCGGCGCGTTCGAGCCCTCCGTAAGTGTGATCGTTACGGCTTACAACGAAGAGCGCGACCTGGCTGCCAAGCTTGAAAACACCTTGGGGCTGGATTATCCGCGCGAGCTTTTGGAAATAATCGTTGCGTCGGATTGTTCGACCGATCGCACGGACGAAATCGCGCAGGGATTCGCCGATCGCGGCGTGCGCCTCGCGCGCCAGCAGCAGCGACTGGGCAAGACTGCGGCGCAGAATATGGCCGTTGCGGAAGCACGCGGCGAGATCATTCTCTTTTCCGACGCGACCAGTCTTTACAAACGAGATGTCCTGCGCGTGATGATGCCAAGCTTCGCGGATTCGACGGTCGGCTGCGTTGCCGGCCGGCTGATTTATGTGGATCCCGCGGAATCGAGAGTCGGGCGTGGTGCTTGCTCATATTGGAGTTATGAAACTTTTCTTAAGCGTCATGAAAGCCGTGTCTGCTCTTTGATAGGCGCGTCCGGATGTCTCTATGCCCTGCGCCGATCGGCTTATGTGCCGCTGTACCACGAAGCATGCAGTGACTTTATTATCGCCACCAAGATGGTTGAGCAAAACCTGCGTGCCGTATACGAGCCTGCCGCGGTTTGCACGGAAGAGACCAATCGGCAAACCGACAAAGAACTGAAGATGCGTGTGCGGGTGATTACGCAAACCTTTACCGACCTCTGGCGTCATCGCTCGATGATGAATCCGTTTCGTAGCGGTTTTTACGCGGTGCAACTTCTATCGCACAAAGTCTTGCGATACGCCGTGCCATTCTTTCTGATTGCGATCTTGGCAACGTCCGGGATCCTTGTCCGGTATTCCGTGGCTTACTTAATCCTGTTTTGTTTGCAAATCGCTTGTTATCTGGGTGCATTGGGCGCGTGGATGCTTGAGCGCGCGGGTGTGCACAGTCGGGCGCTGGCGCTGCCGCAGTACTTCGTTCTGTCCAACCTCGCGGCAGTGATTGCTTCCTACCAGTTTCTGCGCGGCGAGCGGTACGCGCATTGGGAGACAAATCGCGAAAGCGAGTCAACGCGCTGCGTAGCGCCAACAATCGCACCGCATGAAGTTCGTTAGCCGAAAGTTCGCCTGAGGAAGAGATCAAATGTGTGGTATCGCCGGATTTGTGAGCAGAGATGAGCATCGCGACACGCGCGCGGCCAACGACGTGCTTGATCGGATGTGTCGTGTGATTGCCCATCGCGGCCCGGATGATCAAGGCACGTTGGTCAAGAATCAAGTCGCGCTCGGCATGCGGCGACTGTCGATCATCGATCTGGCCGGCGGACATCAGCCGATGTCCGGCTGCGACGGCGCGGTCACAATTGTCTTTAACGGCGAGATTTACAACTATCGCGAATTGCAGCACGAGCTGGAGTCGCGCGGCCATCAATTCAAAACTCATGCGGACACCGAAACGATTGTGCATGCTTACGAAGAGTACGGCGCGGGTTGTGTCGACCATCTGCGCGGGATGTTTGCCTTCGCCATCTGGGATGCCCGCGCACGCGAGCTATTCATTGCGCGCGATCGCGTGGGCAAGAAGCCGCTCTATTACACAATCACACAGGACGGCACGCTGATCTTCGGCTCCGAGTTGAAATCCCTGCGAGAACATCCTGAGTTCCGCTCCGACATCTGCATCGAAGCGCTCGACGCTTATCTAACATTCGGCTATGTTCCCGATCCGCTCACGATTTTCCGCGACGTGCACAAGCTGCCGCCCGGACATCACCTGACATTCAAAGATGATCGCGCGCGCGTTGAGCAGTACTGGGATTTTCCTTACGAGCACGCACAAGAAAATCCGGCGCGAAGCGAAGACGAATGCCTCGAGGAATTGCGCGAACTACTTGACGAAGCGGTCCGTTTGCGTATGGAAGCGGACGTTCCGCTGGGCGCGTTTCTCTCGGGTGGAATTGATTCGAGCACGGTCGTTGGCCTGATGGCCCGACACGCGACTCAGCCGGTCAAGACTTTCTCGATCGGTTTTCATGAAGACAGCTACAACGAATTGAAGTATGCCCGGATCGCCGCGCAAAGTTTCGGCACCGATCATCACGAGTTCATCGTGACCCCGGACATCTGCGAGATCGTTGACGAGCTGGTCTGGCATTTTGACGAGCCCTTTGCGGATTCGTCCGCGATTCCGACTTATCTGGTTTCGAAACTCGCGCGAGAGCATGTTACGGTCGCGCTCTCCGGCGATGGCGGTGACGAACTCTTTGCCGGATACACTCGTTACGCGCTCGACCGTCAGCGCAGCGGTTTTGCTAATCTGCCGCGCGTAGTCCGCCGGGGCCTAATGCAACCGCTCGGTCGCAATCTCCCGCACGGCGCGTGGGGGCGAAATTATCTGCACAACGTAGCACTCGATCCGCTCGATCGTTACATTGAAGACGTTTCTGTCTTTACCCGATTAAATAAGCCATCGCTTTACACCGACGACTTCCGGTTCCAGTTGGGTAAGTGCGAAGCAGCGAAGCGCTTTCGTGATTATGCGGCGCACTCGCGCGCCGACGATCCGCTCGATCCGCTGCTGTATCTCGATAGCAAAACCTACTTGCCCGGCGACATCCTGACGAAAGTCGATCGCATGAGCATGGCCGTTTCCCTGGAAGCGCGCGTGCCGCTGCTCGATCACAAACTGATCGAGTTCGTCTGCATGCGGATTCCCGCGAGCATGAAGATGAAAGGCGTCAGAACCAAGCACATCCTCAAGCGTGCGGTGAGCGATCTGGTGCCCACTGAAATTCTCGATCGTCCGAAGCAGGGCTTTGGCATTCCCATCGAGCAGTGGATCAACCAGCAACTGCGCGAACGCGTGCGCGGTACGTTGACCGAAGCCCGCACGATGCAGCGTGGGTTTATCGAGCCGCGCTACTTAAACCTTCTGCTTGACGAACACGAGCGGGGACGCCGCGATCACGCAACTGAGTTGTGGACCCTCTTTATGCTGGAGTTGTGGCAACGTAAGTTTGTTGACGCGCCGGGCGGCATCCCCGTCAGCGATCACTTGAATCAAAGTCTGGCTCCGTTGGTGGCTTAACTTGAAACCAAACGTTCTGCACATGATCGACAGCTTCGAGCAGGGTGGCAGCGAGCGCGTGGCGCTCCAGCTGGTGCGACAACTGCACCAGAACGGGCGTTGCCGTGTGCGGCTCGCGTGTTTGCAGAACAAAGGATCTCTGCGCGACGAAGCAGATCGACTCGGCCTCGGAGAGATTCCAGAATATCCGCTCACCAGCTTCTATGATCGGAATTTCGTCACGCAGCTTCGCCGGCTCGCTCGCTTTTTGAAAGAGAACGAGATTGACGTCATTCATACGCACGACTTTTACACAAATATTTTCGGAATGACGGCGGCGTCCATGGCCCGCGTGCGCGCACGCGTTGCATACAAGGGTGAGACGGATGGGTTTCGCACGTCCATGCAAAAGCGTCTGGAGCGCGGAGCGTTTCGGCTGGCGCATCGAGTCGTTGCTAATTCCGACGCCGTGCGCAATCAGTTGATCCGTGAAGGCGTGCCTGTCGGAAAAGTTGTGAGGCATTACAATGGTCTTGATTTCAAGCGCATCGAGACTCAGTCCGACTCAACGCGCGCCGATATTCTCGCGATGTTGACTCTGCCAAAGCGTCGCCTTGTAACAATCGTCGCGAACTTGCAACATGCGGTGAAAGATCATCCGATGTTTTTGCGCGCCGCGGCGCGAGTGCGGGACGCAGTTCCTGACGCGGCCTTCATCGTTGCTGGAGAAGGCGCGTTGATGGAGGGCCTGCGCGAGTTGGCTGCGCAGCTTGGATTGGAGCGCGACGTTTTCTTCATCGGCAGATGCGAACGAATTGCCGAGTTGCTTTCTGTTTCCGAGGTGTGCGCGCTGAGTTCAACCGCCGAAGGCTTCTCGAATGCGATTCTTGAGTACATGGCCGCGGCGCGTCCCGTCGTCGTAACCGATGTCGGCGGCGCGGGCGAGGCCGTTATCGAAGGCGAAACCGGTTACATCGTTTCTGCAGGTGATGACGAACAAATGGCCGTACGAATGATCGAACTGCTGCGCGACCCGAAACGGGCGCGCGCAATGGGCGAGCAGGGCAGATCGGTAGTTGAAGAAAAGTTTTCCTGTGAGCGGCATCTCGCCAACACACTTGAGCTGTATTCCAAGTTGTTGAGCAAGGAATTCAACACAGAGGGCGCAGAGGAAAGCCCCGCTCTGCGATCCTCCGCGGATTCCTCGGCGCCTTCTGCGGTTTAGTATTCATTCCGTGAAGAGCATAAAAATCAAGCATGGCTTACGCGTCGCTCTCATCGCTGCGGTAGCGTGGCCTTTGCTCGCTTGGCTTGCGGCCGCAGCCCTCATCGTAAGTTCAGAGCCGACGCGAGCGGATGCGTTGGTCGTGCTTGCGGGCTCATCCACTTTCATCGAGCGCACGCATCAGGCGGCGCAACTCTTCAAAGATGGCCACGCGCCGAAACTAATTCTCACCAACGACAACCAGCAAAGCGGTTGGTCCGCCGAAATGCAGACCAATCCGCTCTACGTGCAGCGCGCCGCGACTGAACTGAAGTCATGTGGCGTGCCTGAAGAAAGAATCGAAATTATTTCCGAGACGGTCTCGAGCACTCGTGATGAAGCCGCTCGTGTGCGCGAGTACGCGGCGAGTAGCGGGCTGCACTCGATCCTGGTGGTGACGTCGGCCTATCAGGTGCGACGCGCGCGTTGGACGTTCAACCAAGTCTTCGCGGGCAGCGGCGTGTCGATTTCGTTTTCGAGTGTGCCGCCGGGCGACCAAACACCACGGCCACTAACGTGGTGGTTGCATCGGCGCGGCTGGCGTATGGTGGCCGGCGAGTATGTGAAACTCGCTTACTATTTCATTCGCGGCGTCAGATTTACTGAGACGGCCCACGCAGCGACGAACGGTGAAGCTGCTCAAATTGACTCCAGGCTCAAAACTGATCGAAGTGTCTATCGAAAACCACCGCTGCCGCCGCTGCCACGCGCGGGCGGCAAGTTTATCGATCCGGTTTTCGGCACAGAGATCATGCGCGCCACGGACGAATCCGACGGGCCGGCACCGGGGTTGGGCACTTACTATTCTCACTGGCCGACCTTCAATGCCAACAATACGCGCCTGCTGATTCGGAAGGGCCACACCGGCGACGCGATCCTGAAGACGTTCGACCCGGTGAATTTCAAACTTGGACCGGGCCGCGAGATCTTGCCGCTTGAGTATCCGGATGGCTTTGGTTTGAGTTGGGAGAGCTCGATCTGGTCGCACGCCGATCCCAACATCGTTTACACGTTCGCGAACGATCGAAAAGGCGGCATGCGTCTCTACGCTTATGACGTGTCCAGAAAGGAATTCAAGCTGCTCAAGGATTTTGTTTCAATCGCGCGCGGGCGCGACTATCTCCGCCAGATGTACATGTCGGCTGATGACGACGTTTTCTGCTGGCTGCTCGCGCGCGTGGGAGTAGATGACCCGCTCGGATACGTTG
>Ga0137403_10008905_pt1 | contig 11202 bp, 14 predicted proteins | sample CZOMad2_1_16fung_FD_122057 | JGI IMG/M metagenome (GOLD analysis project Ga0137403, IMG submission 122057) | Vadose zone soil fungal communities from Angelo Coast Range Reserve, California, USA - CZOMad2_1_16fungal (Hybrid Assembly) | ecosystem: Environmental > Terrestrial > Soil > Vadose zone...
TCCGCATAATGCGTAACCATAGCGTTACGCAACCGAACTGTCAAGAGGAGGTTTTGCCGGTCAGAGAATTCTTACTTCGTGCTAACATGTAAGCTATGCAACGTCGAATAACTACAGTAAGCAGCAAGGGGCAGTTTGTGATTCCAGCAGAATTCCGGGCCTCTCTCCGGATTGAGCCTGGGACTCGAATCTCCGTCGCCCTGGAAGACTCGCGCATCGTTCTGGAGCCGGTTTCGAAGGAACTGGTGGACAGGACCCGGGGCATGCTCAAAGGCGGCCCTTCCCTCTCGGCTGCCTTGAAGAGGCAACGAGAAAAGGACAAATGGTAACCTACGCCCTCGATGCCAGCGCCGTGCTGCGCTATCTGGAGAGCTGATAGCGCGTTCGCGTAATGACGATTACAGTGTTGCGTATGGCTGGTCAGCTCGCGTCGACGATCCGGATCGGTACAGCGGAGCGGGAACGTGCCGCGGCTGATCTGGGCGAGCACCTGAGCGCCGGACGGCTCAGCACCGAGGAGTTCGACGAGCGCGTCCAGCAGACCTATGCCGCTCGAACCGCCGCCGAGCTCGCGCCCCTGTTCCGGGACCTGCCTGAGCTTCGCCCCGCTCCCTCGAAGCGCCGCGTCGACATGAAGATGTCCAAGCCGGCGTCGCCCGTGGAAAATTTCACGATCGCGTATGACAAGTCCGGCAACGGATGCACGCTGCGCGAGGAATGGGACACGACCCGCGCCACGGTGGATATCTCGGCAAAGTAGACCTTGAGCTTCGGGAATCTCTTACGCAGTGGCCTGGGATGGTCGCGGATCAATGCGTCTGTAACTGGAGCGCAGCGATGGCCCGTTGCGCTTCGGCGAGATCCGGATTGATCGTCAGTGCCTGCTGGTAAGCTTCGACCGCCTCGGGAGCGTGGCCCGCTTGCGAGAATGTGCGGCCCAGTTCGAGATAGCCTTGGGCCGAGGGCTGGAGTTCGATTGACCGGGAGATATCGCGGATTGCCTCGTCAAGTTTTCCCTGCTTCTTTGCTTCTTTCTTCGCAGTTTGGATTCCCGGCCTTTGAGCGACCTCCAGCCTCCGGTCTCCAGCCTTCGGCCTCGCCCATCGTCAAACTTTCTTCAGGTGTGACAGGATCTGTCACTTCGGTGACAAGGTTTGTCACGCCATACAGGGTAGAAGATGAAATATGAAAACACTCAAACACTCAAACTTCGAAAAACCGAAGCATCGAAGGACCGAAACACCCCCGTTCCCCGCTCTCCCCCTCTCCGGTTAAGCCAACTTAAGCCAAGTTAAGCCAACTTAAGCCAAAAATATTTCTCCCTATGGTTCGCCATCGATCTTCCCGGATTGCTTACTGCGCCCACCGGCTCGGTTTGATGGTTCGTCTCTTTTTCTTCGGACATTACTTGAAGCAGTATGCGGCGTGACGTAGCCAAAGGTTCGTCATCGAGCGAGAGCGCCATGATATGGCCGAGTTCGAGGTCGCTGGTAATACTGAGCCTGTAAGCTCGGACGTGCCAGGAAGAGATTTTTCAGTCCTGCGCCCAGGTCGGTCCGTAGGACCATACGAGGGCGGGCCCGGAAAATGTAAGACAAACACGGACAGAAAAAGAGGCCGGACTCCGAACAGACACGGATCAGGCATCGGATTACTATTCGAAGATGAAATCGCTTCGGCTTCAAAGACCATGAGCGGTGACGCAACAAAAAAGTAACACTCAGCATGATAATAAAAAGATTCCTCGCCCGTTGGATAGTGCCAGTTCTGGCGCTAACTGTAACCTCATCACTCATGGCCAAAAGCGTTCACGTTAGCGGTCCCCCCAGTCCAGGACACGCCAGACCGCCGCTGCAGATCAATGTCACTCCCTCAACCTCGGTCTACTACAACCCTTCTCAAATCCGCCATGCCTATGGCTTTGACCAGTTAACCGCGAGCGGAGCTAACCAGAAAATAGCCATCGTAGATGCCTACGGAAATAAATCGATCCAGAGCGATTTGAACACGTTCTGCAGCCAGTTTGGGATTACGCCGACGACAGTGCAGGTGCTCGGCAACAACAGTGGGATTGATAGCGGTTGGGCTTTGGAGACCGCGCTCGTCAGAGGGACCAGCGGCTCGCTCACTCACTCGGTTGGAGCAACGCTGCGAGTACGGTAACGCGGGATGCGGGGATGGTGAGATTCCCCGCCGATAACCCGGCTGCGCTAATCCCCTGATAGATTTTTTATTTATTTCCGCAGCTTGTTCCTGTAATCGTTTCATCCTGATTGAGCAGGGCCGAGTCGAAATACATCGAGAAGAAAGCGTATCTCTCGCGCTACACGCACGAGCGCATTTTGGCGCTGCGTGAAGCCCAAGCTCCTGCGTCTGGCTGCGGTGATGAAGCCGAGTGGGGCCGATTTCTAAAGCAGGAAGTAAGGAAATTTATCCCCTTCCTTACGCAAAAATGCGAACTGGAATTTTGTGGCCGGATTTTGGAAATCGGAGCCGGGGCTGCCTGGCTTAGCGCCGAACTTTCCAAATTGCCCAAAGTAGTCGAAGTGATTACGACCGACATTTCGCCAAAACTGCTCAAGGAACATGCCCCTAAAGTTTTCGACGTATTGAAGGCTAACCGGGCAAAGATCACCCGGATGCCAGGTGACTTTCATCAATTGGACTTCCCCGACAATTATTTCGATTACGTCGTCTGTTCAGCAGTTTTGGCACACGCAGTCAATGTTATCCAGGTATTGCGTGAAGCGAAGCGCGTCTTAAAGCCCAGCGGGCGCTTCGTTGCGATTCGCGAACCTGTCCGGCCGCTGGCAAAATTTAGAAGGCGAAGTAATAGGAGTTCCAGCCAGGCGGCCAATTATACTTTGGCCCATTACAAGGAATTATTCCGGCAAGCGGCTTTGCCGCTGGAGGTCAAGCCCATGAATCTGTCCAGGGGCTTCAAATATTACCTGAACAAAATGGTCAATGGACTGACGCACGCGCGCTATGCCTTCGTTGGCACCAAGCGGGGGAGAGAGTGAATCAAGCGCGCCTCCATCCCGAACGTCGGCCAATACTTGATCCTTTGCACCCCTTGAAACAGAACACCGGGCCAGCGCGCAGCGGCGCCGCGGCCAGACAGGCATCTGCCAACCAGCCCGCAGTGCCGGGGCTTCGGACATTATTGTTGGTTTTTGCCGGCTATTTTCAGCTGCAGGCCATCAGCCGCGGTTTGATTTCAGAGACTCTTGGTATGGACGAGGCTCAGGAATCCTTGTTGGCGCAGAAGTGGTGTTTGTCGGCACCAAGCGGGGTAGAGAGTGAAGCCACCACAACTGCATAGCGGAATGTTGGCGAATGCATTGATCCATTGTACCCTTTAAACCAGGACACTGAGCAAGTGCGCAGCGCCGACGCGGCCAGACAAAAAGCACCTGCCAACCAGTCCGCATTGGCAGGCCTTCGGAGCGCTGGTATAGGATCTTCCATGCGTGGCCCTGCGGCGTTCATTAGTGAAGCCGCTTATCTGACCGGACGCAGTCCAACGGAAGCCTATCAAAATTGATGCAGTTCTAAATTACTGTTACACAAACGCTATGATTCTGGGAGGGTTCGATGGCAAGAAGACGTGCAAGGCGGCGGATTAGCGCCGAGCAGATTGCGCGTGCCTGAACAGCAATCGGTGCGACAGACTATCCTGTTCGCGCGCGACCGTAGAGGGCAGTGCACCAGGCTATGGTGTATTTGACCCTGGCGATTTCGTAATAACCGATCAAATGAAATCCGCGCTCTTGAAGGAAAGCCTGAATGTCCCCGGCCTGAGCCTGCCTGCGATACATGGCCACAAAATTCTGTTCAACGAGGATGTATCGAATCTTCCCCGCATCGATAGCGCATTTTGCACCCTTTAAGACTTCAAGGTCGAAGCCTTGGGTATCGATTTTAAGCAGATCAATTCTCTCCAAAGCCTCTTGAGCAGCGATCGCGTCAATCGTTGTCATTTTGACGGTTTCCCGAAAGGACTCCTTCTCGTTTTGAAAACGGTTTTCAGCCACCCTGTCCATCTCTAGAACTGAGTTGAGGCACGAGTTTCGAAAGTTAATCAGCTCAACGGAACCGGGGGTCGGCCCGACAGCGAGATTGAACAATTTGACGTGGGCTTTTGAGAATTTCTTGGTTACTTTCTCCTGCAAGATTTTGAAGCACTCAGTGGATGGTTCAAATGCCAGGATTGTGGGATGGTGCAAGAAGCGAACTAAGTAATTCACTGTCTGGCCGGTGTTGGCTCCAACATCAATACAGATGGGATTCGGGGCTGAAATGATTTTCGACAAGTCGATCGGCAAATCCAGTTCCGTGAGTCTTTCCGGGCGTCTGCGGAAGCGACAAACTTTTACCCAAACACCAGATTTGAGCATCGTTGAATGCAGGAGGCGTTTAAGTGTTCCCATAAATCATATGGAGTGGTTGGTCCGCTGGGCAGCGACAGTGTTTAGGGTTTCTTCGATGACATAGCGGCGCAGAGCTTCGTGAGTGTGCCATTGCAGAACGTGGTGGCGCGCGGCCTGTCCCATCTCGAGCAGGCGTTGGCGGTTCTGTAAGGCCTGGCGGACTCGGCGCTCAAGATGGTCGCCCTCGACATAATAGTAAAGCGCCTGCTCGTCTTCCTTGAACGGCGCGTACCTTCGGATCGTAGGTGACTGCATCAGCGGCACAGAGCCCGCGAGCGCGCTTTCGTAGTGGCGGAAGCAATCCCAGCCGTGGCCCTCGGGCGACCAGACGATGTAGGATTGGGCGCAACGCTCGAGGAACTCACCCCGGGGCAGAGGCTGCTGAGCAATCAGGACACGGTATCCTTCTGCTTTCAACCGCTCGAGTTGTTTGATCCCAGCTTGGCGATTGGGCCGGTTTCTTGCGTCTCCTGCAAAAAAAATGTCTATCTTTTTTTCTGCCGCACAGGTCGAGAAGTCTTGAGTGCCCGCTGGGTCAATCCCTAGGGATATGGGACGAAGTTTTGTGATCGCGCGCTTAAAGAAATCAAGGTGGAGGACGTTACCAGCGTCCTCTGTCTTCGCCGTCGCGTACAAAAATGCGTTGCAAGGGTTCGGAGGCAGCTGGCACTTGAAGTAGCACACGCAATGCCGCAACATTCTGAAACGTCTGGTGTCAATGACAGGACGGTCGAGCAGGTCAAGGCCGATTAAACGCGTTCGTAAGGCCGAATAAGGAAAGAAAAAACCGCGAAGTAAGCTCGGATGGCATAGCAGCTTCCAAAACACATTGGATAGGTTCCTGGATATGCCCTTTCGCGGGTTGAAATAGGGGAAATCATTTTGCCCGGCGAAAACCAGATCGAAGGCGTGCCGCCCGAGATCGCCCAAAATTTCTCGGCTGCTGCGTTTCTGCAGACCCAAGTTATCCCTGTCGGGTCCGGTGACGAGGAATTCCGTTTCGCTGTGCGAAAAGAAAATTCTTAAGTCGCAAGGCTCCTTCTTGTGGATTGTTCCCACCGCTAAATAACGTCCCATAGTCTATGGTTCAGGTTCGTCGTGGATCTCGGAACGGAGTCATACACCGCGCACGCCCCAATTCAAGGCCATTCGTCTTTCATGTGATACTTCGGCGGCGAGCGACATCCGCAGTGCCCGGCGGGACTTGGGGCGCGGCCCGCTTAAGGATGGTGGACACTGCGCGGACCAATTCGCCAGTTTCGATCCCGAGCAGGTACTGTGCGTCAGGCCCAGTAGCCCCGACGATGGTCTGATACCCGGTGCCCGCAGGAATCCACGCCTTCATACCAGGGTTGGGCCGAAACCAGGAAACCGATGGGGCGCCGGTCATTAATGCCAAGTGCAGAGTTCCAGTGTCGCCGGAGAGATGCAGAGCACTGCGCTGAATCACGGCGGCTAATTGAGCCAGGTTGAGTTCACCCGGAAATATCTTCCAGGGCTTGTGTCGCATGCCGCCGAGCAAGGCCTGCATTTTTCTACGTTCTCGTTCTGTGGGCGCACCGGAGAAAACCCAGCGTTTTTCCGGAAACTCGCTTTCCAACAGACGGATCACCTGGAGGAGCTGTTCGGGCGACAATTCCCTGTTATCGGCCGTTGTGAATGGGCTGATGTGGAAATAAGTCCCCGCATCGGCGGGCATGATCCCAGCCGCTTGCAAATGATCGGGCTCGATCTCGACATGAAATTCCGCCGGGGAGTGAGGGAAGCCAGCCTGTTCCAGGCAGCGGCACTTTTGCACATAACTCGGCTCAACCAAGGAAGAATGCTCAACTATCTCAGTGAACATCCGGCGCCAAAAGGGCGGTCCACCATCCCGAGGGATGCGGCCCAGGCGTTCGCGGGCACCGCTGAAGAAGGTCAGCCAGCTTGAGCGATCGGACCCATTGAGATTGATGAGCACATCGAAGCGTTCACGGCGCAAGCGGGCAACAATCTGCAGATTCTGTCGCAGGGTGGCGTGTTTCGGGAAACGCGGATAACCCCAAACCCGATCAAGCCAGGGCACGCAATCCATTAACGAAATAACATGCTCTGCGACTGCCATGTGCAGCTCGGCTTGGGGGTAGGCCTGCCGGACCAGCCATAGCGCTGGCAAGGTGTGGATTGTATCGCCGAGAAAGCCCAGGTCCAAGACCATAACTTTCTGCGCTCGCCGCGTTCTCTGAAGGAAGCGGCCGCGGGTAGGAATGCCCGGCATGATCAGATTGCAGTAGCTTTCTTCACGAACATTTTTTCGGCTTGCGGCTTCACGACTCGGAATATCTGAAAATCGCGCTGGCAAGTCAATGTCCACACTGTTCAACGAGGCCCGGGCTGACTACGCTGCGCGCGTGAAAGTCAGCGGCTTTACCTTTATGCGCAATGTCCAGAAGTTGGGCTATCCCTTCGTGGCATCTGTGCGGTCCATATTACCAATCGTGGACGAATTCATCATCGCACTCGGCTCAAGCGATGATGACACCGAGCGACTCTTGCAGGAAATCGCCGATCCCAAAATCCGCATAATCCGCACGCAGTGGAACGAGCGAATCCGCAGCGATTACAGTGTCAAAGGCTTCGTCTATGGCCAGCAGAAATCCATTGCATTGTTCAACTGCACTGGCGACTGGGCATTCTATCTTGAGGCCGATGAAGTAGTGCACGAGCGAGATTTGCCTGGGATCCGCCAGGCCATGGAGCAGCATTTGGACGACGAGCGAGTGGAGGCTCTGGCCTTTGACTACATCCACTTTTATGGCAACCGAAACACCTACGCCTGGTCACCACGCTGGTACCGCTCCGAGGTGCGGATCCTGCGTAACACTATTCCGGCCTGGGGACCGGAAGGATTATTTTTCGTGGTTCTGGATACGCACAAGCGAGGTCGCTACCCTCGGGCGGCGCACACCGGCGCCACGATCTATCATTACGGCTGGGTCAAGACTGAAGCACAAATGGATTTGCGCAAGAAGATGGTGGGAAAATATTGGACGAACAGACCCCTTTCTCCCGCCATCAATACTAATATCGACCCGCAGACCTTGCGCCCCTTTGCTGGCACGCATCCCAAGGTCGTGCAGGACTGGCTGCCGCCCTCCCTCGGTTTGTTCCAAGCCGACCCGGCATATCGTTTGACGCGCCGCGAAAAAAAGCATCGCTTGATGCTCAAGTTGGAGGAATGGTTTGGGTTGAGGTTCAACAAGAAGCATTACCGATTGGTGCATTAGCTAGGGCGCGACCGGCGTTGCGTCTGCGCCGAAGCCAAATCCGCAGCTCGCGAAAAGGGGAATTCGCCTAAACCTTCTTCCATAAGCGAAAACTTTCGAGCGATGAGGTCAGTTTGAAAGGGCGGTCCTTTGGCACGTACCAATTGTTCAGTTCCCGTTCGCTTGACCAGGCGGTAGCCTTGCCGGTTGAGGTAATGATGAACTTTGAGATTGTGAAGGTGATCTTCGATCAATAACAAGGCCGGGCGAAGGCGCAGCAGACTGAACCCGCAGCACGTCAGGTTGAGTCCCCTCCACGTCGACGGGCCCCAACCTCGACAAAAAAGCCGCTTTTGCAATCGAAAGCCTGCCACACTAATTGACTCTCGTTAATGGGCTCGGAAGCGATTTTTATCACGCAAATGTTTGCACCTCCTCGGCAGAAGAACAAAGGTACTGTTGCACGCCTCGTTCGCAACGGATTTTGCGTTGCCTGATGGTCTCAGCGAGCGCTTCTTTCTTGGCGGCCAGGTTTTCCCGAGGCATGACTGGATGTTCCAGGTGATATACTATGGCATGACCATAAACAAACTTGCGGGGGCTGCCCAGGTTATAAACCCGCGTGCCCAGATCTGAATCAGGGCCGATTCCGCGCCCGGAAATTGTCTCATCGAAGCCATTCACTGCCAGGACGTCCTCACGCCAAAAAGCCATATTGCAGCCGATGATGCCTCGCTGCTTTTTGTTGCGTAAGACGATCGGGCGTGGCAAGTGCATGGTCTTAGCCAATCCGCGGATGCGCCGGGCGAGTACCCAGGCCCAGATAGAAGTTAAGCCCGGTTCGAATTGCGGTACGAAGCGTTCCTCGACATAACAACGCCGGCCCTGAACCCAATAACCCTCTTCGGCGAGCCGCTCGTGGTCGGCAATAAACTTCTTGTGAGGTACGCAATCTCCGTCCAGAAAAACCAAATACTTGCCGGTAGCGGCGGCGACGGCCTGGTTCAGAAGTTTGGTTTTTCGAAAGCCTTCATGGGCATGCCACAGATAATGAACGGGGGCGGGGGCCGATCGCCGCCAATCTTCGACCAGAGCCCGGGTTTTCTCTGCTGAACCATCATCAGCAATGAAAATCTCCTCCGGCCGACGCTGCTGCAAACTTACGCCTCGCAGAACCTTGGCCAGCGAGACCGGCTGTTCGTAGGTGCTGATGATCAGCGAGATGGTGACATTCATCTCGCGAGGTGGTTGGGATGAGTTTCTGATCCGGGGGGCGTGGGGAGGGCCGCAGAGGACGAGCAGCCTTCCAGGGCCTCGCGATGTTTCGCGTAACGGACCACTGTCGAGAACGCTGTGTGGCACGCTATATAGTAGCCAGGCCAACCATCGAGTAGTCCCAAGCGAAAGAAGTAAGCCCGCATAAACCGCCAAAAGGGCCGGAAAGCGAGATCAAACATTCCCTGCTTTCCACTAGCGCCTATTCGCTGTCGGACGAATTCGTCACTGAATGGAATGATCTTCTGTAAATGAGCGTTGATCGACTCGCGGCTGTAGTGGTGCAGATCGCTACGGAGTTTTCCGATCGGCCCATCGACTACCAGCTTGTCGTGCGGATCGATCCCCGCCCAATGCGCGCACCCTCGTCGCCATAAGCGAATCTGCCGGTCCGGATACCAGTCCCCATGTCGTATCCAACGCCCGCAGTACCAACATAATCGTGGAAAACTGAACGCGGCGAAATGTTTAGCTTTTTGCTGATCCATGAGAGTCTTCTCAATCTCTTCGGCCAGTTCCGACGAAACGACCTCATCAGCGTCCAAGCCCAGGACCCAGGGACTGGCGGCCTTCGCCAGCGCGGAATTCTTCTGTGCAACGTGGCCTTTCCAAGGTTCGCGAAATACTTTCCCGCCATGTTTTTTGACGATTTCTTCAGTTCCGTCTCGCACATCTTCGTTGAGCACGACCACCAACTCGCTCGTCCAGCCGGCCACGCTGTCCAGCGTGCGGCCAATCCGGTGAGCTTCGGGCCCGGAGATCATGCAGACAGAGATGGGGAGGCTAGCCACAGCAACCCTACGCTAATCAAACTCTCAATTGGTTGGCAAGACGGCGCTCACGGGCGATCCCTGCCGCGGTTTGCCTTTACATGCGACCATCAATTCGTTTATTGACACGCTCGGCGTGTGTGCAGCTCCCCACAGTTCGCATCAGGAAGTTTCGTCTTGGCCAACAACTGGCCGGCGGGCCAGGGATCATAAGCTCATTATTATTGCCGGTCGCTGCGGCCGATTAGCGAATCGGATCACTCTGTTCGCTACTTTCGTAGCCTGGGCCGAAGAACAGGGCTATCGTCTGCTTAATCCCACGTTCCACTCCTACGCCCATTTGTTTGAGGCGACCCGGAAGAATATTTACTGCGAATACCCATCAGCGACACGACGAAGTTGGTTCGACGTGATTCCCGGTCTCGCTCCGGCAATCCGCAAGACCAGAATCTTCACGCACATCGCCAAAACCGCCAGTCTCTTGAACGAGCGCTGGCCCATTTTCGGCTCCAAGACGATGACGCTACGAGAGGGTCGCAAACCAGGAGAACTCGTCACCTCATTGGAAGGCCTCGAAGTGCAACAACGCATCGGAGACGCGAAAATCGTGCTGGTCAACGGCTGGACCTTCCGTGCTCCCGGGTGTGTGCATCGACACCAGGAAAAGGTTCGCGCTTATTTCAAGCCACTCGCAAAACATCTGAGCGCGAGCCGGGACGCCGTTGAACACCTGCGGCAACGGTCGGATCTCGTGGCCGGGGTCCATATTCGGCGCGGTGATTATGCTGGCTGGAGGCAGGGTAGATATTTTTTTCCGGTGTCCAGATACGGTGAATGGATGACCGAGTTGGCCCGCCAATTTCCAGGCCGTCGGGTGTCTTTCCTGGTTTGCAGCAACGAACCACGCTCTCCAAACGAATTTCCGGGACTGTCGGTTGGCTTTTCGACCGGTGTGCCCGTCGAGGACATCTACGCGCTGGCTGAGTGCGACTACATTATCGGGCCTGTCAGCAGCTTTACTCAGTGGGCATCGTTTTATGGCGACAAGCCACTATTTCATCTGACCGACATTAGCGCGCATGTGGAACGCGAGCGATTCCATGTCTCTTACCTGGCTGAAGTCCCGAATTAATTACAAGGTTGTAAATCGGGTTGCGTTTGCCTCGTCATGTCTTTTCTCTCACCACAGTCTCGCTTAAAGCCTCTTGAAGTTTTTTGAGAACCTGATCCGGTGTGATGTTTGCCATGCAATGGCTGGTGCTAAGACAGACCGCAGTGTCGCCACCGCAATGGCAACCCACAGCTTGTAATGTGCGGTGTTTTAAACCTATGGGCGCCCATTGCTCGAGAGAAGATGGTCCGAACAGGGCAATTGTTGGCACTCCAATGCCCGCGGCAAAATGCATCGGACCGGTGTCTCCGCTGATGAATACTCGCGCCTGGTTTAGAACCGCCAGAAAATCGGCCAACTCGGGCAAC
>Ga0137403_10000036_pt1 | contig 11201 bp, 9 predicted proteins | sample CZOMad2_1_16fung_FD_122057 | JGI IMG/M metagenome (GOLD analysis project Ga0137403, IMG submission 122057) | Vadose zone soil fungal communities from Angelo Coast Range Reserve, California, USA - CZOMad2_1_16fungal (Hybrid Assembly) | ecosystem: Environmental > Terrestrial > Soil > Vadose zone...
GCGCCGACGCGCATGACGTAGTAGGCGGTCACCGGCGGCAGCACGTCCTCGGCATCGACGTCGGCGAGGCAGGAGACCGCCACCGAATAGGTTGAGTGCAGATGCACGACGGCCCGCGCCGCCGCCCGCTCGCGATACATGGCAATGTGAAGGAACGACTCCTTCGTGGGCGCATCGCCGGAGATGAGGCGGCCCTCCGCATCGAGCCTCGACAGTCGTCCGGGATCGAGCCGGTCCAGCGCGACGTTCGTCGGCGTCATCAGCCAGCCGTCGTCGAGGCGCGCGCTGATGTTGCCGGAACTGCCGAATGTCAGCCCGCGCTCGAACATCGAGCGGCCGAAGCGGACGATGGCCTCGCGCACCGTCGCTTCCGTCATGCCAGCATCCCGAACGCCCGGGTGAAGAAGTCGGCCGCCCCGAAGTTGCCGGACTTGAGCGCCAGCGCCAAGACCGGCTCGCCGACCGTCGCCGTCCACGGCACGCCCGGATCGATCTGCGGCCCGATGCGCAGGGCCTTCACGTCCAGCTGCTGCACCACCGCGCCCGCAGTCTCGCCGCCGGCCACGATGAGCCGCCGCACGCCGGCGGCCACCAGGCCCGCCGCGATCTCGGCGAGGGCGCGTTCGATCATCTCGCCGGCACGTTCGCGCCCGAGCTTCTCCTGCGTCCTCGCGACCTCTCCCGGCGGCGCGCTGGCATGGATCAGCACAGGCCCGCCGGTCAGCCGCTCGCGCGCCCAGGCGAGCGCGCGTCCAACGACGTCCTCGCCCGCCGCCAGCGCCAGCGGATCGACCGCGAATGCCGGCCGCGCCCATTTCATATGTTCGATCTGCGCCAGCGTTGCGGCCGAGCAACTGCCGGCAACCACCGCGGCATGGCCGCCCACTGCCGGAAGCGCATCGGCGGCGCCGGTCGTGCGCAGCAATCCCCGCCGTCGGAAGTTCTCAGGCAAGCCGAGCGCGATGCCGGAGCCGCCGGTGACCAGGCGCATGTCGGCGACGGCCGTGCCGATGTCCAGCAGGTGTCGATCTTCGACCGCGTCGACGATCGCATAGCGGGCGCCGTCCGCGCGCAGCCTTGCGAGATCCTCGGCGATCGCCTGCTGTCCGCGGCTCACGGCTCCAAACGGAACGAGACCGACCTTGGCCTTCGTCTGGCGGCCGAGCACGCGCACGAGATTGGCATCGGTCATCGGCGTCAGCGGATGGGTGCGCATGCTGGAATCCGACAGCAGTACGTCGCCGACGAAGAGATGGCCGAGATAGATCGTGCGCTTGTTCTCCGGAAATGCCGGGCAGGCGATCGTGAAGCTCTCGCCGAGATCGGCGAGCAGGGCGTCGGCGACAGGCCCGATATTGCCCGCATCGGTCGAATCGAAGGTCGAGCAGTACTTGAAGAAGTACTGACGCGCGCCCGCGTCCTTCAGCCGTTCCAACGCCGCGCGCGATAGCGCCACTGCCTCCGCCGCCGGGATGGTCCGCGACTTCAGCGCCATGACGATCGCATCGGACTCCGGCAGCGGTTCGCCCGCCGCCGGCACGCCGATGAGCTGCACTGTGCGCATGCCCTGGCGCACCAGCGTGTTGGCGAGGTCGGTGGCGCCCGTCAGGTCATCGGCGATGCAGCCGAGGAGCAGCGCCACCGCAGGGCTACTTCCGCGCCGGCGACAGGCGGGCCACGGCGTAGGGCCCGAGCTTCACGCTGCCGGCGCTGCGCAGCTTCTTGCCGGGCTTCTCGAGCCAGAGGGGATCGGTCGCCGCCGCCTGGAAGCTGTCCTCGTCCAGCAGATGCAGCGCCATCGCCGCCTTGCCGAGGCCGCCGATCTTCACGCTCTGCTCCCCGCCCGTGAGATTGGCGAGCCACAACACCGGCCCCTTGGTGTCGCGATAGGCGAGGCAGGCGATCGTCGAGGGATCGCCGGACTTCGCGGCCATCAGCTTGTGGCCGAGCGCGCGACCGAGGCCGGCAATCACGTGGTAGAGCGGATAGACCGCCGGCCCCTTGAGATCGTCGAAATAGGGCTGCGGATAGTCGGTCTTGCGATAGATGATGCCGGCCGGCCCGGTGGGGGCCGCCAGGGTGACGGTCTCGATGCCGCCATAGGCAAAGGCCGCCACGTAGCCGAGCGTCCAGGCAGCGCCGAAGAGGCCGCGTTGGCGAGGATCCATTCTGGCGAGGCACACGCGCTGGTTGTTGGGGTTGGGCGCCGCCGACGCGCCATAGGGATTGTCGCGCGCCGGGATGGCGCTCGGGCCGACGCGGTAGGCCGTGCGGCCGATGAAGGAGCGCGTCGACTGGATGACGTAGGGCAAGGATTCCAGCGTCTCCATCACCGAAATGTCGTCGGCGGCATGCACGATCGGGCAGGTGGTATGGGTCACGAAATCGAGCAGGTCGGCCGGCGGCCGCTTGCGGTTCAGCTCCGTGAAGAAGGAGAACATGCCGCCGCCGAGCGGGATACCCGGAAAGGCCGCGCGCGCCGCCCGGTAGATGTCGGCCAGCTCCGGCACCCGCGGCCCGCGGCTGCCCGGCAGCACGCCCTTCAAGTCGGCGGCCGGCGACACCACGATCGCGGCCGGCACGATGCCGCTGTCGTTGACGTCGCGGGCGATGCGGCCCAGCTCGATCTCCGGCGCCTGCTGCCCCGGCAGAATGACCTCGAGCACCACGTCGGCGCCCGTGGCGTCGGCCAGCCGGCGATAGCGCCGCAGCACGCTCAGGCCGTTGCCCTGGCGGCCATCGACCTGGCACACGAGGATCTGCGGCTCCGCCGTCTTGATGGGCTCGGCGGCGATGATGGCGGCATCGGCCTCCTCGGGCCCAACGCCCAGGCCGATCTTCGGCAGGCCGAGGCTGCCGGCGCGGCCGACATCGACCGCAACCGCCTTGGCGCCGGCCGCCGCCTTCGCCTTCGGCAGCTTGCCGGCAAAGCTCAGGCTCACCGACTGCTTGATCTCGCTGCCCGCCGGCAGCGTGTAGGGCCAGGGCAGTGCCAGCGGCCGCACATAGGTCTTGAACGAAGCGTCCGTCCAGTTGCGGTGGTCCTCCATCTCGAAGGTGTCGCCTTCCATGCGACAGGTGGCCCACACGCCCGGCATCGCCTCGTGACTGAGGGCGCGGATGTCGTAGAAGGGCTGCACCGGATTGACGACAGCCGGGAACTCGTCCTTCACCTTGCGGCCGTCGACATGGAGGATCTCGACCGGGCAACCAGCCACGCCCTTCAGCGGGTGCAGCACGATGAAGCCGGTCCGGTTGGTGAGGAAATCCGTGTGCGGCAACGCCGTCGCGTCGAACCGCAGATTGCCGTCGGCCGTCGCGACGATGTGCGCCTTGTAGGTGAGCGCCCGCTTGGCATCGGCGCAGCGCGCCTCATAGCTGACCTCGAAGCCGCTCTTGCCCTGCTTCACCGCCAGCTTGGCGATTTCCGGGCTGAAGGTGCCCCAGTTCTCGTCGCGCACCAGGAAGGCGATGGCGCGCAGCACCTCCACGTCGTTCAGCCGCACGTAACGCAGGGCGCCGTTGTCCAGGATGGCGGACAATGGTCCGGCGCGTAACAACCTCCCCTTGCTGTCGGGCACGGTCGTCCCGAACAGCTTGATGGCCAGATTTGGCTTCTTGGCTGGCATGCCTCTCTCCCCGACACAACCGCCGCGCGAATCGTCAAGCAGGCGTCATATTACCCGATTCGTGTCGGGATCGATCAGGACTGCGCGATTGAGGTCCAAGTCTATGCTTATGGGGTCGCCGGGCTTGTGGACGTCGTGGGGTTCGACTTCCGCCATGACCGCCATTCCGCCCAGGGGGAAGGTGATGTAGGTCCTTGATCCTGTTGGCTGGATCAGTTCCACCGTCGTCGCCAGCCGGGCGTGCCCGTTGGCCTCGGCCCCCTCCCGCGCCCGCGCCATATGCTCCGGCCTGACGCCGAGTACGACCGGACGCCCGACGGCCGCCGCGTAGCGCTGCCGGCTGCTCGCCGGCAGGGCTAACCCCTTGCCATCGTTCAGCTGCAGGCCGATCGCGCCGGCGGATTCGACGATCGTGGCCGGCACGAAGTTCATCTTGGGCGAGCCGAGGAAGCCGGCGACGAAGCGGGTGGCCGGCCGCTCGAACAGGTCGAGCGGCGAACCCTGCTGCTCGATCTGGCCGTCCTTCAGCAGCACGATCCGGTCGGCGAGCGTCATCGCCTCGATCTGGTCGTGCGTCACGTAGATCATGGTAGTCCCGATTTCCTGGTGCAACCGCTTGATTTCGCTCCGCATTTCGTCGCGCAGCTGGGCGTCCAGGTTGGACAGCGGCTCGTCGAACAGGAACAGGCGGGCATTGCGCACGATGGCCCGCCCGATGGCGACGCGCTGGCGCTGGCCGCCCGAGAGCTGCCGCGGCAGCCGGTCCAGCAGGCCGGAAATGGCGAGCATGTCCGCCGCCCGCCGCACCCGCTGGTCGATCTCGGCCGCCGCCGTCTTGCGGGCGCGCAGGCCGAAGGCGATGTTCTCGTAGACGTTCATGTAGGGATAAAGAGCGTAATTCTGGAACACCATGGCGATGTCGCGGTCGCGCGGCCGCACGTAGTTCACCACCTTCCCGCCGATCTCGATGGTGCCGGCATTCGCCTCTTCCAGGCCGGCGATGGTCCGCAGCAGGGTGCTCTTGCCGCAGCCCGACGGTCCCACGAGCACGGTGAACTCGCCGGCGGGAATCTCGAGATCGACGCCGCGCACCGCATGCACCGGGCCGTAGCGCTTGTGGAGTCCGGTGATCTTCAAGTCGGCCATGGTTCGCTCTTTCTCCGTCTCATCCCTTCACCGCGCCCATGGAGATGCCGCGCACGAGGTAGCGCTGCAGCGTCGCCACGGTGAAGAATACCGGCACCGTTCCCAACACCGACATGGCCGCGATCTTGGCCCAGAAATTGGACTGGCCGCCGAAGTAATGCGTCACCTGGACCGTGTAGGTGATGACCTCCGTGCGCGTCAGCACGAGCGCGAACAGGAAGTCGTTCCAGGCGAACACGAAGGTGAATACCGCGGTCGCGAAGAGCCCCGTGCGCGCCATCGGGAATACGACGCGCCACAGCACCTGCCAGCGCGTACAGCCATCGACCAGCGCGCTTTCCTCGAGCTCGATCGGGATGTCCTCGATGTAGCCGCGCATCATCCAGGTGACGTAGGGCAGGCTGAATGCCGTATAGAGGATGATGAGCCCGTGATAGCTGTCGACCCAGCCGAAGTAGACGTAGAGCAGGAAGATCGGAAAGACGATGGCGATGGGCGGCATCATGCGCTGGGAGATGATCCAGACCGCCAGGTTCTCGCCGCCGGTCTTGAAGCGCACCAGGCTGTACGCGGCCATGGTGCCGAGGATCATGGCGATGACCGTGCTGACGCCCGCCAGCACCAGGCTGTTCCATACGGTTTCGGCGTCGCCGTCCTTGAACAGCACCCGGTAGTTGGCGAACTGGATACTCTCGGGGTACCACACCGGCGGGAAATGAAAGATCTCCGCCGGCGTCTTGAACGAGATGATGAACAGCCAATAGACCGGAAAGATGAAGAACAGCGTCAGCGCGAGCGCGGCCGCATAGCGCAGCGCCAGCACCGGGCCGGGTCGGCGCAAGAGCGGCCGCTGCGGAGTCACTTCGCCAGCCCCATGCGTCGGATCGCCCAGGTGACGATCACCGTGAGCATCAGGATGACGAGGAACGCCACCGCCGCCGTGTAGCTGACCTCGAACTGCTGGAAGCCCTGCACATAGGTGTAGATCGAGATCGTCTCCGTCATCGTGCCCGGCCCGCCCTGCGTCAGCGCCCAGATGATGTCGAAGATGCGCACGAGATCGAGGCCCCGGATCAGCAGGGCGATCGCCATCACCGGCCAGATCGCCGGCAGCACGATCTTGACGAAGATGCGCCAATAGCCGGCGCCATCGATCTCCGCCGCCTCGGTCAGCGATTTGTCGACGTTGGAGAGCGCCGCCAGCAGGATCAGGAACATGAACGGCGTCCACTGCCAGATCTCGCACAGGATGATTGCGGGATAGACGAGATCGGGCTTCACGGTCCACAGCGCCGCCACCGGCTTGCCCGCGAACCAGCCGATGATCTGATTGATCGGGCCGTAGCGGTTGTCGAACAGCAGGCGCCAGGTCGCCCCGGCGACGATCGGCGAGATCACCGTCGGCATGACGAGCAGGGAAACGAAAACCTGGCGCCCGGGCAGCCGTTCGAGGAACAGCTGCGCCATCAGCATGCCAAGCACCAGTTCGATGGGAAGCGCGATCGCCGTGATGACCGCGGTATGCAGGAGGGACTGCCACAGGCGAGCATCCCTGAAGAGCTGAGCGTAGTTGAGGAATCCCGCGAACGACTTGTCGTCCTCCAGCATGGTCCTGTGCTGGAAGCTGACCCCGAGCGAATAGATCAATGGAAACAGGCCGATGAAAAGCAGCAGGAAAATCGCCGGCGCGATGATCCACCACTTGAAATGCCGGTCAGGCGGGTGCCCTGGAAACGCCAGGGCCGCTCCTCCCGCGGCAATCGTGGAGGTGTGAGCCATGCCCGCTACATGCTCGAATCGGCACCTGTAGGGGCGACCGGATGGTCGCCCCTACGGCCGCGCAAGCTCGACGCTACTGCGGATAGGCGCCGGACTTGGCCGCCCAGGTTTGATAGACGGCCTTCTGCTTGTCGACGCCGATCTTGTCGGTGATGGCATCCCAGTCGCTCGCGGCCTGGTCGAGGATCGCCTTAGGGTCGTCGCCCCCCCACAGCTTGCTGATGGATTGCCGCAGCACTTCCTCATACTTGTCGGTCTGCAGCAGCGACAGGTCGAGCAGGCCCGTCTCCGATCCGGCCTTCAATGCGCCCAGATAATCCTTCGCGTTCGGCCAGCGCGACAGGTACTCCGGGCTGGTATAGTGCGAAGTACGGAACGGATCCCGCAGCGTATAGGGCAGCTGCACGCGTTGCAGGCTGATGTCCTCGCTGTTCAGCCACTGGATGAACAGATAGGCGGCATCCTTGTTCTTGCTGGTGGAGGACACCGACAGCGCGAAGCCGGCCGCCAGCTCCGGATGGCCGCCCGGCGGCAAGGCGTAGCCGACCTTGCCGGCGATCTGCGTCTTCGGAACCCAGTTGAGCGCTTCCTGGTCCGTGCCGTAGCCCTCGGCCCAGCGGCCGTAGGGCGGCCAGGAGATCGTCATCGCCGTCTGTCCCTGCAGGAAGGCCGCCAGGTTCTCGACGAAGCCCCACTGCTCCACGCCCGGCGGCATGAACTTGTTCTCGTTGCGCATGTCCGTGAAGACCTTGACGCCGACGTCGCTGTTGATCGTCGCCTTCATCGATTCGGCGTCGAAGAACTTGCCGCCTTCGTTGCGGAAGCGCTCCTGGAACATGTACATGGCATAGGGTGGCTGGCGGAAGAATCCGGCGCCGTACATGTTCGGTTGGTTCTTGTCGGTCAGGAACTGGCCGATGTCGTCGAACTCCTTCCAGGTCTTCGGCGCGGCCAGGTCATAGCCGTACTTGGCCTTGAACGCGTCCTTGTTCGCCGCGTCCTCGAAAACGTCCTTCCGGTAGTACATGAGGAAGACGTCGCCGTCGTCCGGGAAGCCGAAGATCTTGTCGCCGACCTTCATCTGGTTGTCGCGATAGGTGGGCGCGATCTTCTGCAGCTCGTCGCGATAGCCGTACTTGTCGACATAGGGATCGAGCACTTCGAGCGCGCCGGCGTTGGCGAGGTCGGGCATCCAGGCCGGGATGACGTTCAACGCGTCGTAGGCGGCGGCCCCGGAGCGGTAGTCCTGCATGATCTTGGTGAACATCTCGGCCGTCGCGACCTCGACGACCTTGACGTCGATCCCGGTCAACTCCTTCCACTTCGGTCCTGAGAAGTGCAGCGGGTCGAGTGACTGCAGACCCGCTTCCCACACGATCGTGATCGTCGTGCCCGAATACTTCTTGGCTTCGTTCACGGCGCGCTCGGCCGCGCTCTGGGCCCACGCCGCCGCTGTCCAGCCGACAGCCATCACGGCCGCCGCCGTCAGCGTCAATTTCCTCAGCATCTTCATTCTTGTCCTCCCTGATTTCAGCAAGACGCATCGGACCCTCTGGCCCGATGCACGGTCGAAAAACCTGCGTCTGTTCGCGTTACTCCTCCTTCGTGCGAATTCGCGCAACCCGGGTCACACGCCGAAGCTTGTGCGGAAACCGTCCAGCCGCTTGCGCCACGCCGGCGTCGACAACACCGGGCGATTGACGATACCGATGGGGTCGCGACCATGCACGACGTCGAGCACGGCCTTCACGTCGGAGGCGCCGATGCCGGCGAAGCACTGGTCGGTCCAGCACAGGGCGTGCGGCGCCAGGATGACGTTGTCGAGCTTCAGGATGGGATCGTCGGCGGCCGGCGGCTCCGGATCGAGCACGTCGAGGCCGGCGCCGGCGATGCGCCGTTCCTGCAGCACCTTGGTGAGCGCCTTCTGGTCGACGATCGGCCCGCGCGCGGTGTTGATGAAAAAAGCCGTCGGCTTCATCAGCGCCAGCCGCTCGGCATTCACCAGATGGGTCGTTTCCGGCGTCAGCGGGCAGTTGACGGTGAGGAAGTCGGCGTCGCGGAACACGGTTTCGAGATCGACCAGCCGGACGTCCAGCGCGTCCGCCACCTTGCGATCGGCAAACGGATCGTGGGCGATGTATTTCATGTCGAGCGGCTTGCAGAGGCGGAACATCTCGGCGCCGATATTGCCGATGCCGACCGAGCCGAGCGTCTTGCCGACCAGGCCGACGCCCATATGCTGCGACTTCTTCGCGAATTCCGTCGGTCCGCCGCGGGTGAGCCTGTCCTTGATCATCATCTTGCCGGCGAGCGCGAGGATGAAGGTCAGGATCGCCACCGCCACCGGCCGGCGCACGCCGTCCGGCGTGATCGCGAGCGCGATGCCGCGCTCGGTGCAGGCGGCCACATCGACGTTGTCATAGCCGACGCCGAAGCGCGCCACGATGGCCAGCCGGTCGCCGGCCGGGATGCTGCCGCGGCCGAACTTGGGCGCCAGCAGGATGAGGGCGTCGTAGCCGGCGAGGCCGGCCGCCGGCATGACGCCATCGATCGGTGCGACATAGCCGACCTCGATCTGCGGGTCGCCGTGCAAGGGCGTCAGGTCGAACATCGGATAGGCCGGACTCCCGTCCGCCTTCACGAAATCCCCGCTCAGCGCCACCCGGAACTTGGCCATGTCCGCCTCCGCTCGCGTTCGAACTACTTGCCCTTGCGGGACTTGGCGCCCGCCCGCAGACGCCCGACCGCCTCGGTCAGCGCGTTCTGCAGGACCCAGACGTCGCCCGAATAGCAGATGAAGTCGAAGCCGGCCTGATGCAGGGCGAGGCCTTGCTCGACCGTCGGGACCAGGCGCCCCAGCGCCTTGCCGTGCTTGTGCGCCGCCGCGATGACGCGGTCGATCGCCTTCGTGAATTTCGGATTGTCGAACTCGCCGGGGATGCCGAGCGAGACGCTCAGATCGAAATGGCCGACCCACAGGCAGTCGACTCCGGCGACAGCGGCGATGGCGTCGGCATTCTTCACGCCGTCGGCGGTCTCGATCTGCGCAAAGAAGGTCGTGCGCTTGTTGGCGGCCGCCAGCTTGGCCGGCACCGGACCGGGCCGATAGTCGTCATGCGCCACCTGCAGAGCCACGCCGCGGACGCCGTCCGGATAGTACTTCATGCTCTCGAGAATCTTTTTCGCCTCGTCGGCCGATCCCACCATCGGCAGCATCACGCCTTCGGCCCCCATGTCGCAGGCGCGAGCGATATGGTGGTAGGCCTTCGACGGCACCCGCACGATCGCCGGCAGGTCGGCGGCCTGCATGTAGCGCAGTGCGCTCTTCACCGTCTCGAAGCCGAAGCCGCTGTGCTCGAGGTCGAACAGCACGAAGTCGCAGCCGGCGTTCTTCATGATATGGCCGATGCCGGGCGTGGCGAACTCGACGATGAAATGCCCGACCTTGAGCCGCCTCTTCTCGGCCAATGACTTGAGACCCGATTGCGCCATTTCTTGTCTATCCTCCCCTGCGGCCGACGAGGCCGGTTTGTTTTTTCAGCTCTCCAACGGTGACAACGGCCGCGCCGTCAGTCGTCGGTTCCCCCGTCATCGACGCGGCCGAGCGTCACCGCTTTCGTCGCCACGAATGGCGCGCTCTCGCGATCGAACACCGCGAAGTGCGGCGTCCGCTTGTGGACCTCGAACGCGGCCGCATCGTCATAGATTTCGTACAGCACCACCCGGTCCGCGTCCCCGCTCGGGATCACGACGTCGAACTGGCGGCAGCCCGCCTCATCGCGCAGCGATGCGCGCGCGTTTTCGACGATGAGCTTGCGGAATCGATCGAACGTTCCGGGCTTCAGCCGGAAGTCCACCATGACGACGTATCCTCCCATTTTCTTCTTCCTGTGTGTGCCAATAGGTTTCGACGACTTGATCGAGATGAGCGCGGATGGCGACCTCGGCCCGATCGGGATCGCGCGCGGCGATGGCCTCGTAGATCGCCTCATGCGCCCGGCAGGCGACGAATTTCTGGCCGGGCGTGCGCAAGGTCGTGCTCCGCTGCTCGGTCAGCCAGGCCGCGATGGCCTCATGGATCGCGGTGAAGATCGGGTTGCGCGGGATCACCGCCAGCACGTAGTGGAACGCGACATCGGTCCGCTCGAAGGCGTAGAGATTGTCGAGCGCCTGACGATTGGCGACGAGCGCGCGCTTCAGTTCCGCGAGGTCGTCGGCGGTCGCGTGCTGGGCCGCATGGCGCGCCAAGCCGATCTCGAAGAAGGCGCGGGCTTCCTGAAAGTGCCGCACGCCGTCCGGCGCCGCCAGCAGATGCCGCGCCGCGCCGGCCAGCGATTCGAAGACGACCTTGGGTGTCGGCTGCGTCACGCGCGCTCGCTCACCGTTGTTGATGGCCACGAGCCCCATCTTCTGCAGCGCGAACAGCGCCTCGCGCACGGCCGGCCGGCCGACACCGAACTGCTTCATCAGATCGCGTTCGGACGGGAGCTGATCGCCGGGCGAATACTGGCCCTCCTGGATCATCGCCTCAAGGCGGCCCGCGACCTCTTCATAGAGCCGGCGGCGCCTGATGGCGCCCAGCTGCACTGGTATACCTATCATACCAGTCAGTCTAAGAGTGCCGGCGGCAGACGGTCAAGGCCGATG
>Ga0137403_10008907_pt1 | contig 11199 bp, 11 predicted proteins | sample CZOMad2_1_16fung_FD_122057 | JGI IMG/M metagenome (GOLD analysis project Ga0137403, IMG submission 122057) | Vadose zone soil fungal communities from Angelo Coast Range Reserve, California, USA - CZOMad2_1_16fungal (Hybrid Assembly) | ecosystem: Environmental > Terrestrial > Soil > Vadose zone...
GCCCGCGAGATCGTCGTGCTGGCACGGCCGGTCGAAGAGCAGCATGCGGCGGTGCTCGCCTTCCTCGCCGACGGTGAGTCATGGTCGAGCTCGGCCCTGGCGCTTGCGTTGGGCGCCAGCCAGCGCACCGTGCAGCGGGCAGTCGAGCAGCTTGCGGCAGCAGGCAAGGTGCAATCGTTTGGCCGCGGGCGAGCGCGTCGCTGGATGACCCCGCCCGTGCCGGGATTCGCGACGACCTTGTTACTCCCCGCTCCACTGCCGAGCGACTAGGATCAAAACATGATTGATGGAAGGAAGGATGATAAAACATGGATGGCGGAAGCATGATGAGATCAGCGGCGGAAATCGTTCGTGAGTATGGACCCTTTCCGGGGGTCGACCGCGTGGGTGGGGTTTCGTTTGACGGTCAGCACGTCTGGTTTGCATCCGGAGACAAAATCAACGCGCTCGATCCCGCGAGCGGGAAGATACTGCGCTCGATCGAAGTCCCCGCGCATGCGGGAACGGCGTTCGACGGCCAGCATCTGTTTCAACTCGCCGAGGATCGCATCCAGAAGATCGATCCGCAGACCGGCCGTGTGGTCACCACGATCCCCGCGCCGGGCGGTGGTGGCTCGGGACTCACATGGGCCGAAGGGACGCTCTGGATGGGGCGACATCGCGAGCGCAAGATCCTTCAACTCGACCCCGAGACAGGAGCTGTACTTCGCACCATCGAGTCCAACCGCTTCGTCACCGGGGTCACCTGGGTCGACGGCGAGCTCTGGCACGGCACCTGGGAAGGTGACGAGAGCGATTTGAGGCGCGTCGATCCTCGAACGGGAGAAGTTCTGGAGAGGCTCGAGATGCCGCCCGGCGTGAACGTATCGGGGCTCGAGTCCGACGGCGGCGATCAGTTCTTCTGCGGAGGTGGAAGCAGCGGCAAGGTGCGAGCCGTCCGACGGCCCAGGCGAGTGTAGCGGCAGCACCAATGGCAACCGAGCACATGTCAATCCTCCGGCAGCGTGAAGACCGCACACGGCGTGGCGATGCCGCGCAAGTCGTGCTCACCCAGCGGGATCAGCTTCGTGCTGGTCTCCGCGGCGACCGCGCCCGAGATCAGCACACTGCGGCCGAGCGGCCGGCACAGCCCTTCAAGCCGGCTGACCAGGTTGACGGCGGGGCCGATCGCGGTGAAATCCAGCCGGTCGGCGGTGCCGATGTTGCCCCACAGCATCTCGCCGAGGTGCAGCGCTGCGCCGAAGGGCAGCGGCGGCAGGCCTTGCCGTTGGCGTGCCTGGTCGAGATGGGTCATGCCGGCCCGGGCCGCGGCGACGGCGCTGAGCGCGGCGTCGCAGGCGGCGGAAGGCGACCGCTCGCCGATCGGGAAAATCGCAAGCACCCCGTCGCCGATGAATTTCAGCACCTCGCCGCCGAAGGCGTGAACGGCGCCGGCGATGCGGTCGAACCAGGCGTCGAGTGCGGCGACCACCGCCTCCGGCGCCATCGCCTCGGACATAGCCGTGAAATCGCGCAGATCGCCATAGAGCAGGACCGCGCGGATGGTCTCGCCGGTCTGTCGCCGCAGCCGCCCCGCCAGCACCTGCGCCGCGCTGCGTCGGCCGAGATAAGCTTCGAGCAGTGCTGCGAGGGTCGACCGCGTGGCCAGCGCGGCGAGCGGCGCCGCGGCGAAACGTGCCACCTGGTGCAGCAGCGCGGATTCCTGCTCGGTGAGCGGCCGCAGGATCGACCAGCCGAGCAGCGGGCCGTCTGACATGGGACCGCCGACATCGTTCTGCACCACGGCGCCGCCAAGTCGCGTTAGCCAATCGCGGCCGACATCGCGCTGCACGGACCCGGCCGAGCCCAAAGCCCCGAAGCCCAGCGCCTCGATCACCACTCCGGTGTCCGCCTGCCACAGCCAGGTGCGGCGGGCGATCATGGGATGCGGCGCCGCCAGCGTCAGCGCGCCGCCGGCGAGCGGCACGCCATCGGCGATCAGCTTGGCGCCGAGCGCGGCCAGGAATTGGTCGGCGCCGGTCGAGTGGCTGGCCTCATCGAGCAGCCAGGCCAGAGTGTTGGGCAACTTCATGCGGGGATCATGCGGCGGCGACGGAGAGCTGTCACTGTCGCATAGTTACCAAAGTAGGCGCGTAGGAAAGAATGTGCTTTCATTATCGCGCCACGCTCTTGTCGAAGGGAGGCTTTCCGATGACTGAACCGCTTGTGGTCCGACGCGAGGTCCAAATAGCTGCGCCGCCGGCGACGGTGTTCGCTTTCCTCACCGATCCCCAGAAGATCCTGCGGTGGATGGGCACGGAAGCGACGATGGAACCGCATCCCGGCGGGCTTTACCTCGTCAACGTCACCGGCAAGGACGTCGCCCGCGGCAAGTTCACTGAGGTCGTTCCGGTCCACCGCCTCGCCTACAGCTTCGGGTGGGACCACCGCGAAGACGTGCCGCCGGGGTCGAGCCTGATCGAGATCGACCTGATCGATCATGAGCCGGATGGAACGCTGCTGCGCATGACCCACAGCGGCCTGCCCGACGCTGCGGCCTGCGCCGACCATGAGAAGGGCTGGACCCACTACTTGGGAAGGCTAGCCGAGACCGCCGCCGGCGGCGATCCCGGTCCCGACCCCAACCGCAAGGTAGCCTGACGCATTTTATTTCTCCGGCTTCAAAGAGCTGAACACGTGTGCGCGTTCGATCCCGCGGCGCGAGGCGGGTTGGAATCCATAAAGCTGTTTCTACCAAACGGGGAAGCGAAATATTTTTCGGCTCGGGGCTGGACACTGATTTGGTGATTTGCCCGACGGGCCGTTTGCGAAGGCGATGCCGATGATCCTGACGACGGAGGAAGAATGCGGAGGTCAGGATGCGTGCGCCGTGAGATGAGGCCAAGGCATTGCAGCGACCGTTGCCTGATGACGCCCTCAAGATCGTCGCGCGGTACGGACAAAGAGGACCGCGACAGCGGCGTGATCAGAACGGCTAACCAATGTCCGCTTTGCTGCTGCGCATTACGGACTTAACTCGGACATCGAGCCAAATCCGAAAAGTGCCATGTGTGGATATCACCAGGTGCGCGCGAGCATGCAGGGCAAGCCCAAGCGGGTTGGCCGTCGTTCAAATTGGAACAACATCGGGAAACATGGGCACGCCTATGAGCCGACGCCCGAGCCGTCAACGCGCGGCGTTGTAGACATCACGTAGGACGTTCGTCTCAAGCTCCAGATCCTCCAGTCGATGCTTGACTACATCGCCGATGCTGATGATACCAACAAGGTTGCCGTCGCGCAGAACGGGCATGTGGCGCGCGCGATGGCGGGTCATCAGGCTCATCACGTGAGAGACAGTGTCGGTCGGGGAGACGGTGATCACGCCGTGTCGCATGACTTCGCTCACAGGCATCGAAATAGCAGTCTCACCATAACGAGCAATTGCGTGAACAATTTCACGTTCGGAAATGAGACCAACAACTGCGTTGCCACTCGTCACCACGAGAGAGCCGACATTTTTTGCATGCAGCCAGCTCGTCGCCCTCTTGACGCTGGCTTCCGGAGCTATTGTTGCGACGTCGGCTCCCTTCTGCCTCAGAATGCTGTCGATGGACATAGACATAGGATCCTCCAATCGTATGGCCTTCCTGCCTATCTCATCTCGCCCCGCAATTGGGGGGCATGCCATGGAAACCGTTCTCCTCTACGACGAGCATTAGCATATCATATCGGCTGGACGCAGTCAGCGAGCATCGGGGACCGCGCAACCGATCAGTCTTTGGTAAACTGGGCGTGACCGGTTCGGGTGATTAGCGCCGTTCTGACCGTCCGCCGACCACTTCCGGTCTACCCCGCCCGACAAACGGACATCGTCAGACCGGTCCGGCTGGTCCCACAAACGGACTCGTGCGCCGCAGTATCGCCTTGTCGTCCTTCAAATCGAGTCAGCCGGGATGGATCGCTCATCGCCGCAGTCTTCTTCGGCCTTGCGCTTTGCGGCCCCCGCCCGACGTCGATGGTTGCTATGAGCCGTCCAATCTCGCCGTAATCGCGGATCAGCCGCAGACTCGCACCCGGCGGACCCGCCAGCCGTGGCCGTCATAGAAGCGCTGTTGCACCCATTCGCAACTGCCGAAATAGTCGTATGGCCCGCGACCTGATCCGTAAGGGCCGGGCTCATAATAGCGGCCCGGAGCCGCGACGCCTGCGGCGACGCCACGCTGTGCGCTTACGGGCGTCGCGGCGAGCGAACCGGCAATCGTTGCGACCGCGACGAAGGCAGCAAATGTCTTCTTCATTCTAGGACCCTCCAGTGCGTGCTTGGCGTGCGGTCACGCGACCGCCGCACCACCCAAGACACCAAGAAATTCCCGCCGCTGCATGTCAATCCCCAGCGGGCCATCGTATCAGGTTAACTGAGTGCATTAGGGCTGGCTTCGAGTTGCTTGTTGCAACCCTGATGTCCGGGGTCAGCGACAGTTCTTGGGCCATTTCCGGACTCATGCAGCGCAGCATAGAGCGTGCACTATTTGAAGTTCCTCCTGCGGTCCGCCGGCACCGTCCAAATTTTCTTGTCGAGGTAGATTTTGGGCCACCGCATTCCCAGAATTTCGCCGGAGCGCGCAGCGGTCAGAATGCAAAGTTCCAGCGCCAGCGCCGAAGAGGCTTTCCGCGTCCGTAGCTTGGCAATGAAGACGGCTACATCCTCATATGGCATCGCGGCATGATGGCCCCGCGCCAGCTTCGACGGTCGTGGCAACAGATGGTCCAAATGGCCGCGCCAGCGTGCGGGGTTCTCGCCCTCCCGGAAGCCCTTGGCCTTGGCCGCATCCAAGACCTTTTCAATTGGACCGCGTATCCGCGAGGCGGTTTCAGCCTTCGCTGTCCAAATCGGCTTTAGGACTGCCAGCACGTCATCGGTGGCGATGGTGTCCACGGGCTTGGCGCGCAATGGAGCAGCGTAGGTCTCCAGTGTCGATTGCCACTGGGCCTTGTGCTTCTCATTTCGGAATCCGGCGGAAAGCGTCTCCCGCACGTCATCGGCCATCTCGCCAGAGGTGGGGATGCCGCCGTCCCGCTTCCGCTCGTCAATCGGGTTAAGCCCTTGAGCAATCTTCCGGCGCGCGCTGGCGGCCTTCTCTCGGGCGTCGGCTAGGGGTGTCAATCGGCTCCCAAATATTGCAGGCCGAATGACAATCCGGTGAGACCTGCTAGGAAGTTGAGGCCGGCAAGCGCGCAAGATTCCGCGGCGCGGCGCACTGGCTTCAACCCCATGTTTCCTTACGGGGCAACCGCGTCGGATGGCCGCAACAGGTCAGGACAGCGCCTTGCTGGCGGGGCTTCCGGCCATGCCCGATTGGTAGAGTGCCGCATACTCCGGATCGAGTTTGTATTTTAGGTCCCGCGCTGCCATTAGGATGATCGCCGAATAGGTCGGGAACGCGAGTTCTAGGTCAGCTACCTGCTCCACCGTCAGTCCCCCGGCCATGATCGTGGCCATCAGCTGCACAGTTTCGACGGCACGTTCGCCGACGATATGCGCGCCCAGAAACTTGTGTGTCCTGCGGTCCGCGATCATCTTGCAGAAGCCAGCTGTGCGGTCGTCGATGATCGCGCGAGTCAGATCCTCGCACCAGATGACAGAGGTTTCATAATCGATTCCGGCGTCGCAGCATTGCGATTCACGCATGCCGATCGCACCGTATTCCGGATCGGTGAAGCTGCCGGTAGGTACCAATGTATGCGCAACTTTCTTAGTCTCGGCGTTGGTCACAGCGTTGACCGCAGCGACGTGGCCTTCATGCGTCGCGCCGGAAACTAGCATCATCTGTCCGGTTACGTCCCCGGCAGCATACAGTTTGGGAACGTTCGTGCGCAGATACTTGTCAACTTTGAGGTAGGAGCGAGCGATCTCGACGCCAAGTTCCTCCAAGCCGATCCTGTCGGTGTTGCCGATCCAGCCCACGCATAGTAAAACTGCATCAGTTTTGATACTGCGGCTTTCGCCGGCTTCCTTGTAATGCAGCACCGTGCCGCCACTCATGCCCGTGCTCAGGCCGTCGATGCTGTCGATACCGGACCGGATGCGGATGCCGCGGGCAGCGAATTCCTTTGCCATGACGACCGACAGTAGCTCGTCCTCTTGCGGCATGATGCGCGCTTTGAGGTCGATCATGTGCACTTCGGTGCCGAAATGGGCGAGGATGGAGGCGATCTGACAGCCGGTGTGACCTGTGCCAACGATCGCTATGCTGCGGGGCATGGCTTTCATTCGCCAGATGTCGTTCGGAAAGATCGCGAGTTCCGCGCCGGGCAGAGGAATACTCCGCGAACGGCCGCCGACGCAGACGATCGCCGCATCGCCTTCCACGGTTGTTCCGTTGGCAAATCCGATGGTGGTGGGCGACATGAAGCGTGTCTCGCCGACGTTTTCGTGGATATCCACCCCGAGCTTGCGAGCTTCTTCGGCAATTTCCTTGCGAACGTGGAGGGCTTCCACGACATTGAAGAGACGCCGCAGCGCCGCGGGCCAATCCAACTCGGCTTCGGTCGCGCGCAGACCATAGACGCCGAGTTGGCCGCTTTCGCGCTTAAGGCGCGCGGTGTGGGCGAGGACGCGGGCGGGCAGCACACCGCTGTTGGTGCTGACGCCACCGAGTCGACCAGAGTCAATGAGTACGGCCTGGGCACCCATACGGGCGGCGGTGCGAGCGGCCGCGACCCCGGCGGGGCCGCCGCCAAGAACCAGTATGCGCCTGGACATGATTGCTCCCTTGCGACTGATTGGACTCGTCCATTATCAGGAAATATTCCCCGCGAGACTAGCTACTTCCCGGCGCAAAATTAGCTACGCTTTGCCTGAGTCCAGAATCGAGCGGTCGACAGAAAACTGCAAGGTCGAACGGGACTGGCGCTTGACTTGATAGTCCGTCAGCAGCCTGATCCTAAGAGGGCAGAGACGGCCGGCGCTATGCGAAAACGGCAGAGGCCGCGGGGGGATTGCAACGGCGACCGGATGTCAGTTGGGGGTCAGCCGACTACTTCGTGAACGAATTTGGAGCGATTTAAGCCGATGCGCCACCGCATAGCAGATGCCGGTAACCGTGCTCTGTCATCCATCTGGCGCGCGACAAACGGCTGTCGAACGCCCTCCGAGCGCGATCAGATTCATGTTCCGGATCAAGATGCAGGACTTTCGCTTTTCGGTTCTGAAAATGATCAGATCAAGAGTGATGCTGCGTTGGGACAGTGTAGCTGTCGGATTACATCGATTGCGCTAATACAAATTTGAGCATTGAATTCCGCGATGATACGCGGCTGCCGGCAGTTGTGTAAGTTTAACAAAGTGTTTTTTCGACCGAAGCGATCAACTCTGTTCTGATCGCGTGAGGCAAATCTCGATAGGCTTGCGCTCGTCAGGCGCAGTGCTGATGGAGGCCAAGAGCCAAAAACAAACCAGCAAAATGGATCAGCAGGGAGGAGCAAATGTCACGAAAACTGTCTCGAAGACAATTCGTAGCTGCTACCGCCACGACATCCGCAGCGCTCGTCGCCGCGCCTTACGTGCGCGGCGCTTACGCGGCCGGCAAATTGTCGATAGGTTTCTGGGATCACTGGGTCCCCGGCGCTAACAAGACCTTGACTGATCTCGTCAATGAATGGGCTGAAAAGGCAAAGGTCGAGGTTCGGATCGACTACATCACGAGCCAAGGCAACAAACTCCTCGTGACCGTCGCCGCCGAAGCGCAAGCCAAAACCGGCCACGATATTCTGGCCATGGCGACTTGGCTGCCGCACGCCAATGCCGAACTGCTCGAGCCCGTCAACGACATCATGGCCCCGATCATCAAGCAGAACGGCGAGGTTAACGACACGGTCAAATATCTCGGCCAAGCCAACGGCAACTGGCTCGGCGTTCCCGCCTGTTTCGGCAGCCAGATCAAGGGGCCCTGCTCGCGTATCGACCTGATGAAGAAATACGCCAATATCGACGTGCAGGCGATGTATCCGGCAGGTAGCCCGCCCAAGGCCGACAACTGGACCATGGAAACGTTCTTGAAAGCCGCGGAAGACTGCTACAAGGGCGGTTTCCCCTTCGGCGTCGGTCTCGGCCAGACCGCCGACAGCGTCGATACCGCCGGCGCAGTCTTCCAGTCATTCGGCGCAGAACTCGTCGACGCCAAGGGCAATCTGACTGTCAAGACCGACGCCGTTCGGCTCGCGCTCGATTTCTACAAGAAGCTGATCCCCTTCCTCCCACCGGATGTCTCGGCGTGGGACGACGCCTCAAACAACAAATGGCTGATTGGGGGCAGAGGAGCGTTGATCATGAACCCGCCGAGCGCCTGGGCGGTCGCCAAGCGCGATGCACCGCAAGTCGCAGAGCAATGCTGGACCCACGGCTTCCCGGCCGGCCCCATGGGCCGCTTCGCGCCTCACGTGCCTTTCTTCTGGACCACCTGGGCGTTCTCAAAGAGCAAGGAAGCCGCCAAGAGCCTGCTCTTGCATCTGTCGCAGCCATCATCAATTGAGAAGCTGGTGGTCGCCAGCGGCGGCTATGATCTGCCGGCCTACGAGAAGCTCACGACGTTAAAGATCTGGGCTGAAGCGGAGCCGCCGAAGGGCACACTCTATCACTATCCCAATCCCTACAACCATCAGAAGCTGTCAATTGCGGCCTCACCGGCCCCGCCGAAGGTCGCGCAGCAAATCTACACGCAGGCGACGCTGACCAAGATGGTGCTGCGTTATGCGCAAGGCGAGCCAATGGAAAAAACGCTCGCCTGGACGGAAGGCGAGTGCGAAGGCTTCATGCGGAGCTGAAGACGGGGATACGCCGAGTCGGGTTCACGCAAACGGATCGGAAGTGGCCAAGCGCGCGCAGCCTCATGCGCGCAGCGACCAGCACTGGTCGATCGCGAGGGTCGGAACCGAGAAGGGCTGAGGCTGCGTCGAGCGCATGAGGCTTTGCAACCAGCGCTGATCACATTTGGATCGCGTAAAATCGCGCGAAGTTCATTCGAAGCGTGTGCGTCGATTGGACGCGGCCTGTGTTATTTGTTGGTCCGGCAATGAGGTCGGACTGAAAAGCAAAAAGGGAAGAACAATGCTCAGGAAGTTGCTAGGTGCAGCCGCCATGGCTGCAACTGCCTATGCTTCTGTGCCCGCATATGCCGCGCACGTCCACGGCGGTGTCGGGTGCAGTAGCGAAAACCTGGCCAAAGCTGAAGGCGGAGTTGAGACGATGGCCGACGGTCCCGCCAAGTTCGCGGCGGAAAGGGAAATTGCTCAGGCGCAGGACGCAATGCTCAGTGGCAAGATGAGCGGATGCGCCATGCATCTTAGCCGAGCGATGCGCTCGGAAATGGCCCAAGCCCCATATCCGGGGACCATGGCCCCAGCTCCGTTCGCAAATCCGGTGGCACAAACCCCGGCCCGACCCGCTCAGCAAACTGCGTCCCAGCCCCAATGGGGATGGGAACCGCTGCCAGGTCCAAAATAAGACCGGGCAAAAAGTGGGTTAACAACAAAAACTGCGGCGGGACCCGATCGGTGTGGCCCCGCTGCATAACTTTAGATCAGCTGCCTTGCTACAAATCCGTGTATGGCTCTGCACCCATCCACGGAAGTTCTCTGTCGATTATTGATGCCTTCGGGCAAATCGCCGCTCCCTGAAATTGAGACCGAAACAGAAGAGTCCGAAAGAGCGCAAGTCGGCTTCGCAATTGACATAGCGATTGTCGCGATAAGCCAAAACCCGGTGATTGAAATCGGCGTGGCCACGCCGCACCATTCTTGTGTTTGAAATTTTTCTCCGCAGTGGCTCTTCGCGGGAATTCGTCGCGAGCGAAGCAAGCTTCGGCCGGACCGCTGTCGTCCCGAACGCGACGGCGAAGCCAGGGCGTTTGATCGCAAATTCCTTTCAGAACAAGAGGATGTTAGCCAGTGGCACCACCCGTACGCCCGGTAGCAGTTGCGAACGAGAGCGCGGCCTCCGGCCCTCTTCACAACCTCCAAAGCGAGTTGTTGGCGGCAAAGGCCGCCTGGGAGCAGCTCGGCACTCGAATCTCCAAAGGCTACACCACCGCCTACGTTTTCCATTCAGACACGGTGCAAAAGCTCAACAATATAGCAAAAGCCAGGTGGAAGGCATCTCAGGCAACTCTCGACGGGTTGACGTTCGTATTCTCGGTCGTGTGCATCGGTTTCTCCGGCGGGGTCGCAGGTGCCTTGTTGGGACCGTGGGTCAAGAGAGCAGGCGAGAAAACGGCGCGTTTTGTGCTTCGCGAGGGTGTAAGAGGAGTTATACAACAAGGTGCGAAAGAAATTGCGAAACGTGGCTCTGAAAAGGTTGAAAAGCTCATAGAAAACGAATGGGAGGATCCATACAAGGTCAGCGCCCCGAAAGACATCGCAGTCGACGAGGACATTCGGGATCGCATCGCTTCCGCCTTCGGGCCCCTCCTGGAAGGCCTTGATGCCATGATTGCCGAGGCAAACAGGACGCAGGCCAATTTGGCGATAGGACAGGAAATTCTCAACAGTTTCCGCCAATCGTGTCCTTTGATGAGGGACAAGCCTGAACAGGACGACATTCCATCAGCGAAGTCCGTCGCAGACCTCGCGGAGTTGGCTATTTGGGTCGCTTGGGCGAATGAGCTCAGGTCTAGAGAATGGGATATAATATAACTTACAGCCAGTTGGACGAAAGCGCACGACAAGAAGCAAAGATCAACCGTGAGGGCGGCGGTACTGGGGAAACGTTCCTGGACGCGCTGCAGATGGTCCTCGAAGATTTGGAGCCCCTCAACGAGCGAATGCGTGCGTTCCCCACCACGTGGATACAAGTGAAGGGGCGCACCGCCAAATTTGTTTCGCCGGAGCCCTGGAAGGCAACGCCGGTCGACAACTACACCGATCTGCGCAAGTTGAAGACGCTGGGAATCGATTCCATGCTCCCGTTCAAAAGACTGTCCGGACTGAACCTTCAGTGGAATCGGACGCAACCGCTGGAAAGGGTGAAATTCCTTTCAAAGTTTCAGAGCCCAAACCGGTTTACAAGCCATGACGCTTGGTCTTGGCTGTCTCGATCAAGTCGTCGACCCTGCGGCGGGCGCTGATGTCGGCTAATGGGATGGTCCGGCCGTGCTCCTGCCCCGCCAGCAAGCGAAGCTGGCAAGGGGCGCCAAAGACAAGGAGCACGCCATGTCTCAGACA
>Ga0137403_10008908_pt1 | contig 11199 bp, 8 predicted proteins | sample CZOMad2_1_16fung_FD_122057 | JGI IMG/M metagenome (GOLD analysis project Ga0137403, IMG submission 122057) | Vadose zone soil fungal communities from Angelo Coast Range Reserve, California, USA - CZOMad2_1_16fungal (Hybrid Assembly) | ecosystem: Environmental > Terrestrial > Soil > Vadose zone...
CCTCGAGCCACGCGAAAAGCGGTGTTACGAGCAGCGGCGAGGCCGCTATTTCGCTCGTGGCGCACGACCCTCACCTGGGGATAGCGCTGAGCGACGCTCGCCGAATCGTCCTTCGACCCGTCGTCGATTACCACTATTTCCGCAGGCGCCAGTGTCTGCGCGAGCAGGCTCTCAATCGCCGTTGGCAAAAATCGCGCCACGTTGTAAGCCGGAATGTATACCGTAATGTCAGGCACAGGGCGTAGTGGATCGGTTCATTTTAAGAACAACTCTATGTCGAAGCTCCAGACGGGCGAGGGAATGATGGAGTTTCGACAATGCACAGTAGGATAGCAGAGGTGCGCATTCACCTCTGCATCGAGTGTTTTAGCTGTTCAATATCGCGTTGCTCGATCTGGTGCAGCGCTTCTTTGCGGCGAAAAAGATAGGATCGCAATTGCGCAACGATCTGTCTTGGCATCTGGTGAAACTGATTCTGGGCCACGACGCTCCAGGATACCGGCCCCCGGGCTGGAATTAGGTGCGCGCCCCACTGGAAAATCAGCCCCAGATTCCAGACGATGAAAATGCTGAGCGCCGCACCAAGTAATGCCGATGCGACTGCCCGGCTGCGGAAATGTGACGCAATCGCATCCAGCACGACGGCCAGTCCAAGCACAAAAAACGTGGTCAGCGAAACAAAAAATCGATTGCCGTACGAAGAAATGCCAGCCCAGTCGGGATAGGCGGCCATAAAATAATAAAAAACGAGCAGTACGCAAATCACGGAAATTCCAATCGCCGGAAATCTCCGCCAAAACAAAAATAGCCCGCCGGTCGCAATCAATAACAGCGGCGTCCACGAAAACAGACCGTGATTTGCGGAGAACAGCAGCGCCAGAAACCACGGCGAACGCCACGCCCATTGCGAGATGGGCACATATCCGGTTTCAAAAAATCCTCCATATACGAAATAGCGGGTCAAAAAAGTAGGCAGCAGCGATACGAAAACGACCGCGCAAAACAAGCAATGGCAGGCGAATAGTCTGGCAATTCTTTGCGACAAGCCATTTGGCGCCTTAAAGTCTGTCCGGTAACTGACCATCGCTTCCGGGATCAGCAACGCCAGCACCAGCGCGTTCGGGTAATACACATTCATCATCAGCCCGGCGATCAACGCAAGCGCAAACCACTGCACAACCTTGCGCTCTGCGCGAGTGCGCAACCAATACCAGAAAAAAAGCGCCACCGCAAAAGCGGAATGCGCGTGCGACCAGGACGGGTTGAAATACATGTAAACGGGCAGCGAACTTGCCCACCATATAGCGATTGTCGCAAGCAGGGCCCACCGTTCGGCCACGAACCGGCAGGCCACTCGATAAGACAGCAGTAGAGCAGCGAAGCCATACACTAGGGTTCCAGACGCCATGGCAATCAAATACGGCAGAGAGAACCCGTTGGCCGGAACTTGCGAACCCAAGGCACGCGCCGTCAGTACCCCGGCATGCGCGATCAGCAGAAATGGTGTCCACAGCATTGCAGGCCCAACCGTGAAATGATTTTCGAGGTGTCCGTTGAGCGTGCGGAATTCTTTTTTGGGAGCGCCCGTCTCGTCCAGGCGAGCCTCGCGAAAACCCTCATTCGCGTGTTCGTAGTCCGGGGCAAAATCCAGATTGCGCTGTATCAACAGCGCTCGCGCGAACGCGTAATAACCCACTCCGTCACCACGCACCCACGGATTCAATAACGGCAGGGAAACAAGCAGAAGTATAAGCAGGATCCGCGGCGGAAATTTCACTTGCGCAGCGCTCGATTCCCGCGTTTCGTTCTGACAATCCACCACTCGACCACCCGTTCGGAAGAAGACGAAACGCTTTCCACACTCAGCCCTGATCCGCGTTCAGCCCTTATGTAGAGTATAGCTGGCCATAACGTTAGTTATCAGAGATCGAATCAGAGGAATGTGAATTTGAAAGGGCACTACGCGGCAGACAATCTCAGGCCGGAACACCCGAGGCTACACTCGGCCGTTCTCCAGCTTCTTTTTCTCTTAGATGCGAACTTACGCGGTCAATAATATCGGCGAGCTTTGTTTGCGGGCGAAAGCTAGTAAGCGCGTGCAGCTTTTCAACGTTGGGCACACGCCGCATCATATCTTCAAATCCCGGTTCGTAGGCTTGATCATACGGCACATAGGAAATCTCTGAACTGCTTGCGGTGCGCGTTTTTACGGTCTGTGCAAGATCGGCGATTGATATCTCTTCCGTGTTCCCGATATTCACGACTTCTCCGATCGACTGCTCGGTATCCATCAAACGCATCAGCGATTCCACGGTATCGCGCACATCGCAAAAACAACGCGATTGCGTCCCGGATCCATAGACTGTAATCGGCTTATTATCCAGAGCTTGCTTCACGAAATTCGGCAGCACCATCCCGTAGCGGCCCGTCTGCCTCGGTCCCACGGTGTTGAACAGTCTCACCACGATCACCGGAACTTTACGTTCGCGCCAGTACGACAGGGCGAGAAACTCATCTAGAGCTTTCGATGCCGCGTAACTCCAGCGCCCCTTGGTCGTCGGGCCAAGCACCAGGTCTGCTTCTTCGTGGAATGGTACTTGTGTGCTCTTGCCGTACACTTCCGAGGTCGACGCCGTCAGCACCAATTTCCGTTTCTTCTCCGCGGCTTCCAGGATAATTTGCGTGCCGTTTACATTCGTCTCAATCGTTCGAACCGGGCTTTCGACGATCAGCCTCACTCCAACTGCCGCCGCGAGGTGCACAACGATGTCCGCATCGTCCACCAACTCCGCTACCAATCGCCGGTTCTCGATCGCATCCAAATGATATTCCATCCGCTCTTTCGATTTCAGGTGCCGGATGTTTTCCATACTGCCGGTCGAGAGATTATCCAGAAGAACGACATGATCGCCACGTTCGAGCAGGCGCTCAGCCAGATGTGACCCAATAAAGCCGGCACCACCAGTGATCAGATAGCGCACGAAGCCTCCTGGGAAAAATTAAAGTGACTGTGAATCATCATCCGAATAACGCGAATGGCTGGTTTCCGATGAATGGGCGTCTGTCTTGCCATACAGTTCAGCCGCTTCTTGTGGCCCATAACCGTAAGAGTACGGATAGTAGCGATACGAATAGTAATAATCGGGAGCATTGGAATCGACAGCGTTAAGCACTACGCCCAATAAATTACATTTCACGCTGGTCAGTAGATCTTTTGCCCGTGTGAATGCCTCTTTCGGCGTTTCGCCACTGCGCACCACCAGGAGTACGCCATCAGTCTGTACGGACAGAATCACCGCGTCTGTCGCGGCCATGATGGGAGGGGAATCGATCACGATGAACTTGTACTGGCTTCTAAGTTCGCATAGCGCATCAGCCAACTTGTGCGAAGAGAGCAAATCCGCGGGGTTGGGAGGCAACGGCCCCGTCGGAATGGCCACTAAGTTCGGAATTACAGGGTGCGGCACGGCCACTAGTTCTAGGCTTGAAACTCCTGCCAGGTAGGAACTCAGACCTGCGTATTTGCCATCCGTCATATTCAGCAAACGCCCGACTCCCGGTTTACGCAGGTCCGCATCGATCAAAAGCGTTCGATCCCCGAGTTGCGCTAGCGTGACCGCCAGGTTTGCCGCCGCCGTCGTTTTTCCTTCGCGCGGTAGGGCACTGGTCACCAGGATTACCTGCGGCGGATGGTCCGCCTGCGAAAGCAAAATGGACGTGCGTAGAGCCCGGAAGGCCTCCGACATCTGAGACTTCGGCAAATGCTGCGCAACAAGCTCGATCCGCTTCTCGTGGCCGTTTAGTGAAGTGCCCGTCGTAAAGTGACCACGACGTACGGTACCGTTTTCACTGGTGAATGCGGGAACCACCGCCAGTGCCGGCAAACGCGCCAGGTTTTCAATGTCATCCGGCGTCTTTACGGTGTTGTCCAGGTACTCGCGCAAAAGAGCCAACCCAATACCGCCGACCAACCCAACCAGGAACGAAAGTCCGATGTTTCTCGCCTTTGCTGGTCGCGACGGATTAGACGGCACCATCGCTGGATCAACCACACGAATGTTGGATGACTTCAGTCCGGCCGAGATATTCGCTTCCTTCAACTTTGTCAGCAGGCCGTCGTACATCGTCTTATTCGCTTCGGCTTCGCGCTTCAAGATGTTGTATTCCACCATGCTCTGCGCCATCAAATTTACTTCAGTCTTTTGCTCGTTCAGCGCCTCGTTCAGCAAGCCTTCTCTTTGGCGTGCAGCATTGTAATCGTTCCCTAGCGCTTCCAAAATGCTGCGCTTCGCGCTGTCCATCAATCCTTCAATTTCTTTCAACTGCGCCTGCTGCCGCTGCACCTTAGGAAAATTCGGACCGTATTGATTCAAAGCATCGAGATACTGGGTGTAAACATCGGAGTGCTTCCTCACTAATTCCTGCAGCGTGGTGTTTTCGCGCAGCTGTGGAACTACGTCAATGTTTCCGGCCTTTGCGAATTCGTACAGAGCTTCCTTGCGCATACGTTCGCTCTGAGCGTCCGTCACTTCCTTGTTAAGGTCAGTTAGCCGTTGCGTAGTGATGTTTTGTTTGTCGTCCAGTTCCCAAATCTGGTGCTGCCGTTCATAAGCCAACCGCGCGTCCTCGGAATTTTGTACTTTTACTTTTATGTCGCTCAGCTGATCGGTCAGCCACACGGTTGCTTTAGCGGTTGTGTCGTACCTGCTGCGGAAATTCTCCTCCATGAAGTTCGCAATGTGGGCGTTTAGGATTTGCGCCCCCAGTTGCGGGTCGGTGGATTCGAAGCTCACGTCGAGCAGTCGACTTTGCGGCACTCGTCTTACACTCAGACTGCCAAGAAAGGCTCCCAGTTCCGGCGGCCGCTTGTGGTTCGCCAGGCTTCCAGATGTAATCGCTTCGGATCCGGCTTGCGTTCCCTGCATCTCTGCATGCGGAATCAGTCCGCTGTTGCGGATGGTATGAAGTGCCAGCGTCTCGCTGGTTAAGATACGCGATTGCGTTTCAATATAATTGTCCATGTCCATCATCAAGTCGTACGAATCCACGCCCTGGAAGGGCAGCACGCTCGTATTTTCCCGATCAATTTCGATGCGCGAAGTCGTCGTATAAACCGGTTGCATGCGAAAGGTCGCGATGGAGACGATGGTTACCACGGCCAGCAGAAAGGACAGAATCAGCCATTGGTGCTTCCGCAGAATCAATAAATAGTCGTAGAGATGGGGTTCGCGCGGGGATAAATCGAAGCTCGTGATCCGCGGCGGCATGGATACGATCTCTACCGCGCCTGTCCCGTTATCTTTCGGAACCAGCTTGTTTTCGTCCATCATGTACTGTCTAGTTTCCTGTTCCGAGCCGGTACACCGTCAACGCAGTGCCGATTGCTAGGCCAATCTCGCCTGCACGAATTAGCGCGGCTTTTGTTGAGCTGTCTGGGATATAAAGAATGTCACTTGGCATCATACGTACATCTTCGGACTTTTGCTGGACTATTTTCGCCAGATCCACGGGGATGGAAATCTGTTTTCCCATCGAGTCTTTGCGGATGATCACAGCGCGATCTTTTTTCGCGAGGCGCGTCATTCCGCCTGCCAGCGCCAACACTTTCAACGTGGAGAGCTGGGCGCGGTCATTGTTGGAAACGAAGCCGCCAGGACGTTGCACCGCCCCTAAAGCGTACACAATTCCCGCGTGTGGGACGGTGACCACGTCTCCCGCTTGCAACTGAATGTTGTTTTGCGTGTTGCCTCGTTCTAGCAATTCCGCAAGATTTACTGTAATGATGTTCGCCAGAGGCGGCGCATCATTGTTCGCGATCGGCGGCGGCGTTGCTTCGGAACCGGTATTCTGCGCAGCCGTTTGATTTGCCACACTCCCCGGTTCTGGATTTACTGGTTGGGTGCTCTCGGTTGTGCCCTCAGCACCGGATGTCGAAACTCCAGCAGGTGTGGTGTGTGGCGCAGCAGGATTTGTTGCCGACGCTGTATCTTCGGGACCAATTTCAGGAGGCTCGTTGGAATTCGCTTGCTCCGGTGCTTCTCCCCGAGTGACGATGACGGTGTCTCCCGCATCTACGGAGATCCCGCCCGCTTCGGCAAGGACTTGCACCAGCGTCACTGGATGATCCGCCTGGTATACCATTGGATGGGCCACTGCTCCGACAATCGTAATCGGCTTGCTCCTTTTATCCTTCACGGAGACCATTACTTGGGGATGCGAAACCAGGCCGTTCGCTTCGAACAGTTCCGCTACTTTTTGCTGCACTTGGAGCTCGCTTAGTCCAGCAACGTAAAGCCGTACCGGCACCAGCGGGATGCCTATCGTGCCTGTTTGGCTGACGCGCACTTCTCTGGAAAGTTCTGGAACATCGAACACTTCTAGCGCGATCAGGTCCCCAGGTCCGATAACGTAATCATGTGGGGCGGTTGTGGTCCCGGCAGACAGCGACCGAATCCGGTCATTGGTTTGCTCCTGGGTTACCAGCGGGGTTTGAGCACAGACCAAAGGTGAATACACCAACTCGGCGATCATTGCGGCCAGCAGACACCAATACATCGTACCTAGTTTGGCCCTATGAATTTGCACTAATAACTCCCCATCTGAATTATACAACTCCAATGCTCAAGTCAATCAGGGTTTTTCAGCACTGCGGTGGGTCCCAGTGTGAGTTTTTAATGGTGGTATTTCTAGGATGTCGGCCGTCGCTAGCATGCTCATCAGCAAGAAAAGTAAGAGGTTCGCCGGAATGTGCAAATTGAAATCGACCAGGCTGTGCACCAGCAGTCCCCAGCAACCCGTCCACCCACAGAGTCGAAGCGTATTCGCGAAAGAATTGTCACCGGATTTTAGAAAGGCCAGCGCGCTGACGAACAGCGTTCCGATGAACCACGCGCAACAAATTCCACCAACCAATCCTGTTGCTGCCAAAGCTTCCAGGTAATCGTTGTGCGTATGATTTACGATCTTTCCGTCATACAAAGTTTCGTACGGGGGATACACCTGCTGCAAAGTTCCCAGACCCGTTCCCAGCACAGGATGATCCAGAAAAATTCGCCAGGTGCCGTGGCGCATCGAAGCGCGCTTGTCTTGTGTTACTTCCAGAGTCTGCAAACTCGAGAAACGCGAAAGTATCTGGTTAACTCCGAGCCACGAGACCGTGAGGAAGGCCAGCAAGAGAACCACCCCACCAGCCACCAGATGGCGTCCCGCGGTCCGGCGCAAAATCAACACCAGAGCCAGAAATGCCAGTTCTGCTGCCAGGCTGACAATTCCGCCGCGCGAAGCGGAAAGCAAGAGCGCGCTGAGTGGAATAATCGCCAGCATGCCCACAATCGCCCGCCGCTCCCGGCGCACGCGTCCCAGAAGCAGAGGAACCAGCGACATCGGCAACGTCAGCTCTACGAATCCCGCAAAGTGGTTGCGGTTCGCGTAAGGCCCAAACGGGATGCCCCCGTACTTTAATTCGCGAAACCAGTAAAGTCTTCCGTTGAAGGTCAAATGCTGCAAGATCCCAAAACCCGCAACGAGAAACGCAAAAATCATCAGGAACCAGGCGAAGCTGCGCCAGTCTGCCAACGTTCGAAATGCCTGCGCGGCCAGGAAAAAAAGAATCAACATGCTCAACATCAGTTGCAGTTCGACGCGCGTTGTAAATGGAGATGCTGTTAGCAGAAATGCCAGTTGTGCGGTCGCAAGCAATGTAAGTGCCGCCAGCGGAAAAACCAGCGATGGCAGGACGATGGGGGATGCTTTTTTTGCAAAAAGAAAGAGCACCGCCCAAACCAGCAGCAGAATTCCCGCGGCAACTTCCAGTATTCCCCTCGCCCACGGCTCAACCGCCCCATGGCTCAGCACTGCGAAAGCAATAATCGCGAAAATGCCTATCCGAACGGGCTTCATGGATTCGGCGAATCCTGGTTCATCGGAATCATCGAGACATCGTCGAGCCAAGCTGCGCCCTGAATATCGCTTTCGGGCATGTCGCTCATATTGCGTTTCACGCAGACCGAACCGAATCCGCCACCGGGCGGCGCCACCCAGGCCAACTGCAGCTGCTTCCACGGTTGCGTGCCGTGTATTTCTTCGGTAGTCATCGTTTCGTTGTTCGTGGGCGTGAAAACAAAAATCTGCAGACGCACACCTTCGCTGCTGGTCAGCGATTGCGTTTTCACCCAGGCGGAGAGCAGGTACCTCTTGCCGGGTTCCGGAGCGATGTTATGGCACACGTCTTCGAAACCAATATTTCGGTGCCCGTTGAATAAAATTCGCAGTGAACGCTGGCCGGAATGTTTTTCCGATTGATCGAAAGAGATCTGAACGTCACTCGTGGTCGGAGAAAAGTGCCACGAGAAGCCTCCGCCGGCGTAGCCTGATTCAAAGCCGCCATCCCAGAGCAACGACCCGGCCGGATCGGGCGGCGGCGGATTCTGCATGATTGAGACGGCTTCACTCCACGCGCGAGTCGCGTCGGCGACACGTCGCTGATGAATGAGTTCGTTGATGAAAAAAAACATTTCAGACATCGGCTCTCTTTGCTGCATTGCGATCAGCCGACGCCACACCAGTTGTGCGTTATCCAGGTCACCCACATTGGACAGTAAATGCAGAATGGGCAGGTACACTGCAGCCGATTGCGGCATAGCTTTGTCGAGGACGACATTTGCGTCGGGCTGCGCTCGCAGTGCGCGCGAGAACGCCTCGTCGGCTCGCTTCGGTTCCAACTCGACTGCTTTGCGGATTTCGCCGAACGCCGCATCCTGTTGGTCCTGCCGCAATAGAAAGTTGCCATAGCTCCAGGCCACATCTGCAGAAAGCGGGTACACGCGCTGCGCGTCGAGAAATGCCTGGCTTGCATTGGCGGTATCGCGTTGCCCGTCATAGGCCGCCGCCAAATCCAGCAACGCTTCCGCAGAAAAGGGGTCAAGTGCAACAGCTCTTCGCAGAGACCGCACCGCGAGCAAAGTGTCCGGCTGCTCGAAATCGTAGAGATAAGAACGACCCAGAAGAAACCAGTTGCGCGCATTCGCCGGCTCCAGAGCGACGGCGCGCTCGTACCCGGCGCGCGTATCCAGATTCAGATAGTAAGTGGCAACGGCGTTGCGAATGCCGAAATAGCTTAGGAAAATGGCGAGAACGACGGAGAAAACGACTATCAGCAAGCGGAGGCTTGGATTTGTCAGCGCAAAATTCATCCCAGCTAACTCTGCCTAAGCGACAGGCAGGGACGCAAGCACAAAGTCGGCTGGAAGGTCAGGCGCGGCAGTGACTCATGACTGGCGGCACGAGTTCAGATGTGTCTTCTGCCGGCGTAAAATAAAAGGTAGCACCCTTGCCGACCCCGCTTCGGAAGCCCAACCGTACAGGACTCTGTCCGCAAGGGAAAAAACGTGCATAGCCTTAGAACATGTCCGGTTGCACGAAGAAGCGAAATTGTTGCGGAGTGTGCAATCACTTATACGATCCAACGCAGAACTATTGAGCGATGACGGGAAAGCGGACTACTACTTTGGGGGAATCGGAGTAAATGTTGAGTGGATGCTCCGCGAGGTGGCGTGCGCGAAGATTGCGCTGCACGCGGCGGCCCCAGGTACGAACGAAAGTGAAGTTAAGTACGCCACCGACTACCGAACTGGCGAGAGGAATCAGCCGGCCCACCCATTTCTCGGCAGCTTCTTGGCCGAATTTCAAGGCCAAGCGTTCGGCAATGCGCGGAGCAAGTTTTTCGATCATTTGTTTTTCCGCGAGATCCTTGCCGAAATCGATGCCGGTTGCAGTGGCGGCGGCCAGCCAGAGTTCGCGTTTTTCATCCGGTCCAGTGGCTTCAAATCCGTAGAGAAGACACAGGCGTTGGATCAAGCGCAACGTGATGATAGTGAGAAGTCCAGCATCGGGAACCAGAGTGATCATGCCGCCCAGACCGAAACCCGCACCCTCTGCCAAAGCAAGGCGCTGCGCATCGCGGATCATGATCCTGGCTATGGCGTCGAGACGTTCGATCGGAACTTGATACATGTTGCGAAAATCGGAAACGTGCAGCCGATGTTTGCGCGCAAGATAGTCGCGAAATTGCTCCGGGTCGATTTCGACGGAGCGCATACCGCGGAACAGGCCTACGCGCAGCAGTCGTCTGAGAGGCGAAGCGCTTTCCGGATTATGTAACCCTGCCATGGCTGTCAGCATCCTATGCCGGTTAGACTCGGCTGGCAACTGCCGCGTTGTCTGAGAGTGTAGAAGGGGAATCGTAGGAGTGGAAGTTGTTGACGGGGCGTGTGGATAGCAGGTTTGCAAGAGAAGTGTAGGACGCTTGCACGAGTATCGGTTGACTCGTGCGGCGATCAGCAGACAAGAGATTTGAGTTGCAAAAGGTGCAGAGGGGCCTGACTCGAAATTGTGTTCGGGGTAGACCGCGCTCCATTAGGGATTAACGGAATCGCGACGAGAAGACGAGCGTACTACTTGACGCGGAGAGGGTTTTCGGTAAACTGCGTTTTCGCCATGGCGGCCTCAGTCCAATTCGTGCCCGCAGATACGTTGACGGAATTTGAATTTCCGCAGCGCGAAGCCGCATTTTTTTATGGGCTTTTTTTGCGTGGACATTCCGCGGATAAATTGCGGCAAGATATTGAGGTACCACCTGCAGTGCTGGCAAAGTGGCATCGGGAAGCGGAGCGCGAGCCGGAATTGCGCGACATCTTATCCCGCGTGGTGTCCTACCGGCGCCACGTGCTGGCCATCTTTGACACCTTGGTGGACTCAGAACGCACTCCACAGCGACCGCAGTAAATCAGCCCGGCTGGCGATGCAGAGAAACCAGTTGGAGAGGTGTGCTGCCTGGACGGCAATTTTATCAGTCCCTGCCATTTGAGCAAGAAAAAATCGCCTCCCTTTCGCTATTGCAGCGAAATCCAGCAAAAACGACGACGTAAGTTGGTGCCAAGTGGAGTGCATGGTTTTGGGAATTTCAGCAGCCGGGAGCTCCTTCAAAAAGATAGCCGTCTGGGAAACCTGTACGGAAGTGCAGTTCCACTAGGATAGGCAACCTAAATGAGAGCAGTCTGAATCTAAACCGAACCGGGGGGCAAGTGTCTCAAAATGCAGGACATTCGCTATTTGACGTGGTCCTTGTCCGGGCGTTAGAATCCCTACGTTCCAGCGGTTGAGGTGTCCATATGGCCAGGGTAGTTCGATCCCTATTCGCAT
>Ga0137403_10008909_pt1 | contig 11199 bp, 7 predicted proteins | sample CZOMad2_1_16fung_FD_122057 | JGI IMG/M metagenome (GOLD analysis project Ga0137403, IMG submission 122057) | Vadose zone soil fungal communities from Angelo Coast Range Reserve, California, USA - CZOMad2_1_16fungal (Hybrid Assembly) | ecosystem: Environmental > Terrestrial > Soil > Vadose zone...
CGACTGGCGGGATTCTTCGACCGGCTGGGAGTGCGGCCGACGTACTTTACGGCCTATCGAGTCGCGACGGATGCACGCGCGGCAGATGTGATGCGCGAGGTCTCTCGTGGGGGCCGTGGCGAGCTCGCTGCCCACCTGCACCCCTGGAACACGCCTCCCCTCACGGAGGCATTCGTTCCGCGCAACTCCATGCTCAAGAACCTGCCGGCCGAGCTGCAGCTGGCGAAGCTCCAACATCTCACGGCGGCGCTCGAGGAAGCATTCGAGTTCACGCCCACGGCGTTCCGCGCCGGACGCTATGGCTTCGGCCTCGATACGGTGGCCGCGCTCCTGCGCTGCGGCTACCGGATCGACTGCAGCGTCGCGCCGTCCATCAATTTGGAGACGGTTGACGATGGCCCCACCTTCGTCGGTGCCCCGATCGTCCCGTATCGTTTGGCGCCGGACCGCGACATCCGACTGCCCGCCCCGAAGGGCGAGCTGCTGGAAATTCCCATGTCCTATGGTTTCAGCCGTGCGCCCTTCAGCTTCTGGGATCCCACCCGTCGTCTATTCGAGTCGGCGCCTTGCCGCTGGTTTCACCTTGCCGGGCTCGCGGCCCGCACAGGACTGCTCAAGCGCATTGCCCTGTCTCCGGAACAGGCGTCGGTGAGTGACATGCTGACGCTGTCGCGGCGGTTGCTCGAGGAGGGCGCGCGCCACCTGCAGCTGTTCTTGCACAGTCCGAGTCTCAAGCCTGGGCTGAGTCCCTATACCGCCACGGCGGCGGACGTGGCGCGCCTGTACGCGTCGGTCGCGGAATACATCGAGCGCCTCTCGCAACTCACACCACTGACCTTTGTCACGGTGAGCGAGGCAGCCGCCGTGTTGACGGAGAGCTTGTCGGAGGCCGCTGCGTGCTGAAGAACATCGGAAGCAGCTGGGTCGTCACCGTGGTGACGGTGTTTGCCGTCTATCTGCTCACCCCGTTCACGCTCCACAAGCTGGGCGACGACGGATACGGCACCTGGCTGCTCATCACGTCGATAAATGGGTACTTGGGGCTGCTCGTATTGGGAGTCCCGATGGCGTCCGTCCGCTACTTCGCGCAGCACGTAGCCACCGGGGACACGCGCAGTCTCAACGAGGCGATCAGCAGCTGCACGGGCCTCTACCTGCTGCTCGGACTCATCGCGCTCGTCGTCGGCGTCGGCCTCTACGCATTCTTTACACTCTACGGCATCCCGACGCCATTGCATGCCGACGCCCGCTCCGCGTTCGCGGTGATGGTGCTGTTCGTGGCGGTCGGATTCGTCGCGTTGCTCCCAGAAGGCATCCTGTCTGCGCACTGTGATTTTGTCCCTCGCAATGTCGTCCGCCTTGCCACGCTGTTGGTCCGGCTTGGACTCACCATTGCCTTGCTTACGCTCAAGACGTCCCTGACCGTGCTCGCGCTGGTGCAGCTGGCGTGTCTCGGCTTCGACTTCACGCTTTGCTGGCTGGTCATTCGACGCCGTTACCCCGAGATCCGCATGCGCCTGGCGGGGTTCGACTGGGCCCTGGTGCGCAAGATCTTTTCCTTCAGCATGTACGTGCTGGTACTGAACGCCGGCGCTCGCCTCTCTTTCGAAACGGACTCGATGGTGATCGGAGGGTTCCTGGGCGTGCGGTGGATTCCCCACTTCACCGTGGCCAACAGCGTCATCATCTATCTGATGGAATTCGTGGTCGCCATCGCGGCCGTCGTGATGCCGACCGCCACTCGCCTGCAGACGCAAGGGAAGATTCCGGAATTGCGAGAAATCTTCCTCAAATGGTCCAAGATCGCGTTCTCGATCACGATGATCGTCGGCCTGTTCCTGCTGGTCTTGGGTCCGCGCTTCATCGCGTGGTGGGTCGGGCCGCAGTTCGAGCGATCGGCGGGGCAGGTCCTGCAGATCTTGATGATTTCGTACCTGGTTTTCCTGCCCATACGGGGAGTGGCGCTCCCGATTCTGATGGGACTCGGCAAGCCGCGGCTTCCGACAATCGGATTTCTCGTCGCTGGTGTCGTGAACCTCGCGCTGAGCATCGGGTTGGTGCGTCCGTTCGGGATTGCCGGCGTCGCCCTCGGAACCGCCATTCCCAACGTGTTGTTCGCCGCGCTCGTATTGGTCCAGGCGTGTCGTGAGCTCGAGACGCCGGTGGGGGAGTATCTGCGATACGTCTTTCCACGGGCGCTGCTCGGCGCGCTCCCGACGCTCGGGTTGCTCCTGTGGTTCAAGCTTGGCCTTGAGGTCCGAAACCTGGCTGGCCTGGTAGCAGCTGGAGTCGCCGTCGTGGTGTTGTTTGGGCTGATGTGGGTGTTCTTCGTGTACCGGAACGATCGCTATATCGACCTGCGGGCCCGGCTTCCTCTGTTGCGAGAGCAGAGCCGCGCGTGACACTCTGGATCCTCGCCGTGGCACTCGCGGCACCGGTTCTACTCCTCGTCGCCGAAGGATCATGCCGCTGGTCGATTCGCAGACGATCCCGGTATCACGTCTGGCCACCGCGGGCGCGGATCGAGATTCGCCCGGACGCCGAAGCATTTCCGGAGCTCGAGCGGCGAGCACGGTTCCACGTCAATGCCGATGGGGAGCGCGGGGGTGCTGTGGCCGACGGCGAGCACGGACTCTATCGCGTTCTCGCGGTGGGTGGGAGCGCGGTCGAGTGCTTCGCGCTGGATCAACCCAAGACCTGGCCCGGGGTGCTCGAACAACTGCTCAACGCCCCGGATCGCCTCCACGCCCTGGGGGGGGGCGCTCGCCGGGTCCACGTCGGCAACGTCGGACACTCCGGGATCGGATCGACCGAGCTCGATATCATTCTCGAGCGCATCCTTCCCCGCTACCCCCGCCTCGATGCGATCATCATCATGGTCGGGGCCAGCGATGTGTATCACTGGCTCGAGGAGGGTGCCCCGCCGTCGCGTCCGTCGTCAGCGGTGCCGGAAGAGAGGCTGTTCTCCCAACACCCGCAGCAGCGCTTCGGCTGGAGGCCGGGTGCGTGGGCCCTCGTGGAGCTCGCGCGCCGGGTACGCCGAACGTGGTTTTGCCATACCGAGGTGAAAGAGCGAGCCGGAGCGTGGTACGTAGCCGCGCGGCGCATGCGCGCGCAAGCAAAAGAGGTGCTCACGGCAATGCCCGACCCAACCGTCGTGCTAAACAATTTCGAGCATCATTTCCGTCGCCTTGTCGGTCGGGCGAAGGCTCATGCGGATCACGTCCTGGTGGTGCGTCAGCCGTGGCTCGAGGGTCCCTACACGGCCGAAGAGACGGCGAGATTCTGGCATGGGGGGGTTGGCAGGCCCTGGAAGGAAACGGTCACCGTGTACTACGATCTGGAGATCGTCAATCGACTGCTGGCGCTCGTGCAGGCGCGGGCCGCCAAAGTCGCGGACGCACTCGGCGTCCCGCACCTCAATCTGCTACCGCTGCTTACGCAACGCTCCCGCCACTATTACGATCACGACCATTTCACTCCGGTCGGCGCGATCGTGGTGGCTCACGCGATCGCCGCCGCTCTCGGGGTCGGTCGTCCGGATTCAAGCTCATCGCGGCAGCTGCGAAATAGATCAGCAATGCGAGCGACGTAATGCTCGAGCAGCATGTGGTCACCGATACAGCCGTCCGGCCCGACATACCGCTTCGTCTCGCGCGCCACGTCTTGCCAACGCAGCATCGGGCTGCCCGGGCGCAGCCATTCCTTGTTGGGAAGGAATAGGCGTAGGCGGCCGTCGAAATAGCGAGGTGTGTAGCGACGGATCGCGGCGACCGTGGCGGCCTCAACCTTCGCCCGCTGAACCTGCACGGGATCGGGCGGGGCGTCCCGCCGCGCCTTGTACTCGCGCAGTCTTTCCCGGATGTAGAGCCGACGCTCCCTATTTGAGCCCGACGCGAGCACACGCGCGTGCGTACGCACTCGTTCCACATAACCCGCGAGGCGCTGGCTGAGCTGCGGCAGCCGCCCGAACGCCGTTGAATACGGGCTTGTGAACAGCCCGACGAAGCGAATGGTCGCGCCCTGCTGGAGGAGTTGTCGCGCCAGCTCGAATGCGATCGTGCCCCCGGCGCAGTAGCCGGTAATGACGTAGGCATCGTTGGGCCGGTAGGCACGGATCTGCGTGGCGAAGTAGCCGGCCAGATCCTCCACGCGCGTGAGCAGCTCGCCTTGGCCGGCGGCACCCGGAGGCTGCAGTCCGAAGAACGGCTGATCATCACCCAGCTGCTGTGCCAGGAACCGGTAGCAGAAGACGTCGCCATTGTGTCCAGGCACGCCGAACACCGGCGCGCGCGAGCCTCGCGGCTGCAGCGGCACGATCCCGCGCTGCTGCTGGGCGAGTGACTCGGCGGAGCGCAGAAACTCCACGATATCGGTCTTGCGCTCGCGTAGTTGCGCGCGCAGCTCGGGCGTGAGTACGCCGGTGGGGGCGGTGCATCGCAGCTGGTCGCCCTCCGCCCAGACTCGGATGTCGCGGCGCCGCAACTCCTGAAGCAACGCCTGCACGATCACAACGCAAACTCCTCCCGGCCGGCAGCGTCGGGGGTCGACGCTTGCGACTGCCCTACCCAGGCGAGCTTATCGATGACCTCGGCCAGCCCAGCGATCGTCGGGTGCTCGAACAGATTCCCGAGCGGCAGATCCACCGAAAAGGTGTCCCGGATACGCGCCAAGGCCTTGATCGCCACCAAGGACTGACCTCCCAGGTCGAAGAAATCGTCGTTGATGCCGATCTCCTCCACGACCAGGAATTCGCGCCAGATGGCGGCGAGCGCCTTCTCGGTCTCCGTGCGCGGTCCGACGACCTCGTGGCCGGCCTGGATGTTCTCGTAACAGAACGTCGGCAGCGCCTGACGATCGACCTTGCCGTTCGGCGTCAGCGGCAACCGGTCGAGCCGGACGAAATACGTGGGAAGCATGTACTCCGGGAGCCACGTGGCGAGGTGCGCGCGGAGCTCCGCGACGGTCAGCGGCTCGTCGCTCACATAGTAGGCCGCCACGCGCCTGATGCTGGTCTCGGTCGTTTGCGGCGGCTCGGCATAACCGATCTGACGCATGATCTCCTGAACCCGCGCTTCATCGAGCTCGTCCTCGAGCTCTTCCATGGCTTCATCGCGCGTCTTCTGCCCGAGGCGCACATCCCAACCATACGGCAGCGCATAATTGTGGTATCCACGCTGCTTCTTGTGCACATAGATGCCGACATCGTTGATCAGGCAATTCGTCGAACGGCCCGTATCGGAGGGGCGGATCCACGGTGTGCGCTGCCGCAAATAGGCGTGCATCTCCGCCAGCGGCACGCTCCAGTACCGGTAGAAGTCGACGAACTGAATGTCGCGGAACACGCCATCATCGCGGAAGATGTCGACCTCGAGATGACACGAGACCGCATCCTCACGCCGGTGGTAGGCTTTGCGCGCCTCGAGCACGAGATCGTCCAGCTTGGCGACGTCGAAGTCCTCCCGCTGGAAGACTTCTTCGGTCAGGCGCGTCTCGAAGAATTGTCCGCGCGACAGTCCCGTCACGATGTAGCGGATGCCTTTCTCGGAGGCGAGGTTCGTGGCCAACGTGTAGATCGTCTTGAAGCAGCCATTGCAGACGTTGGCGAAGCGCTTGAGGCTGTCGACAAAGATCTCGTTCATGTGCGGCGTACCACCCATGACGAGCTCGAGGCCCAGCGAGTCCACGACCCGACGGATGTTGGTCTTGGCTTCGTCCGAGATGAAGCCGTTGTCCAAGGTGAAGACCAGCGGCTTCAACCCGAGGTCGCAGAGCTGGTACAGCATGTAGGTGCTGTCCTTGCCGCCGCTCAATAACACCAAGCAATCGTAGTCTCCTGTTCGCCTCGCCTTCATCTCCGCGACGAGCGCCTTGAGCGCATCCGGGGTTTTGAAATACGCCTGTGCCTTGTCGACATACGCGTCAAAACCGCGGCAGACATTGCACACGCCCGCCGCGTCGTAGCTCGTCCCCGGTACGTTGGACGCCAGACCACACCGCGTGCAGTGCGCCAACCGTTTCGCCGCCCGTAGGGCGACGGGATCGACGAGATCCACCACGCATTCGCGCACCCCGTGGTGTTGCAGGAGGCGGGCCTCGATCTCGCCCAGCTCGATGCGCGCCCCGGCGACTTTCACCTGATGATCGGCGCGGCCCAGGAACTCCATGCGGCCAGCGGCGCTCCAGCGCGCGATGTCTCCGCTCCTATACAAGCGCAGCGGTGCACCGGAGCCATTGTGTCTCGGATCTTTCGTGGTCAAGAATTTCTGCGCGGTGAGGTCTGGGCGATTGAGGTAGCCCCGAGCCAGTCCGTCCCCCGCGAGGTACATCTCACCGATGACCCCGGGAGGAACGGGACGGAGCTGTTCGTCCAGGATGTACACGCCGGCATTCGCCCCGGGAATTCCGATCGGCACTGAGAGCGCCCGATCCTGCTCCACGTCGTAGCGGTGAATCATGCAACCGACCGTGGCCTCGGTCGGGCCATACTCGTTGTAGATGTCTACGGGGCGGCCGAAGTTCTGGGTGACCTGCCGCGCGAGCTCAGTTTTGAAATCCTCGCCGCCCACGATGAGCTTGCGAATCCTGGTGGTGCCCAGGTTCATGTCCTTGATCATCGCGAGGTGCGCCGGCGTAAGCTTGACGATGTCTACCCCGCCGTCCTCGATGACCTTGAAGATCGCCATGCCGGGCATCGCGGGGTCTTCGCGAACGACGGCGATGCGGCCACCAGAAATGAGCGGTGTGAAGATCGACGTCACCGTGAGATCGAACGCCAGCGAGGAGAACAGCGGCCAGACCAGGCGTTCGCCCCGACTATACTGGTCCTTTGCCCACCAGACGTAATTGACGAGGCTGCGGTGCTCGATCATCACGCCCTTCGGCGTGCCGGTGGAGCCCGAGGTGTAGATGACGTAGGCGAGGCTGTTGGGCGAGACCGGGGACCGGGGATTCGCGACCCGATATCCTGCAATCGTGGTGCCGTCAGCATCCAGCGTCACCACTCGAGCCGCGCCGCCTGGCAGGCTGTCGGCGAAACGCGACTGGGTCACCAAGACTGGCAAGGTCCCTACCCGTCCAGCCGCCATGTCCTGCAACATGAAGGTGACGCGCTCGCTCGGGGACGCAGGATCGACGGGCACGTAGGCGGCACCGGTCTTGAGTACGCCGAGTATGGCGTACACCACCTCGATCGAGTGCTCCATACAAAGTCCGACGAGGTGATCAGAGCCGACGCCCAAGGTGCCGAGATGCGCCGCCATCTGGTTGGCACGGTCGTTGAGCTCGCTATAGGTCAACGACTGCTCGCCGAACCGGATCGCTTCGTCATTCGGCGTGCGCGCGACCTGTTCCTCAAAGAGCGCGACGATCGTCTTGTCGGCCGGGTATGGCGAGGCCGAGTCATTGTACTCGACCACTAGCGCGCGAAGCTGGTCTTCATTCATAGCGACGAGGCGATCATCTCCTTCAAGAGTTCGTTGCTCCCGGCGTAGATCCGGTGCACGCGGCTGTCGGTCCACATGCGGGCGATCGGGTAGTCCACCATGAGCCCGTAGCCGCCGTGGAACTGCAGGCATTGATCGACGATGCGGCACTCGCAGTCGGTCAGCCAATACTTCGCCATGGCGGCGGCGAAGGCGTCGAGCTGACCGGCGATGAAGCGTTCGACGCAGTCGTTGAGGAAGACGCGGGCGATGTGCGCCTCGGTCTTGCACTCGGCCAGCTTGAAACGCGTATTCTGCAAGTCGATCAACGGGTTGCCGAACGCCCTGCGCTCTTTCACGTACTTGGTGGTGACGGCGACGGCTCGCTCCGCGGTTGCGACGGCAGCCACGCCAATCGCCAGGCGCTCATAGCTCATCTTCTCCATGATCTGGAAGCCGCCCCGGCCTTCGGCGGAACCCAGGAGGTTTGCGGCAGGCACTCGCACATCCTCAAAGAACAGCTCGCAGACGTCCTGCGCGTGCATGCCGACTTTTTCGAGCGGGCGCCCGACGCGGTAGCCGGGAAGATCTCTTGTTTCAACCATGATGAGCGAAATGGCCTTCGGTCCCGTCGCTTTCGGATCAGTTTTCACCGCGAGGCAGACGAGGCTGGCGTGCCAGCCGTTCGTGATGAACGTCTTGGAGCCATCGATGACGTAGTGGTCGCCGTCGCGGCGCGCGGTCGTTCTGATGCCCTGCAGGTCCGAACCGGCGGCAGGCTCGCTCATCGCGATCGCGCCCACCAACTCGCCGCGCGCCATGCGGGGCAGCCAGTTGCGCTTTTGCGCTTCGCTGCCGTACGCGAGGATGTAGTGCGCGACACTGTCGTGAATGAAGGAATGCAGGGACACGCCCGCGCGCGTGAGCTCCTCCACGACGACGGCCTCGTGGACGAAGGTGCCTCCTCCGCCACCGTATTCCGCTGGAACATCGCTGAGCAGCATCCCCACGGCGCCCGCTTTCGTCCAGGCGTCCGCGTCCGGGAATCGCTGCTCGCGCCAGCGCTCCTGGTGAGGGGCGAATTCGGTTTGGACGAACCCGCGGATCGTCGAGCGGAACGCCCGGAGCGCGTCAGTCGTTCGGGGAGCCTCGGCAAGAGAAATCATGACAGACGGACCCGTGGTTGGGTCGCGCGATGGACCCCCGCTACCGCGCGCCCGGATGGATCGGCGGCCTTGGCGAACTCCGGATCCCAGGCGATCGCCGCTGGCGAGGAACAGGCGATCGACGGCCCACCGGGCACGGTCAGGGCGCAGCAGGCGTCCGGAAACGCTCGGGCGAATATCCGGCGATACAGGAGCGCTTCTTTCGTCTGCGGCGGATTGGCGGGGTACTGTGTTGCAGCCCGCACCAGTTCGGCATCGCGCACGGTGCGCTCGGCGTGTCCCTTCAGCGAATCGATCCAGCCGTAGCCGACGCCGTCACTGAACTGTTCCTTCTGGCGCCACAGGATGCTGTCGGGGAGAGCGCCGACGAAGGCTTCGCGCAAGACCGCCTTCTCGATCCTGCCCGGGCGGACCCGCTTGTGCTCGGCGTCCATCGACATCGCGACGTCCAGGAATTCCAGGTCGAGGAACGGCACGCGTGCTTCCACTCCCCATGCCGCCATCGCCTTGTTGGCACGGTTGCAATCATAGAGATGCAGTGCGTCGATCTTCCGCACGGTTTCGTCGTGAAAGGCCCGCGCGGATGGCGCCTTGTGAAAGTACAGGTACCCTCCGAAGATCTCATCGGACCCCTCTCCCGAGAGCACCATCTTCACGCCCATCGCCTTGATACGCCGGGCCATCAGGTACATCGGCGTCGAGGCGCGGATCGACGTGACGTCGTACGTCTCGATGTGACGGATCACGTCGGGCAGCGCGTCCAGGCCCTCCTGCACGGTGAACTTGAATTCGTGATGACTGGTGCCCAACGCGGCGGCGACGACGCGCGCCGCAGCCAGGTCGGGCGAGCCTTCCAGGCCGATCGCGAAGGAATGCAGACGCGGCCACCACGCTTCCTCACGATCGTCCGACTCCACGCGACGCTTGGCGAACTGCGCCACGCAGGCGGCGACCAGCGACGAATCGAGGCCGCCGGACAACAGGACGCCGTAGGGCACGTCGCTCATCAACTGACGGTGCACCGCGGCTTCGAACGCAGCACGCAACTTCTCCGGAGGAACCGCGAGGCCGCGGGTCTGCTCATAGCTTCGCCACGCGGGTGTCCAGTACCGCACGGGCGTCCCCACGCGACTGTCGAGATAATGGCCCGGAGGAAATACGGTGATGTCGTCACAGGCGCCCACCAGCGCTTTGAGCTCGGACGCCACGTACAGGCGCCCAGCTGCATCGTGGCCCATGTACAGCGGACACACGCCGATCGGATCGCGCGCAATCAGGTAACGCCCCGCGTCGCGGTCCCACAGCGCGAAGGCGAAGATGCCGTTCAGCCGCCCGAGGAAATCGACGTCGTGCTCGCGATACAGCGCGTTGATCACCTCGCAATCCGATGCGGTCTGGAAAGCATAGCGATCCGCGATCTCGAGCCGGAGCTCGCGATGATTGTAGATCTCTCCGTTTACCGCGAGCGCCAGCCCTCCGTCTGCGGAACGCAGCGGCTGGGCACCGGAGGAGACGTCGACGATGGCGAGGCGCTCGTGCACCAGGACGGCGCGGTCATCGACATGCACTCCACTCCAGTCGGGGCCGCGATGGCGCTGGCGCGCGCTTTGAGATAGCGCCTGTTCGCGCAGCGCCTGCAAATCGACGCCAGCCGCGATGTCGAAGATTCCCAGGATCGAACACATGCCCGTTACCATCCATCCTGACTGGCGATCGCTGCGACATAGCCCGCAGCCGGACAAAAACTGTCCAGCCGCCAGCCGGAGCTGTCCCCAGGCGTGTTCTCGACCCGCAGCACCTTCGCCGGCTCCCCCGGCGCGAGCGTCACATCGAAGCGATCGAGAGGGATCGAGAGGCCATCGCCGAGCGCTTTCACGAACGCTTCCTTGCGCGTCCAACAGTTGAAGAACCCCAACGGCCTGTCGCGTGGGTTGAGGGTCCGGTATGTCGTGCTCTCGCGGCGCGAGAAATAGTGTGCCGCGATGTCGTCGGCGTCGCTCATCACCCGGACGGCTTCGAGGTCAATGCCGATTGCGTGTCCGCATGAAAACGCGTACGCGGCGACGTCATCGCAATGCGACACGTTAAAATGCAGGTCCGAGCCCGCGAACCGGCGCGAGAGTGCCGGCTTGCCGTGGGCACCGTACTCGAACTCGATCGACTCCGCTTCCACACCCAGACGCGCCGCGAGCAGCTCCCGCAGGCGTGCCCGCGCGACGATGAATCGGCGGGCGTCGCGATCGAACGCCAAACGGCGCGCCCGGTGGCGCTCGGCGTCCGAGAGCAGCGCCGCCGACGCACGAACGGCTTCGGGCGCCGCCGCCAGGCATGTCACCACGACGTCGGTGTCTTGGCCTGCGTGCTTGGTCTCACGAATCACGGGATGGGTGTGTGCACGGTTGGTGCCAAGCCCGGCCAGCCTAGCCTGACTGGTCGCGGCATCGGAGCGTTGCGCCGGCGCAACGTCGCATCGGTGCCGACTCGACACTCTTGCGGGCGACACGTTATAGCCGTCGGCAAGCCAGGGACTTACGCAAGGCGCCGGTGGCGGAGCTGAACGTGGCCTTCCGGCGTCGGACTTGCTGGAGTGCCGTGGCATGCGGGTCCTT
>Ga0137403_10008911_pt1 | contig 11197 bp, 9 predicted proteins | sample CZOMad2_1_16fung_FD_122057 | JGI IMG/M metagenome (GOLD analysis project Ga0137403, IMG submission 122057) | Vadose zone soil fungal communities from Angelo Coast Range Reserve, California, USA - CZOMad2_1_16fungal (Hybrid Assembly) | ecosystem: Environmental > Terrestrial > Soil > Vadose zone...
TCAACGAGTTCGCCAACGGGTTGTCGGGCATCGACCTCGAGCATCCGGGCGAGGCCATCAACCGGCTCGGCAAGCGCCAGGCGGTGCCGCGCGTGGTCGGGCCCATCCGCCGCGAGCGCCCGGTGTTCCTGCGCGACGCGCGCTTCCTCCGAGCGGTCACGGCCCGGCGAATCAAGCTCGCGGTGCCCGGTCCGTTCACGCTCGCGGCGCTGGCGCAGGACGAGCACTACCGCGATCCCGAGCGGCTCGCGATGGCCTACGCGGCGGCGGTGAACGAAGAACTGCGCGAGCTGGAGCCGGTGCTGGACTGGCTCCAGCTCGACGAGCCATATCTCGAGGCGCGCCCCGATCACGCCAAGGCGTACGCGCTGCCCGCGATCGACCGCGCGCTGGCGGGGCTGCGCAAGCCCACGTGCATCCACGTCTGCTTCGGCTATGCGTTCTCGCACGCGCTCGCCGGCACCTCGAAGTCCGGCGGCTACCGGTTCGCGCTGGAGCTCGAGCGCTCGACCGCCACCCACCTCTCGCTGGAAGCGGCGCAGCCGCGGCTCGATCTCGCCTCGCTCTCCGCGATCCGCGGCAAGACGGTGGTCCTCGGCGTCCTCGACCTCGGCCACTCGACGCCGGAAACGGCCGACGTCGTCGCCGCGCGCCTGGGTGAGGCGCTGCGCCACGTGCCCGCCGAGCGCCTCGTCGCCGCCCCCGACTGCGGGATGAAGTACCTCGATCGGCCGAGCGCGCGCGCCCGCCTGCGCGCCCTCGTCGAGGGCGCGCGCCGTGTGTAAGGTGCCGCCCGCGAGGCTTCCGTCCGTCGTGCTGGCGCTGGTCGTGCTGGCCGGCTGCGCGACGTCGGGCGGCGTGGTGACGCTGGCCGACGGCCGCACCGGCAGCTTTCCTATCTTGACGAGGACGCTTCCGACGAGGCCGGAGATGGTGGAGCAGCCCGGCACGATCACGGGCGACCTATCATTACCGGCCGGTCGCGACCGCGTGCCGGCCGTGATCGTGCTCCACTCGTGCACCGGCGTGACGCCCAACCTCACCGAATGGGCGCGCGAGCTGAACCGCATGGGCTATGCCGCGCTCGTGCTCGACAGTTTCACGGGACGTGGCGTGAAGGAGATCTGCACGGGGCACGCGTCCGTCAACCCCGGCAGCCGCCTGGCCGATCTCTTCCGAGCTCAGGAGCTGCTGGCCACGCATCCTCGTGTCGATCCCCAGCGCATCGGCGTCCTCGCCTTCTCCCACGGTGGCTGGGTCGCGCTGTGGGCGAGTCAGGCGTGGTACCAGCGGCGCTTCATGCGTGGCACGCTCGCCGCACCCGTCGCCTTCGCCGCGTTCTATCCGGTCGGCTGCAACGTGCGGCTCGTCGACGAAGCCGACGGGAGCGGCGGTGCGGTGCGGATCTTCCACGGTACCGCGGACGACTGGACGACGATCGATCACTGCCGGGAGTGGGTCGCGCGCCGGCGCGCGACGGGCAAGAACGTCTCGATCGTCGAGTACGAGGGCGCGCGGCACGGATTCGACGTACCGTTCTACGCTCGGCCGCAGCGCTTCCCCGACGTCGTGAACTCGTCTGGATGCACGATAACGCAGCAGCCGGATGGGACATTCGTCGATGACACGGGCAAGCCGTTCAGCGGCGCCTCGCCGTGCATGACGCGCGGCGCGTGGATGGGCTACGACGCACGCGCGCACCGCCAGTCCGTCTCCGACCTCCAGGCATTCTTCGAGGAGGCGCTCGCGCGCCGCTGAGCAAAAAAACTGCCGCGCGCCGTTTCGGGCGCGCGGCAGAGAATGTCGCGTCGGTGCGGAGCGCTTACCTCAGCAGCGTGTTGCCCGGCAGGATCGGCACCGTCAGCGGAGGCTGCACGACCTTCGGCACTATCGGGGTGGTCGGCACCGTGCTGATGGTCGGCAGCGTGCTGATGGTCGGCAGCGGCGTCAGCGTGGTGGTCGGCGTCAGCGTGGTCGTCGGTGCCAGCATGGTGGTCGGCGCGAGCGTGCTGGTCGTCGTCGCCGTCGTGCTCGTCGTCGCCGGCGCGCCGCCCGTCACCGGGGTGCCGACGCCGGCGGCCGGGGTTCCGCCCGTGAGCGTACCGATCAGGTCCGTGGCGCGCGTGACCTCGTCGGCAACCGGCATCGTGCTCGCCGGCGAGACCGGCCGCACCGGCGGCGTGAAGTCCTTCGCCAGCTTGTGGGCACGGTCGGCGGAGATTGGCTGCGGCCGCGCGGGCAGCACGCCCGCCTTCACCGTGACGCTCTCGCGCACGCCCACCGGCGTGGCGCGGCCGACGGCGTTGCCGGTGACGGGATCGCGGCGATAGACGTCGACCAGACCGCGCAGCACGGTGATGGTCGACACGCCGCCGTTCACTTCCGCGACGACGATCGTGCCGCGAATGCCGCTGATGGCGTTCGGCGTCTTGATCTCGACGACCTCACCCGGGCGCACCCGCGACTTGTCCACCGCGACCGAGATGCGGCCCGAGACGAGGTCGATCGTCGACACGCCGGGCACCTCGGTGATGGTGATGATCGAGCGCTCGCGCGCGGTGACGATGGCCTTGCCGCCGAGCAGCATGCGCGCGAATCCGTTGTCGCCGGTGGTGACGCGGTCGTTCAGGAGGACGTCGTCCTTGAACTTCAGAGGAGCCGGCGAGGCGGCGACGTGCGTGATGGTCACGGGCCCCACGACCGTCGTCGCGACACCGACGCGCTCTTGCGAGTGCGCGCCGGCCGGAATCGAGATCGTGAGCGCCACCAGCGTCCCGACCACCCGAGTCATCGTCATCTTCATCGGAGCCCCTCGCTTGAGCGAAACATTCGACCTCGGTCCGACGAAGGTGCAGCGGGGGTGCCAAAGGCATGAGCGCTCGATATTTGGCCGAGTTAGCGGCCCGGGTCCGATGGCGAAGGATGCTCGACCGGCTAGTGACTGATCAGGCACATGCCACCCTGCCCAGGTGATCGGGTGAATCGTCGTCGGGCACCGGGTAGACTGGCCGCCATGCCTCGCAAGGAGCCGCCGGCGCCGAAGCGCGTGCTATCGATCCACGCGCACCCCGACGACCAGGAGTTCACGGTGGCCGGCACGCTGGCCAAGTGGGCGCGCGCCGGCAGCGAGATCGTCACCGTCTGTCTGACGCGCGGCGAGGCCGGCTCGAACAAGTCGACGCCGGCCGACATGACGCGCGAGCGGCTCGCCAAGATCCGCGAGGAGGAGCAGCGCGCGGCCTGCGCCGTGCTCGGCATCGCGGAAGTCGTGTTCCTTGGTTACGAGGACGGCGTGCTGACACCGTCGATCGACCTGCGGCGCGACCTCACGCGCCTGGTGCGGCGACACCGCCCGGACGCGGTCGTGACGGGCGATCCGACCGTGCGCTACTACGGCACGCGCTACATGAATCACCCCGACCATCGCGTGGCCGCCGACGTCGCGCTCGACGCGATCTTCCCGTCGGCGGAGACGCGCTTCATCTTCCCCGAGCTGCTGGACGAGGGGCTCGCGCCGCATCACGTCGGCGCCGTCTGGCTGTTCGGCTCGGAGCGCGCCGAGACGTTCGTCGACATCTCCGCCACGCTCGACGCGAAGGTGCGGGCGCTCCGCGAGCACCGCAGCCAGATGGGCGACTGGGATCCGGCGCCGATGGTCCGCGGCTGGGCGCGCGAGCAGGGCGCGCGCCGGCGCCTGCGCGCCGCCGAGTCGTTTCTGAGGATGGTGCTGGAGGACTAGAGCCCCTCGTAGAAGTACCTAGGTCTTTGGTCCCGGGTGTCCCGATCGAAAGAGCGCCGATAGACTGGATGCGCCTTCCACGGGGCCCTCCAACGATCCCCGTGGCATCTGGCTCGGCCTTTGGTTCAAACATTCGAGGACAGCCAGATGGAAGAAGAGACTCTTCGCGAGAAGGCGCGCGCGGTGATTGAGAGCGGCAAGCTCCCGAGCCGCACCCCAGACCGCACGTGGGGCGGTCCGGGCGTCGGCGCGCCATGCACGATCTGCGACCTGCCGGTGCGAGTGACCGAGATGGAGTTCGAGATCCAGTTCCAGCGCAACGGCGACAACCCCGGCCTGGACAAGTACCACGTCCATATCCGGTGCTTCGCGGCATGGGAGTTCGAGCGCCACGCAGTCTGACCATCGCGGTGGAACTCAGGACGATCGTGGCGCACCTCCTCGAGCAAGAGCCTGGCGCCGCTCTCTGTGATGGGTGCCTGGCCTTCGCCGCCGCCGCACCGCTCATCGAGACGCGTCGCGTGGTCGAGGCGCTCGTGAGCATGAGGCCAACGTTGAAGCGCAGTCTGAATCACTGCGTGAGCTGCCGGCGTGCAACCATGGTGACGCTGTTCCGGCCGGGACCCGATGGCGACGGGAGACCGGGATCCAGGTGATGGCGAAACGCCCGGGCGAGGCTGAACTCACTCCGGTGCCGATGTGGGCCAAAGGTCCAATGGCGGCCAGAGGTGGCTCCAGCGCAACCTATCGATCATGGCCGAGATCACGCGACTTCTCTTGGTCCAGGTCAGGCGGCTGTGACTCGGGAAGAACGACGCTCGACCACCGCCGCACGGATCGCCGTCGGTCGCCTTCCGCAGCCGAGATGGCTTACCGTGACGCGAGGGACTCGGGTCACGGGTTCCTGCGATGGCTGCGGTGAGGTGATGGTCCTGAGCGACCGTGCGTTCAAGGTCGTGCTCCACCGCGCAATCAGTCTACAGTTCCACGACGAGTGCTTCGACGTCTACAACGGTGTCCCGGACGCTGGTCGTGGTGGCCTGCCTTCGTGAGACCACAGCGTTCGGTTGCGCAGTCCCCCGCGCGGGTGGCGGAACTATCCTGAAGACCCGCCAGGCGCGTGCGCGAACACCGGACCGGCCGCGGCGCAGCCGCTACAGCGACCGTCGGTGTCCCAGCCGCGCGGCGAGGATTTCAATGACGGTGGCCATGACCGAATCGTAGTCACCATCGACGGCGAGGCTGTATTGGACTTTGGTCCCATAGGAGTCCCTTGCTCACTAAAATAGTGCGGGGATTCGCGACCTAAAGGAACACCGCTTTCATCTGCGGCTCCGGGTAGCGCAGCCCCGAGGCGGCGCCCGGCGGGACGGCGTCGGAGATACGCGTGACCTCGTCCGCGCTCAGCCGCACGGCGGCCGCGCCGACGTTTTCCTCGAGCCGCTCGCGGCGCTTGGTACCGGGGATCGGCACGATGTCGCGGCCCTGCGCGAGCAGCCACGCGAGCACCAGCTGGCCGGGCGTGCAGCCCTTCTCGCGCGCGAACTGCTCCACCTTCTTCACGAACTCGACGTTGCGCTGGAGGTTCTGCTCCTCGAAGCGCGGGTGGGCGCGGCGCCGGTCGTCGTCCGGGATGTCGGCGAGCTTGTGGACCTGACCGGTGAGCAGGCTCCGCCCCAGCGGCGAGTAGGCCACGAGCGAGATCCCCAGCTCCCGCAGCGTCGGGAGCGTCTGCTCGGCCTCCACGCGGTACAGCAGCGAGTACTCCATCTGCACGGCGGCGAGCGGATGGACCTTCTGCGCGCGCCGGATCGTCGCCGGAGCGGCCTCCGAGAGGCCGAGGAAGCGAACCTTGCCGGCCTCGACGAGTCGCGACATCGCCCCCACGGTGTCCTCGATCGGCACCTTGGGATCGACGCGATGCTGATAGTAGAGATCGATCACGTCGACGCCGAGGCGCTTGAGGCTCGCGTCGCACGCCTGCGGCACGTATTCCGGTCGGCCGTCGACGCCCGGCGTGCCGTCCGGTTTGCGCATGTTGCCGAACTTCGTGGCGAGCACCGCGCGCTCGCGCCGTCCGCGCAGCGCCTGCCCCAGCAGCGTCTCGTTATGCCCCCAGCCGTACATGTCGGACGAATCCAGGACATTGACGCCGAGGTCGAGCGCGCGATGGACGACGGCGACGGACTGCGCGTCGTCGCCGGGGCCGTAGGCGCCCGACATCGACATGCATCCGAGTCCGATCGCGCTGACCTCGAGCGTGCTGCCGCCGAGCCGCCGTCGCTCGATCATCGTTGTCCCTCCGTGGGGCTGCGGGTCCGGGGGATGGTAGCACGGCCGCGAGCACCGTATAGTGGGCGCCATGCTCGAGCTCCGGCCGGATCGCCAGGCGCGCTGATGGCCGCGCACGCGCGGCACGGCAACCCACCCGACCTCCGCCGCCTCATGCGCCGCCAGCTCGCGAAGACGCGCGCGAGGTGGCAGCGGCCGGACCGCGTGCTGCAGGCCCTGCGCGTGCGGCGCGGCGCCGTCGTCGCCGACGTCGGCTCCGGCCCCGGCTATTTCACGATGCGGCTGGCGCGCGCCGTCGGCCCCCGCGGGCGCGTGTACGCCGTCGATCCCGAGCCGGAGGTGCTGAAGGTGCTCGTGAAACGGCTCGACGGCAGGACGAACGTGACGCCGGTGCTGAGCCGTGACGACGATCCGATGCTGCCGCCGTCATCGTGCGATCTCGCGGTGTTCGTCAACGCCTACCACCACGTGGCCGACGGTCCGGCGTTCGTGAGACGGCTCGCGCGCTGTCTCAAGCCGGGCGGACGGCTGGCGGCGATCGACTGGGCGTATCGCGAGACGCCGATGGGCCCGCCGATGCGCCGCCGGATCCCGCCCGAGCAATTCGTGCGTATCGGGCGGCGCGCGGGGTTGAGGCCGGTGGCGCGACACGAGTTCCTGAAGTACCAGTACTTCGTCGTGCTGGCCCGGCCGCGCCCGAGATAATCTCCCGGCACGGAGGATCCCATGGCCCGCAAGTCGTCGCCCCCCATCGCCAGAGCCGTCAGCGCCGAGGACGTCGATCCGCGACACCGCTGGGATCGTCCGCTCCAGGCGCCCGGCCACACGCAGGTGGACTTCGAGGAGCGTGTGGACTTCAAGCGCCTGCACGCGTATCGCCTCGGCCGCGCGCGCCAGGCGCTCGCGAAATCCGGGCTCGGCGCCGTGCTCGTGTTCGACCAGTACAACATCCGCTATCTGTCCGGGACCGTCATCGGCGAGTGGGCGCGCGACAAGCTCACGCGCTGGTGCCTGCTCAGCGGGACAGGCGAGCCGTGGGTATGGGACTTCGGCTCGGCCGCGCGGCACCACCGCCTCTACGCGCCGCAGATCCCCCAGCGCCAGTCGCTCGCCGGCATGGTGGGCATGCGCGGCGCGGTCTCGCCGAAGGCCGGGCTCTTCAGGCGCGCGGCGGAGGAGATCCGCGACATCCTGAAGGCCGAGGGGGTGGCAGGCATGCCACTCGGCATCGACCTCGTCGAGCCGCCGTTTCTCTTCGCGCTGCAAGAGCTGGGGGTGGAGGTCCGCGACGGGCAGCAGGTGATGCTCGAGGCGCGCATGCTCAAGAGTCAGGACGAGCTGACCCTCCTGAACATGGCGGCGGCGATGGTGGACGGCGTCTACCAGGACATCTTCGAGGCCCTCAAGCCGGGCGCGCGCGAGAACGAGATCGTGGCGCTGGCCAACAAGCGTCTCTACGAGATGGGCAGCGACAACGTCGAAGCGATCAACGCGATCTCCGGCGAGCGCTGCAGCCCGCACCCGCACAACTTCACCGACCGCATCATCCGGCCCGGCGACCAGGCGTTCTTCGACATCATCATGTCGTTCATCGGCTATCGCACCTGCTACTACCGCACGTTCAGCGTCGGCAAGGCGACGAAGCCGCAGCTGGTGGCCTACAAGAAGGCGCGCGAGTGGATGGACGAGGCCATCGCGCTCATCAAGCCCGGCGTGACGACGGACAAGATCGCGCGGGCCTTCCCCAAGGCGCAGGAGATCGGCTTCGAGAGCGAGATGGCCGCGTTCGGGCTGAACTTCTGCCACGGCATCGGCCTGGGGCTGCACGAGCGGCCCATCATCAGCCGGCTGAACTCGTTCGACGATCCCATGGAGCTGCAGGCCGGCATGATGTTCGCGGTCGAGACGTACTGCCCCGCCACCGACGGCACCTCGGCCGCGCGCATCGAGGAGGAAGTGATCGTCACCCCGGGCGGGGCCCAGATCATCACGCTGTTCCCGGCCGACGAGCTGCCGATCGCCAACAAGTACTGAGCGCGCGGCCGTGGGCGGCGCCGAACGGCTCGAGTACGACCGGCGCGTCAACCGCGTCATCGACCACATCCGCGGGCATCTCGCCGAGGGGCTGACGCTCGCGGAGCTGGCGCGGGTGGCCGCGTTCTCGCCCTTCCACTTCGATCGCGTCTTCAAGGCCGTGACTGGTGAGACGCTCTTCGGCTTCATCCAGCGGCTGCGTCTCGAGCGCGCGGGGTCGGCGCTGATGGGACGCACCGACGCCAGCGTGCTCGAGATCGCGCTCGACCACGGCTTCATGTCCGCCGCGACGTTCGCGCGGGCGTTCCGCGCCCACTTCGGCATGAGTGCGACCGCGTGGCGAAGCGGCGGCGCGGCGCGCTGGCGCCGCCGCCTTTCGCGCAAGCCGCGCAAACAACTCCGCAAGACCGGCAAAGCACGCGGGCCGCGCCGCGTGGACACTGCTCGCACGACCGCGAAGGAGGCCACCATGAGCGTGAACGTGCGCGAGCAGCCGCCGTTCCACGTCGCCTACATGCGCTACACGGGACCGCCCGGGCCGGACGGCATCCCCCAGCTGTGGGAAAAATTCGGCCGATGGCTGGAGGCGCACGGATTCCGTCCACCGGGCCGGACGACGATCGGCGTGACGTACGACGACCCCACGGTCACGGCGCCGGAGAAGTACCGCTACGACGCGTGCGTCGTCGTGCCGCCGGACTTCCAGCCTGATCGCCTCGTCAACGTGATGGACATCCCCGGGGGCACGTACGCCATCGCTCCGTTCGAGGGCACCGCGCGCGACATCCTGCCGGTCTGGATGCGTGTCTTCGCCTCCTGGCTGCCCGGCAGCGGCTACCAGCCCGACGATCGCCCCTGCTACGAGCTCTATCGCGGCGACCCGATGGTGGACGGCAAGGCGCGCGTGTTCCGCTGCGATCTGTGCCTTCCCGTGCGGCCGCTCTGACGGCTGCGGCGGCGCCGGCCTCGCGGTAGAGTCACGGCATGTCCGACTGCATGCTGTGCCGGGCGGAGCGCATCACCCCCTGGTTCCACGAGGACGAGATCTGCTGGGTCGCCGAGTGTGAGATCTGCGAGACCCCGATGGTGGTCTGGCGGGAGCACGGCGTGGACCCGCCCCCCGAGCATCTCCTGCACATGCTCGCGCATCTCAAGGACGTGGCGCACAAGCAGATCGGCGAGCACTGGGTGGATCAGCACATGCGGAACATTCCCGATCACTGGCACGCCCACGCGCGGCCCGCCGGCGGGTTTTTCGGGCGGTAGGCGGTAGAATCGAGCCATGGCAGACCTTCAGAAAGCGCTGACCGAGGATCTGAGCGGTGTCCCGTTCCGCACGGTGCTGTCGTTGAAGCCGCTGATCGATTTCTGGACACGCCTGGCCGAGCGCCAGGACTCCGCCAAGGGCGCCGTCGCGCGCGTCATCGCCGCGGAGGTCGCCAAGGTTCCCGAGCTGCTGGAGCCGCTCACGGATTGCTCACTGACCGAGCGTCACGAGGACCTGCTCGACCTGCTGATGGCCGCGGCGTTTCCGCCCGCGCTCTCGCAGCACGGCTACGGCGCGGCAATGGTGCCGATGCAGCTGCGCGGCTTCTACGCGACGCCGCCGATGGAGCGCCTCCTCATGACGGAGGACTGGCACCTCAAGGGCCGCCTCAACCTCGAGGGGCCGATGATCGCCGCCATGCGGCGCGCCTACGCCTACGGCATGGTGCTGGAGAAGGTGTACGGCCTCGAGCTCGAGCTCAACGTGCCGCTGATCCTCACCGTGCCGGACCCGGACACGGGGCTCGACCGTCACTTCCGCCTCCTCTTCGACTGGACGTTCGTCGACGTCGAAGTGCAGGGCGAGAAACCCGCGTTGCCGGCCGACATGCGCCACCGCGTGCAGATCAGCCTGCTCGACGCCGCGGAGATGGCCGATGCGCTGCCATCCGACCGCTTCGTGCTGCGCGGCTTCACGATCCTGAAGGCCCTCGAGGTGACGGAGCAGGAAGTCCTCTCCGCGCTCAAGCGCGACCTCATCGACCGCGAGTCGATCGTCTCCAAGGAACGCTTCACGGGGCTGGAGGGGCGGCTGCGCACGCTCTTCCGCCGCCCGCAGCTCCAGCTGGGACTCGGCGCCATCGACGGCGATCGCGTGCTGGTTCTCAACGACTTCTCGGCGCACGAGCACTCGTGCATCTTCGCCGACTCCGCGCACCACACCGTCGCGGAGTTCGCGGGCACCATCTACGCCCGCGCCGTGCAGAAGGGTGAGCCGATCGTCATCGACGATCTGGCGACGATGCCGAACCGCACGCCGGTCGAGGACGCGATCCTCGCCTCCGGCGTCCGCACGCTCGTCGTCGCGCCGCTGCACTACCAGGACCGCGTGATCGGCACCCTGGAGCTCGGCTCGCCGCAGCCGGGCGACTTCGACTCCTCACACCTGCCGGCGCTGCACGAGGTGTTGCCGCTGTTCGCGATGGCCGTGCGGCGCAGCATGGAGGAGTTCAACGCGCGCATCCAGACGGCGATCAAGGAGCGCTTCACGGCCATCCACCCGGTGGTCGAGTGGCGCTTCCGCAAAGCGGTGATGGACGGGCTGGAGCGCACCGGCGATTCGGCCGCAGCCGAGCTGGAGCCGATCGTCTTCGAGAACGTGTACCCGCTGTACGCGCTCTCCGACATCCGCGGCTCGTCCGTGCAGCGCGAGCGCGCGATCCAGACCGATCTGCTCACCCAGCTGGCGCTCGCGCGTGAGGTCGTGGACGTCGCCTACAAGGCGCGCCGGCTGCCCGCGCTGGATCAGCTGCGCTACCGGGTGGAACGGCACGCCGAGCAGATCCGCAAGGGCGTGGCCGCCGGCGACGAGACAGGGATCGTCGCCTTCCTGCGCGCGGAGGTGGAATCGCTGTTCGAGCATCTCGGGACGTTCGGCGAGGCGGTGCGCGGCGCCATCGAGGCCTACCGCGGGGCGCTCGACCCGCGGCTCGGCGCCGTCTACGGCCAGCGCCGTGTCTTCGAGGACAGCGTGACGCGTGTCGCCGACATGATCTCGTCCTACCTGGACCTCGAGGAGCAGGCGGCGCAGGACATCTTCCCGCACTACTTCGAGAAGCAGAAGACCGACGGCGTCGACCACCAGAT
>Ga0137403_10008913_pt1 | contig 11194 bp, 9 predicted proteins | sample CZOMad2_1_16fung_FD_122057 | JGI IMG/M metagenome (GOLD analysis project Ga0137403, IMG submission 122057) | Vadose zone soil fungal communities from Angelo Coast Range Reserve, California, USA - CZOMad2_1_16fungal (Hybrid Assembly) | ecosystem: Environmental > Terrestrial > Soil > Vadose zone...
CGCTTCGTCGAGTGGGTGCCCGTCTGCCCCGAGGTGGAGCTCGGTCTCGGCGTCCCGCGCGAGCCGATCCGCCTCGAGGGCGATCCGGCGGCTCCGCGCCTGGTGGCCGCGAACAGCCGCAGGGACTTGACCCGCGCGATGACGCGCCTCGCCCGGGCGCGCGCCGCGGAGCTCGCGCGCCTGGATCTCGTCGGCTACGTCTTCAAGAAGGACTCGCCCAGCTGCGGCATGGAGCGGGTCCGGGTGCACGGCGAGGGCGGCCGGCCCCTGCGCCGTGGCACCGGCCTCTTCGCGCGCGCGCTCATGGAGCGGCTGCCGCTGCTCCCCGTCGAGGACGAGGGGCGTCTCCACGATGCCGCCCTGCGCGCGCGCTTCATCGAGCGCGTATTCGCCTACGCGCGCTGGAAGGGCGCCGTCGCCGCCGGCATGACCCGCAGGCGGCTGGCCGCCTTCCACGCGGCACACGAGCGCCTGCTCCTCGCAAACCATCCCGCCGCCTGCCGCCGCCTGGGCGCGCTGGTCGCGAACGCCGGCAAGCGGCCGCTGCGCGCCGTCGTCGCCGCCTACGGCGCCGGCTTCATGGAGGCGCTCCGCACGGCGCCTCCGTCTACCCGGCGGCGCGCACCGGCGCCGCCGGCCGCTCGGCGATCGCCCAGAGGGCGACCAGCGGCGTCACGACGAGCGCCTCGGCGGCCGCGAAGCTCGCCTTGAAGACGACGAAGCGACCGAGGCCGTGCTGCGTCACGCCGAGCGCCACGTGGGCGAGGAGCACCGGCGGCGCGAACACGAGCAGGCCCGCGCCGCCGAGCGCGAGCCCGCGCGCCACCGTGCCGCGTGGCAGCCACCCAAGCCACGGCTGCGTGTCGCGGCTCCAGCCGAGCGGCGCCACCTTCCCCGAGCGCACGTGCCCACGCACGAGCCGCGTCGCGATGAGGCAGGTGAGGAAGGGCAGGATGATGCTCGTCCCGATCGTGTCCCCGGCGATGCTCTGCTGGCCCCAGAGCGGCACCGCGTCGGCGCCGCGGAACATGAGCCAGGCGATGGCCGCGTTGAGCAGGAAGTTGAACCCCGCGGCGCCCACGCCTTGCTCGAGGAGGAGATAGCGGCGCTGCGCCGGGGACACGGGCGACCTTATAGCGTATCTTCGTGGGTGGATGTCCACGCCGCCCGCCGAGAGCCCGCTCCCCGCCGTCGTCCTGGGGGGTGGGCTCGCGGGCCTCGCCGCGGCGCGACTGCTGCGGCGCCACTTCCCGCGCGTCGTCGTCCTCGAGCGCGACCGGCGGCCGGAGACGGCCTCGCCGGAGGACGCGTTCGCCGCCTGGGAGCGGCGCGGCGTGCCGCAGTTCCGTCACTCGCACGCCTTCCTGGCGCGTCTCCGCGTCGTGCTCCTCGCTCACCTCCCCGACGTGCTCGACCGGCTGCGCGCCGCTGGCGTGCGCGAGTTCGGCCTCGACGAGGTGACGCCGCCCAGCGTCACGCTCGCGCCGCGCGCCGACGACGAGGACGTCGTCCTCCTCGCCTGCCGGCGCTCCACCTTCGAATGGGCGCTGCGCGCGAGCGTCGCCGGGCGGCCCGGGATCGAGCTGGACGAGGGCGTCGTGGTGGAGGGCCTGGTCGGCGAGGCGCGCGACGGCGGGCGCCCCACCGTGACCGGCGTGCGGCTCACGGACGGCAGCACCATCCCCGCGGCGATCGTGGTCGATGCGACCGGGCGGCGCTCGCGCGCGCCCCAGTGGCTCGCCGCGCTCGGCGCGCCCGCGCCCTACGAGCGGAGCGCCGAGACCGGCATCTTCTACTACACGCGCTTCTACCGCCTACGCCGCGGCCGCGGGCCGCGCGGCACGACGGGGCTGGTCGCGGGCGACCTCGGCTGGGTGAAGCTCGCCATCTTCCCGGGCGACAACCGCACCTTCTCGATCACGGTCGGCGCGCCGGTGGACGACGCCGAGCTGCGCGGCCTCGCCGAGCCGGCGCGCTTCGAGCGCTTCGTGCGCGCCTTCCCGGCGGTCGCGCCGTGGCGCACGCGCGGCACCTCGGCGCCGATCGCGGGCGAGGAGACGCCCGTCCTCGTCATGGGACGGCTCCGCAACCGTCTGCGGCGCTTCGTCGATCGGAGCGGGCTCCCGCTCGCGACCGGCTTCTTCGCGATCGGCGACGCCGCCTACCACTCGAACCCGATCTACGGGCGCGGCACGCCCTCGGCCCTGGTGCAGGCGGCGCTGCTCGACGAGGCGCTCGAGCGCCACCCCCGCGACCTGGCAGCGGCCGCACGCCACCTCGACCGTCGCAGCGAAGCCGAGCTGCGCCCGTTCTGGGAGGCCGCGGTTGCCGGTGACCGTCGCGGGCTCGACGAGCGCCGCCCCTTCGCGCTGACCAGCCCGCGCGCCTGGCTGGTCGGCGTCGCCGAGCAGGCCTTCGGCTGGTTCGTCGACCGCGCCATCGTGCCCGCCATGCGCGTCGACCCGGTCGTGTTCCGCGGGCTGCTGCGCGTCTTCAACATGCTCGACCCGCCCGAGCAGCTGCTGCGCGACCCGGAGCTGGTGCTGCGCGCGCTGCCCGTCCTGGCCCGCGTGCTGCGCGGCGACGAGCCGGCCCACCTCTTCCCGCGCGTCGAGCGCGAGGCGGTGCTGGCGCGGCTCGCTCGCTAGTCCGTTGCGATGCTGTGTCATACATTGTAGGATAGTGGCGGACATGGCGAGCGTGCAGAAGAGCATGCGCATCCGGCGGGATACGGTGCGGGCGATCGAGCAGCTGGGCTCCGAAGAGGGCCTCGACTTCTCGGCCACCGCGAACCAGCTCCTGGAAGAGGCGGTGCGGATGCGGCGTTGCCCGGGGATCGTCTTCACGCACGGGCCGAGCGGTCGCCGGGCGACGGTCGCCGGCACGGGACTGGACGTCTGGGAGATCATCGCCACGTACCAGCGCCTCGGCCGCAGCGAGCGCCGGCTGCGCAGCGCGTACGACTGGCTCACCGAGCCACAGCTGCGCGCCGCGCTGGCGTATTACGCGCAGTATCCCGATGAGGTCGATGCGCGGCTGCGGCGCGAAGCGTCCCTCTCGGCCGCTTCGCTCGAGCGGCACTATCCAGCGCTGATCGCCCGGGTGCGGCGCCCGCCGCGGCGGTGAAGCTCTATCTCGACGAGGATCTGAGTCCGCGCATCGCCGAGCTGCTTCGCCGACACGGAATCGATGCCGTCAGCGCCCATGATACCGGCGGCCGCGGGCTCTCGGATGCGGAGCAGCTCGCGCGCGCAACCGCACAGGGTCGGTGCCTCGTCACGCGCAACCGGGACGACTTCATCCGGCTCACCCTGGAGCGCTTCGCCCATCATGAGGCGCACCATGGTGTCCTCATCGTCCCGCACACGCTCCCAGCCGACCGCTTCTCGACCGTCGCCGGCGCGTTGCTCCGCTACGTGAAGGGCCACCGGAAGGGACTGCCGGCCTACACCGTGGACTTCCTCGGAATGTGAACCGCTCAGGCGACGCCTGCGGTGATCGAGCCGAGCACCTGCCCGCAGAAGCTCCTACGTGAGGGTCGACGTCAGCGCCCACGGGGCCGGAGCGCGTCCGGACCGCCGGGCCTATCTCAGGTGCAGGGTGATCACGTTCGATGGCACGTCACCCCGGAAGACGTGCTCGCAGCCGCCGTCCGCACCCGTGTAGCGGTATGTGAGCTGAAGCTCGTAGACCCCGGGAGTTGGGAGCGAATAGACGAGAACTCCCTTGTTGTGCACTGCTGCTCCCTTCTCGCATCTGATGTCCAACAGCTCCGGGTCGCCGCTCAGGCCACGCTCGAGCCCCAGCGTGTGGCCCCAAACGCGAGCGCTTTCGCCCGGCGCAAGAGTCACCAGGAACAAGCCGATATTCCCCAGGCACGGGTCTTCAAAGAAGCTGACCATCATATCCCGCTGCGGTTTCACCCGGACGCCATTGCGCGTGAGCCGGCGCACATGGATCGACCCGCCCCCGTACGTGCTAACCGTGACGGGAGTGACCGCAGAGGCAGCAAGCTCGAGTGTGAGCTTAAGAGCGCTCGGCGCATCATCACGCGTGAACTCGATCCTCGACGGCGTGACGGTCAGCGCGAGTGGTGGAGAGCCCCCGGAGGCCGCGAGCGGGAGAGCCAGGAGTAACAGAAGCGCGGGAGCCCAGCCCGTCAGGCAAGTACCGATCGCTTCTCTGTTCCAGGGCCATCCTGCAGGACGGACCTGCTCTGCTCGCACCTTACGCGCGCTGCGCCGCCGCGCGCGCCATCGGCGCGCGGCCGTCCCGCCGGTGCCGGACCAGCGCTTCGAACAGGCGCCGCTGCCGCTCGTCGTCGAGCGCGCCCAGCTCGGGGTGCCACTGCACGCCGATCAGGAAGGGGTGGCGGTCGGACTCGACCGCCTCGATGACACCGTCGGGGCTCCACGCGACGGCGCGCAGCCCCTTCCCCAGGCGGCCGACCGCCTGATGGTGCACGGAGTGCACGCTCAGCTCGGTCGCGCCCAGGATGCGCGCGAGCCGGCTCGTCGGCTCGATGTTCACCGGGTGCTCGACCGGGCGGAGCTCGGGATGGCGGTGCCTGACCTTCTCGCCGAAGTGATCCGGGATGTGGGAGACGAGGTCGCCGCCGAGCGCGATGTTCACGAGCTGCATGCCGCGGCAGATAGAGAGGATGGGAAGATCCTGGCGCGCGAGCGCGGCGCGCGCGAGCGCCAGCTCGAAGCCGTCGCGCTCGGGCGAGATGCCGTAGTTCGCCTCGTGGCGAACGCCGCCGTAGTGCGCCGGATCGACGTCGCCGCCGCCCGGGAGGATGAGGGCCGCGATGGCGCCGAGGGCTTCGGGGATCTCGCCCTCGACCGCCGGCAGCACGATCGGCACCCCGCCCGCCAGCCGGACGACATCCACGTACTCGCACGGGAGGGAGAAGGTCTGCCGCTGCCCCGCCCTGCCGTAGCTGGAGATGCCGATGAGAGGTCGCGCCACCGCCTGACTCCGAGCCTCCTAGAGTAGCGGGCGCGGGCGCAAGGTTCCAGCAGCGCGCCCGCTGTGGTAGGGCCGGCCATGGCCTTCCCCCGCCAGGTGCCCCACATCCCGCGCCTCTCGGAGACCCACGAGCTGCGCGAGGACGTGGTCTACGCCCACGCCGGCGGCGTCCCGCTCCGCTTCGATCATTACCGCCCGCGCAAGGTCGCGGGCGCGGCGCCGGCGGTCGTCTTCGTCCACGGCGGGGCCTGGATGCACGGCGACCCGAGCCAGGCGGCCGGCAACGCGCTCCACCTCGCCCGCCGCGGCATCGCGACCATCTCGCTCTCGTACCGCCTCGCGCCCGCCCACCGCTTCCCCGCCCCGCTCGACGACGTGCGCCACGGGTTGCGCTGGGTGCGCGCGCACGCGGGCGAGCTCGGCATCGATCCCGAGCGCCTGGCGCTTCTCGGCCTCTCGGCGGGCGCCCACCTCGCCCTGCTCGCGCACGTCGCGCGCGGTGTTCCGGAGCTGGCGCCCGACCTGCCGCCCGAGCTCGGCGAGGTGCCCGAGGACGTGCGCGCGGTCGTCGTCCACTACGGGCCGTTCGACCTCTCCCGCAGCCGCGCCTTCCCCGACGGGATCGACCCGACGGCCGAGCTCCTCGGCCCGCGCTCCGCCGAGCCCGCCTGGGTGCGCCTCGCCTCGGCGACCGAGCACGCGGCGCACGCGACGGCCCCGGTGCTCTTGATCCACGGCACCGCCGACACCGTCGTCTCCTACCGCCAGTCGGTGCGCATGCACGAGGCGCTGGTGGCGGCGGGGAAGCCGGCGGAGCTGCTCCTCCTCGAGGGGGCGCCGCACGCCTTCCAGATCGACTGGCGCGGCGAGGCGAACCGCCGCGCCAACCAGGCGATGGACGCTTTCCTCGAGCGGCATCTGCGCGCGGAGCCGTGAGCGTCCGGGCGCGGCCTCACTAAAGCTGCGCCCGCAGGATGCGCCGGTAGAACTCGACCGCGCTTTCGATCTGCTCGATCTCGAAGCGCTCGTCCGTCCCGTGGAAGCGCGTGAGGTCCTGGGGGCCGACGCGGAAGGGCATGAAGCGGTATACGTCGTCGGCCACGGCGGCGAAGTGGCGCGAGTCCGTTCCCCCGAGGACCAGGCCCGGGGCAGGCACCGCATTGGGAAAGAGCTCGCGAATCGTCCGTTCCAGCAGGTGATAGGCAGGCGATACGGTGCTCGATTCCGGCGAGGGTTCGGACGTCATGCGCTCGATCTTGCCGACCTCGATGCGGTCGTCGGCAACCACCTGGCGCACATGCGTCAGCACGCTCTCGACGCTCTCGCCGGGGAGAATGCGGAAGTTCACCACCGCCCGGGCCTTCGACGGCAGCACGTTCTCCTTCACGCCGGATTGAAAAATCGTGGGCGCCGTGGTCGTCCGCACCAGTGCGTTCGTCGTGGGCGTCTTCTCCAGCGAACGGACGACGAGGGGCTCGAAGAGCCAGAGGTTCGAAAGCATCAAGCGCTTGCCGAACGGCATGTAGGGCGCCAGCGCCTGCATCTCACGCCGCGGCGCCCCGCGCAGACGCGCCGGCATCGGGTGGCGCTCGAGGCGGTCGATCGCCGCGGCGAGGAGCCCGATCGCGGTCTCGGGCGGCGGTCTCGACGAGTGCCCGCCTTCGGTTTCCGCGACGAGCTCCACGCTGACGTATCCCTTCTCGGCGATGCCGATCGATGCCACCGGCTCCTGCACGCCGGGAAAGACGCCCTGGCTGACGAACCGCCCTTCGTCCAGCACGTAGTCCAGACGAACGCCGCGCTCCGCGAGCAGCGCGGCGATCCGGGCCGCGCCCTCCAGACCGCCCACCTCCTCGTCGAAACCGGAGGCGAGGTAGACCGTTTGCCGGGGCCGGAAACCCTCCGCGAGCAGCGATTCCACCGCCTCCATCAGGAAGACGAGGGACGCCTTGTCGTCCAGAGCGCCGCGGCCCCAGACGAAGCCGTCGGCGATCACTCCTCCGAAGGGCGGGTGCGCCCACCTCCCTTCGGTCCCGGGCTCGACCGGCACGACGTCCTGGTGCGCCATCAGCAGGACGGGCTTCGCGGAAGCATCGGCTCCTTTCCAGGTGTAGAGAAGACCGTCGCCGTTCACGAGCTCGCGGACGAGCGAACGGCGAACCTTCGGATAGGTCCGCGCGAGGAAAGCGCGTAGCCCGACGAACTGGGCCCTGTCGTCCTCGGACGGATCCTGGTGCGAGACGGTCCTGAAGCGGATCGCCGCCGCGAGATGCTCCGCCGCCCGGTCGCGATCGATCGCCGAGGAAGGCTCCGCCCGGCCGGCGAGGACGAGTGCGACGACCGAGAGAAGCCTCGGCCAGCACGAAGGCCCCCCGGAGGCTGCCATGACGAAGCGCCATTAGCCGCCGACGGCGCGTCGATGCAAGCGGAGGCGGGTCGCGCGCTGCGTTGACTCCACGCGGCCGCTCGTAGGACAAGCGCGGAGCGTCCATCCGGCCCTCGAGGAGTCCTTGAGCACGATGCGCTGCCCGTCCTGCGGCCACGCGAACCGCGCCGCCGCCAAGTTCTGCGAGGAGTGCGGAACGCGCCTGGCCTCGGCGGCGGCGGCCGCAGAGCCGCCTCGGGCCCCGCGCGACTACACCCCCAGGCACCTCGCCGAGAAGATCCTGGGCTCCCGCGCCGCCCTCGAAGGCGAGCGCAAGCAGGTGACGGTTCTCTTCGCCGATGTGAAGGGCTCGATGGACCTCGCCGAGCAGCTCGACCCCGAGGAGTGGCACGGCATCCTGGACCGCTTCTTCCAGCTCCTCGCCGAAGGCGTGCACCGCTTCGAGGGGACCGTGAACCAGTACACCGGCGACGGCATCATGGCCCTGTTCGGCGCGCCCATCGCCCACGAGGATCACGCCCGGCGGGCGTGCTACGCAGCGCTACACCTCGCGGAAGCGCTCCGCCGCTACGGCGAGGAGCTGAAGCGCAGGCTCGGCCTCGGCTTCTCGGTGCGCATGGGGCTGAATTCCGGGGAGGTCGTGGTGGGCAGGATCGGCGACGACCTCCGCATGGATTACACCGCGCAGGGCCACACCGTCGGGCTCGCCCAGCGCATGGAGCAGCTCGCCGGGCCCGAGCGCGTCTACCTGACCGAGCACACCGCGGCCCTCGTCTCGGGGTTCTTCCGGCTCCGCGACCTCGGGCGGTTCGAGCTGAAAGGCGTCCGTGAGCCGGTACTGGTCTACGAGCTCGAGGGGCTCGGACCGATCCGCACCCGCCTCGAAGCCTCCCGGGCGCGTGGCTTCTCGCGTTTCGTCGGCCGCGACGAGGAGATGAAGGCGCTCGAGGCGGCGCTCGCCCGCGCCCTCGCAGGCGCGGGCCAGGTCGTCGGGGTGGCGGGAGATGCCGGCGTCGGGAAGAGCCGGCTCAGCTACGAGCTCGCCGAGCGCTGCCGGGCGCGCGGCATCCGCTTCGCGGAAGGACACGCGCCGCCGCACGGGAAGATGATCCCCCTCCTCCCCTGGATCGATCTCTACCGGAACTACTTCGGGATCACCGAGCAGGACGACGACGAGACGGCGCGCGACAAGATCGCGGGCCGGACACTGCGCCTCGACGAGAGCCTCGCCGAATCGCTGCCGATCCTCTTCGACTTCCTCGGCGTTCCCGACCCGGCCCGGGCTTCGCCGCCCATGGACCCCGAGGCACGGCAGCGTGCGCTCGTGGAGCTCGCGCAGCGCCTCGCGCGCGCGCAAAGCCGGCGCGAGCCGGCGGTCCAGCTCTTCGAGGACCTCCACTGGATGGATGGGGCGAGCGAAGCGTTCCTCGCCGCGATGGTCGATGTCCTTCCCGAGACACGCACGCTCCTCGTCGTCACCTTCCGGCCGGAATACCGCGCGCCGTGGATGCAGAGCGCCTGCTACCAGCAGCTCTCGCTCCTTCCGCTCGGTCCCGCGGCGATCGCGGAATTGCTCGACAGCCTTCTCGGCCGCGACCCCTCGCTGGCCGGCCTTGCCGAACGGATCCGCGAGCGGGCGGGCGGGAACCCCTTCTTCACCGAGGAGGTCGTCCAGTCACTGTTCGAGGCCGGCGTTCTCGGCGGCGCCCGGGGAGCCCATCGGCTCGTGAGGCCCGTCGAGAGGCTCGAGATCCCGGCGAGCGTCCAATCGATCCTCGCTGCGCGCATCGACCGGCTCGGTGAGCGGGAAAAGGCCGCGCTCCAGATCGCCGCCGTGATCGGCAAGGACTTCTCCGAGCCCGTCCTCGCGCGGGTCGCGGAATTGCCGGAGGAGGAGCTCCGAGCCGCGCTCCGAGAGCTGGTCGCGGCCGAGCTCGTCTACCCGCAGAGCCTGTATCCGGTCGCCGAGTACGCGTTCAAGCATCCGCTGACGCAGGAGGTCGCCTATCGCTCCCAGCTCGCCGAGCGGCGCGCTCGAACCCACGAGCGGGTCGCCCGCGCGATCGCCGAGACCTACGCCGACAAGCTCGACGAGCGAGCAGCGCTCCTCGCACACCATTTCGAGGCCGCCGGCGAGAGCTTGGAGGCCGCGAGGTGGAACCGGCGCGCCGCCCGCTGGGTGGGATCCACCCATCTCGCCGAGGGCTTGGCCCACTGGCGGAGAGTGGTGAGGCTCCTCGAGGGCCTGCCCGAGTCGGCCGACACGGTGCCGCTCGCGCTCGAGGGGCGGGCCGCCGTTCTCTCCTTTGGCTGGATCGTCGGCATCACGGCGGACGAGGCGGCGAAGCTCTTCACCGAGAGCCGCGCACTCGCCGCGCGCGTGGGCGATCCGAGCGCGCTTGCGATCCTCACGGCCCACTACGCGGGCATCAAGGCTGCGCACCGGGAGATCGACGAGTACGTCCGCCTGAGCTGGGAGGCCGTGCGCATCGCGGAGCGGACGGGCGACGCCGCGCTGCGCGCCGCGATGTGGCCACCCCTCGTGCGATCGCACCTCCTCTCCGGACGCCTGCGGGAGGCGCTGACGCTGTCCGAGCAGGCGCTCTCCGCGTTGCCCGAGGATCCCGCGTTCGGCACGCTTCTCGGCTACAGCCCCTACCTCAATCTCATGCAACTCCGCGCCAACCTCCTGGCGTACGCGGGACGCTGGCCCGAGGCCACGGGCGGGTTCGAGCGGATGATCGCCGCCGCCCGCGCGCACCGATCTCAGGGACTGGTGGCGTCCGCCTCCAGCGACTACGGCTGGTGGGCGGCCCTCTTCGGCGATGCGCCGACCGCGCTCGCTCAGGGCCGTCGCGGTCTCGAGATCGCGGAGAAGCTCGGCAACCGGCTGACGCAAGTGTACGCGTGCAACGCGCTCGGGGTCGCCGAGCTCTCCGCGGGACGACCGAGCGAGGCCGTGGCGGCACTCGAGAAAGCGCTGCGGATCGCACGCGAGATGCGAACCGGTGAGGAAGCAGCGTTGCAGACGCTTGCGCACCTGGCGGAAGCGTATCTTGCCGAGGGAGACGCTGCTCGGGCGCGGGAGCTCGCGGAGAACGCCGTGAGCGAGGCCTGCCGGCACCGCGTGCTCGCGGCGGAATGCTTCGCGCGACTCGTCCAGGCCCGCGTCCTCCTCTCGAGCGAAGGGCTCGCGGGGGGAGCGGGCGCGGCGAGCGCGCTCGAGCGCGCGCTCGCCCTCGTCGAGGAGACGGGTGCAAGGTGTTACGCCGCCTTCGTTCGTGTCGAGCGCGCGCGGCTCGCCCGCCTCTCGGGCGACGAGGCGGGGTACGAGCACGAAATCCGCCTCGCCCAGCGCCTCTTCACCGAGATGGGCGCAACCGCACGCGCGGAGGAGGTCGCCCGGAAAGTCGGGCGGTGAGCTGCCGGCGCCGCCTCCGGCCGCGGCGTTGCCGCGCTTGCCCCGGGGCAAACGCCTCGGCTACACGCCCGATATGACGACTGCCCCGATGATTCACGGTCACTGCGACCCGCGATTCCTCGCGGTGCGCGACGCCTTCGCGGAAAATTTCGCGGCGGGACGGGAAGTCGGTGCGTCGTTCGCCGCGACCGTCGAGGGCGAGCCCGTGGTCGATCTGTGGGGCGGGTACGCGGACGCGGCAACGACGCGCCCGTGGGAGCGCGACACCATCGTCAACGTGTTCTCGACGACCAAAGCGATGACCGCGGTCTGCGCTCACCTCCTCGTCGATCGCGGACAGCTCGACCTGGACGCGCCCGTGGCGCGCTACTGGCCCGAGTTCGCGCAGGCGGGGAAGGAGCGGATCACGACGCGGC
>Ga0137403_10008914_pt1 | contig 11193 bp, 7 predicted proteins | sample CZOMad2_1_16fung_FD_122057 | JGI IMG/M metagenome (GOLD analysis project Ga0137403, IMG submission 122057) | Vadose zone soil fungal communities from Angelo Coast Range Reserve, California, USA - CZOMad2_1_16fungal (Hybrid Assembly) | ecosystem: Environmental > Terrestrial > Soil > Vadose zone...
GGACGTCATCGCCACGCGCATTATTGAGTTGGCAGATGGCCGCTGTTTTTCACATCCGGGGAATTACACGGCTTACCTGGAATCAAAAGCGATCCGGCAGAATATCGCGGAGCAATCGGAGCGGCGCCGCCAGCGATTCCTCCGGGAAGAATTGCAATGGGTCCGCGCCGGTGTCCGCGCCCAGCGGTCCAAACCGCGGCATCGGCTCGAATCCTTTTACCAGGTCAAGGGCCTCGAAGCGCCGCCCGAGGAAAGGGAACTGGATGTCCTCATCCCACCGCCGCCCGAACTGGGCAACACCGTTATGGAACTCGTCAATGTCGGCGCGTGCGTCGGCGAAGACGACCGACAGCGTTGGCTTTTTCGCCGGCTCGCGCTCTCACTTAAACCTGGCCAATGCACCGGGGTGGTGGGGCGCAATGGCGTCGGGAAGACAACACTGCTGCGAATTTGTCTCGGCGAACGACGGCCGGACGAAGGAACGATAAAAATTGGAAAGAAGGTGCTCTTCAACTACATCGATCAGGCACGGATGCAACTCAACGGGACGGGCACCGTGCTGGAGGAAGTTGCGGACGGGAGTGAAACGGTGCTGTTCGGTCAGCAACGACTGAGCGCGCGGTCTTATCTGCGGCGTTTTCTGTTCGCTGACGAACGGGTGAACGAGCCCGTAACCCGCCTCTCGGGTGGCGAGCGCGCGCGCTTAATGCTCGCGAAGGTGTTGCGGCGCGGCGGAAATGTGCTGGTGCTGGATGAACCGACCAATGATTTGGATTTGCCCAGCCTGCGGATGCTGGAGGAGGCCCTGGCGGATTTTGACGGCAGTGTGCTGGTCGTCAGTCATGATCGCTATCTTTTGGATCGCATTTGCGACCAGATTATCGCTTTTGAAGAGGACGGTTTGTTCGTTCAACCGGGTAACTATTCGTATTACTTGGAGAAGAAAAAAGAACGAGAAGCCCGCACTCAGACAATTTGGCCGAACACCAGCAAGCCGTTGGCTGGCAAAGGCGAGAAGGCCAGCGTATCCAAACCAGCCCGGCCAGGCAAGTTAACCTTCAAAGAAAGGCGCGAACTGGAAGGGATGGAAGCTGCCATTTTGGCTGCGGAAAGCCTGGTGCAGGAACTGGAGACTACCTTGAACGATCCTCAATTCCACGCCACGCGCTCACGGGAAGCTCGCGGAATCATCGCCGAATTGGAAAATGCCAAAGGCGAAGTGACGCGCTTATACGACCGCTGGCATGAGCTCGGCGAAAGAGTATCGGGTGACAAATGAAGAAGCCAGGCCAAAAACTGTGACTGAGATACTAAAACAACCAAGCCCCGGCTCTGGCGCCTCTACGCCGATACCTGTCCGCAGTTCGCGTACCGGCCTTCTGTATGGGCTAAGTGCCTATACCATGTGGGGTTTCATCCCGCTCTATTTCCGCGCGCTGTCTCACGTTTCGCCCCCGATCGTCCTTTGTCATCGCGTTTGCTGGTCTGCTCTCTTCATGGCATTGGTGGTCTCGATTCGTGGCGAGTGGAAAGCCATCGCGCCTGTCTTGCGTTCTCGCAGGAACGTGTTGCTGCTTTGCGCCGGCGCCGTGCTCATCGCCCTGAATTGGCTTATTTTCATTTACGCAATTGCCCAACAGCACCTCTTGCAAGCAAGCCTGGGCTATTTCATCAACCCATTGTTCTCTATCGCACTCGGCATGATGTTCCTGGGCGAGCGACTGCGTCCCTGGCAGTGGGTGGCGGTTCTGATCGCATCCATCTCCGTGATCAACCTGACTCTCTGTGGCACCGGTCTGCCCTGGATTGCCGTTTCGCTCGCCGGTTCTTTCGGACTTTATGGCCTGGTGCGCAAGAGTGTTGATATTAACTCTCTCCATGGCTTGACCATAGAATCTGCGATTCTCCTACCGGTTGCTTTGCTTGTGCTCGCAATTTTGCCTTCTGGCGGAATGACCATTCCCACCCGGGGTCTTCTCTCCTTGTCAGGCATCTTTACCGCTGTTCCATTGCTGTTTTTCGGGGCCGCTTTGCGTCGCTTGCAGCTTTCAACCCTTGGTTTCCTGCAGTATATCGGCCCGACGCTGCAATTCGTGGTCGCCCTCTGGCTCTTTCACGAAGCCCTCGATCCCGCAAAGCTAGCGAGTTTCGCCCTGTGCTGGCTGGCCATTGTGGTTTACGCCGCCGACTCTCTTGTTAACCGCCGTCCGCTGGCTGTGGCGGACGAGCCGGAATGAGAAATGCCATCTGCGCCGGGCGGATTTATTGCCCGAGCACCCGGTGTTTCTGCGCCTGGTACTCGTCCTCCGTGATGGCGCCTTCGTCTCGGGCTTTCTTAAGGTCGAGCAATTCCTGGCCGCGGGTGGGTTGGCCGTGTTCCTTGTGTTCGCCAATCGACCAGGCGCAGCCCGAGAGCAAGCAAGCCATAATTGCGAGCGTTGTGGTCAAGGTTCCTAACTGCCATGCCTTTCGTTTCATGTTCTGAGTTTGGTCCGAATGTTTCAGTTCGTTGTCATTGGAGACCCGCTGGCCCCCTTATTAATGAATACCCGTAAGCCGCCAAAAGGTTTCAATCTTCTCATCGTCTCCCATGTCCACGTCTCCTTCGCGCCGGCAATAGTTCTGGCGCCGGGCAATGACAAGGAGAAAAAACCTCCAAGACTATCGCCTCGATTCCTTGTTACCTTTTCCCGATTCCCGGTCTGGAAAGGAGTGAAAGGCGCTCACAAGTGAAACGCGTCGAAAACCATAAAGCATAAACCAGGCTGAAAGAGCCTGAAGAACAAGAAAGGCAAACAGTCATGAAAAGTTCACAAACCAGTAATCACAGGTCAAGTCGCTTCAAAGCAACCAAGTACGCCGCACCGGCAGTGGCCCTGGCGCTGCTGGCGTTCACCATTGGCGCGCGGGCGCAAGATAGCACTCCGCCTGGATTGCCGTCGCCTCTGTGCGACAGCCTGAGGATACCCGATGGAAATTCCCTGACCTTCCACGCTTATGCAGTCGGCGTGCAGATCTATCGGTGGAATGGCACCAACTGGATCTTCGTGGCGCCGTCCGCCACCTTGTACGGCGATCCCGGTTATCACGGGCAGATCGGGACCCACTTTGCCGGCCCGACATGGCAGAGCAACAGCGGCAGCAAGGTCGTAGGGATGCGCCTTGAGGGTTGCACGCCTGACACAAGCGCGATTCCCTGGCTAAAGCTGGGGGCGGTCTCGACCCAGGGGCCCGGGGTATTCGCTGGAGTGACTTTCATTCAACGGGTCAACACTATCGGAGGCAAGGCCCCTTCTGGCGCCGGCACTACAGTCGGCCAAGTCGCAAACGTGCCCTACAGCGCAGAGTATTACTTCTACTCCGCGACCGACTAAAACCAACCCGTCTCGTTCGGAACCTGCTCGCCGAATTCGGACCGGCGAGCAGGAATCGTCGAAGAGGCATTCGTTTTCCGCCAAAAAACTGGAATTATTTTCCCGGCCCGGTTGTCCGCTCGAGGAGGGCGTTGGCCGCATCATATCTACCTTGACGCTTGAGAACATCCACTAAATTGTTGAGCGAGGTGGCCACATCCGGGTGCTGGCTGTCGAGGAACCTCATTGTCATGTCGAGCGCCTCGCGGAGCATCGTTTCGGCCGCGGCCAGCTCGTTTTGATCGCGGAGCACCATGGCCAGGCTATTGAGCGAGGTAGCCACCGCCGGATGACTGTTCCCAAAGAGCTTTTGCCGCATGGCCAATGCTTCGCGCTGAGTTAATTCGGCTTCCAACAGCTTGCCCTCGCGTGCCAGCACGATCCCGAGGTTATTGAGCGAAGTGGCAACGGCTGGATGCTCATCGCTCAAGAGCTTTCGGCGCATGGCGAGGGCTTCACGCTGCATCGTCTCGGCTTCCGTCAGCCGGTCCTGGCGCTCGAGCACGTGCGCCAGGTTGTGGAGTGAGGTGGCCACGTCCTGGTTTTCGTTGCCCAACAGCTTTTGGGCGATTCCGAGCGCAGCGCGATGCAGATTCTCGGCTTCCGATAAGTTCCCTTCGCGTTCGAGAACCAGGCCCAGGCTGCTAAGCGAGCCCGCCACCGCAAGGTTGTCATTGCCCAGAAGCTTTTGACGTATCCCCAGCGCTTCGCGCTGCACGGCTTCTGCTTCGGTAAAGTTACCCTCGCGCTCGAGCACGGTGCCCAAGTTGCCGAGGGAACCGGCGACATCGAGGTGGTCGTTGCCAAGCAATCTGCGGTTCAACTCCAACGCCTGCCGGTGCAAGGATTCCGCCTGCTTGATGTCAAACTGGTGCATGAGCGCATCTCCCAGAAGGTTCAGCGCATCGGCGACTGGTTTACTTTCGGAGCCAAAGTGCAATTGGGCCAGGCGAAGATTGATACGAGCCATCTCCTCCATTTGCTTGTAAAAGCCCATTTCATGGTAGGTGTTGGCGAGTGCGGTGCGCAGTTGGATCTCGACGTCCGGCTGGTTGGTCATGTCGTTGCCAACGCGCTCAGCAGTCTGGTCGAGGACTTTACGCAGCGGGCCGGTATTTGGACCTGGAGTTACTGCCTGGCCAACTTGTTTGAGGGTGGCTTCCAAGAAGCCTGCGACTTGGTGGCTCTTGCCGGCTTCGCTTCTGGCCTTCTTTTCGTTGGCCTCCGCCGAACCCCGGTCAAGCTCTGCGGCTCGGCGCAATCGCTCTTGTTCCTGTTCAGCCGCGACGGCGCGCTGCCGGGCAGCCTTCTCCTGCAAGAACATCCAAATTGAACAAGTCAAGCCGATCACGAGCGCGGTTGCGATCGCGCTCGCGGAGCCAAAGGCCAAGCGATTGCGCCGAACCGCTTTTTTGAGCCGATACCATTTGGTTGGTGGACGGGCGATGATTGGTTCGTCGTTGAGATAACGCTCAAGGTCCTTAGCCAGGCCGTTCGCCGTTTCGTAACGGCGCGAGCGATCTTTTTCGAGGCATTTCATAACGATCCAGTCCAAGTCGCCACGCACAAGGAGGATGAGCTTGGGGGGTTCGAGCTGACGGCGCTTGGCGGCTGTGGTCAATTCCGCTTTGGCCATCGTTCCCAATCGAGTCGAGGGCCGCATTGGTTCCTCTTCTCGAATGACGCGGCGCATGGCATCCAAACCCGCTTTGAGCAATGCCGCCGTATCGAAAGGGATGGTCCCGGTGAGCAACTCGTAAAGCAGCACACCGAGGCTGTAGATATCGCTGCGGGTGTCAATATCCAGGCTGGTCAACTCAGCCTGTTCCGGGCTCATGTAAGCCGGGGTGCCGATGAATTGCTCGAAGGCGGTGAAGACTGTTTGATCTGTCAACCGCCCCTGGGCGGCTTTGGCGATGCCGAAATCTATGACCTTCGGTACCGGCACGCCATCGTTGACTGTGACTAGAATATTCGACGGCTTGAGGTCGCGATGAATGATCCCTTTCTGGTGGGCGTGCTGGACGGCTTGGCAGACTTGCACAAAAAGCTTCAGCCGCCGAGCTGTCGGGAGATTGTGCTGGTCGCAGTAATCAGTCACCTTGAGGCCGCGCACCAATTCCATGACGAAGTAGGGCCGGCCAGTTTCGCTCGCGCCGGCATCGAACACCTTGGCGATATTAGGGTGCTCCATCATGGCCACAGCTTGGCGTTCAGCTTCAAACCGGGTAATGACCTGTTTGGTGTCCATCCCCAGCTTGATAACCTTGAGCGCTACCCGCCGCCGCACTGGCTGCTCCTGCTCGGCCATATAGACGGTTCCGCAACCGCCTTCGCCGATTTTTTGCAGCAACTTGTAACGGCCAATGAGCGTGCCGGGTTTTTCCTCAACTGGCAGCGCAAGGCGGAACGTTTGCGACTGGCTGGCCGCATCGCCAAGCACCCCGGCGTCTGGGCGGTCCGGAGTTCCCGGCTTAATGAGTTGCATCCCCAGCAGGCACTTGGGACAGAGTCCCTCGGGCGCGTTGGCGGGCAGTTCGGCCCCGCATTCATCACATGTTCGTTCCGTTTTCACGGAGGCGGGCAAATAGGTGCTCCGGGACGCTCGATTCTGCGGTTGGCATTACTTGTTCGCAAGGCCAGAATTGCCTGGACCAAAACTAATCCGCCTCAGATGAGCCGAAACGCCCGAAGCTCGGTGGGTCCAGGTAAGCCCGTTCTCGGAGGTCAGCACGATACCATTCCATCCGATCGCCACAAATTGGCCATTCCCGTAAGCTACATCCAACAGGCGCTGGTCAGTGCCCGAGCGGCACGACCGCCACTGAAGGCCATTTCTCGACGCGAGGATCGTACCGGCATAACCGACGGCGACGAAGATACCATTGCCGTAGGCGATGCCTCGAAGGCGCTCTTCAGTCCCGGGGTTGCGCACTGTCCAGTCAATCCCATAGGCTGAGGTGACGACGACGCCTTCATTTCCGACTGCGACGAACAGGCCGTTGCCGTAAGCAATGCCATGGAGGTTGGCGGCCAAGCCGGGCGGTCGAGTTTTCCGACAGCCTTCTTCAGAGGAGACTTGGATGATTGGGCCAAACCCAACCTCGGCTGTCAAACCCAACCCATGTGCCAGACGCAAAGGATACTGCCACTGAGTCCCTTCGGCGACAGTTTCGTCCGCCCGCAGCCACGTGAGCCCGTCTGATGATGTGATGATTCTGCCGTCATCACCCAGCACGAGAAAAGCGGTGTTGTAAGTTCCGGCGAGGCGCATCGCCTGACAGCTTGGTTTGCGCAGAGATGGAGCTCCACGTTCCCAGAGACCGGTTCCGCCAAAAACAGCTGTTGAGCTCAACAGCAGCCAGGGGAGCAGGAGCGCAGCGGGGTTTCGCTTTTCTCGTTCTCGATCTGGGCTCGTTGTTTGCATCTACTGTGTACAGACCGTAAGCAGATGAAAGGTAACACCAAGCGCCAGTCGGCATCCGCCCTTCGAAGTGGCCTCGATGAGTGAATTGGCCGTAATGGGCGAAGTGGTTGGCCTTCTTGAGCATGGTGGAGGCAGCGGTCGCGAAACGCGCATGCCCGGCCAGTGTTGAACCGCCTAGACAACCGGAACTTTCAAGTCCGGTATCGTAGATGATTTGACGCGAAGTTGGGCCAAGGACGGCCGTATTGTCACCCTTATCCTCATGGATGCGGCGTTCGCCTTGCTCGATCCTCAGACTCTATTGACAGTTCGCTAGAAATTGAACGTGGTTTGAATATACAGCCAATCCGCGTCCCTGGCGCCACCGACGTTAGCCAGTGAGCTCCGGATATAGTCACCAATGAAAAAATGTCCATAGCCGGCGCGCACTATGGCCCAGGGTTTGATGGAATACGTGGTCTCCAGGTCCAGTTCGGACCCAATGAAACTGTTGAACCCTGGATTGCGGCCATAGGAAACAGGCTCGCCGGGACTGGCTGGGCCGTTCGCGCCACGCGCTAATCCCCCTTCGGAATAGAAGAAGTCGTGGGTGTCGGCGAGCCAAAACAGATGGTAATCCAAAGTTAGCAAAAGCGCTTTGGCGGGTTTAATCGAGGCGCTCAAACGAGGGTTATGAATATTACGCCAACCGACTAAATCCATGTAGCCGTAAAGTTTATGGTTTGTCGGGAACAAATTCTCGAAGGTCTGGTTCTTTCCGTCCCTGGGATCGGCGTCGCCAGACGCGAAATTGTATTCCAAGCCCAAACGGGGAGCCCCCACAACTTCCGTCCAGGTAAAACCGCAGGCCGCGGAAGCCGCCAGCGCCTCATGATCCAAACGGTGTCTGCCGGCGGGCGGCACCTGCAGGTTGATGCTCCCGAGTTGGCCGGCCACTTCCACCGTGTAATCCCAACCATTCCATTGGCCAGGCAGCGATTTGACACGCGTTCCCAATGTGAAGATATCACGCGCGCTGGGCAGGTTGTAAAGCGAGCCCGCCGCAGCAGTGGCCGCCTTAGCGCTGGCATCGCGGGAGAGGAAATAGATCTGCGCCTCTTGCCTGGGTGCCAGGTTTGTGCTCGAGGCGTAAACACCCGAAAACCAGTCGTAATCATTCGGCTCGTTGAAGTGGTGCTGCACCGGCAGGACCACTCGCCCCGCAAATGCATCCACCCACAAATGCGCATTTTCGAAACGGAATTTGACAGCATCGAATGCGCGCGGGATGTTCGCCCAGTCCGCACCTCCGACCAGTCGCTCGTCTCCGTAAATGAGTTCTTGCCGCCCGATTTTTGCGGTGATGGGAAACTGAGAAGAATCCCCCAGGCGAACGAAAGCCTGGTGCAAGTCGAGTTGGTCAGCATCAGGGCTGGGATGACGCTCGTCTCCAACGCTCGAGCTATCTCGCGCTTCGCCAAAAACGCTGAACCATGAACAAGGCGTGTACCCAAGATGGACTTTTTCGCGGAGCAGCAGATAGGAATTATCATTATCGACACCAGTGCGACGGAAGTCAAAATTGGGATAAACACCACCGTTCTCTTTGAGCTCATAACGGAGCCGAACTTGACCCCCGAGGTCCCAGGGTTCAAAACCAGGAGACTGTTGACGTAGCCATTGATTCGCCAGTCCGGGACTGACCCCGGTTGCCTGGGATGGCGGCGGCGCATAGGCGGCCGACGAGGTCGCAAGTGATTTGTCCTGGCCGTCGGCCGTTGCGCCTGCAATCACCACCTGGGCCACAAGCAAGTTCCGAGAAATCTCCGCCTTTGTGGGCAGCGGAAGGCAGCGCCTGATGCGCCCCAGGAGCCTCCGGATCGCCAAAGCTACTGGAACGAGTCCGAGTTTCATGCGTCCATTCTTAAGCTTGCAATTCCTTACTTTTGAAATGCTCCCGCTGCGTGATCAGCCTCCGCCAGATTACTGGCGCGCAAGAGTTTAAGCTTTCCATTGGCGGTGACCATTGCCAGCGTATTGCCATCGGGCGAAAACAACACCAGCCGCGCGGGACTTTCGAGCGAAAAAGTGGTTATTTCCTGATTGGAGTCAACGCTGAACAACCTCACGGTATTGTCGTCGCTGCCGCTGGCCAGAGTCTTTCCGTCCCCCGAAAAGTCCAGGGTCCGCACGGCCGCCTGGTGATAGGGCATGGAAGCGAGCGCCCGGGTTAGATCTGATTCTTTCCAAAGCTTTATCATATCTGCCCCGCAGCCCGAGGCCAGCATCTTCCCGTCACGAGAATATGCCAGCGAGCAGATCGCTCCTCGATGTTCGCCGGGGCTGTTCGCTCCGAGAAGCCTTTGTGTCACCACATCCCACACCTTAATCGACCGATCCTGACCCCCACTCAAAATCTTATCCCCCCGAGGAGAGAATTTGACCGAACGAACTGAGCCCTGATGGCCTGGCCACGGTGGCGCAAGGTCCCTTCCGGACGCGATCTCCAGAAGCTGAATCATCCCGTCATCCCGGCCCAGCACTGCCAGGCGGCCATCCGGTGAAAGATCGGCCGATCTGGCGCCAGTCGTGTTTCGACCTGGGATCGACGTGGCGCTGTTGGCTTCCAGGTTCCACCAAACAGGCGTCCCTGTAGCGCTCGAAACCAGGAGGTTCTTCGAGTTCTGTGAAAAGCCAACGACATAGCTGGCGTCGGGCCGCATCGCAATCAAGTTGAATGTCTTCACTTCCCAGACCTTGACCGCGTCCCCTTTGCAGGCCGCAGCTATTAGTTTGCTGTCCTGTGAAAACGTGAAATTTCCCCAATCCTCATGAGGTGCCACGCCTTCTATCTCGTCAGGAGCTGCCTTTTCCGACAGGTTCCGTAACCTGAGCACGCTGTTCCGTCCTCCCGCAGCCAACCCTTGGCCGTCGGGAGAAAAGGCCAGCGACCAGACCTGGCCCATCGGACCTCGAAACGACAGGTGCATCGGTATCCGGGTGGCGACATCCCACAGTTGAACGGTTTCATCCGCGCCGCCCGCCGCCAGGGTTTTTCCGTTTGTCGAGAAGGCCAGCGAGAGCACGGGCAGACCCTGGCCTGCGAGATGTTCTCGCTGTTTGCTGATCAAATTGAACATTTCTATGCCGCCGTCTCCATTCCCAATTGCGAGTGTGCCGCTGTCGCCGGAGAATGCCAGACAACGAATTTGGAAACGATCCTGCACTAGTGGCACGGACTCTTGGGTTTCGATATTCCAAAGCTCGATGGAATCATCAAAGCGGCGCGAGCTTTTGCCGGATTTGATCGCGGCGAGGAGTTTGCCATCGGGGGAAATTGTGATGAGAGGTCCCCAGCCATAGTCTGAACGGCGATCAACTTTGCCAGGCTTGGTAAATATTATCGCGCCGGTCGCCGTGTCAAGAATCTTGATTACGTTATCTGGATCGAGAATGACCGCCCGGTGTCCATTGGTAGCGACAGCCACAAGCTCGCCGGGTGCAGCTTGTGAGCTCACAATATCGCCGGTTTTCGTCTTGTACGTTTTGATCGTCCCTCCTCGCGTGCCGACCAGGTAACGCTCACCATTTCCGACGAAGCCCCCGAGCGCGGTGGCGTTCGTGACGGTAAGTAGTTCCCTCCTTGGGTCATCCAGATCCCACAGGCGTACCGTGTCGTCCCAGTAATAAACTGCCAGCATCTTCCCATTGGGAGAGAAGACCATTGCCCCGGCAACCTGGTTGCGAGTGGGCAACGCGAGCACCGAATCCTGGTGACAAAGCCACCACAAATGGCGCCATTCAAATCCGCGCAGGTCGGTTTGCCCATTTTTTGGCTTTTGATTTCTCAACACCGTCAAGACCGGCCAGAGATTGCCTTCGTTCCATTGCGTGAAGGCAACCGACAGATCCCGCACATAGAGGAGCCGGCGGTTCTGCTCGGCATTGCTCTCGGCCCGCCGCCATTGCCAAAGAACCAGGGAGCTACCCAGCAGTAACAGCATGAAAGCGGCGGCTACCCACGAGGCCACGAGCGGCTCGCGTCGGCACCAGCGCCAACCCTTCTGTACGCGATTCAGCGGGCGCGCCAAAATCGATTCACCGCGCAGGTAGCGGGCCAATTCATTCGCCAGGGCTTGCGCCGTTTGATACCTCCGATCGGGGTCCTTCTCGAGGCACTTTAAACAGATTGTTTCCAGGTCTCGCGGCACACTCGGATTCAACAAACGCGGTGATACTGGGTCGGTATTCAAGACCTGCAATAGCATCTCTTCCAGAGTTTCCGCTGCAAAAGGCGGCCGGCCAGTGAGCAGGTTGTACAGCAGAGCGCCCAGCGAATAGACATCGCTGGAAGGCACCAATCCATTGTGAGTG
>Ga0137403_10008915_pt1 | contig 11191 bp, 7 predicted proteins | sample CZOMad2_1_16fung_FD_122057 | JGI IMG/M metagenome (GOLD analysis project Ga0137403, IMG submission 122057) | Vadose zone soil fungal communities from Angelo Coast Range Reserve, California, USA - CZOMad2_1_16fungal (Hybrid Assembly) | ecosystem: Environmental > Terrestrial > Soil > Vadose zone...
CTCGCTCTTTCTTCTGGGCCTTCGCCGTCGCAGGCATCTTCCTGCTTATCGGAATCGCCGGCTACGTTTTTCTCCTGGGTTCAATGGACCCGGTGCCCGAGCCGGCATAGATTCGTAATCGCAAGCGAAACCATCGCAAAAAAAAGAGGGAGCCTTTTGGAGCCCCCCTTTTTGTCCGTATTTATTTGGAAGTGGAATCAATCAGAACGTAAGCCGCAAGGCGAACTGTCCGAAGCGGCGCTCATCATGGTTAGTTCCGGTTACGTTGTTGGTCCCCAGCCCGCCTTTAAGCGCCGTGACAGTGATCGCAGGCTTGCCCACGAAATTGGCGGCGTCGAGGTTCGATTGCAGGATGTAGAAGTTGTGATGGTTGAACACGTCGAACCCTTCGGCGCGGAATTGCAGCTTGAATCGTTCCGTGATCGCGAAGGTCTTGGTGATGGCAGCGTCGAAATTCCAAGCGCCGGGGCCACGGAACAAATTCCTGCCGGTCATGTTGGCGGGAAACGGACCAAAATCAGAGATCCCGGTCGGAAAATCCGGACTAGCCAGGCCAGGGTTGAATCCATTCGAATTAGCCGTTGGCAACGACAAAACCGTGTACTGGTTAGGCCCAACGTTCTGCGGTGTGTGTGTGCTCGTGCTCGTTATTGGGGTGGAGGGTACCAGGCGTGGAATGCCATCTCCGGCGCCGGCGTTGAGCGAGCTGGTCGTATCGAATACGGAGAATGGCGTCCCGGTCCGAACGGTAAATAGTCCTACCAGCGTCCAGCCGCCCATTGTCTGGCGTTTCCAGCCCCTTCCGCTCTTGAAAAATGGAAGCTCATAAATGGGAGCCACCGTAAGGCGGTGACGGATGTCGAAATCCGAACTTCCCCAGTCAAGCCGTGGATTGCGCGGATCCAGGTATCCGAGGTTTCCGATACCGTTGGAGGCGCCCTGCGTGCTGTCCGAGAATGTGGAACTCAGATCGTCCGTCGAGTGCGCCCAGGTGTAATTCGCAGTAACGCTCAAACCTGTATTGTGCAGGTTTTGCGTTTGCAGACGAATGTTCAAAGCGCTGTAGTGCGACGATCCGTTGCTGCCGCGGGTGTTGATTCCCGTGTACTGATTGTTGACGCGCGTATAATCGACACCATCGAATGCATCACCGAGATAGGCCTGGCCTCCGCCCTGCGGATTGAAAGCTGCGATGTCATACAAGTGGATGCCGTGGGCTCCCGAATATTCGAGAGCCAGAACCGTGTTGCGAGCAAGTTGATGGTCAACTGCCAGGCTGACGAACTGCGTCTGCGCCGTCGCGATGTTCTGGTTAACATGGCGCAAGCTGGATGGCGACAACGCCACCGATCCGGTCGTGCCCGCAAACGGGCCCAGGTTGTCGGTGCTTACTACAGGTGGAGGAACGCCCGGGGTCGTGGACGTGATCTGCACGCTCGCGTATGCCGGTGGATTCTGTATGACGTTGAACGTCACGTTGCCAAAGTTCCGCTCGTAGCTGATGCCATAGCCTCCCCGAAGGCTGGTCTTACCGTTCCCGAATAGGTCATAGGCGAAACCGATGCGCGGGCCGATCGTCCCATAGTTTGGATTCCACAGTGCGCCTACCGGGCTCTGGGGCACAGTCTGTACCGAGCCGTTGCGAATTTGCTGAAACACGTTGGATCCTGAACCAAAGTAAAAGTTGGAATCCAGACTCTGATTATTATTGTGCTGCACGCCGAAGTACTCGTAACGGAAACCATAGTTGAATGTGAATCTGGGGGTCACTTTCCAGCTATCTTGCAGATACGCCGCCCAATCCTGGTAGCGATAGCTGCGGGCAAAGCTCGGTTGAGTCGCCGGGAGCGTCAGAGTGCAGCTAGGGACGACGTTTGTTATCAACTGCCCCGTTACCGAGCGACGGCACGGAAACTCGCCCTGTGGATTCACGGCAACTTGGAACAGCGTCAGATTTCCGCTGAGCAGGTTGCCGAACCCAGACGCCGCGTCCGTCCCTAACTGCTCGATGGCCTGGGCAAATGCGCCAAAAGACTGGTTGATTTGCTGATAGTCGTACAGACCGCCGAAACGTATTGTGTGTTTGCCCTTCGTCCATGAGAAGTCTTGCAGCAACTGCAACACATTTTCCGGGCCGCCAAAGGGCAGACCGCCAGCGCCGGCAAATTGTGCGAACAGCCCCGGAAGCTGAATCGGTATGCCATTAAGAGTCGTTGGAGCCGCGGTCATGAGGAGTTCGGGCACGTTGAGCGACGATGGAGTAAAAGTCTGCTGGATGTTCAGGCGGCTGAAGCTGATCTTGGAACTGCTGTAGAGGGCCGGGCTGAACGAGTGATTCAGTGTAAATAGCCCGGTGTTGTTGAACTGCGAATCTCCAACGTTATATTGAGAATAAGGGCTCGCAAAGTCTCCGCCATTGAAGTCCACTAAGTTTTCCAGAGCGTAACGAAAGAACATTTGCGTGCTGTTGTTGAGGTTGAAATCCATGCGGCCCATGATCCGGTGTGTGTTCTGCGGCAGCCCGCCTCCGGCATCCGATGGCGCAGTGAAATTTACCAGGCCAAAAGTCCCGGCGGGAGTTGCAGTCGTGCTCGCGAAGTTGAACTTATTGTTTCCGAAGGCGTTAAAGTAGGCCTGTACATTTGGGGCGAATCCCGCTATGGCACTTGGCGTCGGCACAAAGTCCTGCAAAACGGCGTTGCTGCGTACGCGTAGCCATTCCGTGCTCTGAAAGAAAAACAATTTGTCCTTTAGGACCGGACCGCCAACGTCATATCCAAACTGGTTGCGCGTATACGTGCCTTTCGGCGCGCCCGTCACCGCGTTTCCGAACGTATTCGCTGTATACGCCGAAAGCCGGTTGAATTCCCACAAACCGCCGTGCAAAGAGTTTGCCCCTGACTTTGTGGTTACGTTGACGACTCCGCCCGAAGCCCTTCCGTATTGCGCGTCAAAGTCGCTCGTCACCACACGGAACTCCTGCACGGAGTCCAGTGGAACCTGTTCTCCCACGCTTGCGGTGAACAGATCTAAGTTCTCCACGCCATCGAGCAGCACTTCCGTTCCGGACGTGCGTTGACCGTTGATCGCAACCCCGACCCCGCGATTCGTGGTGTTCTGGTCGAAGCCACTGGATGTGCGATCGCCGCCGCTGACGTTTCCCGCGATCTGCACGAAATCGTAAGGATTGCGCGTCAGGCTCGGCAGTTCCGCCATCTGCTGCGTGTTGATGATCTGCGAGAGTTCCTGGTTTTGGGTATTCACTTCCACGCCGCCGGCCGCTACTACTTCGATCGTTGTCGTCTGGTTGCCCACCGATAGTTGTGGATCCACCGTCACCGAAGAACCCACGGTAACTTCCACGCGGCTCGTGAATTTTGCGAAACCTGTGCTTGTGACGGTGAGTTCATAAATCCCAGGCGGCAACGCCGGAATATTGAATTGGCCATTGTCGCCCGTTGTCACCGAGCGCTCGGCCGACGTGGCTACGTTGTGTGCGATCACCGTCGCGCCAGCCACAGCCGCTCCCGAGGTGTCTCGCACCGTGCCGGATATCGATCCTGTCTCCACCTGCGCCCTGACCGGCGCAATCATCAGAACAACCATCATCAGCATTAATATCGTTTTGACTGTGGCTTTCATGTTCTTCCTTTCCTACATCTCTGCTGTGCTGTCTTTTTTGTGAAACGACGTCGATAGCTGACGCATGGCTGGCACGAAAGCCAGCAATGACGAAACTGCCCGCGGTGCTCTGACAAGCTGGACTCAGATCGAAGGGGCCTTGGAAAGGGCTGCTGTTAAGAGGGCTGGTAAATCTCAAAACTAGCTAACCTGAAACAAAACTTTTTTTGGTATTTCTGATCGATCTGAATTTCTATTAGGTCTGAGCAACTCCCGTAAGCGCCAATCGACGCAGGCGCGGGGTTGCACCTTTCAGACCATCTCGGAGGTTAAATTAAGGCCTTTTTTCTCAGGAGTTTATATAAGCGGAGGCGTGGAATTTATTTTGGAGTTATGCAGTTTTCTGAAAAACGATATGGTTTAGCATACGTGTTAATTAGTTGACATCAGATTGATCTCAGGAACGCTCAAGGAATTCGCCTAGAAGCATATGAAAGTGATGCACGCCATTTTCCCGCCGCACGGAATATCGCCCGCGGTCATAAGTGACTGAGCGCAAGCCTCGCTGCACGCTCTCGCATAAGCCGATATCTTCCTGCTGCACTTCATCGCTGAATTCCACCGCTTTGCGAATTCGCTCCCGCGACTGCGTGGATTCCGCATCGTGGAAGAACCACTCAAAGACCGTTAATGTCTTGTCGTGAGATAAAGGCACAATTAGATTCGTCGAGACGTTATCCGGATACATGTTCACCATAAGATTTGGGAAGATCCAGAAATAAAGCGCCTCTTGCAAACCGGTTCCTGGCGCATAAAGCCGCTCGCCGTCTTCGCTCTTCATCGCTCGGATTGGCGCAAACTGCTGCGAATAGTAACGAAACGTCTCGGTCCGGTATTGGGCGTAATCGATCTCCCGCATCAGGCCGGGATGCGCGATCGGAATGTGGTAGCCCTCCAGATAATTGTCGACGTACACCTTCCAGTTGCAGTCGATCACATAGTCGCGCCGCTCCGCAGACTGCAATCCGTTGAACTGAAATCCGCGTGCTTGCCGAGGTATCTCTCCCAAGAACGCCGCCAGCGGCTCGGCCTGCGCGTCGAAATTCACGAATAGAAACTGCTCCCAGGTTTCCAGTCGCAGCGGCACCATACCCATCGTGCTGCGGTCGAAAAATTCCACACCTTCCACGTCCGGCGTGCCGATCAGCCGGCCGTCCAGGGTGTACGTCCAGCCGTGATAGCCGCAGCGCAGCACATTTTTGCAGCCGCTCCCTTGCGCAATCGGACCGGCGCGATGCCGGCAAACGTTGCTGAACGCCCGCAGTGTTCCCTGCTTGTCGCGCACCACGACGATCGGCTCGCCCGCAACCTCGGCCGTAAAAAATGTTTCGGGATCGGCAATCGTGCGCTTCACGCCGTTCACTTCACCACAGGCGTGTTGCAGCGTCCCGGCCAGTTGCCACGTGCCGCGGAAAATCTTACTTTTTTCGATTTCGAGAATGGATGGGTCGGTGTAGAAACGCGACGCCAGCGTATGCGCGCACTCGATCTGTTCATTTACATCCAGGTGCAAGGATTTGTTTTGCATAGAAGATTGCCGCGCGAAGATCACGCACTTTCACACTTTACTGCCATCGCCGCCGCTCGATAGATTACCAACAATGTGTAAGGTTGAACATGCAGCGCAAACAATAAACGGGCGTCACGCAGCAGTTTGTTCTACGCGCGCACTCTCGTCCGCTTCGGCGCTAAGGTACGTCCGCCAGGCCAGCCAACCCATCACCGACAGCATCCCAATCCATCCGATGGCTCGCGTCGCGCCGCCTATTTTCTGGTCCTGCGCGAGCCATCCCCATTGCCCAAACAAGATCGCCCAGTCGTGGTCGCCCGAGCCCACCAGCGGCAATTCTTGCGCTCGCGCATCGGCCATGTATGTTCCGATGTACGGAAAGTTCTCGAAAAACCAGAATCCGCAGAACGCGACCGCGGTGATCTCTCGTTTCCAGAAAAAATAGCCGGCGCAAAGCAGCGGCACGATCAGCTCCGCCAGCGTTCCGCCCAAGATCATCGGCGTATACCCAAAAACAGAGAAGATTGGGTGCCCGCATTCATGAATCATCAGATTCGCATAGTCGAGAAAAAGGAAGCCTGTGCGGCTCGTTGCGGCATACACCAGAAATAAGAAATAGAAGCACAGCCAGCCAATTCCCGCATATCGCGAAACTGGCTTCCATTCGCCGAAATGTTCTTCCAGGAAATCCACTCAGATAAGCGTAGCAAGTGGGTGAGGTCTCCGCTCAGCCATTCGGTGGGAGCGTGCCGAAACAGTTCAACCGCCAACTCAAATCCGCTACTTTCGTATCGCCGCCAGCGCCTCGTAAGCCGCACCCATTAGCGGGGCCGATTCGTTCAGCACCACCGATACCGGAATATTCGCCAGTAACTTTTCAAAATGCCATTTGTCCTTGAACGCCCGAAAGAAAGTTCCGTCCCTGATCTTATCGATAATTTTCACAGCGATTCCGCCCGCCACATAAACTCCGCCCAGCGCCAGCACCTTCAACGCCAGATTGCCCGCCTCCGCGCCATAGATCGACGTCCACAAGTCCAGCGTCTCCACGCACACCGGACACGTCTTCGCCAAACCCTTCTGCGTGATCTCCGGCGCTGGATCGGCGTCCGGATCTTCAAAGCTGGCGTGCTTCACCTCTGGCGCCAGAAACTCATGGAGCGTGCGAAATCCGCGCCCGGACAAAATCAGCTCCCAACTTACCTGCGGATATCGCCGCCGCATGAATCTCAGCAACTCAATTTGCTGCTCGGTATGCGGCGCAAAATCGGAATGCCCGCCTTCCGATGGCACGATCCGGTAGCCCGCGCCGTCCCACACCAATATCGACTGCCCCAGTCCGGTCCCTGCCGCCAGCAGCGCGCGCGTGCCTCCGGGCTCCGGCTGCCCCGGATTCAGCACGCAAAATTCCTCGATCGGCAAATGCTCGATGCTATGTCCTGTCGCGCCCAGATCATTCAGCAAAACAATCTTCGGCACGTCCAGTTCCGACGACAGCAACTGCGCGTCCACCGTCCACGGCAAATTCGTTGCACGCACATGATTGGAAATTACCGGCCCGGCTACGCCAAAACCCGCGGCCAACACCGGGTCAGATGCCAAATGCGGCGCCGCCAATCGCGAGAACTCCTTCACGATCAAATCGAATTGCGCAAATTCCTTGCTCGCGAATCGTTTGCGGAATACCGGCGTCAGCGTGCCATTCTTCTCTGCGAACAACGCCAAATTACATTTCGTTCCGCCGACGTCACCCGCAAGGATCACCGTTCCCCCCGTTCTAATTTCAGTTGCAAATCTTCGGCGCCACTCTCGCCGAATTTTATGGGTTGTACCACCGTCGCCCACCGCGCTCCAGCAAAAGCTCCGATTCTCGCGGCCCCCAGCTTCCCGCCGGATATATCGGCACGGTCTGCGTTTTCGCCGCGCTCCACACATCTAAAATCGGGTCGACCAGCGCCCACGCCGCTTCCACCGTATCGCCACGGTCAAACAGCGTCGCATCCCCGCGCACGCAATCACCCAACAGCGTGGCGTACGCGCTGCGCGTCCGACCATCCCCGAACGCCTCGCGGTAACTGAAATTCATCGCCACCTGCCCGATTCCCATCTCCGTCCCCGGCCGTTTCGCTCCGAACGAAACAGAAATTCCTTCGTCCGGCTGAATATTCAGCACCAAGCGATTGTCTTCCACCTCGCGCTCCCGAAACACAATGTGCGGCGCGCGCTTGAACTGAATCACAATCTCCGTGCTCCGGGTCGCCAGCCGTTTCCCGGTCCGCAAATAAAACGGCACTCCGGCCCATCGCCAGTTGTCGATCTGTAATTCCATCGCGACGAACGTTTCCGTGCGCGAGTGCGAATTCACGCCCGGCGCTTGCCGGTATCCCGGCACATGTTTCCCGTCGACCACCCCCGGCCCATACTGTCCGCGCACCACAGATTGGGCCACCATTCCCAAATCAAACGGTCGCACCGACTGCAACACCTTTAATTTCTCATTGCGCACCGCGGTCGCATCAAATCGCGCCGGAGGCTCCACCGCCACCAGCGACGTCAGTTGCAACACGTGGCTCTGAATCATGTCGCGCAGCGCGCCAGCCGTTTCGTAAAATCCGCCGCGCCGTTCCACACCCAAAGTCTCCGCCGCCGTAATCTGCACGTGGTCCACATAATTGCGGTTCCACAGCGGCTCGAAGATCCCATTGCTGAAGCGCAGCACCAAAAGGTTTTGCACCGTATCTTTGCCCAAATAATGATCGATGCGGTAAACCTGCTGCTCATCAAACACGCACAGCACTGTTTTGTTCAATGCTTTTGCCGACGTCAAGTCGCGCCCAAATGGCTTCTCGATAATGATGCGCACCCACGCGTCCGGCGACGAAGGCTTCGCCAATCCCGCGTGCCCCAATTGCTCCACGATGTGCGGGTAAACTTCTGGCGGCGTGGAAAGATAAAACAGCCGGTTCCCGCCAAGCTTTTTCTCCGCGCTCAAGTCATCCAGTCGCTGGGCCAGCTTCTTGAAGTCTTCCGCGTTCCCGTACTCGCCCTCTTGGTAGTAAAGGTTCGCAGCGAAGTCGCTCCACTTCTTGGGATCGATCGGTCCCACTTCAGAAATACTCTTCGCCGCTTCTCCTGCCGTATCTCGAAAGCTCTCGTCGCTCATCGCCGTGCGCGAAAATCCCACAATCGCGTAACGCGGCCCCAGCGAGTTGTGGACCGCCAGGTCATACATCGCTGGAATCACTTTGCGTTTGGCCAAGTCACCCGAAGCGCCAAACAACACCACGGTAACCGGCTCGCTCACGCCAGAATTCCCGTTGCTCGCCGGGCTCGCTTCGACCTCAATATCTTCCAATACCGCTGTCTTGTTCATCCCGTCACCAGTTCATCCCATCGCCAGTTGCACGACACTATACCTCAACACCGCAATTTGTCAGTTCCGCCCGCAGTTGCTCCGCCCCCTGGTAGTGAATCGTTTTAAATCCCAGCTTTCGCGGATTTTCCAGGTTCAGCGGCCGGTCATCTATGAACACGCATTCCGCCGCCGGCCGCTGCGTCACCTCCAGCGCGATGCGATATATCATCTCCTCCGGCTTTCGCGTGTGCAAATAACACGAACTGAAGAATACTTGGAAGTCCCGCCGCAAATGAAACGCCTTGATCCGATATTCGTTCAGCTCCAGCGGCTCGTTGTTGATCGACCCGATGAAATATTTTCCCATCCGCGCTAACTTATCCAGCACCGCCCGCGATTCCGGATACTCCTTCGATTGCGCAAACATGAACGCGATGAATTCCTCGCGCGTGAACGACCGCGGTCGGTAAAACAATGTCCGGTTCAGGTATTCGTCCAACGAGATCAGCCCGGAATCGAACGCCGGAAACGAAAGGTCGTGCCGGTCTTGAAACTCTTCCCAATCCAAATGAAACGTTTCCGCCGCCCGCCGCCGCGCGACCGTGTCCCATCCGTTGGTCATAATGACCCCGCCAATGTCCCAGAACAGCGTGGTGATTTCAGGCAACGCGCCTCCGCATTGGAGTTATCATCTGATGCTTTCTTTTGACGGTAAGGTATGTTTCTTTAAATCGCCGCCTCAACGTCCTGCGTGAATTCCTCGGCAATGGCGTAGTGCGCCGAGATTCTACTCTCCCGCTCGTTCAATTCCTATTGCTCGCCCGCGCGCACTAGGAATTTCCCATCGCTTGCGGTATCGTCGAAAATGTACAGCTCACGAGGACATAACCATGGCCAACGATTCCTGCGACCCCACTCCAGCTGCAAGCGAGCCGGTCAAGCCCGGCTCACGCATAGTGCGCTGTGTGAAATTCGGCCGCGATCTGCCCGGCCTCGACCGTCCGCCATGGAAGGGCGAACTCGGCAAGCGTGTCTACGAAAGCGTTTCGAAAGAAGCCTGGAAGCTTTGGATCGAGCATTCCAAAATGGTGATGAACGAATATCGCCTCAATCCCCTCGATCCCAACTCACAAAAAATCATGGAAGAACAAATGGAGCAATTCTTCTTCGGCGAAGGCGCCAAGCTCCCCGAAGGCTACGTAGCCCCCAAAGCCAAAGGCTAAATTAGGTAGGGGCGCAGCACTGCTGCGCCCCATCTCGGCAAAACCGATCCCTTGTAGCGGCGCAGCGTGCTGCGCTCGCCTTACTCTCCATGCCTCTGCGTACTCAGCGCCTCTGCGTTATTTTTTGCTTCTGTCCTTCGTCACTTTTCATCACCCCACCACCCGCCCCGTAACCGGATGCTCCACCGCCAATCTCTCCCGAATCGCAAGTCTCAACTCCCCATGCGCCAACCGCAGCCCTCGCTCCACCTCATCCGCCGATTCCCCCCGCGCAAACAAAAATCCCAAATAACTCGCACCCTCCGGCCAGGCCGCAATGTAATCACGCAGCCGCGCCGTAATCTCCAAGTCCGTAACCCCAACCACCGCGCGAGCCGCCGATTCGCCCTCAACTCCCTCCAACACACCACTCGCCGGCACCGGAATCATCATCACGCCCGAAGCCGCCGCCTCGCGTTTCCAATTCCCTACCGGCATCTCCACCGCCTGCCGCAACAACAATTCCTCCAACCCAATCGCCTCGTCGTTCTCCGAACTCACAAACCGCAGCGCTCTCGCACACAAGCCACCGATCGGCCGCGGCGCCACCGCCAACGGCCAAACGCCTTCCTCATTAATCCGAAACTCCGCGTGCACCGGTCCATGCGACAATCCCAGCGCCCGCACCGCAGCCGTCGCGCAGTTCTCAATTTCCTTCTGCTGCATTTCGCTCAACCGAGAAGGTGTAACGTAAATCGTCTCCTCAAAAAACGGCCCCCGCAACGGATCAGCCTTGTCAAAAATCGCCAGCACGCGAAACTCGCCATCCGTCAGCAGCCCTTCAACCGCCACTTCCCTTCCCGGGATGTACCCCTCCACAATCATCTGATCCAGATTCGCTTCCCGGCTAGCCAGAATTTCCGCCGACTCCAAAACACGCCGCACACGAGCAGCCGCTGCCACAAATTCCTCGCGATTGTTCGCGCGAATCACTCCCGTGCTAGCCGAAAGCGAAAGCGGCTTCAACACGCAAGGATACGAAATCTCCAGCAGCGCCGGCTCCGGCGCAGGTTGCAACGCCACCGCGCGAAACCACGGCACCAGCAACCCCGCATCGCGAAACACCTCGCGCATCCGCAATTTGCTACGGCAAGCCTCCACCGCCGCCGGATGGTTGTAAGTCATTCCCAATCCGCGCGCCACATAAGCCGCCGCGACTGCCGGCCGATCGCCCAGGGCCAAAATTCCGTCAACGCGCTCACCGCCATCCCGAATCTTTTCCAAAACCGTATAAGCCGCCACCTCCGGCGACTCGAAATGCACCGCAATCGCCCGATCCCCCCAAGGATCATCCAACTGGTGACACCGGTCCGTAACAAACCCCAACTCCACGCCAAGCTTCCGCGCCGCCGCATCAAAGCTCCGTGTCTGATAACCCAACTT
>Ga0137403_10008916_pt1 | contig 11191 bp, 10 predicted proteins | sample CZOMad2_1_16fung_FD_122057 | JGI IMG/M metagenome (GOLD analysis project Ga0137403, IMG submission 122057) | Vadose zone soil fungal communities from Angelo Coast Range Reserve, California, USA - CZOMad2_1_16fungal (Hybrid Assembly) | ecosystem: Environmental > Terrestrial > Soil > Vadose zone...
CTTTCTTGCATCCTGGCCACAACGGTTGAGGTCGCTTCGGCAATCGGCATGCATATCACAGCATCGGTCGCGCCACGAGATGGACCTTCCGATGCGCGGCGGTCGCTGCGGCACGCCCAAATCACCAAGGCTGCCAATGGTTAGATGGCCTGACCCTATTGGGTGAATGGGCCCTGGTGGCCCGCGCCAGCAGATTGGTCTGCCCGGCGATCGCCTGGATCAGGTTGCAGCACCCTGCTCCGAGATTTGTCCTAGAATCACTCCTCTTGCCACCATTGCGGGCTCGGATCGCTCACGCAAAGTTAAAGTCTTCGTGGGACAAACGCCTGATAACGACTTCGGGGAACCGATGATCGGCTGATATCCGCGAGGAGCACTCTTGCCTCAAATTTGGATGACTTACGAAGAGTTGGCCGGAATGCTCGACTGCTCCGTCGCGGCGGCGCGGGAGCACGCGCATGTCGAGCGGCTCGACCGCAAGATCAGCCGGGATGGAAAAAAGCGCGCCAAATTGAACGCCCGCCTGAGCGCCATCTTCATCGCGCGCATCAAAATGATGGATCTCGCCATCGACCAAGCGGTCGAAGAGCTGCGGCACGTCCACGGCCTGCTTGAACAGGCTGATCGGCCCCGAGGCCTCGCCTCATGGCTTGGCTTGCGCAAGGCAGGCTAGAGTCTGTTCTTACGAGGGCATCAATCTGTCAACGCTGTTAGTCGGATTCATGAGGAACGGCACGTCTCGAACGACGTACCGAGATCGCCGATCGACGGCCTCGTGTCGATCGATAAGATTGCCGACCGCGACTCGCGCGTGTGCATGCATTACATCAGCTTGCTGACCAGCTAGGGTCGCCTCACCTCCCGCTTCGCGCCGCCCCAGCTTCAGTCCGCCAGGCGCCGCCCTTCCAGTCATCCTTGGTTCCATCAAACCTTTGCGACAAGCGCAACGATGTGCCGAGCTCTGGACGAAGCTTACAATGGGTCGGGAAAGCTATGTTTCCGAGATCATCGTATCGTTGTCCTGCACTGACGTCCCGTTGACCAAAGACCCCCATTGCCGAAGCGATTTCTAGATGATCGCATTGAGAAGCATTCTGGCTCTGAACATCATGAACGCAGACGGATATTGCGTGCCGAGGGAAACGCGACAGGTCCGCTCGAGAATACCGAGCGTCTTGCTGCACATCTCGGCGGAATAATTGATGTCGCGGTTCGCCCACTTGTACGGGTTCATGCGGTCGTGGAAAGTGCGCTGCGTGAGGATCGGAACCCAATTCGTGTAGATGTGACGACCGGTTTCGATCAGCCGCTCCACACCCGGCTCCTTCGCAAATTCCTTGGCTTGTTCGGGCTCGTCGAAAATCACCGTGAGCCCTACGGCATTGTCGGGATCGTTGTGCGGCGAAAAACGCAATCCTCGGCCTTTCGAAAGAATCTCCGTCATCATCTCGTAGTGCTTGCGCAGGCGCTTCAACAACGGATCGAGCCGCGAGAGCTGCGTATAAAGAATGGCGCCTGTGATCTCGGAGACACGGAAATTCAGGCCCGGAAACTCGGGCTCGTTGAATTCAAACTCATGCTGGCGGGTGAAGCTTCCAACGTCATGATACATGCGGGCGCGCGTCAGGAGCCGGTCGTCGTTGGTCAGTATCGCGCCCCCTTCTCCCGATGTCAGGTTTTTGTATTGGTTGAAACTGAAGGCTCCCGCATCGCCGATCGTGCCGACGCGGCGGCCCTTGTAGGTCACTCCGACCGCCTGGCAAGCGTCCTCGATAATCTTGAGCTTGTGCTGCTTTGCGATGGCAACAACCGCGTCCATATTGCAAACGAGGTTCAACATATGGACGGGCATGATCGCGCGCGTGTATGGCGTGATCTTTCGTTTGATGTCTTCGGGATCGATCGTCAGGCTTTCATCGATATCGACAAAGACCGGAACTGCGCCGACGGCCAACGGCGCGACGGCCGTCGAGACCCATGAATAGGCCGGGACCAGCACCTCATCGCCAGGTCCGATGCCGGCTGCCGCCAAGGCGGCGATCATCGCGCTGGTGCCGCTGTTAACCGTAAGCACATGCTTCACACCGAGCTTCTTCGCCAGTTGGGTTTCGAATCGCGTCGTGAAGCCTTTTTCTCCTCCCCGATACCGCAGCAGCTGCCCGCTCGCGATCACGCGACCCACGTTAAGCCACTCCCTTACGCCAAGTTTTTGCACCGCAGTCCCCTGCCTGATCGTTTCTTGGCGGCTTTCACGAATACGCGAACGCCAACTCCGTCGCCGACCAGGAGCCACACCTCGCGATGGGACCGAGCGCTTCAAAGCTCAGGTTACGTTTCGAAAAGCCACGCCACTTTCACGCCACTTGTATGAACTGCTATCGACGCATTTGGCAATTGATTCCCTCATAAATTGCAGCAGTGGTTACTGCGCCGCATCGCATCCGCGAAGAGGAGGAATGAAATACCTGCGCAATCGTCGAGAGAACCGAGCGCAGCGCAAAAAATTAACTTGAACTTGGTGCGATGCGAAAGTTTGCTTGCATTCCTGCATCTTCAAACGGCCGGGAGCGCAAAGTTCCCCCGAGGTCGAGGATGCCAGCTAGCCAGCTGTCTTTTTATCGACGGTCCCATGTGTATCGATGACCGACAACGACGAGTCCTCGATCACAAGACATGTCAGGCGGCCGGTCGCAAATGCCCCTGTATCGATGTTGATCCGGTTCCGCGCGATTTCGATCTCGCGCGTCGGCGTGTGTCCATGAACGACGATCTTGCCGAAGTCCTCGGTTGAGGTCAGGAACTCGTCCCTGATCCAAAGCAGATCGGCTTCCTTCTGCTGCGAGAGTTCCACCTGGGGCCTGACGCCGGCATGCGCGAAGAAGAAATCGCCGCACGCAAATGACATCTGCAGATCGCGGAAGAAACGAAAGTGAGTCTGCGGCAGTGCATCATGAAAGGCCGCCTGCAGTTCGGCGACTGACTTTCCATTCGTCGGATTCGCGGGCGTGACGCCGTAAGACATGAGCGTCTCAACACCGCCGAGACGCATCCATTGATCGAAAAGACCGGGGTCGCGAAGGCATCTGATGGCGATCTGTTCATGATTGCCCTTCAGAAACACCGACTCGCTTCTCTTGCGGTGCTCGATCAATCGATCGACCGTTTCGCGAGACGCGGATCCCCGATCGATATAGTCGCCCAGAAAAACGTAGACCGGCTTGCCGGTCGGACGAGACGCGATGTCGGCCTCGGTCAGCGACAGAATCTCATTGAGCAGGTCGAGCCGACCGTGAACGTCGCCCACCGCATAGATTCTCAGGCCACTGGGCAACGACGGGCGTCGTCCCTGCACCTCGAGTCGCTCAGTGCCTGGAAGCAAGGTCGACATGAGCTAGCCCGCTGTTGCCAGGCGGCTTCCGGGGAAAAGCAGTCTCATTTGGCACATCTTAGCGAAATCTGTTGACCGGGAGACATAGCTGGGTACGGATTGTATTGCTACGCACCAATCGACGTTTCGCAAATCCGGAAGACAGGAGAGCCCGCCCAAAGCCCCTCGTCAAAACGTTAACGCTTTCAAATCGCTAAGCGACTGAAGAGGAGTGTCACGGGAAAGCTACCTGATAAACCATAGAAATCGACTATGGTTGATACATTGTTTGACCTGAGATATCGTCTTATGAAGATTTTTACAATCATAAACAGATAGTTGGGTGTGTCCATGCGTGTCAGGCTAGTTGCGGAGCTGCTATTCGCTCAATTTTTGGTCGCATTTTCAACAAGTGCGCTATGGGCGGCGCCTTGCGTCATTCCACCGCTTGCGCCGGACGCGATCAGCCAGTTCAAGTCAAATCCCCAGGCGCTGATCGCGCCGGGTGCGGATACCCGCACGATCGAGGTGATGGTGAGAGACATCGCCGGGACTGATGCCGGCCTTGCTACGGATCTCGTTCGCCTCGCCGAGGGAACCAATCCGAGAATTCAGACGGCGATTGCCGCCGGGCTTGCCCAGGCGGCGGTCGCGTGTCAAACCGTCGACCAGGGTGCGGGCTTGCAGATCCAGCAGGCGGTGGCTGGCTTTATGGACGGTCAGTTCCAGGACGCCTTTGCCGCGGTAGCAGGAGACCTCTCGACTGCCGCGACCAACGCCGCGCTTGGCGCCGCAAACGGCTCGGTGGGCAGCGTGATCGTCACCAATCTGAATACGGCACCTGGCCTGCCTAAGACTATCGGCGGTGGCGGCACCACCCCCTTCTTCCAGATTAACTCCAGTGGCGTCGCAATTGCGCCGACGACCGCGACCACGCCAACCGCCACAACGACAGCGGCCAATCCAGTAAGCACGACGCGCTGAAGCGGCTCAATTCAAGGAATTGCAGATGAACCTTGTTGGGCAATTTGGTCCCTATACACCGGCGGTCGAAAACAGCCCGAATTCGGGAACGCTGTCGATGCTGCAGGTTCGGCACTTCTTTAGCCGGCAGTGGCGGCTTATCGCTTCCCTCACCGGTCTGTGCATCATCCTTGGGGCCGCATATGTCGCGATGACGCCCTCGAAATACACTGCGCAAGCTGACATGATCATCGATACGAAAAAGGTCACCTGGGCGCAGGGTGAGCTGGCATCCGAGAATCGGACGGTCGAAGACGCATCGGTCGAAAGCGAGATAGAGACCACCAAATCCGAAAAAGTAGTCGAGGCGGTGGTTCGTCGCCTGAAGTTGAACGAGGATCTGGAATTCGTTGGATCCGGTCAAGGCCTCAGGCGCCGGATCCTGTCTTTGTTGAAACTGACGACTGAGCCGGTGCAGGAAGCGTCGGACACCGAGATTATGGGCCGCACGATCACCGCGGTTAAGGACAATCTGCGCGTGATCCGCCTTGGGCGCAGCTACATCGAGCAGATCGCCTTTACCTCGCTCGACCGCGACAAGGCCGCGAAAATCGCCAATACCTTCGCCGACGCCTACATTGAAGACCAGTTGCAGGCGAAGTTCGAAGCGACGCGTCGCGCCAGCGCCTGGCTCGAAGAGCGCATTGGCGAATTACGACAGCAGGCAAGCGACGCCTACAAGGCCGTCCAGGATTTCAAGTCCAAGAACGGCATCATCATCAGCGTCGACGGCAAGTTGGCAAGCGAAGTCGAGCTTGATCAGCTCGGAATCGCTTTGGCCAAGGCCCGCGCCGACACCAGCCAAGCCAAGGCCAGGTTCGACCGCATCGAACGTGTTCTGGCGCAGCGGCAGAACAGAGAGACCTTCGATATCCCAGACCCCGTGGTTACGGACGCACTCAACAATCCGGTGATTACGAAGCTTCGGCAGCAGTTCCTTGACGATCAGAGCAAGGAGTCGGAATGGAGCTCGCGCTATGGCGCCGACCACCAAGCCGCAAGGAATCTTCGAGCGGAAATGGCGGCTTTGCAGCGCGCGATCTGGGACGAACTTTCACGCATCGGCGAGAGCTACAAGAGCGAGTTTCAGATCGCGAGAAGCCAGGAAGAATCCATCGACAAGCGCATGGGCGAGGTGTTCCAGCAGTCGGCGTCCACGCGGCAGTCGCAGGTTCGGCTGCGCGAGCTCGAAACGGCCGCGAATACCTATCGCGGCATTTACGAGACGTTCCTGTCTCGCTTCACCCAATCGGTGCAGCAGCAATCCTTTCCCTCCACGGAAGCTCGCGTCGTCACGACGGCGACGGCTCCCCGCACTCCAAGCTCGCCCAAGGTCGGGCTGACGATCGCCCTTGCCACTCTTTGCGGGCTGGGTCTTGGCGTCATATTTGCGCTCGGGCGCGAGCAATTGAACCGCCGGATCCACACGCGCGCCGAGCTTGAAAATCTCCTGGGAACCAGCTGTCTCGCTGTCCTGCCTGCGGTGCAAGGAAAGAGGCTTCCCCTTGGCTTGCGGCGGGGGGCGACACGGGAGTCCGGAGCCTTTCGGCAGATTAACGAAGTCGCGCCATTTTCCGCGACCGCAGAAGCCCTGCGATATATCAAGGTGGCGATCGATCTTCATCCGGCCGGGGGCAAGCTCGTGGGCATCGTTTCCGCGCTACCGGGTGAGGGAAAAACCACCGTTGCGGCATCCTTTGCGGCGTTCGTTGCGAAGAGCGGGGCCCGCACTTTGCTGATTGACGCGGACTTGCGAAATCCCTCCATGAGCAACACGCTTGGATACAGCAATGCGCCAGGTCTGCTCGACATGGTCGTCGACAAGTCATCGCTGGACGATCTGGTCATTTCCGATTTCAAGTACAAGTTCGATTTTCTGCCCGCTTCCAGACGCATAAAGCCCACAAACAGTTCGGATATCCTGAACTCGCCGACGATGAAGCAGGCGCTTAAAGTCGCCACCAACAACTACGACTATGTCCTGGTCGACCTGCCTCCCATTCTTCCTGTCGTCGACGTGAAGGCGGTTGCCCATCTGTTTGACGCGTTCGTGTTGGTTGTCGAATGGGGAAGCACGTCGACAGACGAGCTTGTCAAGGCTGTATCGGCGTCACCCATTCTCTCGGAGCGATTGCTTGGCGCGGTTCTCAACAAGGCCGACGAGAGCATTATGAGACGCTTTGAGGGGTATTCGGATCGGCGCTACGACTACTACACCAACGAAAAGATCCATACGGAAACCGCTTAGAAGACCCTCGCGGTGCCATCAAAGCCGAAGCCTGACCTTGGTTTGTTCGCGCAACGGACATTCGTCCTCGTCGTCGGCTGCTTCGGACTGATTTGGGCGGTCGCGAACTTTGCTCGCGGCGCGACCGTGGAGGAGTTCCGGAACGTTCAAGACCGCCTCCTGCAGTTCGAGACTTTCAACCAGGCTGCCGCAACGAGAATGCTGGAAAGCCCGGCCAGCTCATATATCGGCGCTTGCGACTATCACGCTCAAAGGGCGCTTCTGCTGCTGGAAGTTCCCCTTGCCGATGCAGCCTTGCGTTCCGGGGCCGTGCGCGACTTCGATCGGCACATGCAATCCATCGAACAGCGTTCCAAACAGGTTCTCGCTTGCGCGCCGCGCGATCCGCTGATCTGGATCCTGCTATTTGGAACGGATATCGAGTACGGCCGGCTGGACGGTCATTCGTTCGATCTGCTCGCGACATCCTACGAGATATCGCCGAACGAGGCCTGGATCGCGATGCGCCGGGTGACTGTTGCGATACCCGTGGTTCTCGCCGCGCCGGAGCCCACGCGACAGAAAATCCTGACTGAGTTCCAGCAACTGATCAGGCATCGGTTCGTCGAGATCCCGGCGCGTTCCTATTTGAGTGCGCCAGCTTCGGTGCGCGCCCTGCTGCAGTCGCGGATCGATGAACTCGATCCGCGGAGCCGGAAGTCGTTTTCCGAGGCCTTAGAGAAGCTCAGATCGTAATCGGCCTTGCTAGTGCCGCCTTTCTGACTATCGATAGATTCGTACGGTAACTCGATCTTCCCAAGTTCCTGCCATGACATTCCGGCTCGCGGTGCTTCTGGTGACCTCCTTCCTGGCGGCGGCATCTGCACGCTGCTTCGGACAAGAGGCGGAAGAGTTTCCGGATTCTGCTCTGACCCGCGAGCAGTGGCAACAGCGCGTGGAAGAAGCACGCCATCGGTCGATGGAATTTATCGCAAATGCCCGGGCACAGCCGCCGCCACCAATGCCAGCCGATCAACTTGAGCGCGAAGCCACGGATCGCGCCATGCGAGACCCGACGCTCCAGCCAGGCGATATCATCTCAACCAACAAGGGCTTCGTCGTGTTCACCGGCCGCGAAGAGGAACACCAACCAAGCGACTTTCAGTCGCCTCAGAGCACCGAACATCCGCGATAGAGGCTTCTGCTTGAGAGACTGCCGTGACCTTCACACAAATCGGATACAGTTCGATCGAGGCTCACGAACCGGTGACAAGCAATTGTGTCATCACTAAAAATACGTGCAAAAGACTAAGGATATTCTAGAACCTTTTTGTGTCCTGGGCGACATAGCAAAGAGGCGGGGGAGATTCGCGTTGCAAGGCAACATTGGCCGACTGTTTCTTCACCAGTTCCCGGCTGCACTCTGTCTACTTGCGGGGCAGCGTGGAAAATGGTTAACGAATCGAGCTGGTTATTGCATTCAGCTTAATGAGAACTTGCATCCAATACGGGCTTGCTCAATTTGTGCACTGCCCCTTAACCTGATAAAAATCAGTAAAGTACCGCCATAACAAAAGCAAAAATTTGGCAAGTTTTAGCAAATTGTTGCCTGGAGTACCGAGATGAACAGCCTGAGCGATACACACCGAGTACTGCGAATTGCTCACGTCGGGACAAAAGTTCCCCTCGGAATGACCCAAAAAAGAGTGGTCGATATTACCTTAGCCATATCCGGTATCCTGTTACTGGCTCCCCTTCTGATCATTTGCTTCCTTGCGACAATCGCGACCTCGCGCGGACCTGCGATCTTTCGGCATCGGCGTGTCGGGTTCAATGGAAAGCATTTCGATTGCTACAAATTCCGTACAATGGTGACGGACGCGCCAGAGCGTTTGCGCAAGCTCCTTGAGTCTGATCCGGCAGCCGCCGCCGAATGGACCGCGAACCGCAAATTGCGGAACGATCCGCGCGTGACTGCGATCGGCGCCATCCTCCGCAAGTCAAGCTTGGATGAGCTGCCCCAGCTGTTCAATGTCTTGAAGGGCGATATGAGCATCGTTGGACCGCGTCCCGTGACCGACGAAGAGCTGGAGCGCTACTCGACCGCGATCGGCGCGTACCTTGCCTGCCGGCCCGGCATCACCGGTCTGTGGCAGGTAAGCGGCCGCAGCACGACCACCTACGACAAGCGTGTTGCATGCGATGCGTTTTATGCGCGGAACTGGTCGATGACGCTTGACGCGAAAATACTGATTGTCACGATCCCTTCCCTGCTGGCCTCCGATAGCGCCTATTGAAGCGGTGCGTCAATCGATCGCAAATGATCGGCGAAATCGTTCCAGCTGCTTAAACTCGTCCCTCGAGGCCGATGATTCATCCTTGTCCACCGCGCTTCGAATCGCGGTGGACATGCAGCCGCGCATCTCGACCGAGTCGTGTTCCCTCGATCAAAACAGCATAGCGCCACCCCACAGAGCGCCGACCCCCCTATCGATCATCGCCACGACGGGCTCACCGCGATGATCGATAGGGCGCCGACGGCTGCGATTAACCATCAGCTGTCACAGGGTATCGGAATGCATTCTGCTTGTGCGATGAGCGCTGTGACGGGGCGGCTTTTACGTTAATTCGCGCTTGGGATTGCTTTGTCTCACGCCTAGCAGTTACGGTTGGTCAATTAGCAAGAGACAAATGCATCATCTCAAACCCACCGACTTACAGAATCCCAGAGTCATGGTCAGCCGCACGCGCACGCCGGCGAGCAGAAAAGTCGTAATAGCTCTGCTCGTAGCTTTGATCATCACGGTGATGATCGTGTGGTTTGGTCTCCTGGGTTGGGGAGTCATCGAGTTATTACGGTCGATTGCCGGCGGCCTTGGGACGCTCTGGGCGAAACTCTTCTAGAGCATGATCCGACAAACGCGGAACGCGTTTGCGCGGAGATCATGCTCAATCAAAAACCTGGAGCGCGATGGCGATTCGACCTAATCTCATCGCGCTCCAGGTCGTGCGGAACGACTTTGCAGGATCCGCGGGGGTCGCAAATAGTTCTCTTCGGCAGAGTGCCGTTCGCTGGCCGCTGAAGGCGATAGCTTACGATAGACAGTTTGCATCTGGTGTTCTGGGAGATTCCTTAGATGGTCAATATCCTTGTGGCTGGTGGAGCAGGCTATATCGGATCTCACACGTGCCTCGATCTGTCGAACAAGGGCTTCACGCCGATTGTGTATGACAACCTCTCGAACGGTCATGCCGAATTTGTCAAATGGGGCCCGTTCGAACTCGGCGACATTCGCGATCGCAAGCGGCTCGATGAGGTTCTCGTCAAATACAAACCAAGTGCCATCATTCATTTCGCTGCGGCGATCGAGGTCGGCGAATCCGTACGCGACCCGATTGGCTATTACGACAACAACGTCGCGGGGACGATTACACTGTTGCGCGCCGCGCAGGCGGCCGGCATCGACAAGATCGTATTTTCCTCGACCTGTGCGACCTACGGCATCCCCCTATCGATACCGATGGATGAAGCTCACACGCAGTCGCCGATCAACCCCTATGGCCAAAGCAAGCTGATCGTCGAACAGATTCTGAAGGACCTCGACCGCTACCAAGGCTTCCGTTCCTTCATCCTGCGCTACTTCAACGCTGCCGGTGCCGATCCCGACGGACGAATTGGCGAATGGCATTCGCCGGAAACCCACGCCATACCGATCGCGCTGGACGCCGCGCTGGGGCGCAGGCCGCATTTTCAGGTTCTCGGCACCGACTACGACACAAGAGACGGCTCCTGCGTCCGCGATTTCGTCCATGTTCTCGATCTGGCCGATGCGCATACCCGTGCGGTCGAACATCTTCTGGACAAGGGTACAAGTCATTCGCTCAATCTCGGAACCGGGAGCGGGACAACGGTGAAAGAACTGCTCGATGCGGTACGCCGCGTCGTCGGCAAGAATTTTGAGATCAAGTACGGGCCGCGTCGCGAAGGCGATTCGCCTGCCCTGGTCGCCGACAATGCCTTGGCCAAACGCACCATCGGGTGGTCGCCGCGGCACGATCTCAATTCAATTATCGACACGGCTTGGAATTGGCACGCGAACCACCTTCTGGTCTGAGTTCATTTCCCAACCGGCATTGCGTTGCTTTCGTCGCGTTCGCTCAACCAATCGTTAACTCCTTTGATAGGACGGAATTAACCTCGCAAGCGCACAATCCATCGGACAATGGCGCGCCGTTCCGGCGATGGCATCTCTTCCGATCGGATGATCTATGGCGCGGTTTACTTCGGCGATGTTACCGATCTTTCTCGCGAGCAGTCTCACTGCGGGTGTCGCAGAAGCGCGCCATCGATTGCCACAAGACACGAGTTCGCTGGCGCCGATCGCGGAAGGGTCGCCGACATTGGCTCCGTTTCAGCACGTTCGTTTTTGTCTTCGTTATCCGTCCGATTGCAAATCGGACCCGACCGGAAACGAGCGCATCGATCTGAGCACGAAAAACGCAGAGCTCCTCAATCGCATCAATCGCGATGTCAACGCCGAGATCAACCCGATCGTGAAGAGCCACGGACCCGA
>Ga0137403_10008917_pt1 | contig 11191 bp, 9 predicted proteins | sample CZOMad2_1_16fung_FD_122057 | JGI IMG/M metagenome (GOLD analysis project Ga0137403, IMG submission 122057) | Vadose zone soil fungal communities from Angelo Coast Range Reserve, California, USA - CZOMad2_1_16fungal (Hybrid Assembly) | ecosystem: Environmental > Terrestrial > Soil > Vadose zone...
GGGTCGGGCGAATGCCCGCCCGATGACAGGCTCCGCGAAGCAATCCATTGGCCAGGGAGCGAATATGGATTGCTTCGTCGCTTCGCTCCCTTGCGCAAACACTTCGCGTTTGTCGCAGGCAATGACAACGAAACTAATGCTCGTCCGGCCTTGTCCGCGCGATGATCTCGGCCGCCCCCTTGTCGAGCAGTTCAAGGCCGACGGCGCGGCCGAGTTCGCGGGGCCGATCCGCCGCGCCATGTCGTGATACCTCGATGAAGCGGTCGCCGGTTTCATCGAGTACCGCTGCCGTCAGCGTCATCTCATTGCCCGCAAGCGTCGCGTGGCCGGCAATCGGCGAGTTGCAATGGCCGTTCAAAACCCACAGCACTTCGCGCTCGGCCTCGGCGCAGAGCCGCGACTGCGCATCCTCGATCTTCGCCAGGCGCCCGCGCGTCAGCCAATCGTTCTCGACGCATTCGACCGCGACGATGCCCTGCCCCACCGCCGGCAGCATCTCGCGAACCGAAAAATCATGGGCGATACGCGAGGTCATTCCGATGCGCTCGAGCCCCGATCGCGCCATGACCAACGCATCCGCAGGTCCCACCTCGCCACCGTCGGGAAGCCGCTGTTTGTCGCCGCGATCGAGTTTTGCCACGCGGGTATCGGCCGCGCCGCGGAAATGGATGACGGTCGCCTCCGGGAACAGCCGGCGTAGATAGGCTGCGCGGCGCACCGCATTGGTGCCGACCTTGAAGCCCTTGCCCTTCGAGGCGCGGAAATCCTCCAGTGAAACGCCGGGGCGCAGCACCAGCGAGTCATTGGCGGCATCACGCGGCAATGTCGCCGCGATGATCAGGCTAGGGGTCTCCTCGTTGCCGGGTACGTCCTTGAGCGAGTGCATCGCCGCCTGCAATTGCCCGGCCCGCATCGCTTCACGAATTTCGGCGACGAACGCGCCGCCCTTGCCGCCATGGCGCAACAACTTGCTGGTCTGGTCCTGATCGCCGCGGGTTTCGAACTTGACGATCTCGACGTCGAGGGCCGGATCGGACGCGCGCAGCAACCGCGCGATCCCCTCCGTCTGCGCCAGCGCCATCACGCTCTTGCGCGTGCCGATCCTCAAAGTCTGTCCTGACACCAGTTCTCCGTTTGAACGCGATCAGGGCTGGTTAAGAATTGGTGAAACCCGATCGTTTTCGAGCATAGCAGATAGAGCAAGCGGCCCATCAGAACAATGACTTTGGCTGACGGCGGAATGGACCTTCCGCCTGTTCGAAACAGCTCCGCCTCAAGACCCGACCATCGATGGTCTGCCATTCCAAAACGCCGATTGTGCATCGCAACAAAATCGCTAACGTGCCCCGTTCAAGAGGGTTTTTAGTTTGTCAGACGTCAATGCCAGTGCCCTGATTTCATCAGGCCACCGCCCCATGGGCTTCCCCGAATTCGTGATCGTGATCGCGTCGATTATGGCGCTGAACCCGCTTGCGATGGACATGATGCTGCCGGCGCTGCCGAACATCGCATCTGCCTTCCACATCACCGTCGCCAACCGGCCGCAGATGGTGCTGTCGACCTTCCTGATCGGCTTCGGCGTCGGGCAGTTCGTGATGGGCCCGCTGTCGGACCGCTTCGGCCGCCGTCCGATCCTGCTGGGCGGCATGACCGTCTATTTTATCGCCAGCCTGCTCGCGATCGCTGCACCTTCCTTCGAGACATTGCTGCTGGCCCGCGCGCTGCAGGGTCTTGGCACGTCAGCCACCCGCGTGATCGCGACCTCGATCGTGCGCGACTGCTACGCCGGGCGGCGCATGGCGAGTGTGATGTCGCTGACGATGATGGTGTTCATCGCCGTGCCGGTGGTCGCGCCGGCGTTCGGGCAGGCCGTGCTGCTGCTGACGCAGTGGCGCGGCATTTTCATCGTGCTGATGCTGTATGGTGTGGTGGCGCTGGCCTGGAGCGCGTTGCGCATGCCGGAGACCTTGCCCGAGACGCGGCGCAGGTCGCTGGCGGTCGGCGAGGTGCTTGACGCCTTCCGCCAGACCGTGACGAACCGCCAGACGCTGGGCTATGCGCTCGTGGCCGGCGGCGTGCTGGGCTCGCTGTTCGCGTTCGTGTTCACGTCGCAGCAGGTGTTCACCGAGATCTACCAGCTCGGGCATTATTTTCCGATTGCGTTCGCCGCCTGCGCCATCGGCACCGCCATCGCCGGCTTCATCAACTCCCGCTTCGTCGACCGCCTCGGCATGCGCGTGATCTCGCACAGCGCCTTGCTCGGCTACGTGGCGCTGTCGGGGACCATGCTGGCGGCGGCAAAGCTGCAGATGCTGCCGTTGCCGCTGTTCATGGCGCTGTCGGCGCTGATGATGTTTTCGTTCGGCCTGATGATCTCGAATTTCACAGCACTGGCGATGGAGCCGCAAGGCCGCATCGCCGGCACCGCGTCATCGCTGTACGGCTCGATCACCACCCTGCTCGGCATCGGCATCGGCACCAAGATGGGCCAGGATTACGACGGCACGCTTTTGCCGTTCGCGACCGGCTTCTTCCTCTGCACGCTGGCCTCGCTCGCGGTGGTGCTGGTGGTGGAAAAAGGCCGGCTGTTCAGGCCGCACAACGCGGCGGTGTGATCAGGCGAAGCTCACTGATTTTCGCCTAACATCCGTGACCAAGCTTCTCGCAGTTGCCGAGCACCCCGACCCAGGTGCCCGCAAGCCAAAGCGGGCGTCAGCCCCTTCGGCCTAAACGGTTTGGCCAACGTCGACCTGAATTGACGCATCGCGAAGTGACTGGAGCGTTCCTCGCGGCGACCCGCACCGCCCGCATTTCAAAACAGAGCAGGGACCCGGCTGCGGCTCGATCGGCAACGCAACCGTCAGGCTGCCGCATTGCTCGCAAACCAGCTTGAATTTTTGCCGGTCGTTCAGGGACGCGTTCGCTGCAACACTCATGTCAAATCCATTAATCCGGCTGCGGCAACCCGCGATGATGAACATTTGAAAAGCTTCAATCGATAGTCGGCATAATCCGCCAACTGGTCCTATCAAATCTAGATTGCATGCGCCCTTGCAACGGGCAAGCGCATTTAACCCTAACTGGAGCGGCATTCTTGACGCGGGCGAAAAGCGCTTGTTTCGCAGCCTTGCCGGGCGGCTGCCCCGTCCAAGTAAGCCGGTTTTGAACGCGCATCCTGGGGTTGATCGTTCAGGTTACAGGCGCACCCTTCATCTGCGGTTCATGCTGCCATGGTAGAAATGGTTGCGAATTTCACCGCACTCGAAATTACACGGAACATCGCCAGAGGCTTCGGAAAGAGGTTCCAGATTTAACATTCTGCGCCGGTATCAAGCTTAACGCGTGAGTTACGTTGCGAACGACACATATGAAATTATGGTCGTTTTGAGACGCCATGCTTGGCCACATGAATGACTGTGGAGCACTACGTGAAGCGCCAACGATTGAGCAAGCCCAAGAACGTCCATGAGCTGCAACCCAAGAAGTCGCTAAGCGACCGTTACGCAGAAGTGGTGCGGTTGCGCCAGGCCGTATTCCGTACGCAGGCAGCGCTACGAGCGCCGGCAGATATCAATCGGCTTGCCTCGAAGTAAGATCATGCGTTCGCGTTTTGCGAGGTTCGCGTATCTGTTCGCCATCGCCATCGCCATGATCGGCTGGTCGTGGCTACTTTTGCGGGGCCTCGCCTGGGCGTTTGATTTCTAGCTGCTTCCTTAGATCGAGGCGGCATCATGCCAAGTCGGCACCTCGGCACCCAGTCGCAGACTCTGACGGCTCTTTGCCGCCAACCCCTACCGGTCCATACGCGACGCACGGCATGGCAGGTGCCATCGCCGCGGTAAGCCCATGGCTCGTCCATCCGGGGTAAGGTTAAGGATCCAATTGCCTCGAAAGAAGTTCTCGACCGGTGCAAAACGCCAAGATGAAAGGAAGTATTACCAGGCTCGCCATTGCAGCGGCATGGATCGCGGTCATCGCGGTTGCCTTTGCCACGCTAACGCGTGTCGGCTTTGTCTATGCGATCTATTTCAAACTCTCGCCGTTCTTGATGCGGCCGGGGATGCATACCTTTGCTCACTTCGAGCACGTCATCGCATTTGCCTTGCTCGGCGCCCTGTTCGGCTTTGCATATCCACGACACCTGCTTCTCGTTTGCTGTATCGTTTTCGGCGCCGCCGCGCTTCTGGAGATCCTGCAGACCATGACGCCAGACCGGCACGGCACATTGGTCGATGCACTGGAGAAAATCGCGGGCGGCGCGGCAGGGATCGCTCTAGCAAGGGGGATTGTCCAATCGAGGTCGCGGGATCGAAAAGACCGGCAGAGAACTCGGAGCGAGTGTTGAGGCCTTTTCGGTATCTCGGATGACTATCGTTGATTTCTTGCAAGTCCTCGCTGGCGCAGGCTTCACAGCCTATCGGCGGAAGCGCTAAACGACTGTTCGTCTGGTCTAAAACGGCGATCATTTTCTTGTGGAAAGGCCGTCTAAAAGCGGCCTTTTCTATTTCGTTCTCAATATGCCCGAATCGGCGCTCCCACTAGGTTCCATGGGGGGTGCAACATGAAAGACAGCGATTTAGCAAAGATGCCGCTCGATAAGCTTTGGCGTCTTCATGAGAAGGTCATTCAATTGCTTGATATGAAACTGCAGCAAGAGACGCGCAAGCTCCAACGCCAACTCGATGAGCTTGGTCGCAAGTTCGGGGGATCTCCCAGCGACATCCCGCACCCTCGCCCCTACCCGAAGGTTGAGCCGAAGTTTCGGAACCCAAACGCCCCTTCGGAAACGTGGTCAGGACGAGGCAAGCAACCACGCTGGGTAGTCGAGCTGCTGGCGGCCGGAAGAGACTTAGACGAATTCAGGATCTAAATCTCGGAGCTCCGGACACCACACTGACCTGGGCTGGCGGGTAGTGGATCCTTTGCAAGGCTGTGCTCGTCTCATTCCCCACGGAAACTGATACTAGACCTCTCCTTCGCGGATGCAGTCCAGACTTTCAGCGGCTGTCAGGGTAGGAAGAATATAACTCATCAAGGCGAGACCCTGAGTACACTTCTGAACTTACATCGAATAGTACAGCGCCTATGGTTTGTACGACGTGGCGCCCAATGTTTGGGTCGGATGCAAACTCTTCGCGCGCACCCAATTATCCCGCAGCCGTATTGTCGGTGAGAATATAAATGGAGTACGCGCCATGATGATCGGTCTCGGAATACTTGCGGTGCTGATATTCATTTCCATCAGCGCAATTAGCGCCTCGCAGCGTTGACCGCAGATAACCACGCTGGCCAGCTCCAATCCTTAGCCAACTTTTCGCCTTCGAATTGCAAACTGCCGCAAGGAGGCTTTGAGTTCATCATCGCAGGTACCAAAAACACCAATACGATGGCCAACGATCTATTTTTGACAAAACGAAGCCATTCAAAGCTACTTCCGCGTCAGGCATTCGGCACCGGCATTTAGTAGGCAGGATTTGCCAGCCTGCATTGTGACGCCTGCCGTCCGCCTTGACCCCCCGCTTTAGATCGTCTGCGGTCCCAAAACCCAGATCCACCAGAGGCCGACGGCAAGGTGGGGACCAAACGCGATCGCCTGCTTGCCGTTCAGGTCATGTCCCTCCGATCTCAGGATCAGCAAACTGGCCAGCGCGGAGATCACCGCGATCAACAGCAGGCCGGGAATTCCGTCGATACCGATCCAAAGGGTGCCCGCCGCCACAAACTTGACGTCGCCGAAACCCATTCCGTCAAAGCCGCGCAGCCAGCGATATCCTGCGCGAAACAGCCAAGCGGCGGCAAAGACCAGCGCAGCCTCGCATCCGCGCCACCAAAAATCCGCAGGCCCCGACAGATAGGCCAGAAGCGCCCCGCCGACGGCCAGCGCCAGCGCCATGCTGTCCGGAATGATCCCGTAGCGCCCGTCAATGGCGCAAACAGCGGCCAATAGAAGCAGGAGGTAACAGCTGGCAAGGGCCGGCAGCACCCAGCCGGGATCGCCTGCAAGGCCGATGGCGAACCAGACCGCGCCGGCAATCAGGCCCCACGCCACGGCGGCGTATGGCCGCCCTTGCGGGCGCCACGCCAGCGCTTCAGCGAAGAAGCGGCTGGTACGATCGCCGGTCTTGCGGAGCGCCCGGATCATCTCCCGCTCGCATGAAGGGGAATCGCCAGCTTCTCGCACTGCCCCTCCGGCACGACCTGCTCGGGGGTCCCCGTGGCGACGCGCCAGCCGTCGATTTGACCGTTCGGCGCGAACAGGAAGCTGACCACGAAGAGTATGGCGGCGGCGTTGAGCGCAAGGAACGGGGTTCCGCGCGGCATTTTGCCCGGTCTGTATCTCATGCTGAGACCGGAATAGCCGAATCCTCGCAACGCGTCCGATAATTATTCAACGCGAGGCGAATATCGTCGGGCAGCGCAATCGCCTTGTGATCCACCAACGACGTCGTCACGGTCACGAAGGTGGCGCGCACGCACTCGGTGCCGTCCTTGAATGCGTGGACCGTGAGCCTCACGGAGCTGCGTCCGATATCGCGCACGATGACCGCAACGTCGAGCACATCACCCATGCTGCTGGGCTTTGCGAAATCCGCCGAGACGTGCGCGTAGCCAAGGCCGGTCCTGCGCTTTCCGACCAGCTCATGATAGGGAAGCCCCAGCGCCTCGCCGTACCAATCCTCGATCACGCCGTTGAATAAATTGAGATATTCCGGCGTGTAAACGATTCCGGCCGGGTCGCAGGAGCCGAAGCGCACCGGAATGCGCGTGCGCCAGATCCCGTTCGGGAGTTCGGAGAGCGTCAGGGATTCAAAAGCGGCCATGCTCGGACTCATTTAGTTTAGGCCTCAAGCATTATCTATTAGCCGTGGCGGCGTGCAGAGTCGAGCATTGAAGTCCTCCAGGCGCATGCCCGGATCCGGATCGCCAATTTGGCCTCGGCTGCACCGGTGCGTTTTTCGGCCGAATTGAAGCCATTTTCTACATGTGCGTAGCCCACTACGCTTGCCTTGCCGCAATATCCTCCGCTACGGTCGCGAACGCTGCCTGTAATCGACACCGGAACAGGGTCGTCCACGCCGCTCTCGTGCCGAGCACTTGATTTGGTCCTAAAAGATTTACACTTCTGCTTCAGGAAGCTTTCGGGCCGATCCGCTCGGCCGCACAGCGTCAACGGGACGTCAGGAGACATGGGTCGATGGCCGGCAAGGAGCTAGCGCTGATCGAAGATGCGAACACGACCGAAGAGGAAGCGGACAACCGCGCCCAGGTCAGGGTATGGCTTCGCCTTCTTGCCTGTACGTCATTGATCGGCGCCGAGCTTCGGCGCCAGTTTCGCGAAGAGTTCGACTTTACGATGCCGCGTTTCGATGTGCTGGCACAGCTCGATCGCGAGCCCGGCGGGCTGGTGCTGGGTGAACTGCCGAAGCGTCTGATGGTCACGGCCGGAAACCTCACCCCGATCGTGGACCGCCTCGTCGAGGACGGCTTCATTACACGAACGCCGTCGCCGCTCGACCGTCGCGTGCAGATCGTCTGCATGACGGTCGAGGGCCGGAAGGCGTTCAGGCGGATGGCGAAGAAGCACGGCCTCTGGCTGGCTTCGCTGCTTGCGGACTTTCCAACAGAGCGCCTCGACGGATTGGTCAGGGAGCTCGACGACCTGAAGAGCGCGGTGAAGGGCGCAACGCTGCAAGCCCGCGCCTGATCTTAGCGGCGCAGTTTGTATCCCGCGGCATCGCGATCCCAGGTGTCGGGAGTCTTGCCGACCTCGCGCAAGGCGACCTTGCGGATCTTGCCGTTCTCCGTGAGCGGCATTGCGGTGACGATCCGGACAAACCGCGGAACCGCGAAGTAGGCCATCTTGCCCTCGCAATGCCTGACCACCTCGATGGCATCGAGCGCATGGCCGGGTTCGAGCTGGACGGCCGCAGCAACCTCGTCCTCGCCGAGTTCGGACGGCAGCGGATAGATCGCGCAGGCAGCGATCGCCGGATGCTTCAGCAGCACCTGCTCCACCTCCCAGGACGAGACATTCTCGCCGCGCCGACGGATTGAATCCTTCATCCGGTCGACGAACCGGTAGTGTCCATCCGCATCGCGCACGACCCGGTCGCCGCTGTGAAACCAGAGATTCCGCCAGGCCTCGACCGTCTTGTCGGGCATCCCGAAATAGCCCGTCGCAAATGCGAACGGTTCGCTCGAGCGAAGCAGCAGTTCGCCCGCTTCACCGTCGGGCAGGACCTCGTCGTCGGGATCGACGATGCGCGCCTCCACGCCCTCGACGAGATGGCCCATCGTCCCGGGGCGATCGGACGGGATAGCGCCCGCGAATACGAAATTCGTCTCCGTCGAGCCGTAACCGTCGAGCAGCGGCACGCCGAAACGCTGAAGAAACGGACCGTGAAACTGACCGGGCACGCCGCCACCGAGCGCGACGCGAAGCCAATGCGCGGTGTCGTTGGAGGACTGCGGCTGCGCCAGCAGCATCACGGCCATCGCGCCCAGCAGATAGCCGACTGTCGCCTGATGCCGCCGCGCTGCCGCCCAGAAGCCGGAGGCTGAGAATTTCGGCTCCAGCACGTAGGTGCAGCCGTTCAGCACCGCCTGATAGAACGCGTTCAGTGCATTGGTGTGGAATAGCGGCAGCGTCGTGAACAGCACATCGCCCTCGATGATCCCGAGCGCGCGCGCCGAATAGACGCCCCACCAGAACATCTGCGCCTGCGGGCAGCAGACGCCTTTGGAAGGACCCGTGGTGCCCGACGTATAGAGGATCGCGACCGTGTCGCCCGGTCGCGTCGGCGCGGGCGGAGCCCCCTCGCCGAGCGCAGGCAGCGGCGAGATCGATCCCGGCGCGACGGAGCGCGCGGTGCCTTCCCCAATCGTCCAGATAATTTCCGGCGGCGCGACATCCTGTTCCAGCGTTTCGATGGCCGGCATGAAGACGGGTTCGATCACCAGCAGTTTCGGCGTGGAGTTGCGCAGGATGTGGCTGAGCTGGATGCCGCGCAGCGCCGTGTTGATCGGCACGGTCACGGCGCCGATCCAGGCGCAGCCAAGATAGATTTCCAAAAATTCCGGCCGGTTCGAGCACATCAGCGCGACGCGGTCGCCGGCGCGAATGCCGGCCTGGATCAGGCGGGCGGCCGACGCGGCGGCGATCGAGGCCGTCTCGGCGTAGCTCCATCGTGTTTCCCCGAACACAAACAGCGTGCGATCGCGGTATCGGGCGGCCTGGCGCGTCAGAATGGTCGAAAGCACCCTATCCGCCGGCGGAAAATGCTCGACCGCCTGCGACCAGATCGGCGGACGCGGCCGTTGTCCGGCCGTGCTGCGGTCACCTGCTTGCACACCCACCTCCAGGGCATTGCCAGCGCAATCTGCCTGCAGATCGCGCTGGCCGACGATATAGTTTAGGCTTAAAGTATTCACGAAAGCTGCCGCCGCGGCAAGGGCTGCGTGCGGTTTCCCGGCCGCCATCTGTTAGGAGCTGCGCCCGCAAATGAGCCGCGACATCCCTTTTCGATCGCCATCCGACGCCTTCGCGGCCACGGCCGCAAGGCGGCCGGACGCGCCGTTCCTGCTCGCCCCCGCCAGCGCAGGGCTTCCCTACGCGCCGGAGGGATTCAGGATCAGCTATGGCGCGTGCGCGACCGACGTCGATCGCCTGCGCGCCGAATACGCCGCCGCCGGCTATGGACGCGGTGCGCGGGTTGCCTTGCTGCTCGAAAATCGCCCGGTCTTCTTTCAGCACTGGCTCGCGCTCAATGCGCTCGGGGTTTCGATCGTCCCGATCAATCCCGACGTTCGCCCCGACGAACTGTCCTTCCAGCTTGAGCTATCGCAGGCCGACCTACTGGTGGCGACATCCGATCGCATCCATGTGACCAAGGATGCGGCGCTCGGGCGCGCCCGCCTCATCGATACCGACGGCCGAATTCCGTCGTGCGCCAGCGACGTCGCCGCACAGGATGCCGAATTTGACGCCGAATGCGCGCTGCTGTTCACGTCAGGCAGCACCGGCAAGCCAAAGGGCTGCATGCTCTCGAACCGCTATTTTCTGCAGGTCGCCGAATGGTATCTCGCGCAGGGCGGCGTGGCTGAGCTGCAGCCGGACCGCGAGATCAATCTGACGCCGTTACCGATGTTCCACATGAACGCACTCGGCTGCAGCGCGGTCGGCATGATGGTGCTCGGTGGCGCCGTGGTTCCGCTCGACCGCTTTCATGCTAATCGCTGGTGGCAGTGCGTGGCCGATAGCGGCGCGACGGTCGTGCATTGTCTCGGCGTGATCCCGGCCATCCTGCTCCAACTGCCTGTGACCGAAGTGGAACGGCAACATCAGGTTCGCTTCGCCTTTGCGCCCGGCGTCGATGTCCGCCACCGCGCCACCTTCGAGGAGCGCTATCGCATCCCGATCGTCGAGGCATGGGCAATGACCGAGACCGGAGGCGCGGCGGCAACGACCACGGCGCGCGAGCCGGCAGGCTTTGGCGCGCGTTGCGTCGGCCGGCCATCCGCCGGCATGGAGTATCGCCTCGTTGACGATCTTGGCGCCGATGTCACGCTGGGAAAGCCCGGCGAGTTGCTGGTCCGCGCCAAAGGCGACGATATCAGGGCCGGTTTCTTCAGCGGTTACCTGAAGGACGAGGAAGCCACCGAAGCGGCCTGGCAAGGTGGCTGGTTCCACACCGGCGACCTCGTCTTCGCCGATGAAGACGGGCTGATGTATTTCTTCGATCGCAAGAAGACCATCGTGCGGCGCAGCGGCGAGAACATCGCCGTGCTCGAGGTCGAAAGCGCGCTTTACATGGACACACGCATCGGTGGCTGCGCGGTGACGCCGGTTCCCGACGACATCCGCGGCGAAGAGGTTTTCGCCTTCGTGGTTTCGAGCGCAACGGTCGACGATACAGCCGCGCTGGCAGCCTCGATCGTCAAGACCTGCGCCGAGCGCCTCGCCTATCACAAGGTGCCGGGCTACATCGCCATCGTCGACGAGCTGCCGCTGTCGTCAACACGCAAGCTCGCCCGCGGCGAGATCAAGACGCTCGCGGCCGCAGCCGTCAGCGCCAACCGTGCGATCGACACCCGCGCGCTGAAAGCGAAGTTGCGCCACGCCTGAACCGCAGGCTGTTGTCACGGCAGCAGCTTGTATTTCCCGCCTTCGATCTGGACCAGGATCCGCGCG
>Ga0137403_10008918_pt1 | contig 11190 bp, 3 predicted proteins | sample CZOMad2_1_16fung_FD_122057 | JGI IMG/M metagenome (GOLD analysis project Ga0137403, IMG submission 122057) | Vadose zone soil fungal communities from Angelo Coast Range Reserve, California, USA - CZOMad2_1_16fungal (Hybrid Assembly) | ecosystem: Environmental > Terrestrial > Soil > Vadose zone...
GCAAAGCTAAAGGCATGCACCTTCGCGGCTGTTACGCTCGTCGGCGTGCATACCCCTGGTGTGAGGGCCGGTCAGGGTTCCGATTCGGCTCGAACCCAGTGGAGCATGGGCGAAGAGAACGCCGCCAACCTCGATGACATCCGAAACGGAGCGCTTGGGATCGGACCAAATGGCGTCAGTGTTCCAGCAATTGAAGGGAGCATAATGATAGTCGCACACCGCGGAGTAGCTGAGCGGTCTCGTCAACGCAATTGGCGCCGTCTGCACAACATTCGGGGTTATTTGGTGGAGCATGGAATCCCGCCCGAGCGCATTGTCACCGCCGAAGGCGTGGCCAGCCGTAGCAAGGCGACTGTCGAGGTTTTTCTTGGCGGCAGGCTCCGCCTGACCATCACGGCCGATCGCAACAAGGACATCAACGTGGACTGCTGCGGAGAATTCTCGCAATACTATCCGTGGCGTCGTGGGGGTCCGATTCTACAATAGGCCCCGAGGCTCGTAGCCGTTCCAGTCGTAGTTATCCAGTCGATTGAGGAGAGCTAATGAGAAGAATAATCCTTCTGTTGACGTTGGCTGTCGCACTTGTCGGACCCTCTGGCGCTCAGACGAGGAAATCAGACCTGGAGCACGCCGGCCTGCTAGGCAAGGTGAAAACCGTCAAGGTTGAAGAGGCCAAGTTGTCGAACAAATCCGGTAAGCCCGTAGAAGGCAAGCGAATCCTACTCGAAACCCAAAGCTACGGCGAGAACGGCAGGCTAGCGAAATCAGTTCGCATTGATGCTGGACAACGCGGTGATTATTTCTACACCTATGACGCAAACGGTAACCGCCTCGAGCTTATTCGAAGCTCCGTCAGTTCATCGCACGTCAGGACTGAGTTCAAATACGATGCTAGTGGCAACAGGCTCGAGGAAGTACAAACTGCTGACGAGGGCCTCGTGGGTAAGACCGTAAATGTCTACGATGCAAAAGGCCGTTGTACAGAGAGACGGCTATTCAACAAACAAGGGTTGTTCGCCAGGAGAACATACATATACGCTGCCGACGCGAACCCGATTGAAGAAGCCGAGTACGACCCAAAGGGCGCTCTTGTTGGCAAGCAGACCTACTCCTACGAACTCGACTCAACCGGCAATTGGATAAAGAGAATCACGTCAACGCAAGGCATGAGCAACGGTAAGCCGGTCAGCGAGCCGGCTGAAGCAACTTACCGGACGATTACTTACTATTGAAGCCGCGATTCGGCAGGGCTGCTCTGCTGTAGACTGTCCAGTCTGCAGTTGAAATCGCCACAGACCGGACAGCCAATGGTACATAATCGCCTCCCAAGCTGTGGATGACTGGCATGGCCAAGAAGATTTACCTGGCAATCCTCGTTTCGTTTTCGGTGGGGTCAATAACACTCGCTACCCTGGTCGCTCAGCGGGCAGCCAGGAAAGCGAAGGCGCCAGTCCGAGCCGCACAGGCTCGAAGAAAGCCGCGCCCGGCCGCCTCTCCCTCGGGACCGGTGAGGCCTCCCGATCCCAATCGCGCGCCGCAGAATCTCGTCGATGATGCGCTCTACACCAACGAAGAGTTCTTTGGAGCCCAGTCGTCGGTCGCAAGGCCTTACTCCGTCGCGTCTGATCGAGTCAACGCGTTGCTGAGCAAATATCCGAAAGACGCGAGGCTGCATCTCTACGCGTCGCGACTCGAGGAAAGGCTCGGGCAGTTTGATAAAGCTGCAATCGAGATCAATGAGTACGCTGATCTGAGAGGCCGCTCCGCGGATGCGCTTCGAAGGCTCGCGGACTTCCATCATCAGCGCGCGCGGTTCTCCGATGAAGTGCGGACACTCCAGGAGCTGGCAAAGGCACTGACTGTAAGTGAGCGGACGGCGATTTACAAACGCGCTGCCGAACTGGTTCACACCCGCTCATTGAAAGAGTTTGCGCCTGCGGATTTCTTCGCTGAGCTGGTAGCTGCTGATCCTTCGAATATTCAGCCGGTCAAAGACTACGTCGAGGAGCTGCGACTCTCGAAGCGGTACAGAGAAGCGCAGGCCGTGCTGGCTTCTTACCAACCGAAGTTTCCTTCCGAACTGGCTTATTTCCTTAAGACCCGCGCGCAGATTCTGGAGACATCGGGCGACCGCCGAGCCGCTGAAGAAGTCTACGCCTCAGCGTTTGATCCGAACTGGCCGCGAGCAATTGCGGGGGACTATTACGAACTATTGCGGCGCCTGGGTCGCTATCGAATCGTTCGTCGCGCGCTGCAAGAACGCGTTCGAGGCGGCGCGACTGACCTGGATACCGTAGGTCGTCTGTTCAGCGTGTTCTCGTACGAAGGCAGCTACGAACAGGCCGCGAGATTGCTGCGTGAGCTTGAAGCCCGGCGCGTTGGGAAGAAGACGCAATCGGACGCTTCGCCGCAAGGTTCACAACCCACCACTGTTGCTCCTTCAAAGTGGAGTGCGCGCGAGCTCGAGACAGTCGCCGAGCTGTTCTCGTCGATCGGCCACTACGATCAGGCGTCTCGTTACCTGTACACTTTCTATCTCATCGGCGCGCTTCAGCCCGGAACCGACTCACGCGAAGAATCGCTTTACCGGCTCTTCAAGGTAATGCTCGACGCTGCCGGTAGCCCCACTCGCGTGGCCGGGGGCGACCTGTCCTTCTATCGCGACATCGCCGAAGTCGATCAACATCCGGGTTTTCTGAACGGAGTGCTCTCACTGGTGCTTTCGGGCGCGAGTCCGTCCCAGGAATTCGCTAACGAAGAAAAAGCCGCAGCCGGTTACTTCAACCGCGCATTCGCCTATCGAATCTTCACATCATTCAAGCAGGAGTACGCCGAATCAAAACACCTGCCCGACATGTATCTGGGGATCGTCAACGTGTTCGCGGCGATTTCCGAGCACAAGCTCGCAATCGAGGCCGGCCGCGAGTTTCAAAGACTGTATCCTGAGTCACCGAGCTACTCGGAGGTTTCGCTGCGAGTCGCGGACTCTTTTGTTGCGTTGAAGGATCGAGCGAACGAGCGGGCGGTGCTCGGCGACTTGCTCGATCGATTGGCGCGCAATAACCGCCAGGGCCTGCCGCTGATTGCAGTAGCGCCAAAGCATTGGAGCTACGGCATGACGCCTCGGATTGAGAACTTGATCGAGAAGATCAGGTACAAGATCGAAGCGTATAGCGATACTTATGATCCGACCGAAGACAAGGCCGCGACGAACGAAAACGAAGACCGCGAGACCGACTCCGAGGTGACCGACGTGCACCCGTCGGCGGACAGCAAAGCTCCACGCGGGCCGACTTACAGCAGCGTGCTCGAGCGTTACGTCTCATCGCTGGCCGCTGAAGAAAAGAAGACGGAAACGGTCGCGCTCTTCTGGGGCGAAATCAAAAAGCATCCGAAGGAAGAGGGGCTGTACGAGCGTTTCCTGCGATGGCTTGGTCAGGCTCAACTGGTCAACGAACAGTTGAAGGCCTACGACTCGGCAATCAAGCAATTCGATTCGAACACCTGGTATCACCGGCTCGGCCGCTGGTACGTGCGCCAGAAGCGCGGAAAAGATCTGACCCGGTACTCGAAGCAGTTGATCGGCGTCTTTGATGAAGACGAGATTACCGAATACCTGCTGCGATTCGCCGGCTTTGGGGCGACGGCTGCCGGCGATGAGATGAATTGGGACGAGCGATTGGCGTTTGACTTGTATAGCTACGCTCACACGCGCTTCTCTCGGAACGTTTTTTTCGTGCGAGGCATGCTGACGTATCTCGAGAAGAACGATCGCGCGCGTTGGGAGAAGCTTTCCGCTGAGTATTATTTCGCGGACCGGTCAATTCGCGAGCCCTACCTCGCGTGGCTATCGAAGCAAGGGCAACTCCGCGATCGCTACAACAAGGCCCGCGCAAGCAGAGGAGCAGAGGAGCAGAGGAGCGGAGGGGCGAGAGAGCCTTCTCCTCAGCCCCTCAACCCCTCTGCTCCTCTGCTCGCCCGTGCCCTTTCGTCCTACGCCGTCTTCGCTGCCGATGCCGCCACCTGGTTGTCGCATCACGATGAAGCGCTCAGTGCCTATCGTCAACTGGTCGCGCTTTATCCCGGAGAGCCACAGTACGCGGATCGGCTTGCTGACCTGACGCGTTCGTTTGGGCAGCAATCGGATAAGCTCTACGAAGAGTCTGCAAACGTATTCGCGCGGATGGCCGATATCTATCCGTCCGATCACAGCTATCGCATAAAGGCCGGCGAGGTCTACGCTCAGCTCGGCGATTTCAAACGCGCGGCCGAGCAGTGGGACAAGTTGATTCAGATCGAGCCCGGCGAGCGCAACACTTATCTTGAAGTCGCGACCGTCTTCTGGGACTACTATCAATTCGATCAAGCCGTCCGGGTGTTCAAAGAACTGCGCAACGTCACCGGCGATCAGACTATCTACGCGTATCGATTGGGGGCCGTCTACGAGGGCAAGGGAGACCTCGAGTCGGCGATCGCGGAGTACGTCAAGGCGTTGTCCGAGCCGGGCGACGGCCGCGACACCGTGGCGAAAAGACTGGCGCAACTCTCGAAGCGCGCTGGCCTGGCTGAAAAGATCGCGGCTGCGTATGAGCGGGCGCGCTCGGCTAATACGAGCGATTGGCAATTGATAGTCGGGTATGCCGTCTATCAAGCCGAGCGCGACCACCAGGCCGACGCGCTTGCGATGCTGCGCACCGAAGTTTCACGGTCGAGCGATGTCGCATTCCTCGAATCGGTGCGCGATCTCTTCCGCGCGATTCTGCGTCCCGAAGACGAGCAACAGGTGATCGCGCGGCTCATGGCAGTAGCCCGCGACGAACGCGAAGCGATGATGTACCGCTTGCAGCTCGCGTCGTTCCTCGAACGTCACGGCCAGGTCGACGCCGCGATCGGGCTCATCGACAAGCTGGTGGCTGATTATCCAACCAACGTCGGCGTCGTCGAAGAGTCCGCGCAGTTCTACTGGCGAGCCGGTCTGTTGGATAAATCGCTCGATCTGTACAAACGGACTCTGGCTCGGTCGCTTGGAACTAATCGCCGCAGCTTCACGTTGCTGCTGGCGCGCAGACAACTCGACGCGAACAAGCTCGTCGATGCGGAGGCGACGTTGCGCGCGTTCTACAATGACAACCATTTGGACACTGAGGTGTTCGGCGAGTTAGCGCGGACGCTTGGGGCTGAGAACAAGCTGAACGATCTCGCCGTGCTTTATCAGGAAGCCTTCAAAGAGGCTCGGGAAGCCGGTTTGGGGGGTGAGGAGACGAGATCGCGCGTGGCCGGCCTTCGCGGCGGGATGATTCGCACCCTCGACTCACTGGGCAAGTACCAGGACGCGGTCGATCAGCACATCGAGGTCATCAACAGCTTTCCGGAAGACGCTGACCGGCTCGCGACCGCTATCGATTACGCCGAGCAACACAACTTGATCGAGCGCCTCGTTGGCTACTACGAGAAGCTGTCGAAGGAGTCAAATAAAAACTATCGCTGGCAAGTGGTTCTCGGCCGAATCTACGAGCGGAGAGGGAACCTCGCGGGCGCGGCGGACCAATATCGGATCGCGGTGTTGAACGAGCCGCAGCGCACTGACTTGCGCTTCACGCTGGCGTCGGTGCTTGCCAGGGAGCGCCGCTACGACGAAGCGATCGCCACGTTGCGCGAAGGCTGGGCGCTTGCCGGTCGCGCGCCGGAATGGCTGATCGAGGTCGCGCGGATTCAGGTGCGGCAAGGTCAGCGCGACGAGGCGGTCAAGACGATTCGTCAGGCACTCGCGGCGAAGAAGAACGCGAGTGTCGACGCTCAAGCAAACATCGCGGGTCAGCTTGCGGCATGGGGATTGAACGGCGAAGCGGTGCGAGTATACGAACAGGTGCTCTCTGACCTGCCAAAGAAGCTCGAAGGCGACGATTACTTTCCCACCCCAGCCGTTACTGGTTACGTCAGAGCACTGGTGCGTAGCGAACCGGCGGCCGCGGGGTATCAAAAGATCGAACGGTTACGCGCGCAGGCGTTGGCCATCTCCGAGAATACTCAGTCCTACAAAGCGAAGAGCATCGTCGAAGCAATCGACGGCGCGATGCGCGCCGATTTCGGTAAGGGTGTGATCGATTACGCGACCGCCGATGAGGCGGCGGCGCTCGGGTCCGCGTTTCAAGCGTCGGCCTCGAAACTGACGATGTATTCCGACGCTCAATCCCTGCAGCGTTATCTCGGTATCGCTCGTGGAGCAGACCTGGTCGACGTCGAGGAGCAGCTACAAACTCGACTAAAAGACGCTTCGTTTGAAGCGCGGCCAAAGAATTCGCCGACGGTCACGCCGCAAGACTCGACCTACTACAACGAGCTTCGAGCGCTGGTCGGGTTTTACGAAAGGCACGGGTCGTTCAGACGCGCGGCCGAGGTGCTTAGCAGCGAGTTCAAGCGCGATCCGTACAAGAACCGCTTCGACTATCAGAATCAGATTGCGACCCAGTACCGGCTGACTGGGGATCAGAGTCGCGAGCTTGAGTGGCTGCGCGCAGCGTACACCGCTGCGAGCGGCGGTCTGGCTCCTGGCTACACCGATTGGGTTGACCGATACCTGACTCTGCTTCACTCGACCGGGCAGCGCGGCGAGCTTCAGCGATTAGCCTCGACCTACAGCGCGTATCAACTTCAACTGATCAATTTCCTGGTCGAGAAGAATGAGAAGTTGCTGGCGCTGGATGCAGTGGAAAATGCGAAGCAGTCTCAAGCGTGGGTGCGGCAACGCAGCGGCGAAGTCGGGCTGTTCCTGAAGGACACTTCGCCCGAGAACGAACCGTTCTTCAAGGAAGCGCTTGATATCAAGCCCATCGGCGAGATGCTTGGACGGCGAGTCGAAGGAGGCCGCGCGCTGGTTGGAAGCGACTGGTTCGTCGCGTCACGGAATTATGGCTACTGGCTGGGAATGGTCGGGCGCGAGCTCGACAGCCGAAAGTTCGTCGTCGCCGAGATCGAAGGTCACCCTTCAAGCGAGCGCGCTCAACTGGAGTTGGCGGCTTACTATCTCGACCAGAAGAACACTGCGCGCGCAGGCGAGCACGTTGCGCTGGCAGGCGAGCTTGCGCCCGGCGATACGGATGTAGCGGTGATGCGCGGCGCGGTTGCGCTTGCGAGTCGCGATCGCAAAGGCGCGCTCGAGGCGTGGGGCGCGATCATGAGCGGCCGCGTGAAGATTGCGGATGCTGAGAGCTATTTGAAGGCTATGGCGGACAATGGATTCCTGATCGACGCATTGCCGCCGCTCGAGATTTTTCTCGTATCGTTCGTCAACCGCGCTTTGCGGTACAAACGAGCGTCGGATCGAATTGAGGCGATCAAACCACTGGTGCGTGAGATTGCCGGCCGCGCCAGCCGTGATCCGAAGGCTGCAAGCGAGGTGGCAACGTTTTTCCACAACTCGATAAACAGCATGCCCGGCGACCTGGTCATCGGGCGCATGCTGATCGAAGAGGATTTACTCCCGGAGAGCACGCTCGCCAGCATCTACCGCACGATGCATCAGAGGATTTCTGACCTTGCCTCGGCCGTGTTGGGCACCCCGGCGTATGAGAACGGATACTACAGCGGGAGCGAGTACATCTATCCTGCGCGCGAGCTTGCTGATTGGCGGAAGCGTCTAATCGATTATCTGATTCGCAGTCGGTCGTTTGACGAGGCGCGGCTGCTGGTTGCGACGATCAAGCGGGAACAGGCCGATCAGGATCGCGCGCTTGAGAGTGATGAAGAGGGCGGCTCGACGTCCGAGTCCCGTTACGACTGGCTGCCGCTCGCGTCGGCGTTGGTTGAGCTTCGCGGCAGCCGCGATTCGGCTAAAGCGATCACCGAGCTGCGTCGTTATTGCGGGCTTGAGAAAACAGAAGGCGGAAGGCAGAAGGCGGAAGGCAGCCAGGACGATAGCGCTCTGCACGTGCGCTGTTTGAGTGCTTACGCGCTGTTGGTCGCAGAGGGCCGAGAGAAGGACGCGGATTCGTTGCTGTATGACGCATACAGCAAGACGGTGCGGTCCCGGTATTCGGATGACGCGAGCCTCGCCGGGTTGGCCGAGATTGAAGCGCGTCGCGGCCGCGGCGACGAAGCCTCACGCTTGTTGAAGCTGCTCGTTCAGCGTTCGACTGACAACACAAAAGCATTGCAGCTCGCGGCGGAGACAGCGGGTCGAATCGGTCGCTATTCCGATGCGATTGATTTTCGAGAGCAGATAGCTCGCGCCAATCCTGAAGATGCGGTGAACAAGCTCGAGCTGGCGCGGGTCGTTGCGGCGGCAGGGCGGACGGGTGACGCCGTTGATCAGATTGTGGCGTTGAGCGCGGAACGAGGTACGCCAAACACGGTGCGCGCGCAGGCGGCTGAGGTCCTCGGAGAGATTGTGAGAGCAGACCGCTCACTGGCATCACGGGCTGGTTCGGCGCTGGATCAGCAGGGACGTAGCGGTGCTGCCCTGGTGCTTGCGCGCGCGGCGATCAGCGAGGCAACGGGGAATCGTGAGGAAGCGAGCGCGGCGCTTGCGGGTGTCAAGGCAGGTCCGCTCGCGGCGGTGGCTCAAATGAAACTTGGATTACTCGCGCTTGCGGGAAGGCGCGACGCAGAGGCGGTTACGAGCTTCGAGCGAGCGATGTATTTGGATGCCGACGGCGCGATCACCAATGCGATTGCGTTCCGCGCAAGGGGAGCTCGCTCGCAGTTGATAATTTTGTACGGCAAGAGCGGACGCGACCTTGCGGCAGTCCGGCTTGCGGAGAGTGAACCGGAGGGTCCGCAGTCATTGATCAGCTCAGCGGTACGGAGAGCGCTCTCGTCGGGAGTCGCACGAGCAGAAGGCCGGTCGGGCGTTTCATTCGAACCGTCGCTTGAGGTCACGCGATCGGGGTCGGCAGGGCTGAAGACGATTGCCGAGCTGAACGGGTCGGCGGCTTCAAGCACTCGAGGGGAGCTGTTGGCATCGCTGGTCGAATCAGCAGCAAAGCTCGGCCAGTATGACCGCGCGATGGCGATTGAAAGATTGCGCGCGGCTGAATCGGTCAAGCCAGAAGAGAAAACGGCGATCGAGAAACGGCTGGCTGAGATAGTCGCCGCCGAAAAAGCGCGGCAAGCGAGGCTGGTGTTGTTGACGAGGATCGATCGTTCCAACGCGGCCCAGTCTATCTATGCGACGCGAGTGCTGGGAAGGGAATAGGCCGCGGATGAAACGGATAAGATGGGTTTCCACGGATCAGACTCGCGAGTAGCCGTCGAATCCGGCCTACTCGCGGCCCGATCGAAACTTGAGGTTCGGATTATGAGAATGAAGAAACTGATGCTGCTGATCGCCGTAGCGATGCTGGCGCTGGCGCATCGCTCGGATGGTCAACAAGCGCGACCAGTGGCCGAACAACTCAAGCTCGCCGCTGTGATGCCGCGCGGCGCGATGGTTTACGTTCAAGCGAGCGACCTGTCCGCGCTTATGAAGACGTGGCTCGCCTCGCCGGTGCGCTCTAAGTTTTACGATAGCGCCAGCTTTGCGGCGTTTCAGAAGTCTCACGTGTACCTGAAGCTTCAAGACCGCAAGAAGGATTTCGAGACGGCGATTGGTGTCGGGCTCGACGAGAAGCGGCTGGCTGAGCTCGCGGGCCGAGCTTCCGCGGTCTCGGTTTACGATATCGGTAAACTCGAGATGGTGTTTGTCACCGAAGTTCCCCGCGCTCGCGCAGTTGCATCAGCGCTCTTCAAGCTGGCGCCGCAGTTTTCGGAGCGGTCGGCGGATGGGACTTCATATTACGTTCGAGACGTAACCACCGACGGCGGGCGATTGAATCAACAGTTCTGCTTTGCGTACGTCGAGGGCATGCTCATTGTTACTACGACCGAAGGCTTGATGATTCGGGCGGTCTCCAACGCTAAAGCTTCGGGTGCGGACTCGTTGAGTTCTGATGTTGTCGCGTTGGCCGAACAGGCGGGAGGATTCTCGGCCCACGACGTCACGATGTGGCTGGACCAGGGTCGGTTGAACCGCAATCGCTACTTTGACAACTACTGGATCCATCACAACGCTGAGGGCGCGCTTGCGAACATCGAGAGCGGGCTGATCGATTTGCGAATCACTCGCGAGGGAATGAATGAACAGCGATGGTTCAAGATGGGGGTTGGGGGTCAGGGGTTGGGAGTTAGCGGTATGTCCGCGGAGCAGATCGCAGCGTTCATGAAGTTTGCTCCAGCCAACGCACAGCTCGTTCAGGTGCACTCCGCTGCCACACCGGAACATTTGTCGTCCGAGATTGAGGAATCTTTATTCGGTAAGCTTCCGGAAGAATCCTGGTCGCCGCCCGAGATTCCTGATAAAACGCGCACGACCGGGAGCGAGGATGAGCACACCCGCGCCGAACGCTACAGCCGCCTCGACTCTCGCTTTGACATAGACGTCGATGACGAGCAAGCACCTAAGCGGGCGGCTGGGGATGGCGGTCAGGCGTCGAGCAAGAAGAGTTCCGGCGAGCCGGCGGGGAGCGACTTTGCCAAAAGCGTCGGCCCGATTCTCGCGAATGTTTCAACCACTTCCTACTGCGAGCTGGTGAGGTCGCGGTCTGAAGCAGGTAAGCCGTTCGTGAGGTTCGAGCGCGCGATCGTCGCGCAGTTGAAACCCGATGGCGCCGTCAATCGCGAGGCGTTGGAGGCTGCGATATTAAGCGAACTGCGCGCGAGGTTTGTAGTTGCAGGCACACAGCCGCGACTCGAGTGGCAGGATGAAGGCGCGGTTCGCTTTGTCGCTCAGTCGCTTCTGGAACAGGGCGCTGCCTACTCGGTATCGGGGAGCTATTTGGTGCTTGCCTCCAGTAGAGAGTTAGCGAGCGACATCCTGCAAGCGGCGAAAGCCTGTGGGGTCGAGGAGCTAGTCATCCTCAAGAAGGATCGCTACGAGATCGATTGATGCTCCCACGGCTCGATTGGGTCCAGGTCGTCCGGATGCACCTTGAAGGGTTGTGCGAGGAGCCGTATTGCGGGAGCCGCGACGAGTGGTCGAGGACGTCGATCGGTCCGAGCACGAACTCGATGTCCCTCTCGGGATCGATGTGGTTCAGCGCCTTCCATGTCGTGGCGCGGACGTCCTGCACGTCCACGTCGTCGTCCACGACCACGATCACCTTGCTGAACATCGCCTGGCCCATGCCCCAGATCGCGTGCATGACCTTGCGCGCG
>Ga0137403_10008920_pt1 | contig 11188 bp, 6 predicted proteins | sample CZOMad2_1_16fung_FD_122057 | JGI IMG/M metagenome (GOLD analysis project Ga0137403, IMG submission 122057) | Vadose zone soil fungal communities from Angelo Coast Range Reserve, California, USA - CZOMad2_1_16fungal (Hybrid Assembly) | ecosystem: Environmental > Terrestrial > Soil > Vadose zone...
GTTCCGCATTTCAGCAACTGCTCGACAGACGATTTAATTGATTGTGGTAAACTACTAAAACCAAACCGCGGAGAGGTAGCCGAGAGGCTGAAGGCGGCGGTTTGCTAACGCCAATAGGCCACTTCGCTATCTGATGCAAAACTCAACTAAACCCCTTTGCCAGCCATCAGATGGCAACATTTCGGTTTTTTGTAGTTCGCTGATTTTGGCCTGTTCTGCGCCAATTTTAGTGACAGTTTGGTGACTGCCTGAGTTTTTTGGCCCCTCGCGCACATGAGCGTCACAAGCTCAAGCGCAACTGCTTCAATCAAAGAGTTTTGCTCATCGAGTAAAAAGTACTGTAACAAACATCAGGTCGAGCTGAATTCTTGCATTCCAATTAGCTTAGTTTGGAGTTTCCAAATGTCTTGACGGAGCGCGCTTGCCTGCCAAGCAGGCGCGCCATTTGGAGGGTCTTATAAGAGACGACGATGATCAAACCGCGCCCGGCGTTCTTCGAATTCGGTTTGATAAAGGGTGGCCGAGAATTGTGGATGGAGCGTTTCGCAAACGGGTAAATACACGATAGGCTTCGGTGACATCATGGCGGAGACGGTGAAACAACAAGGAATTCGGCGATACGCGATCGTGGCGGTCGCCATGCTCGTGGCCTGTATCGCCGCTGCGGGTGTCACGCTCGTGGTGCGGGACCGGAACGAGAAAGAAATGCTGAGCCAGCTCGAACGCTCGCAGGCCGATCTGCGCACGCTCGGAGGGCAGATCGCGAACATCAAAGACGCGGACCTCACCTCGGCGAACGACTTCATCAGCGCGTACGCGCAGATTGAACCGCTCGAAAAAGAGTACGAAGGGAAGCTGCAGCAATTCAGCGGACTTTATGAACGGGCACGGGAACGCGACAGTCACCGCGGGTGGCTGGACCTCGAACGATTGCGGGGACGTCATCACCCGGAAACCTGGGAGAAGATGTCGGAGATCATTGGGCTGGTGCGGCAGATCAACGAAGTCACAAAACGCGAAATCTCCGTAGTGCACGCCATGGCTTCGCTCCCCGAGCCTGAGCGCATGCGTTTCTGGCATGAACAGTTCATGCCGCTTGCCGCGCAGGAGCGCGCACTCCGCGAGCAACTGCAGGTTGTAGGGCAGGACCGGACTCCCGACTCCTCCGTCCAGTAAATTCCTGAAACGACGCCTGAATCTTCGCGCCATCTCTTTCGGTTCGACCTCGCCTTGACCTTTTCATCGTTACAGATATAACATCGAATAGAAATGACCGTACGACGCACAAGCGAGAGCGCGTGGCTGCTGCTGACGTTCACGCTGCCCACGAAACGCGCGAGCCAGCGTGTCGAGATTTGGCGGAAGCTGCAGCGCTACGGAACCGTGCCGCTCGGGAATTCCGGCTACCTACTTCCGAACAACGCAAGCAATGAGGAGCGGTTTCAGTGGCTCGCGACGGCGATCCGGAAGTACGGAGGAGAAGCATCGGTGGTTCATGTGGACTCCATCGACAATCTGTCGAAGCCGCAGCTGATCGGCCGTTTCGCAGAAGCGCGTGCGCGGGAATACCAGGAGTTGATCCGCGAGCTGCACGCGTTTTCCTCGACGCGCGTGGAAGGAAAAGGGGCGGGCCGCCTCAGCCGGTTGCGCAACCGGTTTCAGGAGATCGTGGAGGTCGATTTCTTTGACAGCCCGTTGCAAAAGCGCGTGCAGGAATTGCTCGAGCAGGCGACCAGGTCGAACGCGGCCAAGTCCGGGAGCGCAGCCGCCAAGATCGAACCGAAAAAGTACAAGGGCAGGGTTTGGGTGACGAGACCGAGACCGGGCGTCGATCGGTGCGCGTCTGCCTGGCTTATCCGCAATTTTATCGACGCTAAAGCCCTCTTTGCTTTTGCGCCGGAGGACCGCGTGCCGAGTGGAGCCGTGCCGTACGACATGTTCCATGAAGAGGGGTTCGGACATCGCGGCGAGGACTGCACATTTGAAACCCTGACAAAGCAGTTTCACGTCCGAGATCCACACGTTGGCGTAATCGGACAAATCATTCATGACGCGGACCTCTTGGACGACCGTTTTGGCCGCAAAGAAGGCTATGGAGTCGACGAAATCCTGAAAGGCTGGGCGCGGCAAGGAATCCCGGACGACAAACTTCTGGAGCGCGGGATGCAGCTGATCGAAGGACTTTACCACGCGCCGCGAAAGTAAGTTGAGGAGTAGACGAACGTGTTCGCACATCACAGGGGCTACTGGAAAACGGGCTTAAGCGTCGCGCTGCTGCTGACCATGGGGACGACCATGTCGGCGCAGTCCGACCCGCAAAAGACGAAAGTGTTCACGCTTGAAGAAGCCGTCGAGTTCGCGCTCAAAAACTATCCCGCGGTACGCGCTTCGCTCGAACGGGTGCGTGCGGCCCAGGCCGGGGTGGGCGTCGCGCGAACGAGCTATTTGCCGCGCACCGACCTTCTGTGGCAATCGAATCGCGCGACGGACAACAACATCACTGGATTGACGATCCCGAACTCGGTGATCGCTCCGATTACCGGGCCGGTGCCAACGTCGACTTCAAACCGCAGCGCTTGGGGAAGCGCGAGCGGATTGTTGTTCTCCTGGGAGCCGCTCGATTTCGGATATCGGGGAGCGAGAGTGGACGCGGCGCGCGCGGCGCAGAACCGCGCGGCGGCGGAAGCTTCGCTCACCCGGCTCGATGTCAGTATCGCCACGGTCAACGCCTACCTCACCTTGCTCGCTGCGGAACAGACCCTGCGCGCCGCGCAAGCGGACGTCGAGCGCCGGGAAACGTTTGCGAAATCGGTGCACGTGCTCGTCGATAATCAGCTCCGCGCCGGGGCAGACGCCTCGCGAGCGGATGCGGAACGCGCCCGCGCGCGCGTGAACCTCGCGAGAGCGGAGCAACAGGCGGCGATTAGCCGCGCGCAACTCGCCGACATTCTCGGCATTGCCGACCAAGTGGTGGAAGTCCGGGAATCCGTATTGGTCGGCGCGCCACCCGCCGCGGCTCCCGCCGCTGCCTCCGTCGCCTTGAACCCATTCGCTCAAGTGCAACACGCCCGCGTTCAAGAAGAGCAATCGCTCGTGCATGCGCTCGACCGTTCGTACTATCCGAAGCTGTATCTGCAATCGGTGGTGATGGGACGCGGGAGCGGCGTTGATCCTAACGGAAAATTCCTTGGGGGTACGGAAGGGTTGGGACCGGACCGCGCGAACTGGGCCGCCGGGCTAAGTGTCACGTTTCCGGTATTCGACATTTTTTCCATCAAGTCGAAGAAAGCGGTGGAAGCGGCGAACGAACGCGCCGAAGAGGCGCGCTACGATCAGGCGCTGCAAGATTTGACGGGACAGCTTCGAAAAGCGCAAGCCTCGCTCGATGGCGCCCGCAAAGTTGCCAAGAACACGCCTCTCGAACTCGACGCCGCGCGCACTACCGAGACGCAGGAACGAGCGCGCTATCAAGCGGGCCTAGCGACGCTCGTGGATGTTGCCGACTCACAAAGCTTTCTCGTGCAGGCGGAGATCGATGACGCGCTGGCCCGGCTCGCCGTCTGGCAGAATCTCGCGTCGGTCGCTGCGGCCCAAGGCGACCTCGGCCCGTTTTTGCAGTCGCTGCACGACGCGGCGCAAGGAGAGAAATAGCTATGTGGCTCCTGCGCAGCGCCCTTCGCAATCCCATCTCCATCGTCGTTCTGGTGATCGGCGTGGCCCTGTGTTCGATTCTCGCGCTCACGCGGATGCCCATCGATATTTTCCCGAACCTGAATCTGCCGGTGATCTATGTGGCGCAACCGTACGGCGGAATGTCACCGGCGCAAATGGAAGGGTACCTCGTCTACTACTACGAGTATCACTTTCTCTACATCACCGGCATTGAGGCTGTGGAATCGAAATCCATCCAGAACGTCGGCCTGCTGAAACTAACGTTTCATCCCGGCACGGACATGAGCCAGGCGATGGCGCAAACGGTCGGCTATGTGGATCGCGCGCGCGCGTTCATGCCGCCGGGAACGGTCGCGCCGTTCATCATGCGGTTTGACGCCGGCAGTGTCCCCGTCGGGTATCTCGTTTTTTCGAGTTCGACGAAGAGCGTCGGCGAGATTCAGGACCTCGCGCTGAACCGCGTGCGTCCGCTCTTCGCGACGCTCCCCGGTGTTTCGGCTCCTCCTCCTTTCGGCGGCGCGGCGCGCACGATTGTCGTGAGCGTCGACCCCGACCGCTTGCGTGCCTACCGCATGGCTCCCGAAGAAGTGGTGCAAGCGCTCAACACCGGGAACACGATCGTTCCCGCCGGAAACGTACGCACCGGAGATCTGCTGCGCCTCGCTCCGATCAATTCCGTCGTCTCGAATATCAAGGACTTGCAGAACCTACCGATCCGCACCGGCGCGGGCCCGACGGTGTTCTTGCGCGACGTCGGCACGATCGAAGATTCGAGCGACATCATCACCGGCTATGCCGAAGTGAACGGGCGCCGCACCGTCTACATTCCGGTTACGAAGCGCGCGGATGCTTCGACGCTCGCTGTCGTCAATGAAGTCAAAGCGAGCCTCGCGCAATTTCAGTCGGTGGTTCCGCCCGACATCAAGATCGACTACGAGTTTGACCAGTCGCGGTACGTTCGAAATTCTCTGCAGTCGGTCGTGAAGGAAGGGCTTCTTGGCGCGGTGTTGACCGGTGTGATGGTGCTGCTGTTTCTTCGCGACTGGCGAAGCGCTCTCATCGTCGTCGCCACGATTCCATTCGCTTTGCTGACCGCGGTCGTCGCGTTGTGGGGAGCGGGCCAGACGGTCAACATCATGACCCTTGGGGGCCTGGCGCTGGCGGTCGGAATTCTGGTCGACGAGTCCACGGTGGTCATGGAAAACATTCACAGCCATCTCGGCGCGGGCCGCGGGAGAGCGGTAGCGGTGCTCGAAGCGAGCAAGGAGGTGCAGATTCCGCGGCTCCTGGCGATGCTTTGTATTCTCGCGGTCTTTGTTCCGTCCTTCTTCATGACCGGAGTCTCACGCTCGCTCTTCGTCCCGCTCTCGCTCGCCGTGGGATTCGCCATGGCCGCTTCGTACCTGTTGTCGAGCACGCTCGTTCCGGTGTTGTCCACTTGGATTCTGCGCGAGCACACACCGGAAGCGGAGGATACGCCTTCGCTGCTGCATCGCGTGTGGGAGACACTTGGCCGGATTCTGAACCGCCTCTTTGCCATCCGAGGTCTCACGGTCGCGGCTTACGTTGTCGTTTCCGTGCTCGTAGTGGCGTTTCTCGGTCCGTATCTCGGACGGGAGATTTTTCCGCGAGTGTCCTCCGGTCAACTGTTTCTAAGATTCCGCGCACCGGTGGGGACGCGCGTCGAGACGACGGAACGACTGACGCTCGGCGTCTTGGACGCAATACAACGAGAAGCCGGCGCGGGGAATGTGGGCGTGACGCTTAGCTACGTTGGCGCGCCGCCGCCGAACTATCCGATTAATACGATCTATCTCTGGACGAGCGGCCAGCATGAAGCGGTGCTGCGCGTGGCACTCAATCCCGACTCAGGCATCCGCGCCGATCAATTCGAAGAGCGCTTGCGAAAGCTTCTGCCGGACAAGTTTCCCGGTTGCCAGTTTTCCTTTGAAGGGGCGGACGTCGTCACGCAGATCATGAACTTCGGCGCTCCGACACCCGTCGAAATCAACGTCGGCGGCCCGGACCTCGGCGTCGATCGCGCCTTTGCCGCAAAACTTCGCACCGAAGTCGCCAAGATACCGGCTTTACGCGACTTGCAGTACGACGAGCCGCTCGACTATCCGAGCATCAACATCAACGTGGACCGCGAGCGCGCCGGGCAGTTGGGAGTAACGACGGCCGGTGTGGGCCGTTCGTTCCTGGCGGCGACTTCCTCGAGCCGGTTCGTGGTGCCGAACTATTGGGCCGATCCTCGGTCCGGCGTCGGGTATCAGGTTCAGGTGCAGGTTCCGCAATCCGACGTAGCCTCGATCCAGGACGTCGAGCACATTCCCGTGACCCTAGGCGCGGCTTCCCATCCTCTGATGGGGGACGTTGCGCAAGTCGGGTACGGAACCGTTGTCGGTGAATACCACCGCCTGAACGGCCAGCGCATGGTGACACTGACCGCGAATGTTTCGGGCGAAGACCTTGGACGGATTTCCTCGGAACTGGATAGCGCCATCCAGCGCGCAGGTGAACTGCCGCGCGGCGTGAAGGTCACAGTCCGCGGTCAGATCGGTCCGATGAAACAAACGTTGGCGAATCTCGGAGTCGGTCTGCTGCTCGCGGTGCTGGTGATCTATTTGCTGCTTGCGGCGACCTTTCAATCGCTGAAGCTGGCGTTCGTGGTGCTCTCGACGGTGCCCGCGGTGATCTGCGGAGTGCTGTTCATGCTGTTGCTTACGGGCACGAGTCTGAACATCCAGTCGTTCATGGGCGCGATCATGGCGATTGGCGTCGCGGTGGCGAACGCGATCCTGCTCGTGACGTTCGCCGAGGAGTATCGCCGCGCGGGCAACGGGGCGCTGGATGCGGCGCTGCACGGAGCGAAAACCCGCATGCGTCCGATCCTGATGACAAGCATGGCCATGATTGCGGGCATGGTGCCGATGGCGCTCGCCCTCGGCGAAGGAAGCCAGCAAACGGCTCCTCTTGGTCGCGCTGTGATTGGCGGTCTGCTCTTTGCGACTGCGGCCACGCTACTGATCTTGCCCCTGGTATTTTCGCTCGTTCAGCAGCGTGCCGGAGTCGAGTCGCCCTCGCTCGATCCCGACGATCCTGCAAGCGCATTCGCGCGAGGGACGGCTGTCGGGCCCGGAGAAACGACATGATCAGACGCAGACTCTTTTCGTCCCTCATCTTCAGTTCCGCCGCGTTGTGGTGTGCAGCTTGCGGTGGGAACTCAAATTCCACGACGAAAGCGGGACAGGCGGCACCGGCGCAACCCACAGTCGAAGTGGTGAAAGTCGCCGCGAAGAAACTCTCGATCACGACGCGTCTGCCGGGAGAATTGCAGGCGGACGAAGCGGTCGCCGTGTTTCCGAGGGTGACCGCCTACGTAGACTCGATCAGCGTGGACCGTGGGACGCGGGTCCGGGCGGGGCAAGTGATGGCGCGGCTGGTGGCTCCGGAGCTGGCAGCGCAACGGGCCGAGGCGCAGTCGAAACTGCAGGCGGCGGAAGCGCAGCGTGCGGAAGCGGACGCAAAGCTTGCCTCGGATCAAAGCACGTTCGACCGGCTGAAGAGCGCGTCGGCCACGCCCGGTGTGGTCGCGGGCAACGACCTCGAAGTCGCGCAACGCACCGTCGACGCGGATCGTGCCAAGGTCGACGCCATGCGAGGCAGCGCGGAAGCGGCTAAGTCGGGCCTGAAATCCTTTTCGGAAGTCGAGGGATATCTCGAAGTGCGCGCACCGTTCGACGGTGTCGTGACGGAGCGCAACGTTCATCCGGGCTCGCTTGTGGGGCCGGCTACTGGAGCGGCGGCGAGTCCCCTCCCAATGGTGCGGGTGGAAAAGATCGGCAAGCTGCGGCTCGTCGTTCCCGTTCCCGAAAAGTATTCCGCGGGAATGACCGCGGGGACGAAGGTGGACTTTAGCGTCCCGGCGTTTCCGAATCAGACCTTTACGGGCACAGTGGCGCGAATCGCCCATTCCGTCGACGTGAAGACGCGGACGATGCCGGTGGAACTGGACGTCCAAAACTCCGACGGACGCTTGAGCTCGGGAATGTTTCCCGAAGTGCTGTGGCCGGTGCGGCGATCTGAGCGGACGCTCTTCGTGCCGGCTTCCGCGGTTGCACGAACGACGGAGGCGACGTTCGTCATTCGCATTCGCGACGGAAACACCGAATGGGTGAACGTGCAGACGGGGGAACAGGACGGGAAGTCGATCGAAGTATTCGGCGGCCTGCGCGAGGGAGACGAGATCGCCGTACGCGGAACCGATGAATTGCGCGCGGGAAATCACGTGACGACGAAACCGTTTGTCGAGGCGGCTCCGGCGAAGTAGCGCAACGAATTTGACCAGCCAAAGAAAAAAACACATGGAGGTGTTTGATGTCAGGAACGAAGAAATACATGCAACCGCTGCTGCTCGCTTGTTTGCTGCTTTTCGGAACAGTGGCATTCGCACAGGAGATGCCGAGCGACTACCAGGAGGTTCTGAAATCGCTCGACCGTAAGGGTGACTTCAAGGACGGCGTCCTCAAGGTCAACATCCCGCGCAGCGATCTGAAGATGACGGTCGCAGGCGTAGCAACGCCAACACCGTTCGGCTTCGGCGGCTGGGTCGCGTTCACGAAGACGAGTGACGGCGGCGAAGTGATGATGGGCGATTTGGTTCTGCTGCAAGAGGAAGTGAACCCGGTGATGTCCGCACTGCTCGACAACGGCATCGAAGTCACCGCGCTGCACAACCATTTCTTCTGGGACGACCCGCACGTGTACTACATGCATGTGCATGGAATGGGGAAGGCCGCGGACCTTGCGCGCGAAGTGAAGCCGGCCTTCGACCTGATCGGTCACGTGAAACCGGAAGCCGTCACTCCTTTGAGCGGCTCCGGCGCGGCGCTCGATACGACGAAGATCGCACAGATCGTCGGGCACACCGGCGAGGCGTCTGGCGCGGTCTACAAAATCACGGTCGGACGCAGCGACTTGGCGATGAAAGACCACGGCGCGACGATCAATGCGCGCATGGGCCTGAACACCTGGGCGGCCTTCTACGGCACTCAAGACGATGCGGTCGTTGCGGGCGACATTGCCATGCTCGAAGGCGAAGTGACCCCGGTATTGAAGACGCTTCGGAAGAACGGCATCGATGTCGTGGCGATTCACCACCACATGACGGAAGAAAAGCCGATGGTGATTTTTCTGCACTACTGGGGCCGGGGACCGGCCGACAAGCTGGCGAATGCGTTTAAGGCAACGCTCGGCGAGCTGGGCAAAGGCACGTCATCCCACTAAACGAGGAACTCATGCGAAGACAAAAACTCTCATGGCAAAGCGCCGCGTTGGTCCTAGCCTCACTTTTGTGCGCGAGCGGAGTGCTCGGACAGAGCCTGAAAGAGGTCACGAAGTTCGACCTCCCCGGTCCCGGGGGAAAACGGTTCGACTATCTCACGATTGACCCGGACGACCACTACCTGATTTCCGCTCACCTCGCAGCGGACCAGACCTACGTGATCGACCTCGCGACGAACAAGGTTGTAGCGACGATCGCCGACACGCCCGGAGCGGAAGGCGTCGAGTACGTTGCGGAACTCAAGAAGTTCTACACCTCGAACGCGCACGACAACACGATCGGCGTGGTGGACCTCCGTCAGATGAAAGTCGTCAAGAAGCTGAAGACCGAAGCGAAACCGGACGGGAGCGCTTATGCCGCTCCCTTCCACAAACTCTATGTGTCGGACGAGCGCGGCAAAGCGGAAGCGGTCGTCGACGTGACGAAAGACGAGATCGTGAAAACGCTGCACTTCGAGAGTGAAACGGGGATGCCGCAGTACGATCCGGTCGCGCGCAAGGTTTATGTCAATCTCCAGGACCAGGACATTTTCGCGGTGATCGATCCCGCGACCGATACAGTCGTGGGCCGGTATCCGGTCGGGAAATGCAAAGGGAACCACGGCATGGCACTCGATCCGGAGCACCGCCGCGCGTTCCTTTCCTGCGAAGGAAACGAACTGATGACGGTGTTCGATCTCGACAAGAAGAGTGTCATCGCATTTCTTCCCCTGCCAGGCGGACCCGATGTCATCAAGTTCGATCCGGGCCTGCGGCGGATCTACGTCGCCTGCTACAGCGGGGCGATTGCCGTCTTCCATCAGGACGACGCTGACCACTACCGGAAGCTCGAAGACTTTCGCGTGCAGCACGCGGTGCACACGGTCGCGGTGGACCTGAAAACGCACAAGCTGTACACGCCGGAACAGGAAGAGGACGGGAAACCGGTAGCGCGGATGGTCGTGTACGAAGCGCTCGGCGACCGCTAACCACTCTGTTCTGTGCGAGAAGACCAGGGGGAGGGCTCGCCTCTAGTCGCGATGTCCCTGATAAATTTCATTCCGGTTTCCCTCCGCGCGTTGCCGCGGGACGGCATCGTTCTGTTTCTCACGCGATTCCTGCGTCTGTTCGCGTATGGAGCGCTCTCGGTCGTCCTGGTGTTCTATCTGGTGAGTCTGGGCCTTACCGAAGCGCAGGTGGGACTTCTACTGACGTTGACGCTGGCCGGTGATATCGCGATCTCGCTGTTGCTCACGACGCGGGCCGACCAAATGGGGCGGCGGCGCACGCTCATCGTCGGCGCGATTTTGATGGCGGGAGCGGGTGTTGCCTTCGCCTCGACCCACAATCTGCTCTTTCTGATCATTGCGGGAACGATCGGAGTGATCAGCCCGAGCGGAAACGAAGTCGGTCCCTTTCTTTCCATCGAACAAGCGGCATTGTCCCATGTCATTTCCGCTGCGAACCGCACGGAGGTTTTTGCCTGGTACACGCTGGCGGGCTCTTTCGCGACGGCTCTCGGCGCGTTGTGCGGCGGAGCGGCGTCGGGAATCGTCCAGAAGGCATCGTTTTCCGCGTCCGACAGCTACCGCGCAGTGGTCCTTCTCTATGCCGCACTCGGCATGGCGCTCGCGTTCCTCTTCTTGAGTCTCTCGTCCTCGACGGAAGTGCCAGCCTCCGTGCGCGAAGAAGGCTCGACGGCGAGGAAGCTTCTCGGCGTCGGACATTCGCGTTCGATCGTCTTCAAGCTGTCGAGTCTGTTCGCTCTGGATTCATTTGCCGGCGGTTTCGTGGTGCAAAGCTTTGCCGCGTATTGGTTTTATTTGCGCTTCGGAGTCCAACCTGTGAAGCTCGGCTTGATTTTCTTTTGGGCCAACGTCCTCGCTGGAATTTCTGCGCTGCTCGCTTCGCGGCTCGCCTCCCGCATTGGACTAGTGAAGACGATGGTCGTGACGCACCTGCCTTCGAATGTTCTCCTCATCCTTGTGCCCTTGATGCCCAACCTCGCGCTCGCCGTGGTGGTGCTGCTCATCCGGTTCAGCATCAGCCAAATGGACGTTCCGACCAGACAGTCCTACACCATGGCCGTGGTTCGTCCCGAGGAACGTTCCGCCGCAGGCGGAATTACCGGCGTGGCGAGGACGGCGGGAGCGGCCATGAGTCCCATTTTCGCGGGGTTTCTGTTCTCGCG
>Ga0137403_10008922_pt1 | contig 11187 bp, 10 predicted proteins | sample CZOMad2_1_16fung_FD_122057 | JGI IMG/M metagenome (GOLD analysis project Ga0137403, IMG submission 122057) | Vadose zone soil fungal communities from Angelo Coast Range Reserve, California, USA - CZOMad2_1_16fungal (Hybrid Assembly) | ecosystem: Environmental > Terrestrial > Soil > Vadose zone...
CCACGGTAAATGGATGCGGCAGAAACGGGTTTTGGTCGGGGCGCCATTCCGTGTAATCCACGCCGTTCAGGATCCCGACGACCGCATGTCGCCGTCGTCGCAAGACGCCATCGAGACCGCAGTCTACGGGTCGCAGCGGTATATCCCCGATCGATTCCTTCCCGACAAAGCCATAGACATCGTCGACGAAGCAGGAGCGCGTGTTAAGCTGCGCGAGGCTAATCTGCCGGCTGAGATACTTGACTGCCAGCGAAAGCTTCGTCGTCACACCGCCGCTTTCGAGCGCGCGACCGCTGAGCGCGACTTCGAGCGCGCGAAGATCTTCAAGCAGAAAGAGCAGGACGAGCTGGACCGGCTCGCGACGCTCCGCGAGTCTCACAACCTCGTGGCCGAACACTTCCCCATAGTGAATCGCGATGACATCGAAGAGGTGATTTCGCGCTGGACGGGAATACCTATCACATCGCTAAAGGAAGAAGAATCGGCGAAGCTGCTTCGCATTGAGACCGAGTTGCACAAACGCATCATCAGTCAGAGCCGCGCGATTTCAGCACTGTCGCGCGCGATTCGCCGGAGCCGCGCGGGGCTCAAGAACCCGAATCGTCCTGTAGGCTCATTCCTTTTCCTTGGCCCAACAGGGGTCGGCAAGACTGAAGTCGCCAGGTCGCTCGCGGAGTTTTTGTTTGGCGCCGAGCGCGCATTGCTTCGCTTCGATATGTCCGAGTACATGGAGAAGCACGCGGTGTCAAAACTGATCGGCAGCCCGCCAGGTTACGTCGGACACGAAGAAGGCGGGCAGTTGACCGAGAAGATCAAGCGCAATCCCTATTCAGTTCTACTGCTGGATGAGATCGAAAAAGCGCATCCAGATCTCTTCAACATCCTGCTGCAGGTGCTTGAAGACGGCACTCTCACGGATTCGCTTGGCAACACGATCGATTTCAAGAATACGATTCTCATCATGACTTCGAACATTGGCGCTCGGTTCATACAGAAGCGCGGGCATATGGGCTTCCAGGCGTCGACGCGCACGCAACAGGCCACCGTTGAAGAAGGCGTGATGCAGGCAGTCAAACAAACCTTCAACCCGGAGTTCGTCAATCGGCTCGACGAGATTATCGTGTTCGAACCGCTTACCGACGCCGACCTGTTCGAAATCGTAGGGCTGCTTGTGGCGCAATTGAACCGCACGCTTATTCGGCGGAAGCTACAAGTGCAGATGACCGAAGAAGCGAGACGATGGGTGGTCGAGAAGACCTGCGCCGATCGGACGTATGGCGCCCGGCCGCTCCGAAGAGCCTTGCAGAAGCACGTTGAAGACCCGCTTTCAGAGGCGCTTATTGGTGGAAGCTTCAGCGAAGCTTCGGTGGTCGAGGTTTACCTTGATGGCGATTCTCTCGGTTATCGGCCGCTGGAGCTTGAAGAACTGGGCGCCGAACTTCTGGTCCAGTAATCGGCCGGGGATTGGTCTGGATTCTGGATCTCCGCCCGACTGAGCTTCAGATTCACGACTAAATCGTCGATGGTAAAGATCGTTCTGGTACTGCTTGGCGGCGCTTTCGGAACCGGCCTTCGATACTTTCTTTCGTTCTTCATCTACTCGAGAGTGAAAGAACCTACCTTTCCTTACGCAAATCTGATGATCAACGTCTCTGGTAGTTTCTTGATTGGACTACTAGCGGAGCTCTTCGATTCGCGAATACTGGTCGCGCCTGTGATGCGAGTTGCCTTGCTGACCGGAGTACTGGGCGGCTACACGACCTTTTCAAGCTTCACATTCGAGACCGTGTCTTTGTTGCGCGATGGCGAGTTTTGGCTAGCGACGCTGAATGTCTCCCTGAGCGTCGTGCTCGGCCTTGCGGCAGTGTGGCTGGGAATGCGGCTGGTCCAACTATTGTAGCCTGCAGGAGGGGACAATGAAGATTCCCGAAGAAGGACAATTGCTACGAATATTCATCGGCGAGTCGGACAGGTGGAAAGGCAAGCCGCTTTATGAAGCGATCATCCTGAAAGCGAGAGAGATGGGAATCGCCGGAGCGACTATGCTGCGGGGAATGATGGGTTACGGCGCCGCTTCGCGAATTCATACTGCGAAGATCCTCCGTCTCTCGGAGGACCTGCCAATCGTCGTCGAGATTGTGGACAGCAAAGAAAAGATCACGGCTCTGCTTCCAACCATCGAAGAGATGGTCCAGGAAGGGCTGGTGACGCTCGAGAACGTGCGAGTGCTCCAGTATCGAAGCGGCAAGGGAGACTGACCTGACGCAGACTCAGGGCGGTACCAGGGGCTGCAAGTGCGCATCACAAAACAAGCTATGGGCGGTTGGCCTTGTGCGCTGCATTTTTGTTACAATAACCGATCATAGCAACGTTCTATATTTCGGTGAGGGCGGAACCACCCGTATTGAGTCAATGAGTCAGGTCTGGTGTCTTGAGGCAGATCTGGCGTGAGAAGTGCGGAACGATCAAGGTGGTTCTCCTTTGCGACTTGCTCAGGCGACTAAAACTAAGAAAAAAAACGAACCAAACATTTTCTAGGGAGCGTGCATTTATCTATGAGTAAGCGTGTTCTTTGGGTTATCGCAGCACTCGTAGCAGCAGTCGTCGGTTGGCCAATCAGCGGGCGCGTCGCTCTCCTTCAGCCGTTAGCGCTCGCAAGCCGCGTCCAGAACGTCAACGTCGAGCAAGTTCTCATTCGCGGCAATCGCCGCATTCCGGAATCGACGGTCAAAATCTGGATCGGCACGCGCGAGGGCGACCCATACAGCCCGGTGCAGCTCGACCGCGATGTCCGCGCGTTGTACGCGCAGGGCCACTTCGACGACGTGAAGGTATACGCCGAAGAAGGCACGCGCGGAGGAAAGATCATAACGTTCGAAGTGTCTGAGCGCCCCTTGCTCCTCGACATCAAGTACGAAGGGCTCAAATCGGTTCAACAATCAACGGTGCTCGAAGAGTTTCGCAAACGCTCAGTCGGGCTTTCGAAGGAATCGCAATACGACGCGGTGAAGGCCAAGCGAGCCGCCGCGGTTATTAAGGAGTTGCTCGCGAACGAAGGCCGCCCCGAGGCTAAAGTGGATCCAGTCATAGAGCGGATCTCGGCGACCGCCGTCGCTCTGACGTTCAAGATAGAGGAAGGTCCTCGGTTTCGGGTTGCCGGGATCGAGTTCGAAGGCAACAAGATTTTCTCCGGGAATTATCTGCGAAGCCAAATGAAGCTTGTCAAGCAACTCGGGCTCTTCACCACCTTCAGCTCCAAGGACATCTACCACAAGGACAAACTTGAGACCGACCTTGATCGGCTCCGGGTGCTTGTCTATGCCGACCGCGGCTATTTGAAGGCGCGCTTCGGCGAGCCGCGTGTTGAAGAAGTAGGAAAGGTAGGCACCTGGGTGCCGCTGTTTGGGCACAAGGGGCAGGGATTGAAGATCGTCATCCCGATTGACGAGGGCCGCCAATATCGCGCGGGCGAGATCAAGGTCGAAGACAATACTGAATTCACCGCCGACGAGATCAAGTCGGTCATCGGATTGAAGACCGGAGACGTCGTCAAAGGCTACACCGTGGTTCAGAAAGGACTCGATAACCTGAAGAAGCTCTATGGCTCGCGCGGCTACATTCAGTTTAACGCGGGGTTCGTGCCTGAGTTCAAAGATGATGCAGGTGACCCGGCGAAAGGCGTCGTCGACATTACCTTCGGCGTTGAAGAGGGTAAGCAGTACACGCTTCGCAGACTCGAGTTCATTGGTAATACGTTCACCCGCGATAACGTGATGCGTCGCGAGGTGCTGTTGAACGAAGGCGAGCGTTATAACGAACAATTGTGGGACTTGAGCATACTGCGGCTGAACCAACTCGGTTACTTCGACCAGGTGAAGAAGGAAGATGCTACGGTCAACACAAACGAGAAAGAAGGTCAGGTGGACCTTATCGTAAAGGTCCAGGAGAAGGGCCGCCAGCAGATCAGCTTCACGGGCGGGGTCTCGGGCATCGGCGGCTCATACATCGGGATCAATTACTCGACTAACAATCTGCTCGGCTACGGCGAAGCATTGTCGTTTAACATATCAACCGGCAACCTGCAGAAGGCAGTCTCATTCGGTTTCACGGAGCCTTATGTCAAGGGCCGGCCGATTAGTATAGGATTCAACATCTTCTTGCAGGACTACCAGTTCATCGGGCAGGGCTTCGGCGCGACCACGGCACAGAATATCTTTGGGACTTTCAACGGCGCTTCGCTGTTCACACAGAAGACCGCTGGAGCGTCTGTTTCTGCCAGCGCGCCGCTCAGCTACTTTGCGAAAAAGTTTAGAATGGGCAGGTTCATCAGGCTGGGGCTTTCTTACTCGTTCCAGACAACCGACATTCTTGATCCGGCGGTGAACAGGGACAGCGATACAACCAACGACATCCCGATCACCTTCCGTCAGAGCGGAGTGACGCAATCAACTGTAGCACCGTCGATCTCCTACAACACGCTTAACTCGTCACTGGATCCGACCAAGGGAACGGCAGTAACCCTGGCCTTGGCCTTCACCGGCGGGCCCCTTGGTGGAAAGGTGAACACAATAGCGCCTACGTTCGAATACAAGTACTTTCGACCGCTGTTCGCCGGCCGCGAGGCGCGCGCGCGAATCGAAGCGGGCAAACCCACTCGCACTCTTGGGCTCCGTTTCCTGGCAGGCCACATAAGCTCGTTCGGAACTGCATTCCAGTCGAATTCGCTCTCATTCGTAGGAGGGACGCCGTTGTTCTCTCGCTTCTTCCTTGGCGGCGAGCAAGACATACGAGGCTACAACATTCGAGGCATCTCACCGACTGCTCCGGTTCAGACCACGTTTACGACGCAAAACGTGCACGCGGTTGACCTCCTGACTAATCGAACCCTCAAAGTGCGCAAACCCTCACAGTCAACCGGCAACAGCATTGCGCCGGATGTCCTGAATCAGTTTGTTGTCCAGAACCAGGTCGATACATCGGTCCCCAACTTTCCTGCTTTCATAGGCGGCGACACTGAGCTTCTTTTCAACCTCGAGTATCGCATCCCGATAATCGGCCCACTTCAGTTCGCGCCGTTCTTCGACATAGGCTCGGCGTTCAACCTCCGCGGACTGTCCGATCAGTTTGAGCGATCCGAATTCATAACCAACCAGATTCTGAATGACCTACAGGCTTTGACCCTGAACCCCCGCGGCGAAGTGGCGAAAGCGCGTGAGCTAAGAAAGGCGACGCCGCCCGAGAGCCAGGGCGGTTTGCCGCCCGGGTTCAGGCAGGTGTTCATATTTGGCGACAAACAAGTGTCGAGAGATGTCCAGCTTGCAAGTTCGCCGCACGGCATATTCGACAACTATCGCTACAGCATGGGCGGCGAGTTGAGAGTGCAAGTACCAGTGATCAATGTTCCGTTTCGTCTGATATTCGCCTTGAACCCGAATGCCAGAACGCAAACGGACGTCAATCCGTTCTTCTTCGAAAAGAAGCGTGCAATTCGGTTCTCGGTTGGTCGGACGTTCTAAGGCCCCGTTGGATTCCGGTTTACCGCTTCTAAACAGGTAAGCGGTGCTGCTATAATCGGCTTTTTGCAAACAGCCGCTGACGTTCACCGTCAGCGTGGCTCTCAATCAGGAGAAGACAGGAGCATCTATGTTTAAATTCAGGTTGGCTGCTTTTGCAGCAGCACTACTGGCAGCAGTCACGACAAACGCTTCGGCGCAGCAAGCTACACAGGCAGGAGTCGGCGCTGCGCTGCCCGAAGGCAAGATCGCAGTTGTAAACACTCAAGCATTCCCCGGAGGGATCGGCGAGCTGAAACAGAAATACGATCAGGTCGATAAGCAGTTCCAGGGTCGCTTTCAGCAACTTCAGACGATTGAGACTCAACTGAAGCAGATGGAGAACGACATCCAGATTAAGGGGCCGACCCTCGCGCCTGACAAGCTTCAGGAGATGCAGTACAACTACACCCAACTGAAGACCAAAGGCACTCGCGATTACGAAGACCTGAAGGCTGAATACGATCGGACGATTGGTACGGCAACCCAGCCTATACGCGACAAGCTATATCAATTCCTGAATAACTACGCGACCCAACGCAATATCATCCTGGTGATTAATCTGGCGGGCGCGGCCCAGACGGGAACCCTGGCTTACTGGAATCCGGGCTCGGACGTCACCGACGATTTCATCGCCGAATATAACAAGGCGAATCCGGTCCCGGGTGGCGCGCCCGCTTCTGCGGCGCCGCCTGCCGCGCAACCGGTTAGGCCCACACCTAAGCCGCCTGTCAAACCCTGATGACGCGAGGAAAGGAGTCACCAATGAAAGTATTCAAGCTCGCACTTGCAGCGCTCGCGTTACAGTTGGTTGGCGTTTCGGCTCTCGCCCAACAACCCAGAGCAGGCGCTCCCCCGGCCCCGGCGTTGCTTCCGAAAGGCAAGATAGCCGTGATCAACACGGCCGCCTTTCAGGAGAAGGTTGAAGAGTTCAAGGCGAAGATCGAAAGTCTGAACCGTCAGTTCGAGGGACGCGTGAAAGAGGTTCAAACACTGAACGACAAAATCAACGCTCTCGAAACGACTCTGAAGTCGCAAAGCGGTGTTCTGACTCCGGCGAAAGTGGCCGAGATGACAGAAAACCTCGAGACCATGAAGCGCGACCATAAGCGCAAGCAGGAAGACCTGGAAGCAGATGCGGGCCGAGCTCGCGACAAGGCGTTCGAGCCGATAACCGGTAAGCTCGGCAAGTTCGCCGAGGACTACACTGCAAAACGCGGCATCGTGATGCTGGTAGACATTTCGAACGCACTCCAGTCGGGCGTAGTGGTCTGGTTCGACCCCCGCTCTGACATCACCCAAGATTTCATCATTGAGTACAACAAGGCGAACCCGGTCGCAACCGCTGCCACAAAGTCGGCCACGAAGCAATAAGAATTGAATATAGGTCCTATAGGTCTAATAGGTCCTATATTATCGATCCTATATTAAGGACTATTGCAGCGTGTCCAGCGTGCCGAGCCCGTGATCCTCTTCGTCCTTGATCCGAAGCATGTCCAGAATCAGGGCAGTGTTGCTGCTAGTTTGAATAGTCCGGTCGTACGCCTCGCTTGTCTTCTCAAACTCAAAGGTGCCGTCTCCCGCTCCAGCAAAGAGAGCTAGGGCTTTCCTGCCGAAGTCCATTCCGGACTTGGCTCCAACGACCAGGCCTTCGTCAAAATGTATCTCCCCAAAGGCCGCCGATGACGTAACCTGGAGCAGCCCGGTCAGACGACTATTCTCGATGATCTGGATGATGTCGAACAGATTCACGTCGGCAAGATTTCCCGACAGGATCTTCTGCGGGCGCTGTGGAGCTGCCTCCGTTTGGCGAACATCGCGAAGCTGACCGGTGACCGAGACCCTTGGATCAAGACGCTTCGCTTCAAGCAGTCTCTCGTTAGCACTCTCGACGTCCCCTCCCGAGATGTGAAGACTCGCCAGCGCCAGGCAATGCTGAGCAGCCTGGTCGCGACGGCCGGCGTCGATAAGGATTTCGCGGAGCTTTTCGCGCAATCCGATGTGCCGCGGCGCGCTGTCGATCGCCCGCTCGAGCGTCTCGATTGCGCGATTGACCATTCGATATTTGACCAGCAAGTCGGCGTCTATAATCGCGCTCTCTGGATCAGACTCGTTCGGATTGTTTCTCGACATTGCTTTCCTAATGCTCGCTCTTGCCGGGGGGTAAAACCAGTTTACCACAAGGAGCTCGGCCTCAACATAGTCTTGTATTACGGGCCGGCGACTATCGAAAGCCCGCTCTGATCGGCCAGACCGATGAGTTCATCTCGATCGAAAAGAAGGGTCTTCCTCGCGGTCACGTGAATCGCGGTGGCGCCCGCGAGGGTCATTTTCTCGATCGTCGCAAGTCCGATCACCGGCACGTCGAATCGCATGTCCTGGTCCGGTTTAGCAACCTTTACCACGACGAAGGACCTGCCACGGGTCACTTCGCCGGCTCGAACGATCACCGCATCCGTTCCTTCCATCGCCTCGATGGCTACCACCGCGCGATCCTTCACTGCAATCGTTTGACCTAGATCGAGCCGTCCAATCCCGCGCGCGATTCCAAGGCCGTAGTCGATATCGGCGCGCTCCTCTTTCGTCGGCGCGCGGCGAGTCAATACGCCTTCGGGAGCAAGGAGCGGCTCGAGAAATGTTGTCGAATCGACGAGCGTTATGCCCTCGCGCGCAAGCTCGTCCGCGACGCCGCCTATCAGACTGTCGGTGTTCTTTGTTGAAAGCCGCGCGAGCAGACGCACCATTCGAAGATCAGGCAGCGCGTTCAGCCGGAATATCTGATGGTGTTTCACCTGTCCAGCCATGATCGCGTGCGTAACCTCTTCGCGTTTGAAGTAGCGAATCAACCGGCCGAGCTGCCCGACACCCATCCATTCGAGGTGGGCGGCCTGTTGTTCGATTTCCGGCGAAGTTTCTTCTTTGATGGCGGCGACGACCACCTCTACGCCCCGATCGCGAGCGCCTTCGAGCACTAGAAAAGGAAAGCGCCCGTTACCGGCTATCAATCCGTACTTCATAGTTAGTCAGTTGTCATTGGATATCGTTGCGTCTTGGCGGATCCTGGCGTCTTTGCGCGAAACCTGACTTAGGCCGGAAAACCAAATATGAGGTTACGCGCAAAGACGCTAAGATCCACAAAGACGCAAAGAATGGACAGATTGCAGGGCACTCAAAACGCGACCCACGTTCCGGCTCCAGTTCGCGTCGCCTTGCGATATAAGTAATCAGCCGAAGCCATATCTTCGACGGCCAACCCTAAGGACTTGAACAATGTGATCTCTTCCGGTGATGAGCGGCCGCGCTTCGCGCCAATCAACAATTCCCCAATCTCTGCTTTGATGTGGTCCGGGCCGATAGCCCCTTCGCGAAGAGCGAACAAGTAATCTCCGCCTTCGTTGATTGTTGATTCGCGTCGATCGACAAACAGACTGGCGCCGGCCATCGTTACGCTGTCCACTTCGCGTGTCGTCGGAATGCTCGAGCCCACGACGTTCAAGTGAGCACCAGCTGAAATCCATTCGAGCATAACGATCGGCTCGGCGGCCGTCGTCGCTGTGACAATCAAGTCAGCGCCGCAAACCGCGGACTCGACGCTCTCGACAGGCTCAATCGGAAACGAGTAGCGCCGGCCGAGATCATCGGCAAACTTCCTCGCGTTCTCGACCCTAAGGCTTGCGACTCGAGCGCGTTTGATCGGACGCACGCAAGCCATTGCCTCGATGTGCGCGCGAGCCTGCACCCCCGATCCGATGATCGCAAGCTCACTCGCATCATCGCGCGCCAGAAGCCGGGTCGCGACGCCCGAGACTGCCGCGGTGCGAATCGCCGTAATCGCCGACGCATTCATCAACGCGGCCAACTCCCCGGTTTCCCCGCTGAACAGCATCACGCTTCCCTGATGCGCGTCCAACCCCTTCGCCGGATTTCCCGGAAAGAAGCAGACGGTCTTCACTCCGTATGCCGCCCGCTCGCCCGACCGATACGATGGCATCAGGGCCATATCCCCGTCGGCATGGGGCGGCGTGATGACCATTCGCAGCGGTTGATAAACCTTTCCACTGGCCAGATCTGCGAGGGCCTCAGCCATAATCGGTATGCACTCACTAACAGGAAGTAGCTCTTCGACTTCCGCGTGCGTCAGAATCAGGATCTTCATTACTTAGTCACTCCTCGCTTGGAGCCTTCGATGAACGAAATCATGTAATCGATCTCGGGCCAGCCGCTCAGTTCCCGCTTGATCACTTCGACGGCCTGGCTGGTGTTAAGCTTCGCGGCAAGCAGCAATCGAAATGCGTGAGTGATGCGGCGTATCTCTTCGTTGCTGAACCCGCTTCGCCTCAGCCCCAGCGTATTCTGACCGTAGCAGCGCGCGTGATTCCCAACTGTGCGAGCGTAGGGCAGCGCGTCCTTGACTACAACCGAATATCCTCCGATGAATGCGTATTTTCCGACCCGGCAGAATTGATGTATGCCCGCGTAGGCACCCAGCGTAGCGTGATCTTCGACGATCACGTGACCCGCGAGCGTCGCACCGTTCGCGAAGATTGCGTGACTGCCGATGCGGCAGTCGTGTGCGATGTGGGCTTGAGCCATGATGAGACAGTCGGACCCGATCTCAGTCAGGTTGCCTCCGCCCTCGGTGCCGCGCTGCAGAGTGGTGAACTCACGAAAGGTGTTTCGTTCGCCCGCGCGCAGCCAACTTCGCTCGCCTCGATACTTCAGATCCTGCGGCGCCTGACCGGCAGACACAAAAGGGTAAAAGACCGATCCGCTCCCAAACTCAGAGGGCCCTTCAATCACACAGTGACTGCAAACTCGAATCTCGTCGTGCAATATGACGTGGTCGCCAATGATCGAGTAAGGCCCGATAACCACGTTGCGTCCGAGTTCCGCCTTCGGGCTGATGATCGCTGTGGGGTGAATGGACACTTCGCTGCGCTCCTACACTGGTTCGACTGGAGTGAAGGCGGCAGCGCCGCTGATCTGATCGCTGCGCGCAACGATGCTGCGGTCAACCAGAGCGGATGAGATTTCGGCTTCGGCGACGAGCTGTCCATCGACGTAGGCTTCGCCTCGCAGCTTGATGTAACGCGGCCTAAGCTTGAGCACTGTCAGCTCGAGCCGCAACTGATCGCCCGGCACTACAGGGCGGCGAAACTTCGCTCCATCGATTCCCGTGAAAAACACGAGTTTCGTTTCACGGTCGGGCAGGCTCGCAAGCATCATCACACCGGCGGTCTGAGCCATGGCTTCGACGATCAGCACACCTGGCATCACCGGCGCGCCTGGGAAATGCCCCGCGAAGAAGGGTTCGTTAAGTGTGACGTTCTTTACTCCAACTACGCGCTTGCCCGGCTCATAGTCGACTATCCGATCGACCAGCAGAAACGGATAACGGTGAGGCAAGATCGCCTGGATCTGGGTTATATCCAGTAGTGTTTCCATGGGCTCCTGAAGGTTCTAATAGCTCCAATTTGATTCGGCGTCACTCAACACTTTTTCCGGACGGCCGCGTCAGGCCCTCAACAATTCTCTCAAGATGCTTTAGGCGGTCTACTATGCCAGGCAGCTTCGAGTATAGCACCTGCGAACGACGCCACGCATTGTAGTCCTGAGCAGGCATTCCCGCCACAAC
>Ga0137403_10008924_pt1 | contig 11183 bp, 5 predicted proteins | sample CZOMad2_1_16fung_FD_122057 | JGI IMG/M metagenome (GOLD analysis project Ga0137403, IMG submission 122057) | Vadose zone soil fungal communities from Angelo Coast Range Reserve, California, USA - CZOMad2_1_16fungal (Hybrid Assembly) | ecosystem: Environmental > Terrestrial > Soil > Vadose zone...
TTGGTTTTTTCACGGTGCGAAATGATCTTCATCGAACCGGTAGAATCCGGGGCAAGCGACATTGTTTCCTTTGCCGTTCCACTCAGATGCCGCCCCGTCTGTGGATTACTCACCTCGTAGGTGGCAGAGAAGGTCACCTTCTGAACCGATGCGCCGAGCGATTCCACTTTCACCGGCGTCGTGATCGTCCATTGCCGCACCGGCCAGCGCGCGAAGTACTCCTGTATTTGACTTCGGACCTCATCACTGGTGATCTGGCCGCTGTCGAGGTAATCGACGCTATCGCCGTAGAGTGAACCGAGCGCGTCGATGTCTCCGCTTGACAACGCCTGCGCCATTTGCTCGGCGATTCCAGAGACGCCAGAATTATCCCTAGCAGGACCTTGAGTAACGTTGGTCTTCTCGCTTACCAATGTTTCGCCAGCGGTCGTTCCGGAGATGATCGCCTGTTCAGCGGGCGGTTCACCGGATTGCTTCGATTCGCCGGGCTGCGACGCGGTTTTCGCAATCACACGACCTCCCGTTGGTGATCCAGGCGTGATCGTCAAGCGGTAGATCTTTCCATCTTTAGTAGCCAGAAATTTCAGGTTGTTGTCGGATCGAAACGTAAACCACTCCGGCAGCGCCGCAGTGGCGGGGGCACTACACGAATTGGGGGGCGGCAATTCGCGTGCCCGTTCTCTGGCTGCGGCGAAGACCATCATCGCCAGCTGCGGTCCGAAGGTTTGGACCGGCTTATGATCGAGGATGATCTTTGTTGTTGTACCCTGCGGGCCACCCTCGACGTCGAGGTAAGCGAAATGCGCGCTGTCCCTTGAGAAGACAAATCTTTGGCACACGGGGACGCGAGGTCCGGCCTGTCCATCAACGCTGATAATCTGCCCAATACCGTCGGGTCCCATACCGGCCATCGCTAAATGCCGGCTGTCTGGACTAAACCGAAAAACGGTTTTCAGATCAGTGCCCCAGGCCGGCTCTTCAAAAGAAGCAGGGTTCAGATTAACTGCGTGCCCGTCCACGACAACGTCAGGATGGCCGATGCTTCCGCTCATGGCATAAGCGTAGCGAGAGCCGTCCGGGCTGAGAGCGATATCGTGGCAGAACCGATAGTTCTTGCTGGGCTGGTTATCTACTACGGCTATGCCGCCGGGTTCCTTCGCTGCAAGAAAGGCAGCCGTGTTCGCTTTTTCGGCATAGGTGAACTTGAATACCTTGCCTACCGGCGGCGACTCTCGCCCGTCTGTCACAACAAACCTGTCGGAACCTCGCTTAGCGTAATAGGTGAGACCTGAGCTATCAGGGCTGAATTGAAGAGAGTTTGGATCGATTGTGTCGTAGGAGTGGCCCTGCTTGCCATCCACAAAGACCGCCGCGCCATCCGGTGTTTTGGCCACATAGGCAAGGCGGTTACCGTCTGGACTAAACTGTAGTTGCTCGACATTGCGGCCTCTACCGTCATCGCGATATTCCGCAACCTGTTTGCCATCTACGACAATGGTGCTCCCGTAAGCGGCGCCGTCACCCAAGCTTCCCGCACCGACATAGGCGCAGTGTCCGGTAGAGCTGAATTGAAGAAATTCTATGGTGTCATAGCTACGTTGTTCATTTCCGTCCAGAACCACGAACCAGCTGCTTCCATCCGTCTCTTTTGTCGAAATATAAGCGCAGTGTGTTCCATCAGGGCTAAGTCGTAGCGAGTCGACCCTGATGTCCGAGAACACTGGCCCAAGTGTGTCGTCAATGACTGCCAGCGATTCCGTTTGGTTAGGTTTTCCTACATAGGCATAATGACCGCCTTGTTCACTAAACCGGATCGGATAGAGGCTCTGGAACGCTCGCCCCTTAGCGCCGTCGACGACGATTTCCCGCTGGAACGCGTCTGTGTCACAGGCGTAGGCAAGATGTTCACCACCGGGGCTAAACTTAAAATACACTGCATCGGGGCCGAGCGTGATGCTGCGAGCATCTCCGCTGTTACGGAATCTGGAAGTTAATGCCGTCTCTTTGCCATCTGCCCAAACAAATTGCGACTCGCCTCGCATCGCAAGATAGGCGGCGTGCGTTCCATCTTTACTGAACACCACGGCGGGACTGCGCCCTGACATGAAATGGGCAATATTATCGTATTGCGGTCCTGGCTTGCCGTCGTAGTACACGACCTGTCCACCGCCGCTCGGAATTATCGCTGCGACGTGCAGCCCATCCGAGCTGACGGCTACTTCTTTCAGATCCTTCGGCATCGGACCGAGATCTTCCATTTGGATTCGAGGATCAGCATACGCGATAGCTAAGGGGCTCGGATTCGGTGTAGGTCTTTTCGCGATTGCTTTTAGCTCGCCAACTGTTGTGCTCTCGTTTCCAGCCAGAGTCGACCCACCAGGATTCTGCGGCGTGCCGAGAAGCGTGTGTCGGACCTTGGTAAGGGCATTGTTGTAGAGCCGCTCTTTGTATTTTGATGTTGGTACCGGGTCAGCTACATAAGCGTCTGCCACCAGCCGTCCAACTTCCTGCGCTACTTTCTCGAGCTGGTTAGGTGGAAGGTCACGCATGATTTTATAAGTTCGTAGATAGGCCCATTGCTCCACCTTCGGGCGAGACACGCACTCCTTGTAGTCAGTCTTGGAAACTATATCTGTGATTGATGCTTCCGGCCTGGCGCGATGCGCGTTCAGGAACTTGAGCGTCAACTTGGCTGGGTCGTAGAAATCGTTTAGGAAGATGTTTCCAGTAGCATAGTCATAAGCTTTTTTTGCCCATTCTTGCATCTCAGGAGGCTCATTCTTTATTGCATCCATTACCGTGATCCAATCGCCCGGCTTATCAGCGCCTGGCTGCTGCGGCTTGATCTCGGCTGGTTGCTGCTGCGGCGTGGCTTCTGCTGCTTCGCGTTGCGTCGCGACCTGAGCACCTGTTTGCTGCTGTGCCTTGGTCTCAGCTGATTGCTGCTGTGGTCTGGCACTAACCGGCTGCCACAGCGGTTTCGAATCGGGATCAAGGCCGAGGTCCACGGGAGGTGTGGCAATCGCTTCTACATATTCACCACAGGGCAGCTGCGAAAAGTCTTCGCCGTTGAGCTTAACTCGACAGAGATGTTGTCCGTTCACCGTAGCCGAAAAGCAAACCTCGCCTCCGTTGGGAAGAAGCTTGGCAAATACTTTGTCGCACGGCGTCGAACAAAGTTTCTTTACTTCACTCGTGGCGTGGTTGAACAACCACGTCCCTACCTCGTTTATTCCGCCGCCCGTTTTTCCGTAGATGCACAGCTCTGCATTAAGCCAGTGCGTCGGCATTTCGGGTGAGAATGGCAGTTTGCTTCGCGTGCCATTTGTCACATCGATCAGATAGCGTTCTGCAGGAGGCTTTTTACCGTGAACCTCGTGAGGCGTGTAAACCACATCAGCGAAATGCCCGCCCGGTAGTAACATTACCTCTTCGAAGCTTCCGGGTCTGTCATCCAGCACGGTGCTCGCGCCAGTTCGGACGTTGACCTTGACCAATGGGTGGTCAATCCGACCGCGTTCTATACACAAGGCAGAGTCCGAATCAATCCATTCCAATTTACTGTAGTGAGTGACGACTTCGATTGGGACGGGCCGGCCATGTTCCTTTACTTCAACGCTGACGCGCACAGTTGCAGCTTTTCCAGTTCGTGCATCATAGGTGTTTAAAACACTGCCATGCGGGGAAAAGCAAAGGTCGCCGCTGGGATTAACAAACATCACCCGATCGGCACCGCGGTGTGTGAACACGTCATACGTGGGGATTTCCTCAAGAGAACCAGTAAGCAGGTCGACTTTTACGATCGGCTTTACCTCCGAGAGTTTCGCATCCAGGTATAGGTTATTGCCATACCACAGGACAGGTTGGGTGTGGCCGAAACTGAAGAGGCCATTTGTTGTTAGCCGTTTCTTGTTAATAATGTCATTCTTCGCCCAATCAAACTCCGCCCGCCAAATATCGCCGTTCTCGAAAATAACCATTCGCCGATAGTCGGATGCCATGTAGGCTTCTGCCTTACCATTTGATGCGTCGTTATTTATCGGTGGGCTATTTGCTTTCTCCACACCGATACTAACGAGGTGAGGGGGAGAATCTGTGAACCCTGCTGTCATCCTCTCCTTCTCATGGAATAACACTAGATTGGGATGGTTTTCGACCAGATGAGGCGTCCCGGACCATCTGGTTAAGGTTCCTGCGCTCTCGCCCCTAGCGATGTTCCAAATGACAGATCCATTCAAGACGTAATTCGCGGCATCTTGAGGGTCGTGCCATGGGGCGCTGCCTCGCCCAATGAGCGAGGGAGTCGCAGTGGGTGCTGCAGCTTTCTGAAGCGCCGCCAATCGTTGTTCGTCTTGCCGTTTCCGTTCCACCTCGGCTCGCTGGCGTTCTTCCTCTTCTTTACGCAGCGCCTCCTGCCGCTGGCGCTCCTGGTCCTGCTCCCGCGCCTTTCTGGCTTTCTCTTCTTCGGCCAAACGTTGCTTTTGTTTCTCCTGATAATCGCGTTGTGTCTTGTCAGTCATCGCCATCATTTGCTTGACCTGGTCGAGCTGCGCCTGGCGGGCCTTGGCTGCCTGCTCCTGCTCCTGTTGAACCATTGCCGCTGCCTGTTTCTGCGCCTGTTCCATCGCGGCTGCCTGCCGCGCCCCCGCGGCGTCTGCTCGCCTTTTCTCGCTCGCTTTGTTCAGCCAGTTAATTCCGCCGAAGATCAGTATAAGCAGGACAACCGCGCCGCCGATGACCTTTGGCTGGCGCAACCACGGATAACTCGCCGCGAAATCTCGTCCGGGCGATGGCGTGGCAGTTCGGTTGTCTGTTGCCAGGACACTGGCCAGCAAAATTTCGGACAAAGGCTTCCAGTCACTCTCGCCTTCGACCTGCCCCGGATCGCTGCCGGAAAAAACGCCAGACTTGAGGCGTTCTCTTAGTTCAGCCTCGGTATAAGGGCCGCGTTCCTGATTATTCTTTCGCACTAGAATGTTCATGTCCTCATTCGTCTCTTAATTGGTTCAACGGCCGGCGTTATTGCTTCCATTGTCGTGACTGCAGAAAACCGGACAAAGACATCGCTTTCGGCTGAAGCCGGCGGTCATCTAACAGAAATCCTCCAGCTGACATGCACACAGGCTAGCGACATAGGGCTATTACCTACAAGCTTTTTTCTAACTAAGCGGGAAATGGCATACCCGAATTGTGCTGTGGCAGTGCAAGCTTCCGGTTTGAGCCTGCTAAACGTCTTACTCGAAGACGTACACTTCGCCTGTGCTAAGAGCGATTGTCGATCCCTTCGGCGCCGTCCAGAATGCTTCGAACTTTTTTGTGTCCTTCAAGTCGGGGCCATGGGCGATCATCTTCCACTGCGTTCCATCAAAGCTAAACACATTGCCGAGTAAATCGGTGGTCCAGTAATGATTGAGATCGTGACCCCACACAGTGCCTAGCTGCTTAGCCGGATATTCTTGTCCGCCCACTACCAGGCTCTGGAAAGTCACATTGCCATTAATGCAACGAACAACTTTGTCGCTCCCGATTGCCACAAAATTGTGTTCGTCTACAAACCAAGCCTTGCTTGGAACATTACGTTGAGAAAAGCCGGCCAGCCGATTCACCAGGTACCAGCGTCCGTTACGGTAGCACACGATCGCGCAACTGCCGGCGGGATTGCTCCACAAGCCAACCGCAACGCCACTGCCGAGTGGAGTAACGTCGCGAATGTTCGCCACCAACATTCCATCGGCAGGGTTTAAGCTAGTCTCGTTGACCAAGGCAACCGCATTGTCGTCCCGTAGAATAAAGTTGTCTCGCGACTTCGGTTCGTAATGTTGCGCCGCGTTGTCCGCGTATTTCCAATACACTGTCCGGCCATCCATTCCGCAGAAAACATTGGGAGCAAGGACGTAGAGCGAAGTTCCGGCGGGCACACTGGCAAGACGTCGGTAGGTATCAGATTCCCACAACGCAAGATCGGCCTGGCCTTTGTCGTAGCCGGCTAGCATGACCAATTGCTTCTCGTTTAGGAAGCGCAAGCCGTAGATGGCATCCGCTGTGGAACTTCTGCTAAGGTTCTTGGTCTGCCACTCTCCATTCCGTAACAACAGCAGTAGCTTGCTGCGTCCCACCGTTCCAGCAATGGCAAGATTTTTTCGATCCCATCCTGTGATTTTTTGGAAGATTGCTCGATCAGGAAAGAGACGCTCGGCATCATAAAGCTTCGACCATTTCGCGTTCTCATAGGACGTTTTGGAGTAGCTCGGACCTCTCGCCTTCTTAGTTTCGTGCCATCCGCGGGTGGCCAGAAAACGGGGAATGATGAATATAGCGGCGACCAGCGCGCAGATGATTCCCAGCGATAGGACTATGAGACGCCACGGAATTCGCCTCAATGTACTAGCGGTCGGTTTCTCCGGTGAGGGCGTGTCCTTCTTTAGTGCCGTGAGTCTTGCGGGGATCTGTGGATTACCGAGTTCTTGCGTGTACAGGTTAACGAGAACTAGGCGGAGGCCGTGCTTAACCTCGTATTCGCCAAAGTCGTGTAGATGCGGCTGCCAGCGCGCGTAATGCTCGAGATCTTCGGCCACATGTTTGGAAACCAGAATGTGACCGGCATCGCCGCAATCCATCACTCGTTGCGCAATGTTGATACCAGCCCCCGCGACATTCGTGCGATTGTTCACGTCTGTAACGAGGTTGACTGGACCGCTGTGGATCCCCATCCGCAATTGTAGTTGCGGGAAACTCTTTACGGCCTGGGCGATCTCCAGCGCACATCGCGCAGGCGCTTCCGCACTATCACGAAACACCAGCGCTACGCCGTCACCCGTAGGTAATGAAACTAATTTCCCTTGTTCTTCCGCCAGCCGAAACTGCTCAGTTCCGGCAATGATCTCCTTTAGCCGACGAACCAGCTCGCTCTGCTCGCCGATAAGCAATTTCGAATAGCCGACAATGTCGATGAACAGAACGTGTCCAATCTCGAATTCTGGATCAATTAACGGTTCACTCGGCATTGAAGTGAGCCACAGCAAACACAAACAAGTTCCAAGCGACCATCAAAAACAGCGATGAGCAACCGTTCCCATCGCGCGGTCGCTGCCAAGCAAGCTCTAGCTTTGCACGGCAGTTAGCCGACAGTCCTCAATGATGAGGAAGCAACGTGGGCTACGGAGGCACACGAGCCCCGCCATGGGAAAATCCGTGACGTGTTCAGCGTGGAATTGAGCGTTTGACGCGCCGAAGTTAACCCTGACAGGGCTCGTAGCTGAGCCTCATTTATATTTAACCGAGCACCCGTATGGGCGCGTGTCTGCTTTCGAAACCGGCTTGCCGCTCATCGATTCATCGAGCGCCACTTTCACGTAGTTGGTCGAACTCGGAATGTCGGCTGGATTCGGCGAAGCTTTGCTGTCGATCGCGCCTTCGTAAATGATTTTGCCTTCGGGATTGATGACGAACATGTGCGGAGTATTGCGCGCGTTATAGGTACGCCCGGCTTTGCCTTCGGGATCAAGCAAAAGTGCGGTTTGCTTCGTGTTCCAATCTTTCATCACCTTCTGCGCCTGTTCCGGCGACAGGTTTCCCTCGTACCCAGGCGCGTTGGAATCGATCGTCAGCCAAACCACGCCTTTACCAGTGTATTCGCCCTGCAACTTCTGCATGTTGCCGCTGCCGTAATGCTTCTTCACAAACGGGCATTCGGGATTGAACCATTCCAACACCACGTACTTGCCCTTGTATTCGGAAAGGCTATGCGTTTTTCCGGAAGCATCCGGCAGGCTAAAATCGGGCGCAGCCGCGCCGACGGGCGGCGAATCGGCAGCGAAAAGAGTAGTGACGACGAGTGAACTCAATGCAAGCAGAAGTGTTTTCATATTTATTGTGACGCGACTGTTCGGTTAACGGTTTCCAGTTTTTCCAAAACGGTGTTTTTAGTGAGCAGTTCCGGGAAGATATACGGTTGTTCCGCCCCCCCCGGATAAAGCACATATAATGGGACACCCGGTCGTCCAAATTGTTTCAATAATTTCGTAATCGCGGGATCGCCATTAGTCCAATCCGCTTTCAGTTTAACAATTTGCCGCTCCGAAAATGCGGCTTGTACCGCTGCAGTTTCAAGCACGGTCGATTCGTTGAATTTGCAGGTGATGCACCATTCGGCGGTGAAATCGATGAAGACGGAGTGACCCTGCTGAAGTTCGGAGGCGAGCCTTTCGGGTGTAAATTTTTCCCAGCCGCCAACAGAAGCCGTCGGGTTGGCAACCGCAGCGGCGCTCTGAAATTTATCGCCGATGAAATAGTAGCCGCCTCCGATTACGAGCAGGAGCATGAGCAGGAGCACGAGACCGCGGGTCTTTGCGGAAGCGAGAGGTGTAACGAATGCCCCCTTTAGCCAGCAGGCGATGCTCAGGACGAGAAGAAAAGCGCATGTCCAGATCAGGGCAGCAACGCCGCGCTGAGCGCCGAGCACAGAAAGTAAAAAGAGCAGGGTTGCGATTAGCAAAAAACCCATGAGCTGTTTCACTCGCACCATCCAGGGGCCGGGCTTTGGCAAAAATTTGAGCCAGGCCGGTTGTGCGCTGAGCAGAAAGTAAGGCGCGCTCATTCCCAGCGCGATTGAGCCGAACATGAGCAAAATGACCGTGGCGGATTGGGTGAAAGCGAACCCAAGAGCGGTGCCAAGAAATGGAGCGGTGCAGGGCGTGGCCAGCACGGTTGCGAATACGCCCTGAAAAAATGAGCCGGCATCGCCATGCATAGACCCTTCAGCGGCGACGGCCCGCCGGCTTAACCACTGCGGCAAATTAATTTCGAAAACGCCAAAGAGATTGAGGGCAAAAACGAGCACAACCGCGCTCATGAAAACTACGAAATAGGGATTGGTGAATTGTGCCGCCCAGACAGGCTGGCCTCCGGCAGATTTAATGATCACCAGGACCAGCGCCAGGCCGAGAAACCAGGCGAAAATTCCGGCGATGAAGGCGAGGCCGCTCCGAAAAATGCGGGCTCGACTCTGACCGGCTTGCTGAACAAAACCGAAAATCTTCAGCGAGATTACCGGCAAGACGCACGGCATCAGATTGAGAATGAAACCTCCGATGAAGCCGAAAACAAGGAAGCGAAGAACGTCTCTCGCTGTCGAATTCTCGTTAGACGCTACCATTTCGGAGCCAATCGAAACCTCCCAGGCATTGCGGTCCGGTGCGTCAGCGGCACTTCCGAAAACGATCAGCCCGGGCAGCGATTTGAAGTTTTGCTTCGCGTTATCGAGCGGAATACGAAAGGTGTAGTTAGCGCCTTCGTGCGATTCCGAGCGCGGGTGACCAACGGCCACATTCTCCGGAGGCGACGGAAAGAAGTCGACGGACGGAAATTTCCCCAGTTCAGGCTGGGTAACGTTCAAAACTAGTCCGGCCGCGTCGCTTTTCCAGGAAGCGGAAAAGTTGGCTGCGGGCGATTTGGGCAACTGCTTTTGAAAGCGCGTGAAAAGGTCTGTATTTGCCGGCGAGTTAGTCGCCGCGCTTGGGAGCGACAATGTCAAGACTGCGTCGCCCGGAATGCAAATCTTCTCACAAACAAGCCAGTTCACTTTCGCCGACAACTTTACCGGTGAATTGGTGACGTTCTTTGCTGGCGTGATCTGTTGAATCAAGAGGACTTCGTCGTGGTAACCGTAGATCTGAATATCGCCCGGTTCCTGAAGCTTCAGCGGAATCGGCCATTGAATGCCGCCGACGCGCCAGCCTTCCGGTAATTCCCATTTGATATCGGTAGGAATGCCGGCGTCGCCCGGATACTTCCAATACGTATGCCAGAGGGGCTGCATTTTTAACCGCACGCCAACCAGAAACGGTTCGCCAGGAACAACGGCGTCCACATTTGCAAGGGCGTCGGCTTGGACGAGCTGTTTCCCCTGGTAAATCTGCCCCTGCGCCGTCATTGCGATTAATGCCGACAGCCACAGGAAAAATACCGAACGCCGGACTGCGTCCATGTGATTACTTATCACTCCACCTCGGTTCGGGCAATGGCTGGAGCTGGCTCATATCGTGCTGATAAAAGGAGAATGCGTTACTTCGTCGTCGTTGCACTGATTGTGCTAGGCGTAATTTTCTTGCGACAGAAAAAGGCGGAAGATTCTGCGCCCAAAAAAACGGCTGAAGCCGTGGCTCAGGCAACATTGACGCCGCGCCCGGCCAGCGAGCACGATTGGGCAAAGGCTGCAATTGATCGGACGAACGAAGTGAGACAGAAAGTGAAACGCGAACGTGCGTCGAACGAGGTGCCCTGATTGATCAGGGACCAGCGCCGTAAAACCTCAATCAAGCAATCTCCGCGGCGGATCGGACCACCAGCGGTGTGATTGCTCGCAACGCTAGCTTGGTGAACAAAGTCGCCTTAATGCTGCGCGCTCTGCGCCAGGGCCTTGGCGTGGATTGCCTGCTTAAGTGTCTGCGCTGACATGGCGTGCCCGGCGGACGCTGCGACCTCATTTTTGCCAAGCTGGGTAACGTCGCTTAAGGGCGATCCCTCGTTCGTAAAAGCTGCGTCGCGCCCGGCCTCATCTTTCTTAACCCGGAAACGTCCATGCATGATGCCGACGAGCGGAACGAACTGAGTGCCGTTGTTTTCCACAAACAAGATGTCGCGATCACCGACCTTGAATTTCGGCGCATCGGTCACCTCCATCGTCTCACTGCCCACTGTACCGCCAAGCATTTGCAAAGTGATTTGCGCTCCGGGCTTTCCTTTAATCGCGTCCTCTACCTTAAAAGTAACATAACTGTTGATGTGGCGCTGACCGCCTTCCCCAACCCATTGAGAACGCACATCAGTAACCGTTCCCTGAAAGATTACTTCGGCATGGCTGACGAGCTCATCAAAGGAAGGTGGAATGACTGTCGTGGCGATTGCGCTGCAGCCGATCGCGAGGATCCCAGCGCAAGTGAGTAGATACCTTTTCATATGTTAACGTGATAACTTAATCTGCTTTGAATTCGGCATAGTTCAATTTTGAGGGGGTGGACTAAGCAGAGTCATTAATCGACATGGCAAGCGCTGACGATCTTGTTAAGCCGGTGGTGTTCGCAGCAGACGCGACGCTCGCCGGCGGTGCCAGAGCTGAAGTCTGTGTTCGTTTGCTCAACGCTGAGTCAAGCTCCAGCCAGCCGGAAGCGTTGGACCATTGGCGC
>Ga0137403_10008925_pt1 | contig 11183 bp, 11 predicted proteins | sample CZOMad2_1_16fung_FD_122057 | JGI IMG/M metagenome (GOLD analysis project Ga0137403, IMG submission 122057) | Vadose zone soil fungal communities from Angelo Coast Range Reserve, California, USA - CZOMad2_1_16fungal (Hybrid Assembly) | ecosystem: Environmental > Terrestrial > Soil > Vadose zone...
CATAAAGCACAATGTTATCACCGTAACAGTAATAAACATTGGCCTATCTCTGTTACTCTTTGAGTGTAGTGCTAGTTCGTAAATATGAAAGAATAGTGAGTTGTAGAGTTTCATTGTCAGCTATCAAATTCATCCTCAATATAATTGTAAAATTTGTCACCCCCGATCGCATCAGCAACACCGATACCAACTGTTATACCCCAGCCAACGAAGGGGATAAATGCCGCACCAGCAGCAATTCCAGCAACCCCGTTTCGTTCTCGCGGCGGAAACTTCCGACGGCGCTGAACGCTACCGCCAGCAGGAAGGGCGAGACGGGCGACTGTTCAAAGAGTGGCCAGGTAAGTTGCGTCACGCCGACCGCGATTGCCGGAGCGAGCAGCGCCGCGATATACCTGGGAGCCAGCGATCGTTCTTTCCGTATTTCCATTGCTACTCCGGCGACGGCATCGGCGCCGATAGAAGTCCAATCAAGGCGCGATCACTAATTGCCACCGCTTGATGAATCACACCAACCGACACGGTTGAGCTGACTGAACGGGCACGTTGATGCCCTCATCACCACAGGATGTTTAGTTAACAAAGCCGAGAGGTTCGATCGGTGGCGCCTGGGAACACTGAAATCAGGGCGAAGGTGTTCGAGAAACGCTTGGAACACCGGGGGACCTCAAGTCTTGGCGTGATTCTAATGCCGGCGGGCATACCACGCAACCTCAATCTGCCTGGCCGATTGCTAAGAACCTAAATTGATCTGGTCGATCTCGACAAAGGCGGCGCTGGCACGCTGTGTGCTCAGGCACCACTGGCGCAGCTAAAATGCCCGCCTGCGGACTTTCAACTGCCATTCTGGTTCGGCCTTTCGCCACAGCCGTTGCGTTGCGCCACAAAAAATTTTTCGCAATTCCTTCGATGAACACCTCGCGGCATGGCAGCAGAAACGATAGAAAATGAAGAAACTTTGGCTATTCCTCGCTAACGATTCCCGCCTGGGCATGAGGGTTGGACTCTCGTTCGGGTTACTTATCGCCCTCATGCTCGCGGTCGGCTGGGTGGGCTTTAGACAACTGCGACGAGTTGATGCCGACTTCGCGAAGATGGTTGATCAGCGGTGGAGTAAGGTTCAGTTATCGAGGCGGGCCCAGGATTACTCAAATCTCAACAGCCGTATAAACACGCAGATGGTTCTGGTTGAGGACGAGACAACCATCAAGTCCTTAATGGCCCAACGAGCCGAGAATAGCGACAAGATTTCCGCCCTGCTCGAGACTCTCCAGGACAAGATTGAATCATTGGAAGAACAGCAACTACTTAGTGCTATCGAGGAGAAAAGGAGCCTTTATCTCACTGAATACAAAGCAGCCCTGAGATTGCTGACGGTGGCCAAGAACCCGGCGGCGGCAAGAGCACTCATGGTAAATCAAGCCATGCCGCGGATGATTGAGTATCACCAGGCCTGGGATGCCTATGTTGATTATCAGGGTCGTCAAATGGATCTTGCGCAACAAGGCGATGCCGCCAGTGCCACGGCAACTCGCAAGACCACCGTCCTGCTAATCGCCTTTGCGGTTATCTTTGCCTTCACTATCGGTATTTTCGTCACCCGAAACATTACCTGGCATATGAAGATGCGCAAGCGGGACGAACAGGCGCTCCGACACGCCCATGAGGATTTAGAAGCAAAAGTCCAAAGTCGCACAACCGAACTCGCCAACGTCAACGATGCTTTAGAGGCGGAGAACACCGAACGCAAACAGATAGAAGCAAGCCTTCGTGAGAGTGAAGAACGCTATCGAGAACTGTTTGAAAACGCCAATGACATTATCTACACCCACGATCTCCAGGGTAATTACACGTCCGTTAACAAAGCCTGCGAAAAGATCGTCGGCTATACGAATGATGAAGCCCTCAAAATGAGTGTCTCTCAGATTCTCGCACCGGATCATGCCGAGGAAGCTATGCGCATGCTGGCGCGCAAGACCGAGGCAAAAGCGCCGACTGCTTATGAACTCGAAATTATTGCCAAAGACGGCCATAGAGTAATGCTCGAAGTGAACTCTCGCCTCATTTTTAAGAATGGGAAGCCGAACGGCGTGCAAGGCATCGCCCGCGATATCACCGAGCGCAAGCAAGTGGCGAAAGCACTGCGTCAGAGCGAGGAGAGATGTCGCGAACTAATAGAAAATGCCAAAGATGTTATCTACACCTTAGACCTGACGGGACGATTCACGTCGATCAACAAAGCGGGTGAGGACCTCACCGGTTACACGAGAGCGGAGGCCTCGCGGATGAACATGGCGGATGTAATCGAACCGGGCTACGCGGGACTCGTGCGCAAGCGGATCGAAAACAATCTCGCCGGCATACCACAGCCCAATCTCGAGTTGGATGTCTTTACCAAAGACGGTGGCCGGGTAACCATGGACATCAGTACCCGTGCGATCTTTCAGGACGGCGTGGCAGTTGGCATCCAGGGCGTCGCCCGGGACATCACCGAGAAGAAACTAATCGAGGTCGAACTCAAGGAAGCACGCGACGCAGCCGTCGAATCGGCCCGCCTCAAATCAGAATTCCTGGCCAACATGAGTCATGAAATTCGTACGCCGATGAATGGCATCATCGGCATGACCGGCCTGTTGCTCGATACAAATCTTGATGCTGAGCAGAGAGAGTTTGCGGAAACGATTCGAACCAGCGGTGACGGTCTCTTAACCATCATTAATGACATTCTCGACTTTTCGAAGATCGAAGCCGGCAAGCTTCAGTTCGATACGGTTGATTTCGATCTGCGCAACGCCGTCGAAGGCACGGTCGAATTACTGGCCGATCGGGCCCGCGAAAAGAAAATTGAGTTTGCCTCATTCATCTACAGCAATATTCCCACGCTGTTGCGCGGAGACCCGGGCCGGCTCAGACAAGTGCTCACCAATCTTACCGGCAACGCGTTGAAGTTCACCGAGCGGGGCGAAGTGATTGTCTCGGCTGAAAAGGAATTCGAAGACGAGCAGACGGTGATGATTCGCTTTTCGGTCAAAGACACCGGCATTGGCATCAGTGAAGCGACCCAGAAAAAACTCTTCCAGGCATTTACGCAGGCCGACGGATCGACCACGCGCAAATACGGCGGCACCGGACTGGGCCTTTCAATCTCGAAACAATTGGTCGCCTTAATGGGCGGGCAAATCGGCGTCAACAGCGAGCCGGGAAAGGGATCGACATTCTGGTTTACGGCGAATTTTGATAAGCAACCCAACAGCGTCATCGCCTCGTTCACTGAGACCAAGAGCCTCGAGAACCTGCGTGTTCTGGTCGTAGACGATAACGCCACCAACCGGAAAATACTCGCGCATCAATTGGGCTCATGGGGAATGATCCATGACGAGGCCGATTCCGCGGCGAGCGCTTTGACTCTGTTGAGGTCTGCCGCGGCCCGCGGCAAAGCATACGACCTGGCAATTCTGGATCTAATCATGCCCGAGGTGGACGGCTTTGAACTGGCTCAGCGGATCAAGGCAGATACCAACACTGGTTCGCCGCGGATAGTGCTGCTGACTTCGGCGGGCCAGCGCGGCGACGGAACGAGAGCGCGCGAGGCCGGCATCGCCGCCTATCTCACTAAACCCGTCAGGCAATCCCATTTGTTCGACTGCCTAACGACGGTCATTAACGTTAACCCGGAGGGGCCTGGTGTTACTGCCAGCGTAGCTCCCTCAAGTGTGGTTACCAGACACTCCCTGGAGGAGGCCCGGAGCATGTCGCACAGACTTATTCTGCTCGCCGAAGACAACATCGTGAATCAGAAGGTCGCCGCGCGCCAGCTACTAAAACTCGGCTATCGCGCTGATGTAGTGGCCAATGGCCGAGAAGCGATCGAAGCCTTAAGCCGCATCCCTTACGATCTGGTGTTCATGGATTGCCAGATGCCCGAGATGGACGGCTATGAAGCCGCCGCCGAGATTCGCCGCCTCGAAGGCGAGAGCAAACACACGCCAATCGTGGCGATGACCGCCCATGCTTTGGATGGCGATCGGGCGAAGTGCATTGCGGCGGGAATGGATGACTACATCACCAAGCCAGTCAAGATGGAACGACTAAGTGAGGTGCTGAAATTCTTTTTCAACAAGGGCGGCGGACAGGATCCAGTGTGCGAAGCGAGCGCGCCCCTGGTAGACGTTGCGCGCATGCACGAAATGATGGGACACGAGGTGGTCGAGTTGTCGGAGCTCGTAAATCTCTATCTGCATGAGATGGACAAGAACCTCAACTATCTCGACGCAGCGGTCAGCTCAGGCAATCACAATGAGGTCGAATCGATCGCCCACAACTGCGCGGGCACCAGCGCCAACTGTGGCATGACGGCCGTCACGGCGCCTTTTCGCGAACTTGAAGACGCCGGCAGAGCCGCGCGGCTGGAGATGGCCCCCGCTTCGTTGGCTGCGGCCCACAAACTGTTTGCGAGCACCCGCGAATTTCTCGAGCAACATCTATTACAGTTCGTTAACTGAAAGGAGACTTCGATTTATGAAAACCATTGTCGTCATTGAAGACCAGCAGGTGCTCGCCAGCGCTTACCGTAATAAGTTCGCCGGCGAGGGATTCAAGGTCGAAGTAGCCACGGAGGGTGAACTCGGATTGGCTTTGATCTTCAGAGTAAAGCCGGATCTGGTCTTGCTGGACATGCATCTGCCAAAGCTGAGCGGACTTGAGATTCTGAAGCAAGTCCGCGCCAAACCTGAATTTCAGACCCTGCCGATTATTGTTTTCTCGAATCTGACAAAGCCGGGGGCGGTTGAAGCAGCCTGGCAGGCCGGCGCAACTCTGGTGCTATCAAAGCTGAATACCAGCCCTAAACGCGTACTCGAATCGGTTCAGGCCACTCTCGCCACCTCTCCCTCCAGCGCGATGGCAGAGACACACTCAATCGATGACGCGCCCGGACCTTCACTGGTCGCGCCCGACGCTCAGTCCATCCGGGGCAAGATTCTCCTGGTCGAAGATCATTCGGGCATGAAGACCTTGTTGGCTTTCTTGTTGCAAAGGACCGGACACCAGGTCACGAGCGTTAAGACCAACGTCGAAGCTTTACAACAAATCCGCGATCAATCATTTGACCTGTTCCTGTTGGGTCACCAGTTTCCTGACGGGACCGAATTGTCGCTCTGCAAACAACTGCGGCAAGCGCGTCCCGACAAGCCGATCATTCTTTATTCAACCGCTGCGCTGTTTTCGGAACAACAGGAAGGACTGAAAGCAGGGGCCACCGCCTATCTGGCAAAACCTGAAGATCTTTTCAATGCCGGACAGATTGCCGCGGACATGATCAGGGACCAGATGCAACTTGCACGTCTGCATATTCGGGCCGCCTGAAACGACCCCGACTTATACCGCCCCGAGGAATTATCTGATGGAAACATTTCGCAAGAACTTGACCGCAGCGCCTTCCCGGCGCGTACTGATCGCGGATGACGACCCGGTCATGAGGCACCTGATAACTACCATCGTCAAGCAACAACAACACGACCCAGTCCTGGCCAACGATGGCCGCGAGGCTTATCGCATTCTCCAGTCCGACTCACAATTCGCGGCCGCGATTCTAGACATGACGATGCCTTTTCTCGAAGGCCTGGATCTTATTCGCTACATGCGGTCGGAAAACCGCCTGATGCGGATTCCCATAATGCTGATTACCGCTGAGCAGGATATTAATCTAATGGCCAGCAGCTTCTCGGCCGGGGCGACTGCATTTCTGCCGAAGCCCTTCACGCCTGAGCAACTGCAAAGCGCGATTCGCATGTTGCTCGGGAACCGGAACGCGACCAGAAGGGCCGCTTAACTTCTCAATAAGGACACCACAATGTTATTTGAGCAGGCCATTATTGATGAAGCCGTGGAAACGAAGTTTCTGCCCTTTGCCCCGACTCTCTCGATCGCCTGCGATGCGATCGACCTGAAGGTGCTCAACGCCTTTGAGGGGCTGCAAGCCGACGATGGGTCGGATCTGGTTGTCGAGCTAATCGATCTCTACTTGCAGGACGCCTCTGAGCGGATCGAGTCCATCAAATTGTCCGTTGCCAGGGCAGATAGGAAATCGCTAACGCTGTCAGCTCATACTCTGAAGGGAAGTAGTTCGAGTCTTGGCGCCCGCCATGTGGCTGAGATCTCCGCAACCCTCGAGCAGTTGGACCCCGTCGAATGCCCTCACCGTGTGGACGCACTCTTAGAGTTGCTAAGTTACGAGTTTGCCAAAGTCAAAGGGCTCTTCGCCGTCGAGCGGCAGAAGCGACTGGCGTGAACTCCTGGCCGTACGCCCAATCAACAGCATCATCAGGGCATCTTCCACGCTGCTCAACATTCCGGTGGCACACCAGATGCCATAGCACCGGTAGGTGCTAATTAAGCGCCGCAATCGCATTACCAAAGGGCGTAACACCGAGGTGTTTCGCATCAGCCGTTCGCTTCTGCCTCAAAGCCCAACCTTCGAGACCTTCGCGAATCCGGCGAGCAAAACTAATCCGTTTTGCACCAATTCGCCCACTCGCTCTTGCCAAAGAAAGGCCCTATCGATGAATTCAATCCACCGCCTGATTCGCTCAACCTCCGTTCTAATCCTCTTGGCCGCACTCTCAATCTCTCAAACCACAATCGCCGCCACCAGACATCCTGCCAAAGCGCAGAAACGCGTACGCGTCGAGAAACCAGCACCGCGCGGCCGTCGCGCCGAACTTCGACGCCTGGCAGCGCAACGAGAAGCTGAGGCAGCACGCCGTCGTGCAGAGGCTGCGCGCCTGGCCGCCATCGCGCGACAGCGCGCGATCGAAGAAGCGATGCGAGCCAACGTCCAATCACTGATCGAAAAAGATGATGTCACCGGAGAAGATCCTGAAATACGCCGGGTCGCGATCAATGCTCTCGGTCATCACGCGGGGACCGTCGTGGTCATGGACCCTGAGACCGGACGTGTCTATTCCGTAGTAAATCAACAGTGGGCGCTGCGCGAAGGCTTTAAGCCCTGTTCGACAATCAAACTTGTCACGGGTCTCGCCGGGCTGAATGAACGTGTGATCGATCCCGCGGACACCACTCGCATCGCTGATTCGAACCGCGTCACGCTCACTAGCGCCCTGGCTCACTCAAAAAATGAATATTTCCAGACCGTGGGCGGGGAAGTCGGCTTTGACAAAATGATTTCGTACGCGCACCAGCTTGGACTTGGCGAGAAGACCGGCATCAACGCCAAAAATGAAACCAGGGGCCAGGTGCCGAAGCTCAAGTCCGGTTTTGCCGTCAATCACATGTCGTCGCATGGCGATGACTTTAAAGTCACCGCGCTGCAACTGGCGACTCTAACTTCAGCGATGGTCAACGGCGGCAAGTTGATTACTCCTTTCGTCCCGCGCACGCCGCAGGACGAAGCCAGATCGATGCCGCAAGTTCGCCGCCTGGTCAATATCAGCGCCGAGTCATTCAACCAGATGGCTCCCGGAATGATCGGCTCAGTCAGTTATGGTTCCGGCCGTCGCGCCGCCAACTCTCAGGAGATCATCGCGGGAAAAACCGGCACCTGCATCGAGCGGGGCGAATGGATTGGTCTGTTCACTTCGTACGCCCCAATCAATAACCCGCGCCTCGCCGTCGTGGTAATCGCGCGCGGCGTCGACGGTCGCAATCACTTTCCCGCCGCCGTTGCCGGCCAGATCTACCGCGAGTTGGGTAGCCGGTTTGGCGCCCCGGGAATGGACCGGATCGCCGGCAAACGCGGTGCGCAGACTCAGACTGACGCCGCGGTTACGAAAGCCTCAACCCTCGCCGTGGAAGACACTTCGCTGGCATCTGATGACGAAGAATCTGATGCCGCGGACGATGACAGCGCCACGAACGCAGCCGCAAAGAAGATCACGTCGCCCGTAACAGTTTCTCGCGAGCCGGCCAAAATCAAACGGGTTCTGATGTCACTTTCAAATCGAACTGAACCAACTGCTAAACCTGCGCCAGCCTCGTCCCAGACTGAAACCAAACCAGTCCAAAGGCCCCGGCGCGTAAAGGCCAACCAATAACTGCCCGCACCGATTCATTCATCACCCGAAAACGCTGAACCCCAAAAAGGAGACTTCAAATGACAGAGTATGTTCCCACTACCGAAAGCGACCCCCAGTCGCAGCCTCAGGACTTTCGCACTGCGGTCTTTGAGTGTGAAGAGAAATTGATACGGCTCGCACTGGTCGAGGCAAATAACAAGCCGACTGTTGCGGCGCGACTTCTGGGGCTCAGTAACCACCAGGCCCTGCTTGCCATGTTGGACAATCGGCACAAGAAACTCCGCGACGAGCTTGGCATCACGAAGCGGCCGCGGCGCAAATCAATTATGACCAGAAACCGCAGACCGTAGCCATCGCCGGGGCAGTAGCCCGACCGTAAAGAAGGGCGCCCTCGCTTACGCGCGGGCTACTCCCCCGCTTTCAAACATGACGCAGCCCGCGTCAGGAAATCAGATTATGACGAATCTCACACGCAACATTAGCCCCTTCTCTCTCCTGTCACTCTGCCTGGCCATTCTATGGTTCAGCACGAGCGCCCAGGGCGCGATCATCCCTGACGACGACTCACTTAATATGGGCGGCGTCCTGATTGGGCCTTGCGGTGTCCCGGGCGCAATGGGTCCCGCCGGGGTGAACGATGACTTCACCAACCGCAGCCTGAACACCGGCATCGCCAACGTTCCGCCCGGCGGGGTGACTAACGCCGGGGGCACAGTCGTCTTTCGCAACACTGTTCAAAATATCGGCGGCGGTGACGATGCGTTTGTCATTAGCGCGCCCATTGTGGCGGCCGGTTTCACGATCGAGATTAGCATCGACGAGGGCGACTACTACGTCACCCTGTCGCCATCAGCACCGGGCGTCACGCTGCCGGTTGGCTACCGGGCCGCGGCGATTATGCTGGTGCGAATTACTGCGCCGGCTGGTCTCGAGATACTCACCGGTTTTGATACCGTGATCCGCGCCACCTCGACAGCGACACCGGCGGCGGCGAACGATACCGTCGATCGCGTCTACACCGGTTTCATCCGGCTCGACAAATCGGCAACCGTGGTTGACGCCAACGAAACAGTTAGTTCCGCAGTGGCTACGCCGGGAGCCGAGATTGAATTTGCGATCAGCTATGCGAACCTAAGCAGCGCCTCCGGAATCGGCAATTCTTTGCTGACGGCCCACAACCTCGTGATTAGCGAAAATGGTAATGCGGCCCCAAACAATTGGGGAGAGACCACTGTGCACATGATCGGCGCTTCAGACACCCAGGGTGGACGTATTATCGGCGACGCGACTGGCTCGACCTCGCTCACCGACATCGTCTCAATCCTGGAGGCCGGACAATCCGGCGTCTTCAGATTCAAACGGCGAGTTAAGTAGGAAATGGATCAGGACCCTTAGATGCAAACACACGATTCAAGACAGAGCGGGATCGGGCCGCAGGATTTGGCAATAGCGTTGTTCGGTGCCGCCGCCAATACTCGCATACTGGTAGCTGATGACGATCCGCTGACCGCCCAATTACTCAGCGCGACAGGCGAAAGCTTGAATTACGAGGTTGTCAGCGTTGACGATGGTCGCAAGGCTTATCGGATCTTGAAATCGGATGCCGACTTTGCGGCCGCAATCTTCAACATGGCGATGCCGCATCTGCGCGGAGTCGACATTGTTCGCTACATGAAAACTGAGAAGCGGTTGATGCGAATTCCGGTAGTTATTGTGGCCGGCGATCATTCCCTCGGACTTGTAACAGAGAGTTTTGCCGCGGGCGCACTTGCGCTACTTCCCAAACCGTTCACGACGGAAAAGCTCGCGATGACGCTGCGACTGGCAATCGGTAGTCGGGCAGCTCGCGAGCATTCTGACGAACGTATGAGGAATTTGGCGGCATGAGGTCGACTCTCGGTTCGATGCCATGACCAACATCGAACGGAATAGTCCTCAAGAGACGCGAATCACAATATCCAATACTGCTTTTGAAGGGCCGAAGAAAAAGTCTCTGTCCACACATCGCAAGCCGGCCAGCGTCAAGGATGGATCGCGAATCACTGAGGGAACTGCAATTCCCTCAACCTCAATCGTCTCTCGATCGCGCAACACGACTCGCGTGCTGACCTCGAGGGGAACGCGGCTTCCATCCTTCGCAATGATATCGACCTCATAGACAGTCCCAACGCGTTGCTTTGCATCCCGGAGAATCTGTTTACCGACGTGCTCGGCGATCTCCGGATCCAATAACTCCGCAATATTCATCCCGTAAGCTTCGTCGCGCGTATAACCCGAGATTCGCTCGCCTTCTTCGCTTAGAAAGGTAAGGCTCCCGCTCAAGTCGCACGCATAAGTCACGTCACTGCCGCGGCGCTCTCGGTCGGGTGTTTGATTTCCTGAAGGCTCTTGCATTTTGTTCTCGCTGAATTTAGCTGTGTCTCGCAAAAGTCGATTAAGTCTCTTGGAAAAAAATTGATTCCTTTGGGCGCTGGTGGATGGTTCGCCAGCAAGGGCGAAACGGGACAAACAGGTTGAATGGCCGGGGAGAGATGCCTCGATCAAACTCTATCGACGGCCTCAGGGGCTAAGGCCAACTGATTCTTAGCACGGTGCATGCCACAGAGTCCGGCCCAAAAAACCACCTTCAATGTTTCCTGGGTGCGTGCGCGATCAGCGGCACAACGCTTGCCCTTGCTATCGCTCGATTAAGGCTGCGAACGCCTGTTTCAGTTGCAGCAACATTCGAGAGAATCCGTAATGGCCGCCGGAGGAGCCCCGCTCCAAAAGCATTTCCAGACTGACATCAGCCAGACAGCCGCCACCCACCTTTTTCCGGCCATTCCGGATCGCTAAACCAGATTTCAAGCTTTCGCCGCCAGCACGTCAAATTTACACGGAGTAATTTACATGCATTCCTACCTAACACTACTTCCCCGGGCATTTTGCCTCGCTGCTGTGACTCTCTGCATCCCACAACTGGGCGCCGGCACAACCCTTACTCGCAAAACGAGGGACGATGCCGGCCGCGCGCGAGTTCGCCCGCAGCGGCATTCGCGTCAACGCGATCGCGCCCGGCCTCTTCGCGACGCCGCTGCTCCTCGGCATGCCGCAGCCGGTGCAGGAGAGCCTCGCCTCCAGCGTTCCGTTCCCGACGCGCTTTGGCAAACC
>Ga0137403_10008926_pt1 | contig 11183 bp, 11 predicted proteins | sample CZOMad2_1_16fung_FD_122057 | JGI IMG/M metagenome (GOLD analysis project Ga0137403, IMG submission 122057) | Vadose zone soil fungal communities from Angelo Coast Range Reserve, California, USA - CZOMad2_1_16fungal (Hybrid Assembly) | ecosystem: Environmental > Terrestrial > Soil > Vadose zone...
CTTGGTAACGAAATTGAGGCGTTGATGAAGGTCACGCCCGTAAATCAGACAGTCGTGCAGGCAAAACAGCAGCAGGGCCAAAGTCTGCAGGTCGAATACAATACCAAGAAGGCGAAATTAGACGAGGATGTCGGCAAGAGATATGAACAGGTGGTGTCTCCGATTTCCGCGCAGATTGGCGCGGCGATGGATCAGTTCGCGGCGCAACGTGGCGTAACTATGACGCTGGACTCAAGTAAACTATTACCCGTGATTCTAACTGCGGTCCCCGCAGTTGATTTAACGCAGGCCTTTATCAATGAGTTCAACAGCAAGAATCCCAGGACTGCTGCGCCGCCGAGACGGCCATAAGCGGAGAAAAGTTATCCACAGTTACACAGATTACACAGAGGTAAAACAAACCGACAATCTGCTTGCTCGCGAATTGAATCGAAAGAAAGTTAGTCCGGCGTTACTTCGACGGAGGTATCTATGAAGGTATCGCGGATTGATGTCTAAGCCTAATCTGTGAAATCTGTGAAATCTGCGGATGAGTCTTACGGTTTCACGGTCCGAAGCGATTACGATACTCAGCTGAATTAATGAACGCTTTCACCATCTCGGCCGCGCGGTAATCTCCACTGAATTGATTCAGCTTCGCCAGCCAAAAATCAAACCCTTCGAAATTTGTGTTGGGAGCATCGTCCGGGCTGCGACGCAGATAGCCGAAGTACTGCATCAACACGAACGCCCGGTTGAACTCAGCATTCGTGAACGTCACATTCTCAGCAACCTTTCTCAGCACAGTCGCGCGCGACTCCTGCTGAGTTACGAGTCCGTTCACGAGCGCATCGCGCTCTGTCGTTGTTAACACGCCGCCGGCTTGGGTGTTCAGTTTGTCGACATATTGAGCCGCTGACAGCGTCAGCGGATAATTCGCCAGGAACTCGTCTCTGGTCACAAACGAATTGATGAAGTCGACAGTGTTTGCTTCGAGCAATTGCTCCCATCCGGGGTTCCCAACGATTACGCCGCGCCCGATTGTTTGAGTATCTCGCACGAACTCGCGATATCGTGGGAGTGCACGCGGTCGTTGCGCGGTCGCGGGGAGCGAGGCTCTGTATAATCGATAAACCAGAAAGCCGGTGCGTTGAAATTCGATCGAAAGAAAGAACGCCGCGGATGTGTCGATGCGTTTCACTTCCCGACACTGGGGATCGATGCCGCACGATTCGATATTGTTGAACCAGAAGCCGAGGCCCGAAGGATCAGAGACGCGGTTAAGAAAGTCGTGATAATGCTGGTCAACATAAAAACCCGAATAGTCTAACGCGTTGGCCGGATTCCCCGGGAATGATGAAGCGCCGTCGTGAATGACGAGATTTGCCGAATTGCGCGGGCCGATGCCGGCGTTGCCGGTCGCATTTAGCAGGCCGAGGAAAACCGTCTCGTTCGATTCAACAAAGCTGTCCTGATTGATCAGCACGTCGAAGGTCTTCTGTGTTTCGCCCGGCGCGAAACGCAGGGTGCCAACCGAGGTCGTGTAATCGCTACGTTCAGAAGCCGTCCCGTCCGACGTAAAATAATCAACCGTCGCCGCAGTTGAGACATCGCCGATCCGGGTGACCGTGATCTTTGCCGCCCCGGCACCTTCGAAACTATCGAACTGTGGCGCGGCGAAATTAATGACGCTGAAAGTCTGTGAGCCACATGGTGTCGCTGCCGAGGTTAGACCGCGCGGATTCGGATCAGCGAAAGAAAAGTCAGCGAGGTTGTTATTGGTGTCCGTGCAACCGCCGCCAACTCTCAGTAGAGACTTTGTTGCCGAAGGCGCGATTGTCGGCGTGCCTTCAGAGCAAGTGGCCGTGCCGTAGCCAACCAAATCAACGACGGCGCCCGTCAGATCGGGAGATGCCGGACAGCCCGCCGGCAGTGTCTGATCTTTTCCCAACAAAGTGATCTGTCCGCCGGTGCTGCCGAGGTTGACGAAAGGGATCGGAAAATCGCCGTTCACGGGTTGTCCATTTGTGCCGCTGCCGGTGAACTGAAAAAGCACATGTGTGCCCGGCGCTATGGGAATGTTGCTGCTGGAAACAAACCGGACGCCGACGACAGACGCTGACGACCCTTCGATACTCATAATGTTCAGCGTCCAGCCGTTTATGTCTACCGACGAATTGCCGCGGTTGAAAAGCTCGATAAAATCGTTCTGGTAGATCGCGCCGGCCTCGCCGCCGCGCGTGTAGATTTGGCTGATGCGAATGTTTGAGTCAGCGGTCGCCTGGCCCAATGCTGAAGGCCCGGCTGTGGTGATGAGCAGACCAGTGATAATGGCGATTACTACTGGAGCGAGTTTGCGACAGGTGAAGCGAAAGACTTCGCATGGTAAAGAGGAATTTCTCATTTTCTGGTAGTGAGTTACGGTTAATGCTGCGTAAAGTACGTGACTTGTTTGTAGCTTACAACAAGTGTGCCATAGAGGACGCACTTAGACGTAGCCAGTGGGGTTTGGGTTGGCCCGGCCCTTGTGTCTTCGCCGCTGGAAAACGGCGATTTAGCCGTGGCCCATAACCTTTTTCAAAGTTTGCAGTTTATATAGATTAGAGAACCAATGGCGCGCAGCGAACCGGCACAGAAAGTTCGCCCTACCGGGGCGGATGAGCGGCTTTTGATTGAAGCGGCTCAGCGCGATCGCGCGCGGTTTGCTGACATTTACGAAGAGTATTTCGCACTGGTTTACGCATATGTCGTGCGGCGCGTTCGCGATCGATCGACGGCAGAGGACTTAACGAGTGACGTCTTTCATAAAGCCCTGGCGAATCTTCCGAGGTTCAAATGGACAGGCGCGCCGTTCGCATCGTGGTTGTTTCGGATCGCGTCGAACTTGATCGCCGATCGGGCCAAGCGCAGAGCGAAAACCTCCGCGACATCGGAAGACATCGAACTGATACCCCAGGATTCGCGCAAGGACAGCCAGTCAGGTTTAGAAGAGGTGGAAAGACAGGCGCAGTTATTTCGATTGGTTAACGGGCTGCCGGAGGATCAGAGGCGCGTAGTCGCTTTGCGATTCGCCGAAGATAAATCGATCAAGGAGATTTCGAACGAACTCGGGCGCAGTGAGGGGGCGGTAAAGCAGTTACAGTTTCGGGCGCTACAAAACCTGCGAAAGAAGTTCACCACAGAGAAGACAGAGGAAAGCAAGAGTGATTAGACAGACATGATTATGAGTAAGTCTGCTTACGAATCTAGTCCGCGCAGCGGACGCCCGAAAATAGCCCAGCGATTTATCGCTGGGATCACCGGCATAATTTGTTTCAAGTCCGCGAAGCGGACGACAGAGCGTTTCCCGTGCCTCACGACAAGCAACGTTCTGTCGCCCGTTTCACGGGCTTCGGTTCTATTGTTGGAAGTGTCCCAGCACTGAAGTGCTGGGCTACTTTCGATCGTCCGCTTCGCGGACTCGATCGCGGAAGTGAAGATTTATGAGTGAAGTCGCCTTAACCGAACAACTCGATCAAGCAATCGATTTAATGCTGCGAGATCCGCAGGCTTCGCCTTCTCCAGTTGATCAGCAGGTCGCGGAATTGCTGAGCTTGGCCGCGAAGCTGCGCGATCTGCCCGGCGCCGAGTTTAAGAGTCGGTTGCAGCGTGAACTTGAAAAGGAGATAAGCATGAGCGCAACTGCAGAATCAATTGGAAGTGACAACCAGTCAGAACGATCGAAAACTCGAGCAGGCGTCAGCGCAGTCACACCCTATGTCGTCGTCTCAGACGTTCATCAGGAGATCGACTTTATCAAGAAAGTATTTGGCGCCGAAGGCAAAGTGTATGGGCTCGGATCGCAAGGCGGCTTTCATTCTGAGTATCGAATCGGCGACTCGCTGCTGATGATCGGCGGCGGCGGCAAGGGTTCGAAGTGGCAGGGAACGCCGGTCCCCGGAGCGCTGCATGTGTACGTAGAGGATGTCGATGGGACTTATCAGCGAGCGGTGCAGGCGGGCGCGACAAGTCTCTACTCGCCCATGGACCAGCCGTACGGAGATCGCGATGCAGCCGTGGCGGACGCTCAAGGCAATCATTGGTATCTGGCAACTCATCCCGGCGGCGGCGCGCCTGAGGGAGCGCCGAATCTGATGCCGCACCTGCATCCCAAAGGCGCTCCCCAAATGATTGATTTTCTGAAGCAGGCGTTCGCGGCTGAGGAAGGATTGGTCCACCGATCTCCCGACGGGGTGGTGCACTACGCCAGGGTGAAGGTCGGCGATTCAGTAATCGAGATGGGCGAGGCGCACGATCAATGGCAACCGATGCCCATGCATTTCATGGTCTATGTCGATGATACGGACGAATGGTACGCGCGCGCGATGAAAGCTGAAGGCGCAATCTCTATGGGCGCGCCGGCGAACGCACCGTACGGCGGCCGCTCAGGCACGATTCAGGATCCATTTGGGAATACGTGGTACCTGAGTTCACAAACCAAAAAGAAATAAGACGGCACGGCGTCCAGGAGGACATCTATGGCGGCATCAAGACTTTTCCGGGTGGCTTTACAGGTTGCGGATTTGGATCAAGCAACAGCGTTTTATGCAAAGCTGCTTGACGATCCCGGCATTCCGATCCCGCGCGGCTCGCGGCATTATTTCAATTGCGGGCCGGTGATTCTGGCGCTGGTGGACGTCGCTAAAGGCGGTGAGAAACCGCAGCCCACGCCGGACTACATTTATTTTGCGGTGAATAACCTCCAGGAAGTTTTTGCCAGAGCGAAGGCCCTTGATTGTCTGGCGAACGATCGGTATCACGATCAAAACGCCGGTGAGATTTTGAAACGGCCGTGGGGTGAAGTCTCTTTCTACTGTGAAGATCCGTGGGGCAATGGTCTATGCTTCGTTGATGAGACGACGCTATATACTGGGAAGTAATTCGTGTCAGAACCGGGAGCGTTAGCGACCGGATCAAAGGTCGCGCGCACAAATGTAGCTGCAATGTAAGCGTGGCTTTTCGTCGCCGATAATCGTTCATGATCCGGTCGCTACCGCTACCGCTCCCGGTTCTGACAAGATGGCAACAATATTAGTTTCAATCGAAAAAGGAGAAAGATGTCAGTCAAACCAATTCCAGAAGGTTATCACTCAGTCACACCTTACCTGATTGTCCGCGGAGCATCCGATGCTATCGAGTTTTATCAGAAGGCCTTCGGCGCGGTCGAGCTGTTTCGCTTTCCATCGCCCGACGGAAAGATCGGTCACGCCGAAATAAAAATTGGCGATTCGCCGATCATGATCGCTGACGAATACCCCGACATGGGTTACAAAGGGCCGCAGTCGATTGGCGGCTCGCCCGTCAGTCTGATGATCTATGTAGAAGACGTCGATTCAGTATTCAATCGAGCGGTCGCAGATGGTGCGACTGTGAAGGAAGCTTTGCAGGACAAGTTTTACGGCGATCGAATCGGCACGGTGATCGATCCGTTCGGACATGTCTGGCATCTGGCGACGCACAAAGAAGATGTCTCGATCGAAGAGATGCAGCAACGCATGAAGGCCCATATGTCGAGCGCTTCCGCCGGCGAGTGACGACGTTGCGTCCGCGGGTCTCGCCGTGTAGAGTCTCTCGCGCAAGGCATAACTTTCATGAGAACAAAAATCATCGGCGCCGGCGTATTGGTCGCGGCGCTCTGTATATGCTGGGCGTGCGGCAACAAAGGCGCGATCGCGGTTTCCAATCAACAATCAAACGCGACCCAGAACGCGTCGGGAGATCTGCATTTCAAAACTCCCGATGGATGGACCACCGAAAAGACTTCCTCCTCGATGCGCGTAGCACAATACAAACTGCCAAAGGTGGAAGGGGACAAAGAAGACGCGTCTTTGGTTCTCTACTACTTCGGCGCGACCCAGGGTGGCACTTCACAAGCAAATATCGATCGATGGATTTCCCAGATGCAGCAACCTGACGGCAGTTCGTCGAAAGATAAGGCTAAAACCGACACCATGACTGTCAATGGATTGAAAGTGGCCACGGTTGATGTGACGGGGACCTATACGGCTGAGATGGCTCCCGGCAGCAAGACTTTTCATGACGACGAAAACTATCGTTTGCGCGCGGCGGTGGTTGAAACACCAAAAGGGAATTACTTTCTGAAACTTGCGGGGCCGGCCAAGACAATTGCCCGTTGGGATCAGTCTTACACCGATTATTTGAAGTCGTTCGAGTTTAAATAGTCGTGTCAGTACCGGGAGCGATAGCGACCGGATCGACACTCCACTTGATTTTTTGATCCGGTCGCTACTGCTCCCGGTTCTGACACGTTGCGCACAATGACTCCTTCCCCCAAATCGTCGTCAATCCGCGATCAAATCTCCGATGCAGAATGGCAAGCCCGAGTCGATCTCGCCGCTGCTTATCGTCTGGTCGCTCTTTATGGTTGGGACGATCTCATCTTCACTCACATCTCAGCGCGCGTACCCGGCGCCGATCATCATTTCCTGCTGAATCCATACGGCATGATGTTCGAAGAGGTGACTGCCTCGAGTCTCGTCAAGATCGATCTCCACGGCAATAAGGTCATGGAATCGCCTTACTTCGTCAATCCAGCCGGCTTCACGATTCACAGCGCCGTGCACGAGGCCCGCGCGGATGCGCTGTGCGTGATGCACCTGCACACGCGTCACGGCATCGCCGTGTCCGCGCAGGAGAAAGGACTGCTGCCGCTTTCGCAACAGGCGATGTTCGCGCTCTCGTCGCTCGGGTATCATGACTATGAAGGTTTGGCGCTTGATGAAGAAGAGAAGCCGCGTTTGGTATCCGATCTTGGCGACCGGAAATTCATGATCCTGCGCAACCATGGATTGCTGACCATCGGAAGAACTGCTGCCGAAGCATTCCTCGGCATGTTCCTGCTGGAGCGCGCCTGCGAAATTCAGATTTTGGCGCAGTCAGGCGGCGGCGATTTGTCGTTCATTCCCGATCCAATTATCGATCGTGTCGCTTCGCAGTTGAGCGCGGTTACCGCCGGACAGGGTGCGGCTTTGACCTGGCCGGGCTTGCTGCGCAAATTAGATCGAGTTGATTCTTCGTATCGCGAGTGACGAGGAGATGAAAAGAGTAATAGTATTCGCCGCTGGTTTCGTCGCTGCTTTGGGTTCCTTCGTCTTGCTTTCACACCTCGGGATTATTCATGACAAACTGTTGGATGCAATGACCGGTTATGACAGCACGACTGTCAATCTCGTCAGTGACACGCCTTCTCCAAATCTTCAGTATGTGGCGACGATAAACAAGGTTGGAAATGGAACTGGTTGGTGTGAGGTGCGGATCGAGGTACACAAAAAAGACGCAGCATTCGATTGGGAGCGCAACTTTGTATGTATTACAGGCTGTGACACGAAACTTGATTTGAAGTGGGAAGACGACCAGCATCTGATTGTTGGATATGCGGCTGCCGACCCCTTGAAAGGAGTTCACACCTATCAACAGTTTCGAAGCAACGACTCAATTGTGAGTATTGCCTATCTTCTAAGACAGTAGTTATGTGGAAACAAATTCGTTATTTCGTCGCCGGCGCCTTGTCGTTTCTCATGGTCTACGGTTGTTTATGGCTGTTGGGATTCCTGCTGGAGAAAAGCTTTGACAATATGTTCAAGGGAAATGACATTGTCATGGTTTCAGACATGCCGTCGCCGAACCATGGATTAATCTCAACCATCTACGTGAACTCGGGTGGCGGCGCCGCTGGCTGGTGTTATAAAGAGGTGAACCTGAGAAAAAATAGCGAGGCGTTTGATGCAAAGAAGGGAGAAGTATTCAGCACTGATTGCGGGACTGACGTTGAATTTAGCTGGCGGGGAGATGATACAGCGATCATAAAATATTCGACTAACGGTATCAGCGCTAGTCTTACTCAAAAATCGTTGAGCGATGACAAAGCTGTCAGGGTTTTGTATCAGACAAAATAGGATCGGTTGGGTTGGAGATAGAGTGAGTTTCATGGGAGGTCGTGATGAACACAAACGGATTTTCAGTCGAAGCGCACTTAACAGGAAAAGATATCGCGGTACGAAAGATTTATGAGCGGCTGCTGAAGACAAGCCGCAAGTTCGGCGCGGTCGTTGAAGATCCCAAAAAGACTTCGATCCATTTGAACCACAAGACAGCGTTCGCCGGAATCGCCACCCGCAAAAGCGCGATCATTCTCACCATCAAAAGCGATCGCCGGCTATCCAGTCCACGCGTTCACAAATCTGAGCAGACTTCAGCGAGCCGATTTCATCATGAAGTCAGGTTAAGTTCTCCGGCGGATGTCGATGCTGAATTGACGCGTTGGTTGAAGGCTGCTTACGAGTTGAGCTCGTAGCGGCAGGCAAGATAATAAGCCACGGATATTCACAGATCGACACAGATAGGAAGTTCAAGTTCTTCTTAGCTGTGCTAATCCGCGCTTATCTGTGGTTTTTGAGTTAAGCGACTTCGCGACCTTGATTGCTCAACAGATAGATTGCTTCCATCACGGCGGTGTGAACTTCGGCAGGCAATTGATCGCGCGACGCCATGGTGCGCAGGCCCGGCAGCACTTGCGGTTGATTGCTGAGGCCAATCAGTTTGGCCGCGGTCAAGCGAACTTCGATGTTGCTGTGCTTCGCAATTGCGTTCATCAGCGGTTGCACCTCGCCGGCTTTGGCCATCAGGAACAAAATCGAAAAAGCATCATAGGTTCGATCGCGGCCTTCGCCGCCGAGGCTGTTAATGGCATTTGCGGCCAGACCCGATCCCGCGATCGCAGATCCGATCTTGCGGCGTCGTTCCGGGGTTGCTTCACGCAACGCACGGGTGAACGAAGCGGCCAAATCCGGTTGCAGGCTATGCAGCGCGCGAGCCGCGGCGTTTCGAACTTCGATACTTGGATCGTCGAACGATTTGGTAATCAACGCAAACGAGGCGTCGTCCCCCGCATCAGCCAAATCAACCAGCGCCGCTGCGCGTTCAGATGAATCGGTGCTTTGCAATCGCTGGGCAATCTCAGCGGGAATCACAACCTCGGGCTGGTGAGCGATGCTGGGCGCTGCGATGTTTGGCTGAGAAACCGGTTCCACATCCATGAGAACCTCCGTGGTGTCTGAGGTGATGGTGTAGGTATCGATTTGCCGACTAACAGGCTTGGTGTTCTGCAGATCGATCGTCAGCCACGGATCTTCATTGGCTCGAGGGTCTTCAACCGCAAATTGATCCGACAGCATTATCGATTTTGAATCGTCCAGTTCGAATACATCGTTTTCGAATGCATTGTTCTCAGCTGGCTGATTCCGGAGCGATTCGATTTGGCCATTCAATTGTCTTTCGCGGTTAGCGCGCTCTGCCGCGTCCGCCTGCTCTTTTTCACAAATCACTGCGAGCTGTTTAAGCCGCTGAATTTCTTCGTCGGCTTTCCGTTGAGCTTGCGCCTCTGCCTGTCGCACAGCTTCCTCGTGACCTGGCAGGCGGGCTTCAGTCTCTTTGATCTTATTCAGGTGCTCGGCTTCCAGGCGGCGCATCTCTTCGATCTCGGCAATCAACTGTTGCTCTTGCTCGCTCAATTCCTTGACGCGTGCCTTCGCAGCTTGGCGCGCCTCTTCCTGCTCGCGCCGGCGGGCTTCGGCGACCTGCACTCGCTTGATCTGTTCTGCTTCCGCCTGTCTGAGCGCTTCAATCTCTGAGGCGAGTTGTTGCTCCTTTTCGCTTCGACGCAGCGTGCTTACCTGAATTCCCTTACGAGTCTCATCCATGGCGCGAAGACGTGTCTCGGCCTCTTCGACGAACTTGGCGCGATCTTCTTTACTCTTAAGAACTGTCTCGTATTCAAGACTGATTTGTTCAGCCTTCTCAGCATGTTGTTGCGCTTCAGCCTCTGCGAGATAGCACGCTTTAACCTGGGCGGCGAGGTGCGCTTGAGTTTCTTCAATTCGCTTAATCTGTTCTTCTTCCTGCTCGCGCAGGACGCCGATCGTGAGGTTGAGCTGTTGTTCCTGCTCGGCCCGCAATTCAGCTTCTTCTTCAATTAGTTGTTTTGAGGTCTCGAGCTGCGGGATGCGCTGGGTAATCCCTTCTATGCGGGCGAGAGCTTCCTGCTCGGCCCGATTCAACGCCTCAAGTTCCTGGACGAGCTTCTGCTCTTTCTCCTCTTGCTGCTTTGCCTGGGCCAGCGTCAGTTGATGCGTTTTTCGTTGTTCGACGAATAGTGCTTCGACTTCGACGATCCGCTTCAGTAGGTTTTTCTCATCCTGGCGAAGCGTTTCCGTTTCGGCCCTTACCGATTGTTCTGTCGCAATTGCTTCCTCGATCTTCCCTTGCAGTTCGCTACGTGAATTTTCGGCCGCCGCCAATTGAGTGCGGACGTCTTCGAGCCGCGCGAGCTGTTCTGCTTCAGTTTTGCGCGACTGCTCAATCTCTGATTTTAGTTGAGCTTCCGCTGCTTCGCGCTTCTGCGCCGCAGCTTCGATTTCCAGCGCGTTGACTTTGCGGGCTTCGTCCAACTCAAGCCGCAATCGTTCTTCCTCTTCCGAACGTTTGCGAGCGGCAGCTTCGACTTCGACGGCGTTGGCTTTGCGGGCTTCCTCTAATTCGAGCTGCAATAGTGCTTCTTCGTCCGAACGTTTGCGGGCCGCGGCTTCGATTTCGAGGGCGTTGGTTTTACGTGCTTCCTCTAGTTCCAGCTGCAATAGTGCTTCTTCGTCCGAACGTTTGCGGGCGGCAGCTTCCACTTCGAGGGCGTTGGCTTTACGTGCTTCCTCTAATTCCAGCTGCAATAGTGCTTCTTCGTCCGAACGTTTGCGGGTCGCGGCTTCGACTTCCAGCGCGTTGGCCTTACGTGCTTCATCAAGTTCCAGTTGCAATCGCGCTTCTTCGTCCGCGCGTTGTTGAGCGTCGGCTTCGATTTGTTTGCCGATCTCTTGCAGCTCAGCAATCCGCTGTTGCTGCGTTTCGGCAACTTGCTCGGCGTCAGACTGGGCGCGCTGATGCGCATCTTGATGAGCCTGAAGAGCGGCGCGGGCGTCTTCGATCTGCTTCAGAATCTGCTGTTCCGCGATGCGAAGGTCTTCAATCTGACTATTGGTCAGCGTCAGCGCTTCGGTGCGTTGATGTAATTCACTTTCAGCCCGGGCGCGGACGGCTTCGAATTCTTCGATCCGTTGCGCCTCGGTATGAATGCGCGCCTGTAACTCGGCCTCAGC
>Ga0137403_10008927_pt1 | contig 11179 bp, 7 predicted proteins | sample CZOMad2_1_16fung_FD_122057 | JGI IMG/M metagenome (GOLD analysis project Ga0137403, IMG submission 122057) | Vadose zone soil fungal communities from Angelo Coast Range Reserve, California, USA - CZOMad2_1_16fungal (Hybrid Assembly) | ecosystem: Environmental > Terrestrial > Soil > Vadose zone...
GAGAAGACGGCGGGCCGCCTCATGTCGCCCGACTTCCTCGCCGTCCACGAGCACCTCACGGTGGCCCAGGCCATCGAGCAGGTGCGGAAGTCTCCGGTGGCCGAGACCGCCTCCACCCTCTACGTCGTGGACGACCACGACCACCTGGTCGGCAGCCTGCCCTGGCGCCGGCTGGTCACCGCCGACCCGGCCGCCCTGGTCCGCTTCCTTCGCCAGGACGAGCCGGTCCGGGTGACCGCCGACATGGACCAGGAGGAGGTGGCCCGGCTGGTGGCCAAGTACGACCTGGTGGCCGTCCCGGTGGTGAGCGCCGATCACCGCCTGCTGGGGGTCATCACGGTCGATGACGTCATCGACGTCATCCGGGAGGAGGCCACGGAGGACATCCAGCGCCTCGGCGGCGCCGCGGGCGACGAGACCGTGCTCGACTCCGCCCGGACGGTGTTCCCCAAGCGCCTGGTCTGGCTCCTGATCAACCTGGCCACCGCCATCCTGGCGGCCTCCGTCATCGGCCTCTTCGAAGACTCCATCCGGGAGCTCGCCCTCCTGGCCATCTTCATGCCCATCGTGGCGTCCATGGGTGGGATCGGCACCACCCAGACCGCCACCGTGGTCGTCCGCGGGCTGGCGCTGGGGGACATGACCATGGCGCACCTCTGGCGAGTCGTCCGGAAGGAGACCACCCTGGCCTTGACCATCGGGCTGGCCAATGGGCTGGTCATGGCCGGCATCGCCTACGTCTGGAAAGGACAGGCCCTCCTGGCCGGCATCATTGCCGTGGCCATGACGCTCAATATGGTGGTGGCAGCCGTCGTCGGCGTGGTCATCCCACTCCTGCTCAAGAGCTTCCGGGTGGACCCGGCCATCGCCTCGAGCGTCATCATCACCACCTTTACCGACGTGTTCGGGTTCTTCTCGTTCCTCGGGTTGGCCACCCTGCTGATCCGCTTCCTGCTCTAGCCGCCTGCAAGGCCTAGTAACTTTTACCCCTCGGTCGTGTAAAAACGGAGCAAACCGCTTCCCCTCTGGGACCCCGCAAGATTTTCCGACACCGGACTAGCTGAAAAACCACGACTTCTGATAAAGTCTGGACCCCCCGGCCATGACGCGCTCTGGCATGGCGGTTGCGATGGCCTCTCTATCGAGAATGCCTGAGGTTTCAGGCACCTCCGTACGGGCGCTCGGCGTGGAATCGCCCCCCAGCCCTCTTGGTATCCGCTACGGGTGCAACCACCGGGTGTCTCGAAGTGAACACAGCGAAGGGCACGCTAAATGGCGGGTAACCCAAGGAGGATTGGGACCGTGAGGTTCGATACGAGGTCGCGCGCCATCCGGCGCGCACAACCCGCCGGCGCTCGAGCCCGGCTGGAAGTTCGCGGGAAGTTCTTCTTCGCCGGAGACGACAAGGTTCCGCTCCGAGGGGTCACCTACGGCCCTTTCGCCCCGGACGCGGACGGCTATCGATATCCCGCCCCCGCAGTCGTCGAGCGCGACCTCGCCCTGATGACCGAGCTGGGGGCCAACTGCCTCCGGCTCTTCACCCCTCCGCCCCGCTGGCTGCTCGACATGGCCGCGGAGCGCCACCTCTGGGTTCTGGTCGGGATCCCGTGGGCGGAGCATATATGCTTCCTCGACTCGGATGAGATCACGGACACCGTCCGCCGCGCCGTCACCGACGCGGTGGAGGCGTGCCGGGATCATCCGGCGGTCGGCGCCTTCCTGGTCGGCAACGAGATCCCTCCGGACATCGTCCGATGGTACGGCGCTCCGCGCATCACCGCGTTCCTCCGCGAGCTGGTCGGCCTGATCAAGCAGGTCGAGCCCACCGCGCTGGTCGGCTACGCCAACTTCCCGTCCACCGAGTATCTCGAGACCGACTTCACCGATTTCCTCGCCTTCAACGTCTATCTGCACTCGGAGCCCGAGTTCCGGAAGTACCTCTCACGCCTGCACACCCTGGCGGGCGACCGGCCGCTGGTCCTGACCGAGTTCGGGATCGACTCGATCCGCGAGGGAGAGGTGGTCCAGGCCTCCACCCTGTCGTGGCAGGTGCGCACCGCGCTCGAGATGGGCGCCGCCGGCACCGTGGTCTTCTCGTTCACCGACGAGTGGCACACGGGCGGCTGCGATATCGCCAACTGGGCCTTCGGCCTCGTGGACCGCGTGCGGCGCAAGAAGCCCGCGTTCCATGCGGTGCAGCGCTGGTACGGGGCGCCGGGGTTGCCCGCGCTCTCCGAGTATCCCAAGGTCTCGGTGGTCATCTGCGCCTACAACGCGGAGCCGACCATGGAGGCCTGCCTCGAATCTTTGCGCAACCTGCGCTATCCCGCCTTCGAAGTCGTGGTGGTGGACGACGGCTCCAAGGACCGGACCGGCGCCATCGCGGACAGCTTCGAGGGCTTCCACGTCATCCACCAGGAGAACAAGGGGCTCAGCGCCGCGCGCAATGTCGGCATCGAGGCGTCGCTCGGCGAGATCGTGGCCTTCACCGATTCGGACTGTGTGGTAGATCCGGACTGGCTGCACTATCTGGTCGCGACGTTTCTACAAACCGGCCTGCCCGCGGTGGGCGGGCCCAACCTGCCGCCGCCCGAAGACTCGGTGGTGGCCGCGTGCGTGGCCGCCTCCCCGGGCGGGCCGATGGAAGTGCTGCTCGACGACGTGGAGGCCGAGCACGTCCCGGGCTGCAACATGGCGTTCCGGCGCGAAGTCCTGGACGAGATCGGCGGCTTCGACCCGATCTACCGCTCGGCGGGCGACGACGTGGACGTGTGCTGGCGGCTTCAAGATCTCGGCTACCGGATCGGCTTCAGCCCGGCCGCCATGGTCTGGCACTTCCGGCGCAACACCATGAAGGCCTATATCGGCCAGCAGAAGGGCTACGGCAAGGCGGAAGCGCTGCTCTACTTCCGCCACCCCCAGCGATTCAACGCGCTGGGCTACTCACGCTGGCGCGGGAGGATCTACGGCGGTATCTCCGCTCTCTTTTCGCTGCGCCGGCCCGTCATCTACGGCGGCGTCTTCGGCCGCGGCCTCTTCCAGACGCTCTACCAGCCCCCGTCCACCGTGCTGTCCTACCTCCCCTTCACGCTCGAATGGAACCTGGTCGGGGCCCTGCTCCTGGTCTACGGGGCCATGCAGGGCGGCTGGGCGTGGCTGGGCGCGGCGCCGATCGCGCTGTCGTGGGCCTGCTGCTTCTGGGCTGCGAGGCGGGCGCGGGTGGACGCGCTGGCGGGCGGCGTGCAGGGGCGCCTCCTCATCGCGGTCCTCACGTACTTCGGGCCGCTCCTGCGCTCGCTCGAGCGGTATCGCTGGTGGGTGCGCGGGCTCACCGCGGCTCAGCCTTCGGACTCCGAGCGCCCGGTGCAGGCCCTGCCGTGGTCGTGGCGGGAGCGCGCGTTCTCGGCCGCGTTCTGGACCGAGGACGGCCACGAGAAGGAGACGATCCTGCACGGCCTCGTGGACGTGCTGGCGCAGCGGAAGTATTTCGTGCTGGTGGACCAGGGCTGGAGCGAGTGGGACCTCGAGGCGCACGGCGGGGTCTGGTCGCGCGGCCGGATGAGGGTGTGCACCGAGAACCACGGTGGCGAGCGGCGCGTGCTGCGGGTGAAGTGCGCGCTCCGGCTTTCGCGCCTGGCCCGCGGCGTGCTGGCGAGCGCGGTGGTGATGGCCGGCGTCGGCTTGGTGCTCGGGCTGCCCATGGTGGCCGCGGCGGGCGTGGCCGCCGGCGTGGGGACGGGCGCGGGCCTGCTCCGTGAAGCGGTCGGGCTCGGGCGCACGCTCTTCGATGCGCTCCAGGACGTGGCGCGGCGGGCGCGGCTGCACTACGCACCGCCGCTCGACGCGCGGGACACCGTCGTGAAGTGAGCGGGTTCACCCGGCGCGTCTCGAGCTACATCTGGCCCCACCGGGGGCGCATGCTCTGGGCGCTGGCCCAGGTATGCCTGATCAGCGCGCTCGAGCTGCTCAAGCCCTGGCCCCTCAAGCTGATCATCGACTCGGTGCTGGGCGGCGCGCCGCTGCCCTGGGGCTTCGCCCCCGACCTCGGCACCGGCGCGCTCCTCCTGGCCGCCTGCGCGGCCCTCGTCGTGATCTATGCGGCGCTCGGCGCAACCAACGTGCTCGCCAACGTCACCACCATCCGCATCGGGCAGCGGATGGTGCGGGACCTGCGCAGCGATCTCTACGCCCACCTGCACCGGCTCTCGATGGCCTTCCACAGCCGGGCCCAGGCGGGCGACCTGCTCTACCGCGTGACCGCGGACACCTTCGCGCTGCAGTCGCTCACCATGAATTGCCTGTTCCCCGCCGCCAGCGCGCTCATCCTCCTCGTCGGGATGTCGGTGGTCATGGTGCAGCTCGACGCGGAGCTCACCGTGCTGGCGCTGGGGGTCTGCCCCCTGCTGCTGCTCGCCATCGGCCGGCTGAACCGCCGGATCAGCGCGGCGGCGGGCGAGATGCGGGAGCGCGAGAGCGAGGTGCTCGGGGTGGTACAGCGCGCGATGGGCGCGATGCGGGTCATCCAGGCCTTCACCCGCGAGGAGGACGAGCACCGCCGGTTCATGACCGCGAGCGAGCGCAGCCTCGCGGCCGGACTCCGGCTCTACACGCTACAGACGTTCTACTCGGGTGTGGTGAACCTGGTGATCGCCCTCGGCACCGCCGCGGTGGTGTGGGTGGGGGCCCGGCACGTGCTCGACAGTACCCTCACGGTGGGCAGTCTGGTCGTGTTCATCAGCTACCTGGCCGCGCTGTACGGGCCGATCAACAACATGTTCCAGGTCTACGGCCTCGCCCAGAGCGCCCGGGTCGGCGTGCGTCGGGTACTCGACGTGCTCGACGTGGAGCGCGACCTGCCGGACGGCCACCGGGTTTTCCCTGCGGAGGGCGCGCGCGGCGAGGTGGTCTGGGAGGACGTGGACTTTCAGTACGGGCCCGGGGGGGGTCTCATCCACAACGTGAGCCTGCGGGTGGCCCCCGGGCAGCGCGTCGCGGTGGTCGGGCCGACCGGCGCCGGCAAGTCCACCCTGCTGAGCCTGCTGCCCCGCTTCTACGATCCGACGCGCGGGCGCCTACTGATGGACGGCCGCGACGTCCGCGAGTATCGGCTCGCCTCGCTGCGCCGGCAGATCGCCATGGTCCTCCAGCCGCCGCTGCTCTTCCCGGTGAGCCTGCGCGAGAACATCGCCTTCGGCCGCCCCGACGCACGGATGGAGGAGATCATCGCGGCGGCCAAGGCCGCCCGCATCCACGAGATGATCACGCGGCTGCCGCGGGGGTACGATACGAGCGTGGCCGAGCAGGGGGTGACGCTCTCGGAAGGCGAGAAGCAGCGGCTCACCATCGCGCGCGCCATCCTGCGCGACTCACCGATCCTGATCCTGGACGAGCCGACCTCGGCGCTCGACCCCGAGACGGAGGCCCTCGTGATGGTGGCGCTGGAGCGCCTGCAGGCCGGCCGCACCACCTTCATCATCGCGCATCGCCTCTCGACGGTGCGCACCGCGGATCTGATCGTGGTGATCAAGGAGGGCCGTATCGTCGAGCAGGGAACGCTCGCCGAGCTGCTGGATCGCAAGGGCGCGTTCGCCGCGATGTACGGGGGCCCGGAGCTTCGCCGCCAGGAGGACCCGCTTGCCTTCTCGTAAGCGCCTCGTGGTCCTGCACCTGGCCGGCCGCTATCCCCTGGGAGGCATCGGCTGGCAGGCGGCGCACTACGTGCTGGGCCTCGCCCGGCTCGGCCACGACGTCTACTACGTCGAGGACTCGGGCGCCCATCCGTACGACCCGCGGGTCAAGAGCGTGGTGGAGGAATCGAGCTACAGCGTGGCCTTCCTGGCGGAGGTGATGGCGCGCTTCGGCCTCGCCGATCGCTGGGCCTACGTGGACGGCGTCACCGGCACCTGCCACGGGCTGTCCCGGGAGCGGCTCCGGGCCCTCTACCGGGAGGCGGACGGCCTCCTCAACGTGTGTGGGGCCATGCAGTTGAACGAGGAGCACCTCCGGTGCCCGGTACGCGTCTACGTCGAGACCGACCCGGTCTTCGAGCAGATCCGGGTCGCCGAGGGCGATCATGGGGCCATCGAGGCGCTCGGGGAGCACACCCACCACTTCACCTACGGGGAGAACCTGGGCCAGCCGGACTGCCCCATCCCGCTCGAGAAGTTCGCCTGGCGCACCACCCGTCCACCGGTGATCCCCGATCTGTGGGAGGCCCGCGTGAATCCCGCCGCCGAGCGGTTCACGACCGTGGCCACCTGGAAGAACATCGGGAAGGACATCCAGTTCCTGGGCGAGACCTATTACTGGTCCAAGCACATGAACTTCCTCCGGGTGGTCGACCTGCCGAGCCGGACCCGCCAGCCGCTGGAGCTCGCGCTCGAGGTGGACGACGAGGCAACGCGCGGTCTGCTCGCTCGGAAGGGTTGGCTGATCACCGACGCGTTCGAGGCCTCCCGCGATATCACCGCCTACCAGCGCCACATCACCCGCTCCCGGGGCGAGTTCACGGTGTCCAAGGACCTCGTGGCGCGGACGCGGAGCGGCTGGTTCAGTGACCGCAGCGCTTGCTACCTGGCGGCGGGTAAACCGGTCGTCACTCAGGACACCGCCTTCGGCAAGTTCGTACCCACCGGCGAGGGCCTGTTCGCCTTCGAGACGGTGGAGGAGGCTGCGACCGCGCTCGACGAGGTGAATCGCGACTATGCCCGGCACAGCCGGGCCGCGCGCAGGATCGCGCTCGAGTACTTCGCGGCTGACCGGGTACTCGGCCGCCTCTGCCGCGAGGCCGACCTCTAGCCCAAACCGAGGCCTCCGTCCCGCCCAGCCTGTCGGGGTGGGTGTTATTTTCCCCTTGCAGATCAATAGGTCAGAAAGCACTTGGCAACTTGCTTCACCCTATGCTACAAGGGCGAAGGCTGGGCAATCGGCGACGACTTTGGAGGGGTGCCAGATTGGACGCAGCGCTGGAGAAGAGGCAGGTCAAGCGGGCCTACAAGCTGTACGCCCCCGCGTATGACTTCGTCTTCGATTGGATCTTCCATCCGGGTCGTGAAGCCGCGATCCGTCTGCTCGATATCAAGCCGGGAGATAACGTTCTCGAGGTCGGGATCGGCACGGGGCTGAATCTTCCCCTTTACCCGGTCAACTGCCGCCTCACCGGGATCGACCTCTCCGAGGAGATGCTCGAGAAGGCGCAGGACAAGGTCGTGGAGCTGGGCCTGGGCAACGTTACGCTCAAGACCATGGACGCCACCGTGATGGACTTCGGGCAGGGAGAGTTCGACTCGGCGGTGGCTACCTACACCATCAGCGCGGTGCCCGACCCGGTCGGGGTCCTCCGTGAGATGAAGCGGGTGGTCAAGCCGGGGGGCAATATCGTCATCCTGAATCACTTCCGGAGCGAGCGGCCTGCGGTCGGACGCCTGGAAGACCTGGTCGCTCCGGTATGCACGAGGCTCGGGTGGAAGTCGAACCTTCCACTCGAGCCCCTGCTGCGTCAGGTGGGCCTCATCCCCGACCTCACCACCAAGGTCAATCTCTTCAAGGGCTGGCGCCTCATCAAGTGCGTCAATCCCAAGTAGCGCGACCGTAGCGCGACCGGCCGCCGCTACTTCTCCGGACTCTCCAGCTCCTGCCAGCCGCGCCGCAGCACGACGATCCTCTGGATCTGCCCGTGCGGGGGCTCGACCCTGATGACGTCCCCCGGCTTCAGCAGCGCCAGGCCGGCCCCCTGCGTCTCCTCGGTCAGCACGAGCGTTCCCCGGTTCACTTCCGACACGCGCACCTGACCCGTACCCGTCACCGAGAGGAACCGCCGAGCCGCGGGATCGACGTTCAGCACGGTCTGCCGGCCCATCTGAACGGCCCCGATCAGCTCGGCGGGGCTCGGGCCGGGCTCCTCCCGGGCCTCGAAGTCCGCGAGATACGCGGGCGATGAGTCTGGTCCACCCTCGGGCGCACGCTGGGCGGTCGTGGCTGCGGGATCGACGCGGACCCGCTCGCTCAGGACCTCGAGAGCACCGATACCCAGGAGGCCGGCGGTCACCACGATCGCAATCAGAACCCGGACTGTAGTCGTGCTCATGTCGTGTCCTCCTCTGACAGGAGGAAGAGCATTGCGAGTGCCACGAGGTAACTAGCTGGAATTACTGCTCATACGACCATCACCTCCGATGGGAATGGGCAACTTGCCTGAAGGTCCGGCGGAGGAATGCCCGGCGGGAGGGGTTGCGCTCGGTCGGGCAAGTTCAGAACATGGGCGCGTGGCTCACACGTCCGGAGGTAACACCTCGCCGTTGAGCGCCGCCGGCCGCCTCGCTCTCGCGGTTCTGCTCGCACTCCCGTTCGTCGCGAGCGCGTGGACGCTGATCCTGACCACATCCTTCCTCGTCGAGTTCCTCGGCCAGGGCCGATGGCGGCCGCTCTCGGTGCTGACCAGGGAGCCCCTCGTCCGGCCCCTGCCCGTGTTCCTCCCCGCGTCCGCGGGGGCACGCCCGGTGCCGGTGGATCTCTACACCCGCGCGGGCCTGCGCCGCGCGCCCGGCCTCGTTCTCGTCCATGGCGTCGCGCCTGAGGGCAAGGACGATGCTCGACTGCGCGAGGCCGCGGCCCAGCTCGCGCGGTCAGGCTTCGCGGTGGCGGTGCCGACGGTGGAGGGCCTCACCGTCCTGCGCCTGCGACCCGAGGATGCGGACACGGTCGGCGCCGCCGTCAACGCGCTGCACTCGACCGGGTACCGACGCGTGGCCGTGCTCGGCATCAGCCTGGGCGCCGGTCCGGCCCTGCTCGCGGCCTCGGATCCCACCGTGGCTTCCAGGCTCTCCGCCGTGCTCGCGCTCGGCGGATACGCCTCGGCGGTCGAGCTCCTACGCTACACGCTCACCGGCGCGTATGCCTTCGCCGGCGTGACCGGCCGGGCCGCGACCGTGCTGGAGCCGGCGATCGCGCAGTTCGCCCGGGCCAATGGCGAGCTGATGGATGCGGCGGGCCGGCGCCTCGTGGACAATCGCGATCCGGCCCTCGTGGACCAGCGAGTGCGGGAGTTGCCGAAGCCGACACGCGATCTGCTGGCGGCGCTGTCACCCGGCCCGACGGTCGGCCGCCTCGAGGCCCCGCTCTTCCTGATCCACGGCCGCGAGGATTCCGCCGTGCCCTTCACGGAGAGTCTGCGGCTCGAGGCGGCGGCGCGGGCCACGGGGCGGCCGGTGCGCACCGCGATCGTGGGGGCGGTCGGCCACGTCGAGGCCGACCTGCGCGCCGGGCTGGGCGACCTGCTGCGACTCTGGGCGACCTTCTACGCGTTCCGGCGCACCGTCGAGGGCTAGGCCTACTTCGGCGGGTTCAGATTCATGAGCTGCATGGCGTCGCGCACCGGCTGGTAGTCCCGGTCGTCCGCCTCGATGAACCCGTCGATGTCGTAGATCTGCTTGAGGAGCGCCGCGTGCTGGGGCGCCTTGATGGAGAGCAGCGCGCGCTTGAGCTTGGCCACCGTTTCGTCGGGCACGCCCGGGCGCACGCAGATGCCCGCCTCCGGGATCTCGGGTGTCTCCCCCACGAATCCGATCTGGGCGATCAGCGCGGGATCCTTCAGGTGCAGCTCGGGCGCCTTGTCGAAGGAGGCCGCCGCATCCACCCGACCGTGGAGCACCGCCTGGAGGGCGGCCTCGTGCGTCCCGGCGAAGAGTGCGTCCTTGAAGAAGGTCTTCGGATCGCGCTCGCGCACCAGGCCCTGCTTCATCAAGAGCACCATCGGGTAGATGTAGCCCGAGGACGACGCGGGATCCACGAAGGCCACCGTCTTGCCCCGCAGGTCCTCGAGGCGCTGAAAGCGACGGTCCTTCCGGACATAGAACCGGGCGGTGTAGGCCGTCTTCCCTCCCCAGATGTCACGCACCAGGATGCGGCACCCGGCCTCGCGGTTCGCGAGGACGTAGCCCACCGGATGCACGAAGGCCAGCTCGACCCGCTTGCTGCGGAGCGCTTCGATCACTCCCGCGTAGTCCGAGGCCACGAGGGCCCGCACCGGCACACCCGAGAGCTCGGCCAGCGTCTTCGCGAAGGCATCCCCCGCCTCCTTGAGCGCGGTCGGATCACGGGACGGCGTGAAGACGAGCGTGAGCGACGTCTCCGAGCGGCCGCAACCCAGGATGCCCACGCCAGCGAGAAGGAGCAGCACGACCACGCATCGACCGATGGCATGGACGGGGATCCGCATCGCGGCGAACGTACCACGCGACCGGAGACGGCGACGGTATTTCGTACCCACCGAGCTAGTTCCTTCTTACACGATGGATTCACTCAACTGCGAAGCGCGGCGAGGCTCCGGTGCGGCACAAGGCATTGATTCCTGCGGACTGCGAGGCCCGGAGTCCTCGCGTGGCACGCATGATGCTCTGCGACACGAGCAGGAAGTGGGCAGTCCGAGGGCGAGGAGAGAATGCCATGAGGCGAGCCGTCTGGGTATCATCCCGACTCATCGTCATCCTGCTGGCGGCGCCACTCGCGATGGCGCAGCAGCCGGCTCCAACGCAGCCGGCTCCGGCCGGCAAGGACTACATCATCGGCGCCGAGGATATCCTCGATATCCAGGTCTGGGGCAGTAACGACCTGAATCAGACCGTGTTCGTCCGCCCGGACGGGCGGCTGTCCCTGCCCCTCGTGGGCGAGATCGCGGTGGCGGGCAAGACGGTTCAGCAGCTACAGGACCATCTCCTGGCCGTCTACGAGAAGGCGGTCAAGGGGGCGGTGGTCACCGTCATCGTCAAGGAGATCAGGAGCCGTCCGGTCTACTTCGTCGGCGGATTCGCCAAGCCGGGCGTGATGCAGCTCACGGGAGACCTGACGCTGCTACAGGCGGTCTCCCTCGTGGGCGGCGTGCTGCCCGACGCGGACGGCGAAAAGGGCTTCCTCTTGAGGCGAGATCAGAAGATCCCCATCGACTTCAACCGCCTGGCTCAGCGGGGAGACATGAGCCAGAACCCGAAGCTCGAGCCGGGGGATTCGGTCGTGGTCCCCCTCGCGGACGCGGTGTACGTGAACGGTGAGGTCAAGAAGCCCGGCCCGGTCAAGTACGCGGGCGATCTCACGCTGTTGAAGGCGCTCACCCAGGCCGGCGGGCTCACTCCCCTCGCGGCCGGCAGCCGCGTGGACATCATCCGCGGCGGCCCGGAGAAGAAGG
>Ga0137403_10008928_pt1 | contig 11178 bp, 15 predicted proteins | sample CZOMad2_1_16fung_FD_122057 | JGI IMG/M metagenome (GOLD analysis project Ga0137403, IMG submission 122057) | Vadose zone soil fungal communities from Angelo Coast Range Reserve, California, USA - CZOMad2_1_16fungal (Hybrid Assembly) | ecosystem: Environmental > Terrestrial > Soil > Vadose zone...
AGGGGCGACAGCAGCGTGCGAATCCACGAGCGGGGTGAGCGATCGCGCGCATGCACGATAGCTTCTCTCACGGGATAGCCAGCAATCATGGTCGGCACCGGGTCGACGAGAAATCCACCCTTTTCATCCGTGGTTGTGGCGTCTGGGGCATCGCGATTGCCCTTCGCATCCCGCACAATGACCCAAATAAGGGCCTGAGGCACCGGCTGGCCATCGAGGAACACCCGTCCGCGCATGCTCCACCGCTCCGGGGATTGTGGGATAAGCGAGGCAACAATATCGAGGCTCCGTGCCGGAGAGATTGTGCCGAGCAACACGATCATGCTCAGCACCAGTATCACCCCAAGGGCCATCACCACCAACAGCCGCCACCCCTGCAGGATAGCAGGCCTGGAGCGGTGACGCGGCACACGCTCATAGTTTGCGTCGTCCTGCGCTGTCACCATGAATCGATCTCCCTCGCCTATCCCGACAGCGCTTATCGCCATCAGTACCGCGTCCGTATCAGCCGCCTCAGGCCCATACTGCTTTGGAGGACACACCCGTGCTCTTGTAGACCCAAGGATGCCTATGTGTCAATGCAGATGTGGCGGAAGGTGGAGAGCATGAAAAACCTGGGGATCAGGCCGCTTGGGCGTCCTGGGGTTCTCTCAGTAAACGAGCAGAAAATGTAAAAGTGTGGGCCTTCACCTCGACCTGACACCGCGTGTATTGCTCTCGTTGTGCATCACGATGTGGAAGAAAACCTGCTTAACAGGAGAAGGTAGTGTTCTAAAAGTGGAGATGGACTGAGATTGATGGCACACTGAGCCTCCTCTTGACAATGTCCGATAGCAAGGAGTGGCTCATGACCTTTATCGCGGTCCGATGTCCCCACTGCGACAGCGCGCAGATCGTCAAACGCGGGAAAACGCACCGCGGCACCCAGCGTTACCTGTGCCAGAATACGGCGTGTGCTCGGGGAAGTTTTCTGCTTGACTACCGCAACCGAGGCTGTTTGCCCGAGGTGAAGCAACAAATCATCGACATGAGTCTCAATTCCAGTGGGGTGCGCGATACCGCGCGGGTGCTGCGCATCAGTACCAACACCGTACTGAGTGAACTTAAAAAGAAAGAAGCCGCGCTGGAGTTGGTTAACACGACACGACTGCGCACCATCAACCCAGAGGACATTGCCGTGCATGTTGAGCGCGCTGGCGAAGCCGAGATGGACGAAATGTGGAGTTTTGTGGGCAAGAAAAAGGAACAGCGGTGGTTGTGGCATGCCATTGATCACAGCACTGGAGCCGTCTTGGCGTATGTTTTTGGCCGCCGCAAAGACGAAGTTTTCTTGCGGTTGAAAGCGCTGCTAGAGCCGTTTGGGATCACGCGCTACCATACAGATCATTGGGGTACGTACGCGCGTCATCTCGATCCTGAAGAGCACAATCCGGGCAAGCGCAACACGCAGAAAATCGAGCGCAAACATTTGACGTTGCGGACGCGTATTAAACGCTTGGTCCGCAAGACGATCTGCTTCTCGAAATCGACGCAGATGCATGACATCGTCATTGGTTTGTTTGTCAACCGCTATGCCTTTGGGGTAGTGACTCAGTTTGAAAATTAGCGTCATTCCCGCGCAAGCTGAAACCTTGTAAAATCAATGACTAGCAAGGTCCATGTTTTTGCAGGGACGACGAAAATGAGTCACTACCGCCTTTGGACGTGCGGTGTAAACATGGCTATCTCCACTTTTAGAACACTACCCTTTTTTTCATGGGCGTTTTTGGTCTGTCGAGAGATATCGACGACATACTGGTCATGCAGCGTCACGAGATGATCCAGCAAGTTTTTACGGGTCTCCAGTAGAAAGCAAATCATGAGCGTATAGCGCTTGTGATCGGCGAATCGCTTGAGGTCTTTGGCGCTGTGGCGTTTGGCCGGCTTGAAGAGGTAGTTGAGAAACTCAGGGGTGAACACCTGTATCTCAAAATCGTCGATACCCGTTTCGGCGACAGTGTGATAGCGTTGCAGGTAGGATTGGATGGATGAAATCGAGGGGGCTGGCGGGTATTCTTTGAGATGGTCAAATGATGAGCGCTGCTCGCCATCGGGTACCATAAGCAGTTCGTCAATGGCCTGGCGTAGCTCAGGTGATAACCGCCTAAAGACCGTTTCAAAAAGCTCAACATGCACGTGAGAGCAAACGTGAATGATAAGCCGCTCTAGGACTGAGGGTCCCGGGAGAAGCACGTGCTTGTCTAACAAATGGTTTTCGGCCTGCTGAAATAATTCATCTGGCAGCGTGCCAAGCCGCGCCTGTTGTTCAATCCAGGTTTCGAGTTGTTCTTGGGCAATGTGGTCAAACCTCTGGAAGCCCAAATGCTGCAGAATGTTCTGGTGGTGTTCCAGATAGGTCGCTTCTCGTTCTGGCACCTCAACCGTCAGAGACGGGGGCAAATCGAGCTGTTGCCCCAGATAGTTGACAATGTGAGGTGAGACATCGTGGACCTGGTTTAAGAAGCGGCCATACAATCGTACCGCACAGATTTGAATAGCAATATATAAACGGAAACCCTTCCGATACCTCTCGATCTCTTGTTGGTCACCTTCTAAAAGGGTCCAGTCTCTTGCCATCTCTTCGTCCGAAAAGTCCTGAGGCAAAGAAATGGGCTGATAACGTTGGCGCTTGGATAGAAATTGTTCCTTTGTCGTCACGGATACCTCCGGTTATTTGTCATCACATCGATGGAGAAAAGGAGGGTTTTAAAGGGAGGAATAATTTGAAGAAATAGATTGATATTGGAGCCGCTTATCCTACAGAATAAATCCTGTAGAGTCGGTTTTCATTCAATTTCAGATTGCCGTCGAGCTGCCATGATGCATTCCACCCCACGAACCGTTGCGTATCTTCGGGTATCGACCCAAGATCAAGACGTGGAGAAAAACAAAGCCGACATCCTGATGCTGGCCAATTGTCGAGATTTTGGCCAAGTCTATTTTGTCGAAGAAACGGTCTCGGGTCGCGTCTCTTGGCGGCAGCGTCAGATTGCCCGGATCTTGGATGATCTTCAGGCAGGTGACCGGCTTGTCGTCAGTGAGCTTTCCCGCTTGGGTCGCAGCATGTTGGAGTGTATGGAAATCCTGTCGATTGCGGCGCAGAAAGGGATCGATCTGTATGCCGTTAAAGGCGAGTGGCAACTTGATGGCACGATGCAAAGCAAAATCATGGCCATGGTCTTTGCGATGGCGGCGGAAATTGAGAGGGAGTTGATCTCACAGTGGACCAAAGAGGCCTTGCGGGTCAAAAAGGCGGCTGGTGCCCAGCTGGGTCGTCCTCGGGGGCCTGGTCAAAGTACGCTCGATCCGTATCAGCCTGAAATTGAAGCGTTGGTGGCCAACGGTTCCACACAAAAGTTCATTGCCAAGCGCTACGGCACAACGGAAGGTAACCTGTACAATTGGCTTAAGAAGCGGGGTCTAAAACCAACCAAAATCTAGAACGGTATTCCTTCCGCCCGCCTTCACATTCTCCGTGAAGAATGGCCTCCAATTCAAAACCGTAGGTTTCTGTTCAAATGCCCCCGCTGGTTCATCCCCTCCTCTTTCCTAAACCCGTTCCTCATCTCATCACCTCCCCCGTCCACCCTCTCCTTGCCCTCTTCCCTGCTTTTGATAGTGTATAAGTAGTTAATTTACAACTATTTACACACTCTCAGAAGGAGGATGCCATGTTCCACACGGCCACGCTTACCGCTCACCGAGGCGCGACGATCGTGAATAGGGATGAGTTAGCCAGATATGAACCTCCAGAAGCCGAAGGCCGATGGAGGCCGGTGAAGCATTTCCTGATTGTTGACCTCATGCACGAAGAATTGGCCCGGAGGGAGATTCAGATCACGCAAGAGGAATACGCGATCCAGCGTGAGGGGAACTATCTCTTTGCCGCTCTGACCACCAATTGGCTGGATACCGGGGAGACCGCCGCGGCCATCGCGTTCAGGCACTCCAATGACAAGACTGAGGCCATGAAGATGTACGCCGGTGTACACGTTTTTATCTGTGACAACATGGCATTATCTGGCGACGAGATTATCCTCAACCGAAAGCACACTACCCGCCTGAATGTCGCCGCCGAGCTCACCAAGGCCTTCGACCGATACAAAGACGGCACCCTCGTGCTGCAACGCAACATCGAAGATCTGAAAGCCGGGCCCCTGTCCCTGGGAGACGCCCAGCGCAAACTCTTCGAGATGTTCTATCGGCGGCTCCTGCCAACCCGAATGCTCATTCCCGTGACCGACAGCTATCTTTCCAAAGAAGACCGCACCGACTGGGGGCTCCTCAACGCCTGCACCCTGCACGCCAAGAACCTTCCGCCCAATGAGAATATGAGGGCACATGCTAGGTTAGGCAAATTTTTCGGCCTTGGGAAAGTCGATCCGTTCACATACTAGGAGGATGCATGATTTCCGTCACGATTGATTCCTGTACCAAAACCTATGTTATGGCTGAAACCACGGCTCCAAGCGAATATGATGGCTTTGGCACGTTCACCATCCATGCCATCGGCCCCAAGCGGTGGGTGTTGATTGAAGAGGAACATTTGAGCTGGCAGACCCAGCGTTATGCCAGCGGCTTACATGGTCACACGATCTGCGACGGTCAGCATCTTTTGAAGGCAGCGGTAGCTCGCTTATGGGCACGCCTGACGAGACTGAAATAGGACTGCGGAAGGAGTGGCAACATCTCAAAGCGAGAATTCAGACGTGTCATCAATGCACTGTGCCGGAAGTGGCGTATTCCTGAGTATAGCGATTACTTCTGTGCGCGCTACTGGCCATCGTTCTCTCGTCTTGAGGATGCAGGGCAGCGCGCCTTTTGGCATGTACTCGGAGCAAAGGAGGTGGACATGCTACCCCATATCGCCATCTTTGTACGAGGCGGCGTTGTCCAGGGAGTGGCCAGCAACACCCCGAACGTCTTGATCAAACTCATAAACATAGATGCAATCGAGGAGGGAGATGCCCCGGACCAATGGCGACCGCCGGATGTCGTGATCAACGACCGAGAACGCTTTGAAGCGTACACCAGCTATGAGCCGCACCAGACTGGAGGAACCCACCATGAAGTTAATCCTCAGGTGTACCAGCCACGAGTTCAGTCCTGACGACATCGAGTGGGCCTTCGTCACCCTCGACGCTCGCCTGCTGGAGCGGGCCCTTGCGAGACGCAGGATCTTTCTCCAAGCCCAGGCGCAGGATGATCAGCTCTACGAGATGTACTGGTGGGACAACACCCCGGATTTTTTCTCCCTCTACCCCGATCCAAACACCGACCAACTCATCGAGGAGGATGAGTCACTCGAAGACACCCTACGCGACTACACGGGACAACCAATCAAATGGGCCGACAAGGACCTCCATCGCATGAGCGACGAGACCGTCATCCCCGACGCGTACCTGCGAGGTGTCGAGTGCACCCGCATGCGGGTGGACGCATACGGTATTGCCTGGGTCTGCCACCCCAAGCACCTGGACGCGGACGTCAGAACCAGCACCATCCCCTGGGAGCTTCTCGAAGGCCAGCGCCTATTTGGATCGCAGAGCGGCCGTCTCTAATGGCATCTTCTCACTCTATCCCCCACCTCACCCGAGCGTGGGGTTTTTCTTGCCTTCGGTTGTTCTCCCCTACGGCCGCAGCGATGCATGATCATTGACACCTCCTTCGCACCCGACTCCACGTGCCATGGGTGGTGGTCATGGGCTCAACGCACCAATCCGACACCGCTGTCATGGACTTGACAGTGTCAACCCATCGTCGCGCCTCCTGACGTCGCGACCCCTGACCACCTGCCCACGTGTGGGGCCGGAATGCCACGATGGACCACCATCGGCCGCCGCGGTGAGGCGGAGGGCTTCGCATGGCACCATTCTTGCGCGGGTTATAGGTGAAAGCCCAGCATCTCTCTCAGACAAGGAGGGTCCACCATGCCCGAGTTCATGGTCGCCATTGACCATATTACCTACTACGCGGTCCAGGTCGAGGATGAAGTCACGGCCATCGATCTCGTCCTGGAGGGGCAGGGGCTCGAAATTTCCTCCGAGACACGCGATGCCTATATCAGCGAGTATCCGACAGCCATCCTCGACCACACCCTTGACCCTAGGGCGGACCGTCTCAAGAGCCATTCCATCGATAGATGAAGGTCTCTCATGATCTTCATAACAACAATTCGTTGGATTTTTGCATGGAGAGGGACGATTTTATATACCAAGCGGTTGATAGATCAGACCGCACGTAAGAAGCAAAGGAGATGATCATGCGAGCACATGGACATGCGCCCGTCTGGGGGACGCACATCGGTGTCGGCCGCGCCGGGGACGCCAAAGGCTGGTATCAGCAGCTCCGAGACTGGTGGACGACTCACACAGCTGCACGACCGGAGGCGAGGCTTGCCTCGCTCAGCGCCTGCTGGGATGCCAGGCGCGACGTTGTGACACCGCTGCGTGCGGAAGCCGCTCCCGAAATGGCCGCGGCACAGCGCGCCCTCTCGGTGGCCACTCTGCTCTACGGCCTCGCTGTATAGACAACACAGGCGGACCCCGTCCACGCGACCGGAATTCACCCTCGAACCATCCGCGCGGACACGGGGCCGCTGACACCTGCCGCACACGTCACCACTAATCACCCCTCATTTCAGACCATGTTCCCCGTATGGCCTTTTTCTTTTCCACACCCACCATTGACACCCCTCGCACTCCGGCTATGCTTAGATACATATGGAAGATAAAACCATAACCATTGACGACTTAGCGAAGATGATCAACGAAGGCTTCAAGACCACGGCCACGAAAGAGGATATCAGGGCAGTCAATACACGATTTGACTCGGTTGAGTCGCGCCTGGACCATCTTGACGCGCGCGTGGGAAGAATCGAGGCAGACGTGCACGCCCTGCGTGATGAGATGGTACACCGGCAGGAATTTCAGGACGTGCTCGACCGCGTCAAATATATCGAGATATATCGAGAAGAAGCTCGGCATTGAGAGCGGCGTCTAACGCCCGCCGTGCTCCGTTCCCTCTCCCCTACCGCCCCGGTGTGGATAACCAGGCATTGGACGAACGCAGGACCTGGTGTATGCTGAAGAAGAGACATGGGCAGAGGAATGAGACGCCTCTGTCTGAACAAAAAGGTTAGGATGAGCGCATAATACACAACGGACCTGCTGTCGAGCAGGTCTTTTGTGTTAGTATGGGGATTCGCGCCCTGCGCTATGGCCTCCCAATCAAAAAGCCCCGGCACTTCCGAGGCTTTTCTTTTTCCTAGCTAGTTCTACTCCCCTACCGCTTAAAACTCTGTATCTGCCAATAACTCTGCGTACACGCGCTGTCCCGACATCCGCACTTCCATTGTGATCCCGTCCACGTACAACGATAGCCTCATACGGAGCTGGGATTTTGGAGTGCTGTTGTCGTCATGGCGATGGTTGCGGAGGACGCGTGCACACCGCTGGGATGCCCGTGATGGCGGCGTCGCGGGGCCCGTCGGTGCACGGTTCCGAGAGCCCCCGCATCATGGCCATGGCCGCCATGTCTGGTGCTCCGCATCCCACACCTCGATCACGGTGACCGGGTGGATTTCCCACCCACTGGCCCGCGATCGCCCGACGTCATCGACATGGGCGAAATCATGGAGGAGCCAGCCGCCGAGCCGGACGCGCCGCTGACGCTGACAGAGATCCCCAAGTGCGGCATCCGACCAGCCGGTATGCGGCGGTTAGAAGGGGGGCGTCACTTCGGTGACGAGTTGTGCCCCCCTCGGCCCCGGCGGGAAGCACGACCAGGAGGGCTCGGCCCGCAGGTGGAGATGGACATCCCCATCGTGCTTGCGTATCACCTCCGCCACATAGCCCTCCAGGCGGATGGCGCGTGCCGTATACGTCCGCACGGTGGCCCACCCCGCCGTCTGATAGTCCCGAGGCACGATGGGGAGGGCAAGGAATTGCGCAAAGGTCCAGGGCTCGTAGGCCGCGGGGAGTGTCGTGCGGCGCTTCTGCGCCCCGAGATACGCGTATGGCTCCGGCACGTGCAGACGAGCCCCGATGGTCCCCCGATAGGCCATCCAGGCGAGCGCGAGCCCGACGAGACCCAGGCCTACCACCGCCGTCCGCGTCATCGCATCTCCTGCGGCCTTGCGCGGCGCGGCCGCCTGGCCGGCCGTTGCCGGCGTGCTTCCGCCGTGCGGTGCCCGCTCGCGGGCCCGTCGGCCATGGAGACGCGAGGCCGCCGGACGTCAACCTGATGCTCGACGATCACGCACCGCGATGCCCTTTCTCAATGGCCCCACCTGCGGTGGGCGTAGCGTCTTGGCGTGACTCGTCCGTCCCCGAAGGGTTCGGGAGCGGCGTGGCCGGTGGGTCGGAGGACTCAGGCTGCGAAGCCGCCCGTTGGAACTCGCGAATGGCCTTGCCCAGCCCGCTCGCCACCTCCGGCAACTTTTTCCCCCCGAAGAAGACCAGTGCCAGGAGCAGGATGACGATGAGCTCCTGCGGGGCGAAGATGTTGGCGGTCACCAGGTGCGGTCCGTCCATGTCAAGGCCTCCTCTCAAGGGGCCAATGGGGCCCCCACTGGGCCAGATCCTCTCCACGCCGGGACGTCTCCGCATGGCGTCGACCAGCGGATGCGGAGCAACGCCCGCTCTCCTGTCGGTGCGGCACCGGTCCTCGCGTGCGTCGTGGAAGGCTCCCACGCGCCCAGGACCAGGTGGCTCCCTCACGTGCGCCGGTCATCGGCGGCCTGGCGCCCGAACCACCGTCTCAGCCAGACTAGGCCAAGCAGGAGTGCCACCCCCGCCCCGAGGAGCACACTGACGGCATTCGTCCAGTGTTCCACCCGCCGCCAGCCGACGTCCAGGCCATAACCCAGGAGCACGAAACCGGTGGCCCAGAGGACCGCGCCCGCGGCATTGTAGGGCAGGAAGCGGCGGTAGGGCATGACGGAGGCCCCGGCGACGAAGGGCGCCAGCGCCCGCAGGAAGCCCACGAACCGCCCCAGCAGGATGGTCTTGCCCCCGTGCCGCGCGAACCACGCCTCCGCCCGCGCCAGCTGCGGCTCGCGAAGACCGACCCACCGGCCATAGCGTAGCAGCCACGGTCGCCCCAGGCGGCGACCCAGTTCATAGCCGAGGCTATCGCCGAGAATGGCCCCGAGGCACACGAACCCGAGGAGCGCCCCGAGCTTGAGGCACCCGCTGGCCGCGAGGACGCCCCCAAACACCACGAGGGCCTCCCCGGGGACCAGCACGCCGAGAAAGGCCGAGCATTCCACAGTGGCGCCCAGAAAGATGATCAGGTAGCCCCAGGGACCGAGGCGGCTCACCAGGGTCACGAGCGTATCGAGCATAGAGGCCTCGCAGGAGCATCGCGCACGCACAGCCCGCGCCAGAGCGCGTGTCTCTCACGACCGTCACGGGTCACGTCGTCAGGACCCGCCTGTCCTCCCTGAGGGAGGGCCCGCACCCAACGGACACGCGAGCCACATGATAGGAGACCATGCCGAAACACACAAGCACAATCAGGACTTACCGCGGTGATGCGACGCTCCGGCAGACACGATGGTCCCGGCTTCCCGTCGTAACGGACAAAAATCCACCGTTAAGCGGCCACGCATAGAAAAAAGCTCCGGTCCTGATGGCCGGAGCTTCCCTTTTTTAACAAGGGGTTATCGCTTGAAGCTCTGTATCTGCCAATAACTCTGCGTACAGCTCGCATCCCTACACCCACACTTCCATCCTGATCCGATCCATGAGCAGATGTAGGCGAGGAGGGATGGCTGGCGGGGCATGCCGGTTCTCCCTGCGGGCGGACATTCTTCCTACGGCACCCGTTGCCACAGGGTCCACTGTTGCCACGTGCGGCGGTCTGGATCCCAATACATCGTATAGCGCTGCTGAGGGTCCGGTTTATAGGTGATGTGGTACAGGTACACGGACGGCTGGCCGCTGACCTGAAAGCTCAACCAGCGGAGCTCCCACGCCGGATGCCACGCCAGCCACGTGCCAAAACTCTCCGGCACCGGCGCGCCCAAGCGCCCCGTCGCCGCGGCCTGTTGGCGCATGTCTCGATGGGCCTGGTGATCCTGTGGGGTTCGCGGAGCACTGGTGGCGTTGCGGGGCAGTTGGGTGGCGGGCGGCAGGGCCGGAGGCGGCGCCTGGGGCTTGGCCACGTGTTCCCGGGGACGCTGCTCCAGCTCGGTGACCCGCGGCGCCGTGGCCTTGGTCCAGCTCTCCACTGCGTGCAGGCGCTGGTCCATCTCGTGGAGCCGCTGCGCCGTCTCCTCGGGAACGGCCTCGCCGCCGGTGCTCCGGGGTTCCAGCTGCGCGACGGACGCTTGCACCTGCCGGAGCTCAGCCTTGACGGTGGACAGCGCGTACCCAGTCCAGCCCAGCAGCCCCATAAGGCCGACAAGGATGGCGCCAAAGAGACTGAGGACCCACCCCTCATAGACCGGCCGACTGACCAGCGTCACGGGGTGATGGTGTGCTTCGACATCATCCCAATCAATCCGGTGATCTGCACGCGTGGCATGCTCAGAAGGGTTATCCATCGCCAACCTCCTGTCACACGGGGGGTTGCTGCCGGAAGGGGGGGAGGAGCACACGTGGCTTCTAGAACACCTGGCTTCTATTGATGTTGATAGCGACGCGCGTGCCTTTTGTCAAGGATGGGTCGAACCGAACAAACGAACGTAAAGTTTCATAGGGTCTCATAAGCGCAATAAAATCAATGACAGCCTCATGTGCTGTCAGCCAATTTCACGCCAGATTCCTCTGAACGGTCTCATGCACAACCTATTGATAAATAAGATGTCTATATTGGCTATGAAACTTCTGGTACCTTTGTTCGGTTCGACCGGTCATAGAGAAGCTCCCGAAACGTGCCGAACAGGGTGTGCAACGGTCCTTCCGCCAGACGGATGATCATGTCGTCCTCCCCATCGCTGTCGCATGCCATGCCTCGGCACAGCTCCGGTTCACGCCTGATGCGTGACCCGAACGATTCAGGACGGTTCTGTCGCGAATGTGCTCTTTTGAGCGTTTTGGTGTCTGGAAGTCATGGCATGGCTGATACCCGATGTTCGGATTTGACCCCCTCACATCGAACGTTGCGACAGCACCTCTACGACGATCATCGTGT
>Ga0137403_10008930_pt1 | contig 11178 bp, 14 predicted proteins | sample CZOMad2_1_16fung_FD_122057 | JGI IMG/M metagenome (GOLD analysis project Ga0137403, IMG submission 122057) | Vadose zone soil fungal communities from Angelo Coast Range Reserve, California, USA - CZOMad2_1_16fungal (Hybrid Assembly) | ecosystem: Environmental > Terrestrial > Soil > Vadose zone...
TGTAACGCGGATTCGGGCTGGGCGCATCGTCGCCATTGCGCTCGGCGGGTCGCGTATCCACCAATTTGAATTTGCCGGTGCCCATGATTGCTTTCGTCGAGGGCGAATCCTTAGTGTTATTGAAATCACCGACCACGACCAGGTTCGCATTGGGATTTGCTTTCAAGAGCGCATCCACTTTTTCGCGAAGCAACTTTGCCTCCTGCAAGCGCAACTCGGCTTCATCACCTTCCGGCACCGGCCGCTTGGATTTCAAATGCGCGCCGAGCAGCGTGAATGAATAATTCGTGCTCACTTGAATATCCACCTCGCTGAAACCGCGGCTCACGCTGAAGCGCCGTCCAGCCAGGAGAAAATTCTCATTGGTATGCGGCCGGCGCGCGGTGATGGGAAATTTGCTGAGGACCGCCAGGTGGATGTTCGTGTCAAAACCACTCACATGCTCCCAATAAGGAAAATCCATTCCCTCCGCCCTGAGTGATGCGCGCAATTCCAGCAGCGCATTGGTGGTGCCCATTTCTTCAAGAGCAATCACATCCGGCTTGAGCGCGTGAATGCTCTCGCGAATTTTCACCCTGGCCTCGGCGGATTTTGCGTAGCGCCGCGTCTCGGTCGGCTGGTCGAGATAATTTTCCACATTGTAGGCTGCAATGCGAAAAATCTCTGCGCGCAACAGGGCAGGGGATGCCACAAGAAATGCGAGTAACAGACCCGGGAGCACGTTCAAATTCATGGCGCCCGTAATAATCCGGCGTGGTTGCTAAGTCAAAACGCAATTATCCTCGCGCTCGTCCTCGTCGTCGTCGTCCTCGCGATTCGACGACGACGAGCACGAGAATTAGCGCACAGATATTTTTTGCAAAAAGGTAGTGTGCTGCTACGTTGATACCCATGCAAAAAAGCCCCCATTCCGGCGGCGTTCATCAGCGAGCCCAGGCCGCGCGCAAGGCCCATCCCGTGATGCACGACAAGCAGAACGAGCGCGATACCCGCGAGCTGCGCATTGACAAGGTTGGCGTCCGTGGCTTGCGGTTCCCCATTCAAATCCGCGACAAGGCGCACAGTATCCAGAACACGATCGCCACCATCGGGATGTTCGTGGATTTGCCCAAAGAATTCAAAGGCACGCACATGAGCCGGTTTATCGAAGTGCTCAACGCGCACGGCAGCGTGGTGCATGTTGAGAACATCACGGACATTTTGCATGCGATGCAACGGAAGCTGAAAGCAGCCACGGCGCATCTTGAAATGGAATTTCCCTTTTTCCTGAGCAAAAAGGCGCCCGTCACTGAGATGGAAAGTCTGATGGATTACGTTGCGCGTTTCGATGCGACCGCCAGCGCCAAGGACATCGATTTTGTGCTCACGGTGAAAGCCAACGTCACGACCCTTTGCCCTTGTTCAAAAGCCATCAGCCAGTATGGCGCGCACAATCAACGCGGACTTTGCACCGTGCAGATTCGCTCCCGCAAAGCGGTATGGATTGAGGATCTGATTGCGATTATCGAGAGTTCCGCCAGCTCGGAATTGTTTTCCTTGCTCAAGCGGCTGGATGAGAAAGCCGTCACCGAACGGGCCTACGAAAACCCCGTTTTTGTCGAAGATCTCGTGCGTAACGTGGCTGTTAAGTTGAATGCGCACCGGGATGTCACGTGGTACAAGGTGGAAGCTGAGAATTTTGAAAGCATCCACAACCACAACGCCTACGCCTGTATTGAGAAGGGCTGAAGCAGGCGTCAGGAATACGGAGATTAACAGTCCGAGGAGGCAAAAAGTTTTTTACGATTTTTGTGGCGTAATTAATCCTCTTTGCTACATTCCCGCACCCTCAAAAGGACGAGGAATAGCCTTATTGAGAAAAACAGTGAAAGTTTAACGAATTTAAGTTGTGACTGATAAGAAGAAAACTACCAAGCCGCCGGCACGCAAGCCGGCTCTCGCCACCGCCGCTTCCATCCTGGGCCGGGCGCCAACGCAGGGCAAAAGCGGCGGCCGAAGAAACGGCGACGTAAAGATTAAAGCCGAGTGGCAGGTGTTTTACGATCGCTTGCTCGAACTGCGCGACCAGCTCCTGCGCCAGATGAATGGGCTCGCCAAGGAATCCGCCCAGGAAATGGCCGGTTACAGCCTGCACATGGCCGATTCCGGCACCGACAATTTCGACCGCGACTTCGCCCTGAGCCTCTTGTCCTCGGATCAGGATGCCATTTACGAGATCGAAGAAGCCCTCAAGCGCATTGAGAAAAATACCTACGGCATTTGCGAATTGACCAACAAGCCAATTCCCCGCGCGCGACTGGAAGCCATTCCGTGGACCCGCTTCACGGTCACGGCCCAGGCCCAGCTCGAACGCGATGGCGCCCTGCGCCAGCGCCGCCTCGGCGCGCTCGGCTCAGTCGATTCCGTGGGCGTCGCCGAAGTGGAAGCCGACGACGACGAGCCCGAGGAAAAGACCAAGGAGAAAGAATAATTTATGGCACGAGAAATCATCACCATTGAATGCACGGAAGCGCGCAAAGAGGGCAAGTCACCCTCCCGTTACAACACCACGCGCAATAAGAAGCTGAAGACGGAAAAGCTGGAAATGAAGAAGTATAATCCCGCCCTCCGCCGCCACACGTTGCATAAAGAAATCAAGTAACCTATGCCACGCAAAACTCATACAGATAAAGAAAAACGCGGCGGCCGCGGCCGCTCCTCGATGGAATCCCGGACACCCCGTCCGAAGCCGAAAATTGATTTTACGGCCGATTCGCTCGACTACAAGAACGTGAATTTGCTCCGCCAGTTTGTGACCGACCAGGGCCGCATCCTGCCGCGCAAATACACCGGTCTGCCCGCGCATTATCAACGCCGCCTGAACCGCGCCATCAAACGCGCGCGCCAGATGCTGTTGATGAAGTAAGCGCAAAAACAATTTCAACCCCCGCGACTTCAGGTTGCGGGGGTTTTTGTTTTACGGGCGTCAAAAGCGTGCCCGTTTAAAAGCTCCAAATTCCAAGCTCCAACATCCAGAGAACATCCAAACATAAACATCCAAATCGGGCCGAACGAACCCGCTATCTGACACAGGATTGCGAGCTTGGTTATTGGATCTTCTCTGGAGCTTGGATGTTGGTGCTTGGAGCTTCGTGTTCGTGTTAATGCGACTCAATCACCCTGATGAGCACCGCAATCCCAATTCCGACCAGCAACGCCACCGACAACTTCAGCCGATCGTGGGAATGAAATTGCAATTCCGGCAGCAAATCACTGCTCGCAATGCACAGGAATGTCCCCGCGCAGAACGCCAGCGCGCAACCCAGGAAGACCACGTTGGAACCCGCCAGATGGTTCGCGCCCAGATAGAACAGCGCGACCCCCAGCGGCGTCGCGAGCGAAAACAACGCATTCAATAGCTGCCGCGAAAAGCGCGAACTGCCCCCGGCCGTCATCAACGTCGAGACCGCCATGGCGTCAAACGGCTTGTGGAGAATTACCGCCAGCGCCGTGCCGAAACCCGCCAGTCCCTGGCCCCGGGCCGTGGCTTCGAAGGCGGCAGCCATCGCCAGCCCGTCCAGCAGCGAGTGCAACGTCAACCCCAGGGCCGTGCCCACCCACGAGAGTTGTTGCGCGGATTTTTCGGCCAGCGTATGCGCGTGATGCGCGTGTTCGTGCTCATGGTCGTGCTCATGGCCGTGTTCATGGTCATGGCCGTGACCGTCTTCGGGAGAATGTTCCTGCAATTCCGCAGCATGCTCGTCGCTGCAGCAATCCTCCGGATCGCCTTCGGGAAGATCGTGATGATGAAAATGGAAGAACCGTTGCAGGAAAAACATCGCCAGAAAACCGCCGAGCATCCAGGCCACGGTGCGGTCGAGCGATCCCAGGTGTTCGGCGGCGTCGGGCAAAAAATGCAACAGCGCGATGCCGAGCATCAGGCCCGCCACGAGGCTGATGGCGATTTGCAGGCGGGTATGGGTGAGCCGGACGATAAATGGCAACCAACCCCCCGCCAGCGACGCCAGAAGAACCAACACACAATAAATCGCCAGCAACCAACCGGAAGAAATCATGAATCAGTGATATTTAATTCCCCGTCGAAAGGCGAGCCGGAAAACTCGCGCTTAGAAGAGTATCTGCCGATGAAATCCGTTGCATCCCATTTCACAAATCTATGAAAACTTTTCGCGGAGCAGCTGGTCCTCAAAAGCGAAAACGCCACACTTATGTGTGGCGTTGCAGTTTTCAATTGTCGATTTTTGACCTAGATGGGCTCTTCGGAGAGCCAGTCGGTCAATTGTAGTAACTCTCGGATCTTGCGCCGTTCGTAACGATGCTTCACGGCTTTCTTGGGGTGACTGTCGGTTTTTCGGAAGGGATGTTTAGGGTTTCTGATTGCTTCATTGATTGCTTCCAATGTTTTCATCATAGCTTGAATCCTTTCTCGAGCCAACCACAGCGTGAATGATGCCAAATTCCTTTTTCTTTCTGCTCTCATGCTTTTTCATGGCATCGATCGCTTAAAGCGGTTCCATTATGAGACCGCTCCCTAAGAAAGTCATTCAAAAATTTTTGTGGTCAAGTGGAAATCTCTTCAGCCCTCTCACCGATATCTGAACGCGCCCGACCGCCACTCCTTCGCCGTGCGGCTGGCGATCAATCGCAGCCCCGCGCCCTCGTAAGCCCTTTGTACCAAGCCGAATTCACTGTTCAGGATTCCCGCCACCACCAGCACGCCGTCCGGTCGCAACCGCGCGAGGATGCGCGCGCGCTCCCCGAGGAGCAGGGTGGAAATCAAGTTGGCACAAATTAAGCCGTACTTTTTTTGCGAACGAAGCGGCAATTTGGTGACATCTCCGCGCGCGATGTGAACTTTGTGTGTCACCCGGTTTTTTCGGGCGTTATCACGAGCAATGCGCACGGCCTCGGGATCGAAATCAAAGGCGTCCACCGGGGCGTAGCCCAATTTTGCCGCTGCAATGGCCAGGATCCCGGAGCCCGAACCGATGTCCAAAAATGAACGTGTTGCGCGTTGCGTGTTACGTGTTGAGCGAGAAGCTAATTGATGGAGACAGAACGAGGTGGTTGCATGCTGGCCCGTGCCGAAACTCAATCCGGGATCGAGCACAATCACCGCCTGGCCTTTTTTCGGCCGCCGCTTCACCCAACTCGGCTTGATGAGCAGGGCTGCGCCGATTTCAATCGGCTTAAAATGTCGCTTCCAGGATTCCGCCCAATCCTCGCGGCGAACCTTTTGAAAGGATATTTTGCCCGAGCCGATATTTAATCCGAACCCCTGAATTTGTTTGAGGCCAATCTTGAGCGCGCTAGCGTCTTTCCCTGGGAGCGCCGGCGTCCCGCCGCCGAGGTAAGTCGCCACCGACACCACCCCCGTCTCCACCTCGGTATAAGACGAAACAGGCACCTCGAAAACGCCGTAGAGCAATTCCGTCACGGCCTCCTCGGCTTCCGTGCTGGTGCTGATGGATACCTTCCAGATCGGCCCGCGCGCCTTCATAGGCTGGCTTCGTCCCACGGAGTGAAATTAAGAAACTGCACCTCGGTTTTATGGGGCAGGACGGCGATGTTCGTTACGCTCGCATAATCAATTTCGAAACCGGCCATCCGGGGCAGGGGAATATCGAGCAATATCGCCAGGATCATCCGAATCACCCCGCCATGGCAGAACACCGCCACGTTTTGGCCGGGATGCTTTTGCAAAATCTCGCGCACGCAAGGCTCGATGCGATCGCGGTAGGCCCGCGTGTTCTCCGCATTCGCAATCCCGCCTCGTTCGAGCTCGGTGAGCCATTGAAACGCGCTCACGCCGAATTTCTCCGACACCGCTTCCCACGTCAGCCCCGTCCAATCGCCAAAATCAATTTCCCGCAAGCCGTCCACCTTAACCGCGCGCGAACCGAGCTCATTACCCGCCGCAAAAGGCGCCAGCGTTTGCTGAACGCGCTTCATGGGGCTGGCATACACCGCGTTCAACGGCTGGCGCGCGAGCCATTGGGCCAGCGCGGCCGCCTGCTCATGACCGCGCGGCGAAAGATTCATATCAATGCGCCCTCCGAAAACCCGCTGGAAAGCCTCCTCCACCTCTCCATGCCGAATCAACGCCAACTGCGTTGCCCGCTGGTGCGCCGCTTCAATCGATGGCAGTGATAAATCAGCGTGGGACATTTTTTGGGGAATCTTAGTTTAGAAAATACGGGAAGCCCTCACCCCGGCCCTCTCCCATCCGATGGGAGAGGGAGAAGTTGTTCCAGCGTTGGAATGAGTCAATGACTGCGGCATGTTCGAGACGCCGAAACAGTTTCTCCCTCTCTTGGGGGAGAGGGCAGGGATGAGGGCGGAAGCGTGATTAGCCTTCACGGGAACTACTTTCAAGCCAGCGCCGCCTGTTGTGCCGTGAGCAAGTCGCGAATCCCCGCCTTCCCAAGCACCAGCAAATCGGCCAATTGTTTCTCGCTGAAAGTCGATTCCTCGCCGCTGCCCTGCAATTCAATAAATTCACCCACCGAATTCATCACCAGATTCATGTCCACTTCGGCGGCGGCATCTTCCGTATAACAAAGGTCCAGCAACGGCCTTTGTCCCACAATCCCCACGCTCACCGCCGCGACCGCGTGCAGCATCGGGTTTTCCGCAAGCTTGCCATCGGCCATCAACCGTTTCACCGCCAGCGACAGCGCCACAAACGAGCCACTGATCGCCGCCGTGCGCGTGCCACCATCGGCCTGCAAGACATCGCAATCAATCCAAATCGTGCGCGGACCGATCTTCGCCAAATCAATCGCGGCCCGCATGGCGCGTCCAATGAGCCGCTGGATTTCCTGCGAACGTCCGTCAATTTTTCCCTTGGTGATGTCGCGCGATTTACGCTGCAACGTGGAGTAGGGGAGCATGGAATACTCCGCCGTGATCCATCCGCCGATGACATTTTGCTCCTTCATCCAGCGCGGAACGCTCTCCTCGACCGTCACGCCGCAAATCACGCGCGTATTGCCCCACTCAATGAGCGTGGAGCCGGTCGCGTAAGGCGCAATGCCGTTTTGGAAACTCAGCGGACGTAATTGATTCGCCGCGCGCCCATCGGCGCGTGCAGGGGAAATAGCGGGTTGCGATTCTGACATAGACGGCGCGATGTTAAACGTCCGTTGCGTTATGGCAACGAGGAAAAAATTTAGACAATTCCACAGCTCGACCAATTTTCCATTATTTCGATTCTCATTAACACCCTGCTTTAGCTGGGTGTTTGCTGCGATCGAAAAGTCATAGAACTGCTTTAGCAGTTTCCGCGCGAGAAACCGCTGAAGCAGTTCTGCAATCTTACACGGTTTTCATCACCCAGCTAAAGCAGGGTGTTAATGAGAGCCCGCCGTCGGTTCCGTCTCGGCTCGTCTTTTGCAGCCCGCCGCTATTTCACGCCACAAACATCTTTGACACTGAAGCCAATCACGTTTACTAAACGCCAATCCTTATGAGTCGCGAACCGACAGAAATGACCGTGGAAGCCGTCACGCTGGAAGTGCCGGATACCAAGACCATTCAGCTCAAATGGCCGGCCGGCTACGACCCGCATTTCAAAACCGGCCAATTCATCACCTGCTACTGGCCGGATGAACCCGGTTACAAACGCGCTTACTCGCTCTCATCGTGCGCGCTGGATCGCGGTTTTTTTGAATTCACGGTGCGGCGCGATGGCAAAATGGGCACTCGGCTGGTGGATTGGATCAAAGTCGGCCAAAAACTCATGGTGCTGCCACCGGCAGGAAAATTTCTTCCGGTTTACGAGCCGAACAAGCATTTGATTTGCATCGCCGGCGGCTCTGGTGTGACGCCTTTCCGCGCGTTTGTGCGCGAAGCAACCCGCCATAAGCTGCACACAAAAATCAGCGTGCTCTACAGCGTGCGCACAACGAATGACATCATTTTTAACGACGAATTTCGCCGACTGGAAAAGGAAAATCCGCATTTTAAATTCGACGTCACCTGCACGCGATTGAGCCACAACGATACCTGGACCGGCCGGCGCGGCCGCATTGATGCCGCCTGGTTGAAGGCGCACGTCCGCGACTTGGCAAACACCGTCTTTTACGCCTGCGGCCCCACGACCCTGGTGGAATTCGCCGAAGGCGTCGTCTTCGAACTCGGCGCGCCCAAGGCGCAGATGAAGACGGAGAAGTGGGGGTAAGCGTTTTGGATTTCGGCGATGACGTGGAAATCGCGCCTCCGAAAGCGCCAGAGGACTGGCGCACTCCAAGACGCTTCGCGAGTCATGGAGCGGAAGATTTCGCGCCAGCGTCTTGGAGTGCGGCGGCCCTCCGCCGCTTTTGTTTTGGTGCGATAATCGCGGATCAGGTAAATCGTTTCGCTAAACCTTTTGCCAGGCATTAACAGGGGATTGGGCAACGATTCTTCTTTCATTCTGCATTCTTCCTTCTGCATTCTTCCTTCATGTTGAAACGGACATCACTTTTTTCCGCGCACCAGAACTTGGGCGGCAAATTGATTGAATTTGGCGGCTGGGAAATGCCGGTGCAATACACCAGCATCACGGACGAGCATCTGGCGGTGAGAAATTCGGCGGGGATCTTCGATATTTCGCACATGGGCGAGGTCACCGTGAGCGGCGCTGCGGCCGCTGATTTTCTCAATTACGTTTTTACCAATGACATCCGCAAACTCGCGCCCGGCGAGGGGCAATACACCTTGATGTGCAACGAGCGCGGCGGCGTGATTGACGATCTTTACGCCTATTGCCTCTCCAAGGACGTGTATTTTCTCGTCGTCAATGCCTCGCGCGTGCAGGCGGATGTCGCCTGGCTGCAGAAGCAAGCCGCGGTATTTCCCCGGCGCGCGGAGCTTTTCATGACCGACGCCTCGCACAATTACGCCGCCGTAGCCGTGCAGGGCCCGCGCGTGAAGGATTTTATTAATGTTTGCATTCCGAGCGCTTCCAACTGCGCCCTGCGGGCCGCGCACGTCACCGATTTGAAAAAAAACCAAATCGGCGGCTTCCTCTTTAACGGCCACGATGTCATGGTCTCGCGAACGGGTTACACCGGCGAGGACGGTTTTGAAATTGTCGGCAACGACAAATGTATCGCAGAAGTGTGGGCCGCAGCCCTCGAAGTGGGAAAACCCTTTGGCATCAAACCCTGCGGCCTCGGCGCGCGCGACACCTTGCGAACAGAAGTCTGCTATCCGCTTTACGGTCACGAGTTGGATGAAAACACCACGCCCATCGAAGCCGGCGTGGGATTTTTCGTGGCGCTCGACAAAGGCGACTTCATCGGGCGCTCCGTTCTGGCGGATCAAAAGGCAAACGGCGTTTCAAAAAAATGCGTCGCGTTCAAAATGACCGACAAATGCGCGCCGCCGCGCCCCGGTTATCCGATTTGGGCCAATGGCGCGCCGGTCGGCCAGGTGGTCAGCGGCACGCAAAGCCCGTCCCTCAACGTCGGCATCGGCATGGGCTACGTGCCCCCGGAATTTGCGATGCCCGGGACCGTGATTGAAATTGAAATCCGCGGCAAGCGCTCCGCGGCGATGGTCGTAAAAAAGCCGATTTACAAAAAGTGAGACACGAATTTCACTAATTTTCACGAATTCAACGGATGACTCTTTAATGAGTGAGAATTCGTGTAATTCGTGTCAAAAAATAATTTTGTTAATCTGCGCAATCTGCGTAATCTGCGGATGAAAAAGTTATGAGTGATATTCCGAAGGATCTCAAATACGCCAAGTCGCACGAATGGGTGCGGGTAGCCGGCGGCGTCGCTACGGTCGGCATCACCGACCACGCGCAGCACGAATTGACCGATGTGGTCTTTCTCGAATTGCCTGCCGTTGGACGCAAGGTCAAAGCCGGCGAAGCCTGCGCCGTGGTGGAATCCGTCAAAACCGCCAGCGATATTTATTCACCCGTCAGCGGTGAAATCACGGAAGTCAACAAGGCCGCCGTGGACAATCCCGCGCTCGTCAATACCGAGCCTTACGCCAACGGCTGGTTTTATAAAATCAAATTGTCCGATCCCGCCGAATTGAACGCGCTACTGAGTCCGGATCAATACGGAGCGCAGATCGGTGGTTAACAAGTTTTTGTTGCCGCCATTTGAAAAACCCCGCTTTCTCCTCCACCTTATAGCGTGAAAGACAAAAGGATTCGACTCTTCATCAAGCCGTATTGCGGCTGGTGTCACAAGGCGATGGATTGGCTCGATAAGCAGGGCATTGACTATGAGGAAGTGGACGTCATCGCCGACGAAACCGCCTTCGACGAAATGATTCGCCTCTCAGGTCAGGAGTGTGCGCCGGTGATTGATGTGGATGGAGAAATTCTCGCGGACTTCGGCCCCGACCAGCTCGCCACGTTCTGGCAAAAGATGGAAAAGAAAAATGCCCGCAATTGATCCGGCTGAACTTAAACCCCGCCCGCGTCTGCCGGAATGGCTGCGCATCAAGCTGCCCACCTCCGATTCGTTTTCCCACACGCGCTCGCTGCTCGACGAACTGAAACTTCACACCGTTTGCGAAAGCGCCAAATGCCCCAACCACTGGGAATGCTGGAGCAAAGGCACGGCGACCTTCATGATCGCCGGCGATCGCTGCACGCGCGCCTGCGGTTTTTGCGCCGTCTCCACCGCCAAGCCTTTCGCCCTCGAAGCCGACGAACCCGCACGTGTTGCCGAAGCCACGCGCCGGATGCGGTTGAAACACGTGGTCATCACCGCCGTGGCGCGCGACGATCTGAAGGACGGCGGCGCGGAACATTTTCGCGCGACGATCGAAGAGGTTCGTAAATTGAACCCGGGAATCGTCATCGAAGTGCTCGTGCCCGATTTCAATGAATCCGATGCAGCCATCGATACGGTGCTCGCCGCGAACCCGCACATCTTCAATCACAATCTCGAAACCATCCGCCGCCTCACGCCCTCAGTCCGGTCGCGCGCGACCTACGATCGTTCCCTGAGCGTGCTGCGCAAAGTCAAAGCGCGCCGCGGAGAATCCATTTACACGAAATCCGGCGTGATGCTTGGGTTGGGCGAGACCCCGGAAGAATTGTTCACCGCCATGGAAGATTTGCGCGGCGCCGGTTGCGATATTCTGACCCTCGGCCAATACCTGCAACCGACGATAAAACATCTGCCCGTGGTGGAATTTGTTTCACCGCAAAAATTCGACGAG
>Ga0137403_10008931_pt1 | contig 11176 bp, 10 predicted proteins | sample CZOMad2_1_16fung_FD_122057 | JGI IMG/M metagenome (GOLD analysis project Ga0137403, IMG submission 122057) | Vadose zone soil fungal communities from Angelo Coast Range Reserve, California, USA - CZOMad2_1_16fungal (Hybrid Assembly) | ecosystem: Environmental > Terrestrial > Soil > Vadose zone...
TCTGTCCGTGACCGCGCAGGTCGAGGGACACCACCCGATGCCGGCGGGCGAAGTGCTTGGCCTGGGCGGCGAAGAACGAGCGATCGCAGGTCCAGCCGTGGACGAACACGAACGCGGGGGTGCCGGTCCCGCGCACGTCGCAGGCCAGCTTGATTCCGTCGCGAACGATGGTCGGCATGACGAATCCTCCTCTCTCGTCTTGTCAGGGCTTGCGCAGAAGGAAGATGTAGTCGCCACCATCTTCACGAAGAGCCACCAACTCCGCCTGCTTGAGGCAGCTGAACCGCTGGAAGTCCACCACCGATCCGGGATCGGTCGCGACGACCAACAGGACCTCGCCGGTCGTCATGCGCGCCAGCGCCTCGCGCGTGTAGAGGACGGGAAGCGGACATTGCAGCCCGCGGCAATTGAGCTCCCGGTCCGCACGGATCTTGGCCGTGCGTTCAGGCTCGGCGGTCATCGCCCATCACGGGACACGATCCATCGGGATAGAAGCCGCCGGCGATCGCCGGATCGACGTCCTTCGCGCCCGATGCGGAGGGCCCCATCTCGAGGGGCGCGGACTGCGTCGCGCCGATGCCCGTGACCACCAAGGGGATGGGCATCGCGGCCAGGTAGTCTTCCGGGAGCCTGAGCAGGTCTTCCTTGAAGGAATCGGGCGAGAAGAGCATGGGGAGCACATTGTTGTAGGGGGCCGCCGCCTTCGAGAGAAGGATCTCGTCTCCCTGCCGCTCGAGAAGCCCGAGCTCGCCGAGGACCCGGAGGAGATCGCCGAAGACGACCTGAACATCGACGCCGTACTTCTCTCGAACACCTCGCAGATCGACCCGGGCGAATCGGAGCTCCGTGATGACCTGGCGGGCGAGCTCCATCTCCGGAGTGAGCGCCTCGATCGCTTCGATCGGCAGCTCGCCGGCATCCACGTGCTTGAAGTACGCATCCGTCGTGCCGTAGTTCTGGTAGGGCTTCCGGGGCGGCGCGTAGCCCATGGAGCCGACTCCCAGGGCGACGAGAGACACGTTTTCCCACCGGCGCAACTGATGGCGGTAAGAGCCCAGGCCCGGCTTCGCGAAGGTGTTCTGGAAGAGGGCCTGGTAGCCAAGTGACGCGAGCAGATCCTTCACGTCGTGGTAGATCTCGATCTTCCGGTAGAAGAGAGAGTCCCGAGGCGGTCCGAGCCAGACGTTCTTGCGGACGCTCCGTTGGGTGTCGAGCGAGTAGATGGTCAGGCATGGGACGCCGAGCCGCTCGAACGTGGTGACGGTCCTGAACAGCGCATCGTCCGGCTCGTTCTCGAATCCATAGATCGTATCGACGTTGATGTTGCCGATGAGCGGGAGGGCGGCCTCGAGCTCCTTGATCGCACCGTCCACGGTGTAGTAGCGGTTCATCGTGGCGAGGAGCCCCTCGTCGAGGGTCTGAATGCCATAGCTCAGGCGATTCACGCCCAGGCTCTTCAGCAGCGCGACCTTGTCCCGGGGAAGGGTATCGGGCGCGGACTCGATGGAGACCTCGGCGTCCCTCTCGAGATCGAAGTTGTCGCGGACCGCGTCGAAGAGCCTCACCAGCTGCGCGTCGTCGAGGGTCGTGGGCGTTCCACCGCCGACATAGACCGACTCACACCGTAGCCCCCGAAGGGACTCCCGGTACATCGCCATCTCTCGCACGAGATAATCGACATACGTGGACTTCTCGTCGCCGCCGCGCGCGGGCAGGACGCGGTAGTAGCAGAAGCTGCACAGGGTCTTGCAGAAGGGAATGTGCATGTAGATGCTGTACGTGCCCGGAACGACCGAGGGATAGGTGAAGAGCGCATCGGCGCGACCCGGACCAGGAGTCTTGGGAAAGACCGGCGGAGGGAAGACCCAGTCGAAGCAGGGATAGGAGTCCTGCTGAACTCGGAGCGCCTCGACAATCCGGTCCCGCAACGTCGCCGCATCCGGCGAGCCAAGGCGTCCGCGTCGCCGGCCTTCGAGCTCGGGCGCGATGATCAGCCGTGACCGCTTGTTGAACGATTCACTGTAGTGTTTCATCTCGCCTCCTTCGTCGATATGGTCGCAGCGATACGAGGGCCTCGTCGCTCGTCCCGCGCCGGTCAGGCGGCGGATGCGCCCTCGAGATGGCGTTCGATCAGCGCGTTGATCCGGTCCGGGTGGGTGAGCGGGCCCATGTGTCCCACATCCTCGATCTCGACCGGGGTGACGCGCGGCAGGGTCTTGGTGAGCAGGCGGGCGACTGCCCTGGACGAGGCGGGGGACTCCGACCCGGTCATGTACAGGACCGGCACGTCGAGCGTCGCGAAGGCCGACAGCGGGGTCGGCTCCCGGAACGCGGCGTCCCATTCGGACTTCACCCCGCTCATCGCGGCGGCGAGCGCCTCGCGGCGCGGCTCCGGCATGGCCGCCCACGTGCCGCCGCCCATCCAGTAGTCGACGAACCGGGCCCCGGACGCGTGCGGGTCGCCTCGCTCGAGCGCGGCGACCGTATCGTCGCGCACGGCGGCGATCTCCCGGGCGGCCGGCTGGGTCGGATCCTCGGCGATCAGCACCGAGAACAGCACGGGCTCGAACAGGACGAGGGACTCGACCCGACGCGGCGCGGCGAGTGCCGCCGCGAGCGCCACCGCGCCTCCGTAGGAATGGCCGACGAGATGAAATCGATCCCCGGCGGCCGCAAACACGGGACCGAGCAGCGCCACCTCGTCGGCGAGAGCCAGCGGCCGGACCGCCGGCCACACCGGGCTCTTGCCGCAGCCGTAGAGATCGACCGCGAGGGTCCGGTAGCGGCCGGCCAGGCGATCCATCAATGGCCGCCACTGCGCCGAGGAGCTCGCGCTCGAATGGATGCAGACGGCTGTGGGGCCGCACCCGGCCTCGCGAAAGAACGCGCGGCCGGGCTGGATCTCGCGCTCAGCTGCGGACTTGGCCATCATGCTTCTCCGCTTACTTCTTCTTTCGTGGATCGTCTTCCGGATTCACGAACCTGAGATCAGTCGGTCCCACGCCGTGAACCTGTACGACCGTCTCGGTGCCGCCCACCCACGCGTAGTGCGGGTGGTCCGGGGGGACGGAAACGAATCCGCCGACCGGCAGCTCCTGCCCCTTGCCCTGGTCGAACTTCTCGCCGACCCCGATGGAGAACACGCCGGACAGCACCGTGACGTTCTCGCTGGCCTTGTGGAGGTGCGGGGGAATCCGGTAGCCGGCGGGCATCTTGAGCCGGTAGACGAACAGCCCGTCCTTGCTCGGGTCGCCCTGCACGACCGCGAGCCGCGCCCCCGGCAGCGTCGCGGGCTCGGCCCACTTGAGGGTGTCCGGCATGGCGACGGTGTGCGCGTGCTCCTGGGCCTGCACCCGGACCGCGGCGAGGGCGGCGAGCATCAGGATCGCGAATACGATGTGAAGACGACGCATGATCAATCCTCCTGTTCACACGATTGGGCGCCGCGTACGCGCCGATCGCGGAGCAAGCGCCGTGCCCGGCGCACGTCCGCGGAATTCCGCGAGGTTTTTGGGAAGGCGGAGCAAGACGGCCTTGCGTGGGTGGAAGCCGAGCGATCCACCTGAGCTTGATTTCGGCACGTTGGCCCCGCAAGCTGTCCTGGCGGCTCGGGACCATGGACGCGCAAGCGCAGACGGCATGCGGACTGAACGGGACGCCATCGTACCGGGCGGAGCATCCAGACCTTGCACGCGCGCCCGGACGATCCGCCATGTCACCTTGCAGTCCTGGCGGCCAGCCCCGATGCGCGCTTGCCGAACAGCGGGCTTCCATCCCTGCAAGGTCAGCTTGCACTCACGACGCGGCGGGTGGCCATCTGAACGGGTTTTCAGGATGGCACAGGGCTTGCGGAACTGGCCCCGCATGACGATCCCGACGGATCCGGTCATCGGCGTGGATGTGGGAGCCTCGACGATCTCGGCGGGGCTGGTCTGCCCCGACGGCACCGTGCTCGCCACCGCCCAGGCGCCCACCCAGGGCGGGGGCCCGGTGGTGGAGACGATCTTCACGTTGGTCGATCGGGCCCTGACCTCGGCCCAGGAGCGCCGCCTCCGCGTATCCGGAATCGGTGTCGGCCTTCCGGGCCTCGTCGACGTCGAGAAGGGATTCATGCGCTCGATGGCCGGTGCCTGGCTCCAGGAGCTGGGCGACGTGCCGCTCGCGGCCCTCATCCAGGAGCGGAGCGGCCATCCCGTGTTCGTCGACAACGACGTGAATGCCCTGACCCTGGGGGAATGGATGTTCGGCCTCGGCCGGGGCACCTCCTCGCTGGTCACGGTGGCGATCGGGACCGGGATGGGTGGCGGGCTGATCCTGGACGGCCGGCTGGTCCGCGGTCACCTCCACAGCGCGGGGGAGATCGGGCACCTGGTGGTGAGCTTCGACGGCCCGCGCTGCCTCTGCGGGAGCTTCGGCTGCCTGGCGACGTACGTGTCGGGCGGGATGATGTCGGAGCGGGCCCGGGAGCGGCTTGCCCGCTATCCGACCTCCACGGTGCTGACGCGAGCCGGGGGTGATCCCGCCCGGATCGGCGCGCCGCTCCTGTTCGAGGCCGCGGCGGCCGGCGATCCCCTCGCCCGCGCCGTGATCGACGAGGCCTGCGAAGCCCTCGCCATCGGCATCGGGGCGCTCGTCAACCTGCTGAACCCGGAGGTCATCGTGATCACGGGAGGGGTCGCCGCGTCGCTGGCCCCCCTCCAGGACGAGATCCTGCGCCGGGTCCGGCGCCGGGCCCTCGCCACCGTACTCGACGCCACCTCGGTGCGCGTGGTGCCGGGCGACAAGCGCGCCACGGTGCGCGGCGGCGCGGCGCTCGTCCTCTACGAGACGGCCCGGCGCGGCCAGGACGCCTGAGAGCGAGGAATTCCACCAATGTACGTTCACCGTCCCGACGCGCGCATCTTCTACCAGGTGACCGGGAGCGGGACACGCGATCTGCTCCTGCTGCCCCAGTGTCAGGTCGTCACCTACAGCCGGATGTGGAAGCACCAGATCCCGTACCTCTCACGCTACTTCCGCGTGATCACGATGGATCCGCGCGGCAACGGGCGATCCGACCGACCGGCCACCGGCTACGACCTGGACACCCGGTACGGCGACCTGGAGGCGGTCCTGGACGAGGTGGCGCGGCCGCCCATCGCCCTCGTGGCGTTCTCGTGCGCGGCCCCGCTCGCGTTCCGCTACGCGGTCGCCCATCCCGACCGGCTCTCGCACCTGATCCTCCTGTCCGGCCAGTACGCCGAATCGGTGCCGCAGCCGTTCGAGGATCGCGTCGCGCGGGTGATCCGCGACGACTTCGACAACTGGCGGACGCGCCTGTTCAAGCGCGTGTTCCCGGAGCCGCACTCGCTCAAGGGGATCGAGGACTGCGTGGCCTGGGCCGGCGAGACCACCCCCGAGGTCCTGATCGAGTCCCTCCGCGCCATCGACGGCGTCAACCTGTACGATCTGCTCGGCCAGGTTCGCGTCCCCACGCTCGCGCTGCACGGGACCGACGACAAGATCGTCCCGTATTCGCACGCGCAGAAGATGGCCGCGGCGATTCCCGGAGCCCGCCTGGTCACCTTCGAGCGGGGCGGCCACGGGCTCTTCGGCCGCGACGCGGTGAAGATCAATCACCTGATCCGCGACTTCGCGCTCGACCGGGAGGTCGCGGAGACCACGATCCCGGCCACCACGCAACGGACGGTTCTCGCGACGACTCCGCGCCCGGCACCCCGCCGCGCGCCCCGGGGGAGCCAGCGGCGCGTGCTCTGGCTCTCGAGCCCGATCGGCCTCGGGCACGTCCAGCGCGACCTCGCGATCGCCCGCCGGCTCCGCGCCCTCGATCCCGACGTCATCGTCGACTTCCTCGCCGGCGATCCCGCCGACCGCGTCGTCCAGCACTGGGGGGAGCGCCTGCACCCGGCGACGCGCCTGCTCCAGAACGAGACCAAGCACTTCGAGGGCTGGGCCGCCGACCACGAGCTCCACGCATTCAACGCGCTCTGGGACATGGACGAGATCATGACCGCGAACTTCATGACCCTCGCGGACGTGGTCGAGCGCGAGCGGTACGATCTGTGGATCGGCGACGAGGGATGGGATCTCGACTACTTCCTCCACGAGAACCCCGAGCTCAAGCAGGCGCCCTACGCCTTCCTCACCGACTTCATCGGCCTCCTCCCGATGCGGGAGGACCGGACGTCCACCGAGTTCATCCGCTGCTGGGAGAAGAACGCCGAGAACATCGACCACCTCCGCCTCCATCCCGACGTGCGCGACCTGTCGATCCTCGTCGGCGATGAGGCGGACGTGCTCGATCGCGAGTTCGGCCCCGATCTCCCGAACATGCGGCAATGGGCCCGGGAGCACTTCCGCTTCTCGGGCTACACCTTCCACTTCGATCCCCAGACCCTGCGCGACCGCACCGCCCTGCGGGCGGAGCTCGGCTACCGGGCCGACGAGCGCGTCATCCTGGCCTCCGTCGGGGGGACACGGGTTGGGCGGAGCCTGCTTCGCAAGTGCGCGGAGGCCTTTTCCCTCATCGCCTCCGAGATCCCGGAGACGCGCCTGGTCCTGGTCGGCGGGCCGCGGCTCGCCGAGATGGAGCCGGCCTGGGGGCCCCGGGTCGAGGTACGCGCCTTCGTGCCGGACCTCTTCAAGCACCACGCGGCCGTCGATCTCGCGATCGTCCAGGGCGGGCTCACCACCACCATGGAGCTGGCGGCCCTCCGTACCCCATTTCTCTACTTTCCCCTCCGCAACCACTTCGAGCAGCAGCTACACGTCGCCCGGCGCCTCGATCGCCTCGGCGCCGGGGTTCGCCTCGACTACGACCGGACGAGCCCGGAAGCCCTGGGCGCCGCGATGCTCGAGCATCTGGGTAAGCCGGTCCACTCCGCGGAGATGCCGCTCGACGGCACCGACCGCGCCGCCCGGCTCATCGCCGAGCTGCTCTGACGAGCGAAGACGATGAGACGGGCCCCCGCGGCGCTGAAGCTCGACCTGAACACCCCTACTCAAACCAGAGGAGGATGCCCATGGCACTCGGACTGAACGACGTGGATGTAGACGGAATCAGGGCACTCGACAAGAAGATCCGGGAGAATCCGGCCCTCGGCAAGCGCACCGTGAAGCTCCGGTCCAGCTGGAAGCGCGGGGTCAAGGCGCTCGTCGAGATCGGCGCGCAGGAAGTCGCGGGGCAGAGCGTTGTCCCGCCGACCCGGCGGTTCTTCGTCACCATGGACGCGCCGGCCGGCCTGGGCGGAGTGGATGCCGGGCCGACCGCGGCCGAGAGCCTGGTCGCGGCACTCGCGGGTTGCCTCACCTCCGGCATCGCGGCCAATGCCGCGCTCTTCGACGTGCCGATCGCCGCCATCGACATCGACATGGAGGCGGACATCGACTTCCGCGGGCTCCTCGGACACGACAGGTCCGTGCGCAACGGCTTCAGTGACATCCGCTATACCGTCACCATCCGGAGCCCGGCCTCTGAAGCGCAGGTCCGGAAGTGCAAGGAGACGATCGATCGCAAATCCCCGGTGGGGGACACCATCGCGAACCCGGTCAACATCACCTCGAAGTTCGTCTTCAAGCCGAGCTGATTGGACCCATGCCGGGAGAGGTGAACTGCATCTTCACCAAAGGGCTCATCCCTTTCGTGGAGAAGGAGGTTGGCGCCGAGGGGGTCGCGGCGATCTGCCGGCTCGCCGGCCGATCCCGCGACTACCTCATGGCCGATCACAACTGGATTCCGCTCGCGGTGGCCGGCGAGATGGTGAAGGTCTGTCGGGCGCTGATGCACGAGCCCGACGAGGAGCGGTGGGCGCGGCGCTACGGAGAGTCCTTCATGGACTGGAAACCCCGCGAGGAGCGCTCGTATCTCGGCACCTATTCCATGGGGATCGGCAGTCCACGCGCGGCGTACGAGCGGATCGCCACCATCTACGCCCAGCAGAGCCGCGGCTTCTATCAGCTCGACACCCTCGAGGTCGGCCGCCACCGGGCGCGCTACCGCTGGACGCCCCTGCCCGGGCAGGCTATTCCGGTCTGGATCTGCACGTGGCTCAAGGTGCAGTTCGAGCGCTTCCCGACCAACTGGGAGTTGCCGCGCGCCCAGGTGATCGAGAGCACCTGCGCAGCCCGCGGCGCCGATGCCTGCCGCTGGGACGTCCGCTGGAAGAATCCGTCTCGGGGGGCGCCCTTCTGGGCGCCGAGCCTGATCGGAGGCGCCGCCGCCGTCCTCCTCGGCCTGGCCTCCGCCGCGCCCGGCGGGGGCTGGCCACTCCTGGCCACGGCGCCTCTTCCTCTCCTCGCCGGCGTCGCCCTGGGCTACGCGCTCCGCGAGAGCCACCAGCGCCGGCACACCCAGCGCCTGCTCGATCTCCAGTCCGAGGAGATCATCTACTCGAACCGCGAGCTGGAGAAGAAGTTCGTCGAGCTCGAGACGCGGATCCAGCAGCTGTCGCTTCTCACCGACCTGAGCGCCGCGGTGAGCGGGACGCTCGACCCGGAGAAGATCTACGACCAGGCGCTGAGCTGGCTCGTCCATCGGATGGCGTACCAGAAGGCCTACCTGTCCCTGATGGACCGCGAGCGCCGCGTGCTCCGCGGGCACCGGGCGGCGGGCACCGAGGCGGAGGCCGTTTCGTTCGAGGGCGTGGAGATCCCCCTCGAGGCGGGAGGGAGCGCGAGCGCACGCGCCGCGCTCACCGGCCAGCCCGTGTTCGTCGACGACGTGGAGCGGACAACCGAGCCGGTACACCGGGCGTTGGTCCGCGCGCATCAGGTGCGAAGCTTCGTGGTGGTGCCGCTCCGCGTGCGCGAGAAGGTGTTCGGCGTGCTCTCGGTGACTTCGGCGGAGACGGGCCGCTTCGACCAGGGCGACGTGGACCTGCTCACCGCGGTGGCCAGCCACGTGGCCCTTGCCATCGACAAGGCGGAGAGCTTCCAGACCATCGAGGATCTGTCGCGGGGCCTCGAGGACAAGGTGCGCGTCCGCACCGAGCAGCTTCGCGCCGCCAACGAGGAGCTGCGGAGCGCCTATCGCGATCTCCAGGCCACTCAGCTCCAGCTCATCCAGCGCGAGAAGATGGCCTCCGTCGGCCAGCTCGTGGCCGGCGTCGCCCACGAGCTCAACAATCCCATCGGGTTCATCTCCTCCAACGTGGCCACCCTCGCCGACTTCGTCCAGCGCCTGCGGGGCATGCTCGAGAGCTACGAGGAGGCGGCGCTTCCCGAGGCCGACCGGTCCCGGGTCAACGCGCGCCGGCGTGAGCTCCAGGTCGACTACGCGCTCAAGTACCTCGACCCGATGATCTCCGGCATCCGCGAGGGCGCCGACCGCACCCGCAAGATCGTCGGCGACCTGCGGGTGTTCGCCCGGACTCCGGACGACGTGTGGCAGCCGGTCGACCTGCACGAGGAGCTCGACTCGAGCCTGACCCTGCTGAACCACCTGCTGAAAGATCGGGTCACGGTGGTGCGCAAGTACGGATCACTCGGCCCGGTGGAATGCGTACGGTCGCAGATCGACCAGGTCTTCCTGAACGTGCTCGCCAACGCGGCCCAGGCGATCCCGGGGCCCGGCACGATCACGATCGAGACCCGCCGGGTGGGGCCGATGGCGGAGATCGCCATCGCCGACACCGGCCTCGGCATCCCGCCCGACGTGCTCCGCCGCGTCTTCGATCCGTTCTTCACCACCAAGCCGGTCGGCGAGGGCACCGGGCTCGGCCTCTCGCTCTCGCACGGGATCATCGAGCGCCACGGCGGCAGCATCCATGCCGAGTCGGAGCCCGGTCGGGGGGCGACGTTCGTGATCGACCTGCCGCTCGTGCCGATCGGCGACGCGCGCGCGGCGGCGAGCTAGCGCGCCGGCCCCGGGGCGTCGCGCTCGACGTCGACTTCGAGCTCGCGGTTCATGCCGATCGGCACCACCTGCACGCACAGGTCTTCGTCGCGGAACGCGGCGCGGCCGTCCTCGCCGACCTCGGGCTCGAGCACGACCAGGCGCGGCTGGTAGCCCGGGCCCTTCGCGTAGATCTTGTGCGCGCGGTCGGTGCGCAGCGCGGCCTCGTTGCCCTCGATCAGGCGGCCGTCCACATAGATCTGGACCTCGCGCGGCACGCACGCGATGCGCACGCTCTGAGTCGTAGCGCAGCCGGCGAGCAGCGCGGCGAGAGCGACAAAAATGCGCGGACGGGTCATTCGCGGCGAGACTAGCACGGCTCTTTCGATAAGATTCCACCCGTGACGGAGATCACCGGGCCTGACGGCATGACTGCGCTCGAGCGCGTGATCGCGCGCGACGAGATCCGCCAGCTCGCGTACCGCTATGCCTGGGCGGTCGACGCGCGCGACATCGATCTGCTCGTGTCGCTGTTCGTGCCCGACGTGCGCGTGGGACGCGATCGGGTCGGGCACGACGCGCTACGGGATTTCTGGCGCGAGTCGCTCTCCGCGACGGGGGTGTCGATCCTGTTCGTGGGCAACCACCTGATCGACTTCCAGGACGCCCTTCACGCGACCGGCGGCGTCTACTGCCGCGCGCAGGTCCAGGACGGCGAGCGCTGGATCGAGCAGGCGGTCCACTACGGCGACAGCTACGAGCGCCGCGACGGTGCATGGCTGTTCGTGCGGCGCGTGCATCGGCTCTGGTACGGCGTCGAGACCGCCGAGCGCCCGCTCGGTCAGCCGCCCGCGAACTGGCCGGAGCGCCAGGAGGGGCGCGGCACGCTGCCCGAGGAGTGGCCGACCTGGCACGCATTCTGGAAGAGCGTCGGCGGCGACTGAGTGGCGGACGCGGACGATCGCGCCGAGATCCTGATCGTCGGCGGCGGCATCATCGGCACGAGCCTCGCGTGGGCGCTCGCCCAGCGCGGCGCGACCGGCGTGACGGTCGTCGATCTCGACCTCGCCGGGCTCTACGCGTCCTCGGAGCTGAACGCCGGCGGCGCGCGCGCCACCTGGTGGCAGCCCGTCAACATCGACACCTGCCTCGCCACGCTCGACTTCTTCGCCGAGCACGCCGAGGAGTTCGGCTTTCGCCGCCGCGGCTACCTGTGGCTCTACGACGACGCGGACCTGCACGCCCAGGCGCTCGAGAAGCGCGCGCTCCAGAATGCGCGCGGGCTAGGCGTCGAGGCGCTGCGCGTCGCGGAGGTGGCCGACCGATTCCCGCTGCTCGACCGCG
>Ga0137403_10008932_pt1 | contig 11176 bp, 15 predicted proteins | sample CZOMad2_1_16fung_FD_122057 | JGI IMG/M metagenome (GOLD analysis project Ga0137403, IMG submission 122057) | Vadose zone soil fungal communities from Angelo Coast Range Reserve, California, USA - CZOMad2_1_16fungal (Hybrid Assembly) | ecosystem: Environmental > Terrestrial > Soil > Vadose zone...
CGCCGGCTGAGGCCTGCCGCTGGCTGTTCGGAGGCTGCGGCCTTTTGACTCATCCTATAGTTGAGAGAGGCGGGGCGAGCCTCGGCCGCATTTCTCCTCGGCGGCGCGACCGCATTGGGCGCCGTCCTGATTGCCGCGACTGTCATGCCCTCGGCGTTGCCGACCTCGGCGACGACGGCGCCTTCGCGACGGCTGCTGGATTTCCGGCCGGTGCTGCGCAACCGCGCCGCCACGGGCTGGATCATCGGCTATACTGTCCACACCTGGGAGTTGTCGGCGCTGCGGGCCTGGGGAGTGACTTTTCTCGCCACGGTTTGCGCCAGTCAGGGTGCGCCGCCCTGGCTGCCGGACCCGACCATGCTCTTCACCTTGGCGGGTCTCGCCGGTATCGCCGTCTCGATCACCGGAAATGAGACGGCCCAGCAATGGGGCCGAGGACGCGTCGTCACCGTCGCTATGAGCACAGCCGCGGCCTTGTCACTGCTCACGGGGTGGAGCGCGAGCGCGCCGGCCGTGGTTGCGGCAGTGCTCGTCGTTGTTTGGAACGCGGCAATCTACTTTGACAGTTCGGCCTTGACGGCCGGCACGGTGCAGGCTGCTGACAAGGAATTGCGCGGCGCCACCATGGGCCTGCACAGCATGTGCGGCTATGCCGGGGGTTTCATTGGCCCGCTCGGCGTCGGGCTGGTGCTCGATTTGGTGGGAAGCTCCCAAGGTTGGGGTGTTGCGTTCGGCCATCTCGCGTTGATCACGCTAACGGGCCTGTTCTTCTTGCGCCGTCTCGGCGCACGAAGTGCGCTGCAAACTTTGGCTGCCACGCCCGGCTAATCTCCAATCCGAACTTCTAGGGTCGTCGTTTGCCAGACATCTCGGGACAGGAACATCGTGGCGGCGGCGCCGGCCAAACAAGCTAGCCCGCAGGTGCCGAAGCTCAGTGTCCAGGCGCCGAGCTGCGATGTCCCGCCGAATAGATCGAGCGTGACGCCGAAGAGAAGTGTTCCGAGGAAGCCGGCGCCAAAGCCGACGCAGGAATACAGTCCGATCGTTGCCCCTCTGTGCCGCGGGGCGGCAACGGCGAGAACACCCGACGTGAGATTGGAGAAGTTGCCCTGCACGACAAAACCGACGGCCACAGCCAGGCATAAGACGGCAACGTACGGCAGCATCGCTGTAAACCCGAACAGGCCGCCCGCGAACGCCGACAGCAGGAAGACAAGTGAAGCGATGTTGCGCAGGCCGTAGCGGATCGACAGCTCGTTGCCGAGAAGACCAGCGGGGACGCCGAGGAAACTGATCAGCGCACCGACCGCCAGGATGCTCCAGGCTTGCGCGGAAACACCAGCCTGATCCGCGGCGCAGAATGCGAGAAAGACGACGATCCACTGCCGCAATCCGATCGAACCCCAGATCGCCGCGGCATACCCAAAGATCAGGACGAGCGCGTCGCGACTTTCGAAAACCGGTCTGATGTCGAGGACCAGGCGCGGCTCCCTGGCGAGTCCGGGATGCGCCCGCGGCAGTGCGGCCCATGCGATGACGACACCGGCGGTACTGAGGATTCCGGCGAGAATAAAAGCGCTGCGCCAGCCCCACAGCGTTCCGATCCTGCCGAGGAGAAATGACAACGACGCGCCGATCGTGAACGAACTGCTATACCACCCCGCAATGCGCGCCCGCATTGTCCCCTCGACACCGTCGGTAAGTGCCTGCAGGCCAGGCATGTACATGCCGGCGAGCGCCACGCCGGCGACGGCCCGGAATCCAAGCGCCGGCAGCAGACTGTCGCACAGCGCAACGCCAAAACAGGACAGCGCGCTGAGCACGCTCGATGCGAGATAGATTAGACGGGCGGGCTGGCGATCGGTCAGGCTCACCAGAGGCACGACGGCCACCATATAGCCCGCAGACACAATTCCGGCGAGCCAGCCGGCCTGCGTGTAAGTCAGAGACCACGCCTCAATGAATTGCGGAAGGAGCGCCGGTACGGTTGAGTATCCCGCCAGGCCAAGGATTTCGGCGACGCATACGGCAGCAACGGTTGCTGCCGAAGGTCCTCCAGCGCGGGCGGGACTAGCAGTACTCACCGTCTACCAACTTCGTCTGTGGGTTTATGGCGTGACCGTCTCGAGCAACGCTAAGGCGCTTGCAACCCTCGGCGTATCGAGTGCCGTGCCGGCGGATGCCGCAGCATGGCACGGACAATGAGCGGTATCCCGAGCGCGCCGGGCAACAGCCAATAAGTGATCGAAGGAAGTTCTTTCCAAAGCGGCAGGCTGTGTCCGTTGTCGACGTAAAACGCGGTCAGCAAGAAGATGTATGACAGGCCCATGCCGGTGATGTGTAACCTGACCCAGTTGCGCCAACGTTGCCGGCGAGCCGTGCGGCCGAGAGACGCGGCGCCGAAGGAAAGCGCCCCGAGAATGAACAGATGGTAATCCTCAGCCCAGCGCACGGCAGCCAGGGCAGTTGCGGAAGCAAAAACCGCCGTCAGGCACCAATAGTAAATCGTGCCAAATGTCGGGTGACGACCAGGGCGTTTTTTGCTCAGCATCGCAATGAGGCCGGTGATCACACATGCCATTCCCACAACGACATGAAACGCCACCATGGTCAGGAAGACCGGCGAAACGGAGGGCACCTCGATCCCGGCCACAATGGTGGTAGTACCGGTCATTTGGCCCGTGCTTCCGTCGTGCGGCGGCCCATGACAGTCAGGCGGCCGAGAGCGCGTCTATTATTGGACATCCGGGCAGTTCACCGGCAGTGCAGCGCCGTACGGCATCCGCTAGGACACGCTCCATAGCTCGCAAATCGGCGATTTTCGCCCGAACCTCCGCGAGGTGACCTGCCGCGAGCTCGCGTACCTGGGCGCATGTGTCTTGTCGATCATTCGCTGAAAGTGCCAGCAGAGCGCGTACCTCATCGAGCGTGAAGCCGAGCTCACGCGCCCGACGTATGAAGGCCAGCCGCCGAACGTCGGCGGTGTCGTACACACGATAGTGTCCGGCGCTCCGAGCGGGCGCCGGCAGGAGGGATATCCGCTCGTAGTAGCGGATCGTTTCGATGTTGCAGCCCGTCCGCCTCGACAGTTCGCCGATTTGAATTCCTGCGCTCCGTGTCACGGTGATGTCTCCTCTCCATAAAAGGGCTTGAGCCCGTAGCGACTACAGGCTTTAGCATGGCTCCCACATCGGAACCAGGAACGCCACGACGATGCCAGACAACCCCCGAGCCGAAACCAGCACCGGCCGCAAAATGGCGAGCGAGACCGGTGCGACGTTGCTTGTGGCCGGTGGGCTTGTGTCGGCGTTCGGGGCGGCCTCCTGCTGCGCCCTTCCTGTCTTGCTCGGCTCATTCGGCCTCGCCAGCGCGTGGCTCGGCAGCCTCGCGCTACTCGCCGGGCCTCATCGCCCGGCGCTGCTCGCCGCTGCTGTCATCTGCCTGGTCGCGGGTGGCGGGGTGCTGCTCCGGCTGCGCCGCGCGGTCACGACGTGCGCGCCGGGTGCGGTTTGCGGTCGGACGACGCCTTCTGCCTTGATTACAGGTGCCCTGTCCCTCGGGGCCGTCCTGACCGTGCTCGGATTTGTCTTTGCCTGAGAAATGCAGGTGCGCCCCGCTTCCACGATCACCTGTCCGATGTGCGGCACCGCGAAGGCCGAGACGATGCCGACCGACGCCTGTCTGTTTTTCTACGAGTGCACCGGCTGCGGCGCGCTCCTCCGTCCTAAGCCCGGGGATTGCTGCGTGTTCTGCTCCTACGGGTCGGTTCCGTGTCCACCAATCCAGCAGGCGGGCGCGTCGTGACAGAAGCAGTCAAGCTCGGGCTTGCTGGAAGCCTGGAGAGGTTGGAGCTGGCTTTCTAAGAGGAGAAATAAGCAATGGCCCAAAGTCAAAGGCGAAAGATAGAGATTTTCATCGCCGGTTGTTCGACGTGTCACGAGACGGTGGATGTGGTCAAGCGCATTGCGGGCTCAAACCACGACATCGAAATTCACGACATGCATCAGGCACACATCGCAGCGAGGGCGAAGCAGCACGGCATTCGAAGCCTGCCGAGTGTGGTCGTAGACGGCAAGCTCGCCGGGTGCTGCGCCGGGCGCGGCCCTGACGAGGCAATTTTGCGGGAAGCAATTCGCTAATCGGCGGGCGTACCGTCCTTCGATGGCGCGCCTCAACGCCAAAGAACGAAGCTGGCGCGAGCGTGGCTCGGAAGTCAATACTGGGCCAAAACGACGGATATTGGTCTGTCTGGCTAGAGTAACATAAAGGACGTATGTTAGAAGATATAAACCGACAAATTGTAATAGTGTTCTGTCAAGCTCGTTAATATCTGCGGCCCGCTTCAGTCAGGTTTGTTGAAAAACAGATAGCTCGTGCATCATGCCGTTCATGGAGGAACTGCTCATGTGGGCATTAGCCGCATAAGTCGGCGCGACCTGAAGGGTCGTGGCGCCGACATAGGCAGTCACGATCAACAGGGCCAAAATCCGACGCAGCAGTCTCACTGGCATCCTCTCAAAATATGGCACGGCCCAGGATCGATCAAGGCGGCCCCGGGGGATGGTGTGCGGCTACACTATATCTACTTGTGGTATATAATGTCTTGATCTGCTGTCGTTTCGCGCGCTAGAATTGTCATGACAATGTCGGGCAGAACTGCTATATTATAGACAGGGAGAGATTAGCCATGCAGTCCACACGCAGCGAAAAGCTCGATCTCCGGCTCACGCCGGAGGCCAAGCGCACCCTGAATATCGCCGCAACCGCCGCCGGCCGGTCGGTCAGCGAGTTCGTACTCGAGAGCGCACTTGCGCGCGCCGAGGAGACGCTCGCCGATCGCCGTCAGTTCGGCCTCGATGCCGAACAATGGGCGGCCTTCATGGCGGCGCTCGATGCGCCGCCGCGCGAGCTGCCGCGCCTGCAGCGGCTGTTCCGTGAACGGAGCGTATTCGAGACCCGCGAACCTGGATGATGTCAGGGTTACGGATCGAAAAGCTGCGCCGCGATCACGCCGTCGACGCGTTCGATTGCGGGAGCGAGGAGCTCAATCGCTTTCTGATCCGCTTCGCCTTTCCCAACCAGCAGGCCGGGGCGTCCCAGACCTATCTCGGTCTGTCGGAAGAGACCGTCGTCGGCTTCTATACGCTCGTCGTCGGCCAGGTCACTTACGAGGATGCGCCCGAGCGGCTGACCAGAGGCCTCGCGCGTCATCCGGTTCCGATCATGCTGCTGGCGCGTCTTGCGGTGAGCGTGGAATGGCAGGGCAGGGGGCTCGGCGCCGGTCTCATGAAAGACGCCATGCGCCGCACGCTGCAGGCCGCCGACATCGCCGGCATCCGGGCCTTTGCCGTTCACGCAAAAGACGATACGGCGCGCGCCTTCTATGAACATTTCGGGTTCGTGGCCTCGTCCTCCGATCCCTTTCATCTGTTCGTGCTGATGAAGGACCTGCGCCGCATCGCCGGAGTTTAAGGCCACGACATGACCTGCTGCGATCACGATTGCCACGCGCCGAATACCGATACTCGCTATCGGCAGATTCTTTGGGCCGCGCTCGGCGTCAATGTCGCGATGTTCCTTGTCGAGATCGTCGCCAGCTTCATCGCCGGTTCGGTGAGCCTGCGTGCGGATGCTCTCGATTTTTTGGGCGACGCGGCCAACTACGCCGTCGCGCTGGCGGTCGTCGGTCTTTCGCTGCAATGGCGGGCGGGTGCCGCCCTGCTCAAGGGCAGCGTGATGGGGCTCTTCGGCCTCTGGGTCGCCGCGAGCACCATCCACAACGCGATCGCCGCGGCCGTGCCGAAAGCTGAACTGATGGGCACGATCGGGCTGCTCGCGCTCGCTGCCAATCTCAGCGTCGCCGGCTTGCTCTACCGGTATCGGCAGGGCGACAGCCAAGCGATGTCGGTTTGGCTATGCACACGCAACGACTGCATCGCCAACATCGCGGTTATGCTGGCCGGAGCCGGTGTATGGGCATCCGCTACCGCATGGCCGGATATCGCCGTGGCCGCGATCATCGCCTGTCTCGGCCTGTCATCGGCGGTGCGGGTGATCCGGCAAGCCCTTCTTGAGATGCGGGTTCCCGGCATTGCGCGCGGCGTGCCTGCCGAATAGCGAAATCGCAGAATCCGGGCGCACGGGGGGCGCAAATGCCTGATCGGGCTGATGGGGACGTTATCTCACCGGCTGCAAGGCGCTGGCATTTCCTTCAGGAATGCAGCGGGGCATGCGGTGATCTCGGCACCTTCATCCCGCATGTAATTGGCGCCATAACCGTCGCCGGGCTGGGAGCGGCTGGCGTGCTGTTCGGTTTCGGGGTGTTTCTGGTAAGCAGCGGACTATTCTATGGCCTGCCGGTGCCGGTCCAGCCGATGAAAGCGGTCTCGGCAGTGATCCTGACCAACGGACTGCGACCGGGCGAAATCGCCGCCGCCGGCCTTCTGATGGGGGCGCTCCTCTTTGCCCTCGGCGTGACGGGCGCGATCGGCCGTGTCTCGCGTTTCATTCCGCAATCGGTGAGTGCCGGGTTGCAACTTGGCCTGGGCATTCTGATGGGAGTGTTGGGCATCGGGCTCGTGCTAAAGACGCCGTGGCTCGGCTTTGGCGCGCTCGCGCTCCTTCTTGTGCTGATGCGAGTTCCCCGCTGCCCCGCCGCGCCGCTCATGCTGGTTACTGTGACACTGGCGGGATGGAGCTTGGCCGAAATCAGCTTTCCGGATGAGCTGCAGTTTGCGTGGAGCTTGCCAAAGCTCGTCATTCCGAGTTGGGAGGATGTGTGGCGCAGCGTCGAGCTTGCGGTGATCCCGCAGCTGCCGCTCACGCTTACCAATGCCGTGATTGTGACCGCAAGTCTCTGTCGCGAGATGTTCCCGGCCGATGCGGCGCGCGCAAGCGAGCGGCGCCTGGCCCTCTCCTCCGGTGTAGCCAATTTTGCGCTGGCACCCTTCGGTGCGATGCCGATGTGCCACGGCGCGGGCGGGCTGCAGGCGCAATACCGGTTTGGTGCACGCACGGGCCTCGCCCCGATGCTTTTCGGCGGGGTCCTGCTGGTCATCGGACTCGGTTTCGCAGAAAGCGCCGGGCAGCTTTTTGCCATCATTCCGATTGGCGCGGTCGGGGCGCTTTTGATGATCGCCGGCACCGATCTCGCGCTCTCCCGGCGGCTCTTCGACGGGAGACCGTCCTGCTGGCCGGTGATCGGCATCACCGCGCTCCTGACCGTAGTCGCCAATCCCGCCGTTGGACTCGCTGGGGGTTGGCTCGCCGAGCTCTGCCGTGCGGCGATCGTGCGGACAATCGCGCGCCGCTTTTCGTGAGGAGCTCAAAAAGAAATGGTGGCACTCAGGATGCTCGCGGCCGGCGGCGAGCCGTGGGATCCGGCTCGGGATCACCGGCACAGCTTTCGCTGTCTCGGGTCGGGTTAACCGGCAGATGCGACGGCGAGTTGATGGCGGCTTACACGCAAAACCAGCAGCGACGCCACCAGGCAGGCCAGGCCGCTAGTGATAAATGCCAACAGGTAGTCGCCATTCGTGCTTCGTATGGCGCCGGCGCCGAAGGCGGCCAAAGCACCGCCAACCTGATGACCGGCGAATATCCAGGAGAGGATCACCGGCGTGTCGCGGCGGCCGAAGACCTCGTTGGTCAGCGCGAAAGTCGCGGGACCGGTAGCGACCCAGTCCAGTCCATAGAAGATCGAAAAAATTGACAAGCTGACAACGTCAAACTCGCTGAATGGCACGACAATCAACGAAATACCGCGCAGGCTGTAGTACCAGAACAGCAAGACGCGGGGGTTGAAGCGATCACACAACCAGCCCGATAGGGTAGAACCAATGAGGCTGAACACACCAAGTGCGGCGAGGACACTGGCGCCGGTGACTGCGGCGATGCCGCGATCGGCGCAGTAGGCTATCAGGTGTGTATTGATCAAGCCATTGGTCGAGAACCCGCAAATCCCAAAGCTCAAAGTGAGCAGCCAAAAATCCATGGACCGCACGCCGCGCGACAAGGCCGTCATGGCTACGGTGACCGGGTTGCCCTGCCGTGGGGGTGGGCGTACCGCTGTGGTGGAGCCAAAGGGCGCCAGGCCGATCTGTGCGGGCGACTCCGGCATGAGCAGCGCCACGAGTGGGAGCATGCAGGCGACCGCCAGGGTGACGACGATCGAGACCGCCTGCCAGCCATATTGTTCCGCCAGCATCGCAAGCAGCGGTAGGAACAGAAGTTGCCCCGCCGCGTTCGCTGCCATTAACAGGCCCATTGCCAAGCCGTTGCGCTTCTCGAACCAGCGGTTCGCCACCGCCGCGGCAATACCGAAGGCACCGGCGCCGGAGCCGATCCCCACCATGAACCCCCAGGTGAGGAACAGTTGCCAAGGCGTGGTCATGAAGGTCGATAGCCCGGTTCCGGCGATCAGCAGTCCCATGCACAGCAGCACCATGCGCTTTAGGCCGATGACCTCGATCAGCCCCGTCAAAAAGGGTGCGGTCACGCCGAGCAGGATGATGTTGACCGAGACGGCGCCGGAGATGGTGCTGACATCCCAGCCGAAGGCACGTTGCAGAGGAAGGATCATGACCCCCGGTGCGGCCCGCACGCCGACCCCCGCCAGCGTGGCTGAGAACATCACGGCCAGGACGATCCAGGCGTAATGCACGCGTCCGACGCATAGTCTGGACAATCCGATCGCGGTCATAGGCACCAGGCTCCCGGCGCGCACGGCGTCGATGACCAACGGATCGCTACCCGCTGCTCGACCCGCTGCAAATGACGAAGCGCCGGGTCCTTGGAGCCTCTCCACCACGCCACCCCGCTTAGGTGATGACGGTCATCAACAACGTCACGCCACCCCAGAGAATGAGGGCGACGCCACCCGCCTTCCCGAGCAGGCCGCCGGCCGGAACCACCTTTTCTGCAAGGACAAACAGCGCGAGCGCGGCGATCCAGAGGACGTTCATCAGGCCGCCGACGAACAGCAGCGCCATCATGGCCCAGCAGCAGCCGAGGCAAAAAAGCCCATGCCGCAGCCCCATACGGAAGGCGCCGAGCGCTCCTCCCTGCCAAGTGTGGCTCAGGAACTCGAGCGGTGATCGGCATCGCCGCAGGCAAGCTTGTTTCAGCGGCGTGAGTTGGTAAACACCGGCGAGCAGGAACACGGTCCCCGCCAGGAAGGTGCTGGCGGTTGCCATGGTCGCAGACAGCAGCCTTGCCTGTTCCAGTCCCCATTGTGCGCCCGTGGCCGCGATGCTAAATGCGGCCCAGAGGGCCCAATAGGCGAGGGCGAAAAGGCCGGTCGCGTACGGGGTGCCGGTTTGCGAGCGCCTCCGGTTGATCGTGGCAAAGAGAAGGATCATCGGTGCCGCGCTCGGGAGCATCATCGCCGTCATCATCACGATCCACATGACGAGCATCACGCGGAAGGTGGCGAGGGTCCACGGCATGGGCATCATGGCGTCGCCCATGGCCATGTTCACGGCGGTATCCATGCCGGCGCCGAGAAGAATGTAGGCCCAGGCGAGGGCGACGATGCCGGCGAGCGCTCCCGCCACCACGGCGCGGTCGCGGCGGGAAACCCACAGGATTGCCGCGGCGCGGCTCATGGTCAGCCCCTTCGCTTCGGTCGAGTCCCCGGAGCAAGGTCAGGCGGCAACCCCCGTGGGGGTCTGTTCGACCTTCGCCAGCGAGCTATGCCCTTCGGACACGCTGAATTTGATTCCGCCGGTGCTCGCGATGCGGGCGCTCGCGATCTCGGCTTTGTGGTGCTCGAATCCCTCGGGCATGACCACTTGAATGCGATGCTCCGCTCCGGTCACCGGGTTGCGGATTGGCTTGGTTTCCGTCTCGAGGACACCTGGGATCGACACCCGCGCCGTACGGCCGTCCATGTCAAACTCGAAGTCGATCGGGGCGAAGATCGGGTCGAGCATTTTGGAGACGATGAGGCTGAAAATGTGGAAGAGCGTGCCCTCCGCCGCGTGCTTGCCCGAGAGGATCTGGAACAAGGCGTCGCGCTGCTCCGCCGTGGACTGCTGGTCAATGATAGCCTGAATCGTGCCGTTGCCTTCGTGCAGCGGACCGGGGAAGTCGACCACCACGCAGAAGCTTAGACCGTCCAGCTTCGTGCTGCCGAAATGGCCGCTCTCAATGCGCATGCCGACTAGCCCTTGGCAGTTGCCATGCGTCGGTCGCGCATTGAAGTCACACGGACAGCCGAAAGCACAGTTGCAGTTCTTGATCCAGTCGCCCTTAAGACGCCATTCAGTCTGCGGCATGTAATACCTCCCTTTCGGAGCAGGTTCATTTAAGCCAGTGGGGCGCTTTCGACCGGCAGGCCGGCCACCTTCCATTCCGGAAAGCCATCCTCGAGCCGCCGCACCTGATAGCCCCGGCGCCGCAGCAGCGCGACCGCTTCGAAGGAAAGGACGCACCAGGGACCGCGGCAGTAAGCGACAACCTCGCGGTGCTGCGGCAGCTCCGCCAGCCGGAGCTCCAACTGCGCCAACGGAACATTGAGCGCGCCGGCCAGGTGACCGCGGGCGAATTCGTCCTCGGGGCGCACATCGAGCAGGGTCACCACCCCGGAGCGTAGACGATCGAGCAGCTCCTCGCGCGACACTGGCTCAAGCTCGTCGCGCGCCCGAAAATAGCTCGCCATGACCCGCGCGATCTCGGCGCTGCTGCGCTCGCCGACACGGCCGAGTGCACCCAGCAGCCCGACCACAGCGTCCTCGGCTGCCAGGCGGTAATAGACGCGCTTCCCCTCTCGCCGGCCGTGCACCAGGCCCGCGCGGCGCAGAAGCTGAAGGTGTCGGGAAGTGTTGGCGACTGTCAAACCGGCGCGCCCGGCGAGATCCTCCACGCTACGCTCACCCTGGCCGAGATGCTCCAGCAGTTCGAGGCGATGGGCATGGCCAAGGGCTTGCGCAATCTCGGCGAGGCTGGCGAAGACGTGCTGTTTGGGGCCGAGGCTTGACATGCGGCTCTATCCGACGATCAATCCGTAAAGTGATTGAATGATGGCTGTCGGTCAAGACGCGGATAGCCATCGGTCGCTCGCCGGGATCTGGAGCGGCGATCGTGCGGACAATCGCGCGCCGCTGAGAGGTTAGAAAATGATGGTCGCACTCAGGATCCTCGTGGCCTGCGGACTGATAGCCGCCGGAATCTTCGG